>Ga0315900_10000490_pt1 | contig 68950 bp, 46 predicted proteins | sample LakEriMetagenome_FD_203521 | JGI IMG/M metagenome (GOLD analysis project Ga0315900, IMG submission 203521) | Freshwater fungal communities from buoy surface, Lake Erie, Ohio, United States - Buoy 12 MA114 | ecosystem: Environmental > Aquatic > Freshwater > Lake > Lake biofilm | place: USA: Lake... | reverse complement strand
CTTCAAATCATCTTCGACCAATAGTACCGTCTGCATTTCGATAGGTTGAGTGTCGGAGGCCTGTGAACTGGAGGGACGAGATCCAATGATACAACGAAACTCGTTACCGAACAAACAGGTGGCAACCGCCGCACGGGAGCCAGCGGTTTGCCTTCGAGAAAAAAATTTTTGAAAAATTCTAGGTTCGCTCAGATACATATTTCGCTATATGCGAGTTTTAGTGACAATTCAGTGACAATTGCTTTGGCTAATAGTCAAACCTGCAAAACCCAATGATTTCGACAGTTTAGGCTTGTGACAATTCAGTGACAATTGCATTGGATTATGCACCAGAGGCGGTTGCTTATGCTGCAAGCTCTCGATTCCTGCTCGCCACGATGCAATTGTCACAAACTTGTGACAATTGTTTTCTTGCAATACGCGTAACGATCGTTTTAATGGCGACGCGGTAAGGTACTTCTCGAAATTCCCGGTTTTCGAAAAGTACCGAGCCGACTTGTACACTGAGCAAGGTCGCTCGGTTTTTCTCTTGCATGATGCGAACCGATGATTTGTTCTCTTTTGGCTATTTGCCAAGGAGGATGAATTCTCCCAAGGATGAGAAATGGATCTGCAAGGATTGTTTTCTACTTGTTTCGATGTCGAAAGGGCTTCTCGATGAAGTGTTATAATTTGGTTCATTTGGCGTTACTGGCAGTACTGATCGCCTCGGCGGGGCATGTTCAGGCGGCGGTTATCTGGTTCAATGGCGATCCCGACTTGTACAATGGGTTCTCCAACGAGCTAAATACGTCAATCTCCGACTCTAAGGTCTACGACGATTTCAATGTGACATCCGCCGTAACGGTCACGGACCTTTTCTCCAACAACTTTATGAACTTTTTTACTTCATCGGCCGCTTGGGAAATCCGAAGCTCTGTCAGTGTTGGGAATGGGGGCACGCTGATTGCCTTTGGAACTGGTGCCGCAACTCAAACCGAAAACGGGTTCAATGCTTTCGACTTTACAGGTTACAGGATTAGGGTTAGCGGGCTGAGCATCACCCTAAGCCCTGGGACATACTGGTTGGCAGTGACTCCGATCGGTACGGGCGTAGGCAACTCTTATGTAAGTACAACGTCCGGAGCGAATGCTTTCGGGACACCTCCCGGCAACAATAAAAATTCTTTTTTTTATTCGACGTTTTATAACGGCAACTTCGCTCCTGCGTCTTTATTCGGTCAACCCTTAGATTATTCGATGGGTGTGGTAACTGCTTCGACGTCAGCAGTTCCCGAACCGTCCTCCCTCGCCATATTCGGTGTCGGGGCATATGTCGCTGGAATCGGTGCCGTTCGTCGCCGCCGACGTGAGAAGCAGCAAGAAACTACAGCTTAGTCTTACAGAACTACAGGCAATTGAAACGGACGGCCGCCATGGTCGTCCGTTTTTCGTTGGTGCAGTTGAAAACTTCGCTAACACTGGATGCGCCTGCGGCTTACAGCGCATACGACTTCCTAGGTTTTCGTGTCGCAAGTCTTCCTTCATCCGCCGCTGCAGTGCCTGAGCCGAGCATGATGGTGATAGGGACGTTGTTTGGTTTAGGGGGGCTTATGGCTAAGAGCCGGATGAAGAAGTAACCCTTTTTTCTTTGGCTCTTTTACCGTAGCCATCCGCTGCCAAGCGGTGGACAAGCGGCGCGAGTAACGCCTCCACCGTCTGGCGACAGGTGGCTACGGCCGTCTGGCGACAGGTGGCTACGTACGACTTGAGTTCGCCGAAGGCGCCATTTCGTTTAACCCGCAGCCAACGGCGAGGAACTTCAATAAGCCCGCCAGGATGCTGCGTATGGGGCCGAAAGGGAGGCGAGCCTAACGATCACTGGCAGCGATTTGCTCCCTTGGCTGTTTCCTTTGCGTCCTTAGCGCCTTTGCGGTGAGACCCACCGGCCCTGACCCCATGTGCCGCCCTGCGGGTTAGGTTTCACCTCCGAGACCGATTCATTACCCCGCACCCGCTCCAAAGTTCAGAATTTGCCATAGACAGAGGATCCGCAACGCGGGGTCAGTTTGACGGCCATCGGGTATTGACCAAGCATCCGCCGAGCGGTCCGCTATCGATTTGAACCGATCCCCCGTGCTGTTGTAGGATTCGGTTGACAATCGCTAGACCCAACCCTAGCCCTGAGTGGGACGACGCTTGATCCTCGTCTTGCGATCCAGGATCGATTCGTACGAACGGTTTCATCACCTCGCTACGAAAATCCCCCGGGATACCCGGTCCATCATCCTCAACATCGATACAAACGAGTCGTTGACTCTCTCTATGCGAATTGAGCTCATTGCTCTCGGAAACATGGATTCGCACCATCGACTCCGCGTAACGCGCCGCATTGGAGGTTAGATTGACAAAGACTCGCTGAAAGGATCGACGATCTGCAAGTACTTTTATGCTCGGATCCGAACCCGCAAAAACCATCTCAACATGCAACTGTGGATAGTCGATTCGCAACGCTCTTAAGATGCCTTCCAAGGCAAGGTTAATCGTGATGATTTCTTTGGACTGGAGCGGTTCAGCTTGCTCGTTTCGAACATAGAATAGAATCTCCTGCACAATCGCTTCGATGTCATCGATGGACTGGAGCATCACCAATCCTGGAGAATCAAGCCCTTGGTCGATCTGCGATCGAGGAACAAGGGCCGCTGCAAATTTCAACCGTGATAACGGAGTTCGAAGCTCATGGGAGACCACCTGCAAGAGCTCCTTTTGCGTTCGAATGACGCTCTCGGTCTTCGATGCCATCGTATTGAACGCCATGGCCAGTTTGGTAGCTTCTCCAAGTTTCGTCGCATCGACCCTGGCGCTGAAATTCCCGTCTGCAATCTCCACGGCCGCATTCTCGATCTTCCGAAACCTCAAAGAGACTTTAATGATCATCCAGGCAAGAACCGCCAAAGCCACCAATAGCCAGCCGAGAATCCCATACCCTGCGGCCACCTGAGCATAATTGGTAACCTCCAGCAACGGCCCCAAGCAAAGCACTTGGCTTGAATCCCTGAGTTCAAGGGCAACAAAACTACCAGCATCCGTCTGGTAGAAGACACTCTGGTGGTAATCCGTGAGCTTTTCGGAGACTGTACCGGGTAAGCTCTCGCGCTGTTCTAGGCGAATGGGGACTCGTAACAGACTCGAATATTTACTGATGGTTGCCTGGGCATCTCCGGAGGATTCCAACGCCTCACGAATGCCCTTGAGCCTGCTATCGACCTGAAGCTCGATGAATCGATTCGTCAAACGACCAATCGGACCGCAAAGCAGGTAGTGGTCATCGCTAAGCGGTACGCCTAGGAAGTCGATCATGCCGTCGGCATAACGAACGATAAATCCATCGGATTTTCTTAGACGCGACTGCTCGGACTCAGCAAGCTCACTGATGGGGAGAATCGCAAGGGGGCCGACGCTCTGTTTACCCAGCTCAGCAAGCTTGTTTCCTTGCTCTTGCGGTGGGCAAGCAACCAGTTGCTCGGCAAGGAAATGAAGCTCATCGAGGTGAACTTGCGATAAACCTGCGATCACCCGATTGCGGTCCGAATAAACCTCCCGAAATAGTATCGCCTCGACAGTCCACTTGATCGATAAAACAACACACAAAAAAACGATGACAACCTGAATATAGAATCGAATCATAGGTTATCTGACAGCATATAGCCATCTCCATAGACCGACATGAGCCTCACAGGATTTTTAGGATCCGTCTCGATCTTTCGTCTAAGTCGCAACACATGCATATCGACAGAACGATCCCCGAAATCGTACGGTTCGCTCGTATGCACTTGATTGAACAGCTCCTCGCGACTCGTAAGTTTGTTTTTGTTTCGAGCCAGAACGACCAGGATGTCAAACTCCGCATTCGTGAGCTTGATCGGTTTACCTTGCAGCTGCAGCAACCTACTGTCAAGGTGAATGACCAAATCGCCTACTTCGAGGATCTCTTGCGTGCCCTGTGCATCGTTGCCGTAGCGCCGCAGATGAAGTTTCAGGCGAGTGACCAGCACCATCGGCCGCACAGGCTTGGATAAAAAATCGTCAGCCCCAATCTCCAAACCGAGCACTTCGTCGAGTTCTTCATTGCGGGCGGTCAAGATGAGGATCGCACCCTGATAATAAGGCCGTACCTGCCGACAGATAGTAAAACCGTTCGATCCTGGCAAATTGATATCAAGCACTACCGCATCGGGTTGGAACCCAAGGATTCGATCGACGGCTCGGTCGCCATGCCCTTCGATTTCAACGCGGAAGTCGTTCTCCTGCAGAAACGCGCGCATGATCTTGGCAAGCTTCAAATCATCTTCGACCAATAGTACCGTCTGCATTTCGATAGGTTGAGTGTCGGAGGCCTGTGAACTGGAGGGACGAGATCCAATGATACAACGAAACTCGTTACCGAACAAACAGGTGGCAACCGCCGCACGGGAGCCAGCGGTTTGCCTTCGAGAAAAAAATTTTTGAAAAATTCTAGGTTCGCTCAGATACATATTTCGCTATATGCGAGTTTTAGTGACAATTCAGTGACAATTGCTTTGGCTAATAGGCAAACCTGCAAAACCCAATGATTTCGACAGTTTAGGCTTGTGACAATTCAGTGACAATTGCATTGGCTTATGCACCAGATGCGGTTGCTTATGCTGCAAGCTCTCGATTCCTGCTCGCCGCGATGCAATTGTCACAAACTTGTGACAATTGTTTTCTTGCAATACGCGTAACGATCGTTTTAATGTCGACGCGGTAAGGTACTTCTCCAAAAACCCGGTTTTCGAGGAGCACCGAGCCGACTTGTACACTGAGCAAGGTCGCTCGGTGAGAATGGTATCTGCACGGATTGCATCATTCAGTTTTTCTTTTAGTTTTTTGTAAGGGTTTTGTTATGGTTCTTCGATTGCTTTCGTTTTTCTCTCTGAGTTGCCTGCTGATGGCAAGCACTGCTCAATCTGCGGTTGTGACATACACACTCGCTGGTGGTACGGTCAGCGGCACCTTGAATAGCGTTGCTTTCTCGAATGCCAACATTACGGTAACGGCAGATGCCGACCCGTCCAACTTCGTCCTTGGTACGGTGGATGGTTTGCCTATACTGGCGCAGCCAGCAGTTACAACCATGACGATTGAAGGGTTTTCTCCGTTCGTGTTCTCAAACCCGTTCTTTGGACCATTTTTGATTCAGTATGCGCCAGGAGTAGGTTTCGGTGGATTTGGTTTCCTTGGGAATCCATTTGATGCGAGCGGGCTCGGAGCTTTCGGGTTTTTGCCGAGCTTCTCAGGTTCGGTGACTGTTTTTGGGGGTCTAGAAATTTTCCCAGACGGAGAAACTTTCGCCACTTCGGCGGGAGATCTTATCTTGGTAGAGGACGATGATTCCTTGGCGTCGTTCAGCGGAGAATTTACCTCTAGCGCAGTCCCCGAGCCAACCTCAATGGCGATTTTCGGGCTGGGTGCACTGGGGATGGCCGCCTATCGAGCAAGGCGCAAGACCAAGACGTAATGGATCGCTTGTCTGACCACGTTGATGAAAGAACAAAACGGGTGGCCGATAGGCTGCCCGTTTTGCCTTCTTCCCCCCCAACGTCCTTGAAAAGCCCTCGTCGGTGACCAGCAGGTAACTCTGCTTTGCGATGCGTGGCGAGTTGCCAAGCGGTGGACAGCGGCGCGAGTAACGCCTCCACCGTCTGGCGACAGGTGGCTACGGCCGTCTGGCGACAGGTGGCTACGTACGACTTGAGTTCGCCGAAGGCGCCATTTCGTTTAACCCGCAGCCAACGGCGAGGAACTTCAATAAGCCCGCCAGGATGCTGCGTATGGGGCCGAAAGGAAGGCGAGCCTATCGATCACTGGCAGCGATGTGCTCCCTTGGCTGTTTCCTTTGCGTCCTTTGCGCCTTTGCGGTGAGACTCACCCCCCCCGCCCCACTCTCCCCGAGCCAAAGCCCTGGGGGCGAGGGGGGCCAAGCGGTTTTGGGGGAGTTGGCTTGCAATCCAAACGAAAAAACGGTCGGTGATATTCACCGACCGTTTTTGAACTTTTAGAAGGACTAAAGCGTCCGAGTCAGATTAGCATCCGCAGCCAGGAGCTGCATCGCATCCGCCAGTGGCACAGCCACCAGCAGCACCAGCTCCGGCTCCGCATCCGCAGCCGTTGCCAAACAGATGGCAACCGCCGTGGCATCGCAGACCTCGCAGCCAGTTGATCAGTCGGCCATTGAACAGGCCTCGACCACCCAGGATGCCGTTTCCAGCATTGTCAGCCCCAGCTCCAGCACCACCGCATGGATCGCAGCTAACGGTCACTGGAACTTCTTCGCAGACAACCTTCGCTACACATCGGGTGTAGGTGTAAGGAACCGTGGACTTGACACACTTGGCCACCTTGATGGTGTCGCAGTAAGTAACCGGCTTGCAAACCGTGTACGGAACGGTCTTGGTTCGGCACTCTTTGACAATCTTGCAGGTGGTGTAGGTGTAAGGAACGCTCTTTTGTTCGCAAACCCAGTTGCATACGGTGTAGCAAACGTCTTTGACGCGTTGCTCGCAAACCGTGCGGCAAGTGGTGTAGTTGACCGTCTTTTGGCGGCACTCAGGAACCATCTTGCAGGTGGTGTAGGTGCAAACCTTGCTTCGTGGCTCGCATACCCAATTGCAAACGGTGTAAGTAACGTCCTTGGATCGGCACTCTGGAACCATCTTGCAGGTGGTGTAAGTGACGGTCTTTTGACGGCACTCAGGAACCAACTTGCATACGTTGTAAGTCACCGTCTTGGAACGGCACTCTGGAACACACTTGGTCACGGTGTAAGGTACAACCTTGGTCAAGCATTCCTTTTCGTATCGTACGCAATCGATGGTCTTTTCTTCACAGGTTGGAACCCAAACCTTCTTGCATACCTTCTTCGGTGGGCACTGTACGCACTCGACGCGGCACTCACCTGGGCAGTATACATTCTTGCATGTCGAAGGATCGAAGGTCCAAGTACCTGGTTCGCGAACGGTTCGGCGAATGACAGGACCTGCAACTTCTTCCTCAACGGTTTGCCAGCTTCCACCGCGAACCGTAACGGTCTTGGTGTAGTTGACAGGCTTGGTAACGGTGTAGTTGACCGTCTTCTCGCGGGTTTCGGTAACCGGAACCATGACCGTGTAGTTGATCACTTGTTCGCGAGTTTCCATGACCTTGTTCATCACCGTGTAGTTGACAACCTTTTCGTGGGTTTCACGAACAGGAACATTCACGGTGTAGTTGATGGTCTTGGTTCGGGTCTCATGCACTGGTCGACGAACCGTGTAGTTGATCACCTTTTCGTGGGTTTCACGAACAGGAACCATCACGGTGTAGTTGACGACCTTGCTATGGGTCTCGTACACAGGGCGAGAGACATTGTAAGTCACTTGCTTGGTGCGAGTCTCATAGACGGGACGACGAACGGTGTAGTTACGAACCCCAGTGTGGGTTTCCCTTACAGGTACATTGACCGTGTAGGAAACTTCACGATGCTGGGTTTCGCGCTCGTAACGAACGCGTTGGACTTGTTGGTCCTCGTAAACGATCTGATTGACCACCTTGGTGCCGGTGACCGTCTCAGGCTCGTAAACGACTTTTCTGACTGTCTTCATCACGGTGTGCGTCGATGGTCCACAAGGATCCACGACATTACAACCGCAGTTTTCGTAGCTGATCGCGCCGCCAAACGCAGCTTGAGCAGCTCCAGCGCTCAATGCGGTCACAAGACCCATCAGTGCTGGAAGAGCAAATAGCTTCTTCATTGTTCCATTCTCCCTAGAACGTTTGCAGTACCACGCAGGACACTAGTATCAAACGATGCGACGCTCTGCTATTTCGTCACTCCGTTGTTGTGGAGAACCGGTTTGACCCAATCCGCCTTTCGAATCTGCACTCGTAAGCAATGCCAACAAATTTGCTCAGGCAGGGTCTCGTCCCTGGACGCCCTCGACACGGTGACCAAACAAGTCTCAGTTGCGGCTGAAAACTCTGCTTATCCACCAGAAAGAGCGTTCTTGACGAGACCAGAGCAAACACCACCTCGGTGTGCATGTTCAACTCGGCGCATCAGGAAACTTATTCCCAACAGGCGATCTACATCGACTGGTCAGAAAAGATGGAACACAAAATCTAAGCAGGTCAGGTAATTTGAGACGTTTCGGTAGATTAACCGCAAAGGCTTTGACGAGCCTAGCGGTTGTAACGATTGGGTGAAGGACTCCTCCAGTTCAACCCATTTGCCCATACAATACGGTCTTGCTCAGATCACCGACCATCGTTTTGCGGTTCACTGGAGGTTGGCCCCACAACCGACTTACCTATTCACTAGTAAAAACTCCTTGACTAACAACAATCACTAGTAAAGATGTCTTTACTAGTGATCGAGTTTTAAGGGTGTTCTATCTATCCCAGAATCCAAAATGCCAAGAAAAACCGGAACCTACAAAACTTGGAAAGCCGGCGGGGAGACGATCGAGGCATTCATCCCGCTACCCCTTCCTCCAAAAAACCCTCCCCTGGTTATCGATGGCCCCTTAGCTGCAAAACTTCACGAAGCGACCGCTGCCCTGGGACGACTCCAAACCGCCAGCACGATGGTGCCTAGCCCCAATTGGTTCCTGTATGGATATGTCCGCAAGGAAGCCGTCGTGTCGTCTCAAATCGAAGGTACTGAATCAACCCTTGAAGACGTTGTTGTTTTCGAGCTGAATCGCCAAGCGACAGATATCGCCGATGTGACCGAGGTGTGCAACTACATTGATGCTCTAAATTACGCCCGGGACCAAATGAACACCCCCAGCGGCCTCCCCATTTGCACCCGATTGATTTGCAATGTCCATGAGCGACTCATGAGAGGCTCTCGAGGGCAGGACAAGCAGCCCGGCCGTATTCGCAATTCCCAAAATTGGATCGGCGGTACGCGACCAGGAAATGCAAAATTCGTACCCCCTCCCCCTGAGGCTGTACCTGAACTCCTGGCCTCATTGGATAAATGGATCCACAGTTCCGATCGACTCCCTCCTTTGATCAAAATAGGTTTGGCACATGTGCAATTCGAAACAATCCACCCGTTTCTAGATGGAAATGGACGGGTCGGGAGGTTACTAATAACACTTCTGACCGAGTTTTGGAAACTGCTCGATGGCCCCTTCCTTTACTTAAGCCTAGGCTTCAAACGCCATCGCCAAGAATACTACCGAGCACTTGATGCGGTGCGGACAAACGGGGACTGGGAAGCATGGATCGATTTCTACCTCGACTGCGCAATCGAATCCGCAGACGATGGCACCGATACTGCAAAGCGGTTGTTCAAACTGGTAAACGAAGATCGGAGAAAATTCGCTGATTCAAAACATGCAAATCTTGCAGCAATGCGAATCTTCGAACGATTGCCCGAGCAACCCATGATCACCGCTTTGAAAACCGCTGAGATTCTTCAATGCACAAAACCCACCGCCATCAAAGCCATCGAATCGCTTGAAAAAGCAAATGTGCTTGTCGAAATCACCGGCAAACTGCGAGATCGTATTTACGCCTACCGAAAATACCTAGATGTTCTCGGTCAAGATACCCTACCTCTGGCTTGAAACAGACGATCACCGGCGATTTGTTGTCAAACTCCCCAAGCTCAAAACTTCGGGTTCTGACACCTGCGACTCCCGAGAAACCACGTCATGTGTTTGCACCCGTCCGAGCATGGTGAATGCATAGGCGTCGGTAATCTCGACCGGCAAGATCTCTCCGGTCTGACGCATGTTGCCATCCCAAACCACTATCCGATCGCATGGCGTCCTACCGGTCATCTGACGAAGCTCACCCGTCTGACCCTTCCGCACCGACCACTTGCTGGGACCCTCGACCAAGATCGGTACGGTCTTGCCCAAGAACCGCAAATTGTCCTCCAGCGAGATCTGATTCTGCACATCGAGCAAATCCAAGTTCCGCCGATGCTTGACCTCCTCGGGAATGTCGTCCTCGAGGATCTCTGCACCCTTAGTCCCAGGCCTGACGCTGTACTGAAAGATAAAACTGTTCTTGAAACGACAACGCTTGACCATCTCGACGGTCTCTTGAAACTGCTCCTCGGTCTCGCCACAAAAACCAACGATAAAATCGCTCGATACAGCAGCACCTGGCAAGATCTCTCCAATGCGATCCATCATCGCATAGTAATCGGCCGTCGTGTACCCTCGCTTCATTCGCTTGAGGATCACATCGCTACCACTTTGAGCGGGCACGTGCAAATAAGGCATGCACTTGGGCAAGTCCCGCACCGTTTCGAGCAACTCCCGAGTCATGTCCTTGGGATAGTTCGTTACAAACTTGATCCGCTCGAGTCCCTCGATCGGATGAAGCATCTGCAGTAGGTCTGCTAAGCGTGTGGTGCGTTGCCCATCGACCCACTTATACGAGTTGACAGTCTGACCAAGCAGCGTGATCTCTTTGGCTCCCTGCTCGGCCAAGATCTTGGCCTCCTGCAGAATCTGCTCGGGTGCCCTCCCCTGCTCTGGTCCTCGTGTCATGGGCACAATGCAGTAAGTACAAAACTTGTCACAGCCGATCTGGATGCGCAAATAAGCCTGAAATGGAGTCGGTCGCATCTGAGGATCTCGCAATGGATCAAACGTCTCATGCGAACGCTTGATCTCCTCGACACTCCCATCCCTCCGCGACAAACTCACGGCCAACTGATGACGCTCCCCCTGCCTTGCACCTTCAATCAACTCCGGGATGCGATGCAACTGCCCTGGCCCTACCACCAAATCCACAAACGGTACCCGATCGAATACCTTCTGCTGATCCTTTTGTGCCATACAACCCATGACCCCAATGACCAACTCAGGCTTTGCTAGCTTAAGTTGTTTAAGGCGTAGGACATTGTTGTAAGCCTTTTCCTCTGCGTGTTCGCGAACCGAGCAGGTGTTGAAAAGAATCGCATCGGCATTGGCCGGATCGCTCGTGAGCGAGTAGCCGTCTTTGCGCAGGGCTGCTACGACCATCTCGCTATCGAGTACGTTCATCTGGCAACCGACCGTCTCGATGTACAGTTGCTTTGGATCCGGCGTGTTGCTTGAACTCATCGATTAGGTCTACTTTGCCTCATTGGCAGTTACTGAAACGTTGTCGACGTAGAACTCTGCGTCGGTCGAATTACCGAACAGACCAGGACTGCCTTGCAGGTTCGGCGTGAGATCTTCGCCTTGGATCGTCCAAGCCTCAGGCTCAGGCTCGCCCTTCTTCCAAACCTTCCCCTTGAGGATCGCTTTGCCCTCAGCGGTTTCTGCTCGGAGTTTGATCACATACCAGGTCTTGGGTTGCCATTCGTAAGGGATCGTTACAGCGAATCGTTGCTCGAGAAGCGAGACCCAAGATCGCAGTTGTAGCCGCTGTGCTCCTTCGAGTGCCAGCGTGTAGCGCTGTGCAACAACCCCCATATCAGGGAGCTTATTCGTAGGTACTTTGTTCTTGGTATCGAGTGCATAGAACTCGGCTTGAACCGTATAGTCCTTGGTCTTTGGCAGCCCCAAGAAACCTTGGCTACGGGTGCCTTTGGGAATGGTGCTGATCTTGACCAAACCGTTGCCAGCACCATCAGGAAGCTCGATCGGTTGGTGTCGGTACGCCATACCGATCCAGTGGAGTGGAACTTTCTTGTCTTCGAAATCGAAGTTCCATGGTAGAGGTGGAATGACCCGAGCACGAGCGGTGCTCTTGAGTTCACCCAAGCTTGCTTCGAGTTTTACGCCTGAGCCTGTGGGTGTTTCGCCAGCGAGATAGACTTGATCTTCGCTGACCGATCCACTGCCATCGATAGCGATGGTCGCTTCGGGGACGTTTCGGATGTATTGACCCAACGCGTTGTAGCCGCGGACTTGGAGTTTGGCCTTTTGACCCGGTTGCACGAGCATTTCCACGGGGCACAGTTGAATATGGGCAATTTGTTTATCGGTCACTTCTGGTTCGTTAGGTACTGGCGGCAGTTTCAAATCAGCAGCGACCTGTGGCTTGGGAACACCGATGCAATAAAGCGCTTTGTTCGTGGGCAAATACATACGCCCATTCGAAATCACAAAGGAGCCAAAGATCTCGCTTCCATCGTTGAGCCGTGTTTGACCGACGACTTTCAGTTCGTTGCCTTCGGGCTCTAAGCACCAGATTCGTCCGGTGTTCTCAGCGATAAAGAGCCTTCCTTCTGCCACGATGGGAGAACCGAACATGATTCGCCCGAGTTTCTTTTCGACTTCGATCTCACCGGTCTTGGCATTGACACCAAAGAGTGCCGCACCGTCTTCGATGAAGTAGATCCGTTCGCCGATGCGAACCGGTGAAGAGCGACTAACGGTTCGCTTGGGAACCTTCCACAGAAGCTTGTCTTCAGGGATATCGCCTGAGGTGTTTCCATCGATTGCAAAGACGGCTCCGAGTATGGTTCGATCGGTCTCGTTCTGTTCCCCGTGGCCCATATAAATGATGCCGTTTTCAACTAGTGGAGCGACATTCATACCGCGTGGGGAGGCTTGGTATTTCCAAATCACTTTGCCAGTTCGAGGCTGCAAAGCGTAGATGGCTCCATCGGCTGCACCAAGTACCATGGCGGCTTGTCCATTGAGCACCGTGAAGATCGGAGTGCTGTAGGTCGTGTCCTCGGGACGAGGACGCGTCGACATCGTCCAAATCGCAGCACCGGTGTTCTTGTCCATTGCGATGAAGCGGTGGGTCGGTACAGCGGTTTGATCCCAACCGGTCGTTACACCACTAATGATGACCATGTCTTCGTAGACCACGGGGAAGTTCGTACGGCCGCCATAGGTCGAGAGCATGCCGTACTCCTCGAGCATCGAATGCTCCCAAATCACTTTTCCGGTCTTGCCATCGAGGCATTGGAACGTGCAACCAAGCCCCAATACGTAGACTCGGTCGGTCTCCGGATCTCCGACAACACTCGCCCATCCAACACGCTCCGACGGGGCGTCGGACAGGAATATGTTATGGATGCTTTCCCATATCTTCTCACCGGTTTCGGCGTTGATGCAGACGGTCTTTTCGGCTTCTTTGTTCGTATCTGGTTCATGGCGGCAGACCACATAGATTCGACCGTTCATGACCACAGGGGTCGAGCGGGTCGCGTATTCTTCCTTACGCCAGAGTAGATTCTCTCCTTCAACCGAAAAGGATGTTGGCAAACCGGTTTCAACCGATTGGCCGTTTTGCTGAGGACCGCGCCAGTGATACCACTCGGTGGCCTTGAGCTTGGGCGTCCCCTCTTGAGCCCAGGTTGTATCGAATCCGAAAGATGCCAAAGCCGCCGCCGACAAGAGGCTTGAGCGGGCAATTAATCGCAAGGTTTTGTTCATCGCAATCCATGGAGGGTCAGAGGGAGTCGGTACAAGGCTTCGGAAAGGGGGCTTGGAAACCTCATCTATGACGCCCCATTGTAGCAAAGCCCCCTCAATTCAAAAGTCAGAAGCAAAAAGGGGTAGGGCAGGGGGCTTTTTTCGAGAAAAATCCCCGTGATACGTGGAACTGGTATTGCCGGCAAACTCCCAGGTTACTTATGGTTCCCGGGTTTGCCATGAGTCTTGTTTCCCTCCCCTAAAGTCGCTTTCGAGCATGCCGAGAATCTTTTGTGTGGCGAACCAAAAGGGTGGGGTCGGTAAGACGACCACTGCGGTCAACCTAGCTTGGGGATTGGGGATGGCCAAGCAACGAACATTGCTGATTGATCTGGATCCGCAGTGCAATGCGACCAGCGGGCTGGGATTTACCCCCTTCGATCGCCATCCGCTGCTGGGCGACCAACCTCTTCGCGAATCGATTCAGCAATCGAACCTCGAATCCTTGCAAGTACTCCCAGGTTGTCGGAGCTTTCAAGACGTCGATAGGTTAGAGAAGGGGACCCAAAGTCGCCGGGATTGGCTCAAGCAGCATTTGGATGCCGAAACCGGAATGTTCGACGCGGTGGTCATCGACTCCCCACCGTCACTTGGCGAGTTGACCCAAGCCGCCTTGGCATCGAGCACTGAGGTCATTATGCCTATCCAATGCGAGTACTACGCCATGGAGGGGCTTACGCAGATGATCCACGTGATCCGGGACATTATGCAAAAAGAACCCGGGCGACTGACCTTTGGTGGCATTCTATTGACGATGTTCGATCCAAATTTTGAGCTGACCCATGAGGTAGATCGCGAAGTTCGGGATTTCTTTGGAGACATTGTTTTTGATACAAGGATCCCAAGGGACATCGTTTTCAGCGAATCCCCGAGCCACGGACAGAGCGTTTTGAGCTACGCACCTCGGTCCCGCGGCGCTAGAGCTTACATTGAACTTTGCATGGAGGTACTCGATCGTGACTAAAGACAGACGACTCGGACGCGGATTGGCCGCCCTCCTGGGCACTCCTCTCGATGAGGTCATCGCCTCGCGTACGGATATGCCAAGCGGACAAACCAACGCTTCGGCAGAAACGTCAGGGGTCGTCGAGTCGGTGCCAATAGCTTCCCAAGATCGAGAAACGCTAGCAAATACTGGCGTTAGGGCATTGGAAATCGATGTTTCGTTGATCGACCCGAATCCGTTTCAGCCACGTCGTCAGTTCAGCGACCAAGAGCTCGATTCGTTGGCCGAGAGCATCAAAGAGCATCAGCAGCTTCAGCCGATCTTGGTAAGGCGCATAGCGGATCGCTATCAGCTCATCAGTGGAGAGCGAAGACTTCGAGCAACGGTTCGAGCCGGGCTCGGCAAGATCCGCGCTGAAATTCGAGAGGCCGACGATCGATTGGTGGCCGAGCTTGCGATCATCGAGAATCTGCAACGCAAGGACCTCAATGCGATCGAAAAGGCGATGTCGTTTAAGCGATATTTGACAGAGCATCGATGCACCCAGGAAGACCTTGCAAAACGTTTGAAAATTGATCGCAGTACCATTGCCAACATGATGCGTCTGTTGGAACTGCCCGATGCGATCACCGATTGCATTCAGCGCGAGGAGATCAGCGCCGGGCATGCCAAAGCCCTATTGAGTTTAGGATCGGAGCGAGAGCAAATGGTTTTCGTTCAGCGCATTCGCCAAGAGGGTTGGAGTGTGCGAGAGACCGAAGCCAGGGTTGCGCAGGCGGTGGCCGAAGCGGCCCAGGATGAGGATTCGATCCTCAAGGCGATGCCAAGGCGAAGGTCGAGCAAGACCGAGCAGATTGCGGCGCTAGAGCGAGAGTTAAAGATTGCGCTTGGGACGATGGTTGATATTTCTCAGACCAGCCGAGGCCGAGGTCGGATCACGGTGCATTTTACGAGCATCGAAGAGTTCGATCGCCTGCGAAGGTTATTGGCCGACTCGACTCCGGTAAGTTCTCAGCACCGCAAGGTAGCTTAGGCGAGATCTGTCTGATCCAGTTTTTTAGATTCGCCGAAGGCGATTTCGTTTAACCCGCAGCCAACGGCGAGGAAGTTGATTGAGCCCCCCAGGATGGTGTGTCTGGGGTCCGGCGGAATCCTTCCTCCCCGTCCCTGTCAATCGTGTCAACGATGTCAATCTTGTCCGCGGTCAATCCAGTCAATCTTGTCAACACCGTCAATGCCGTCAAATCGCTGCCGCCGCCAGGCGGCGTAGCCCCCGCTGCGAGAGCAACGTCCGCCGACGGCGGACGCGGGGGTTTTGGACGGTATTGACAAGGTTGACGGTATTGACGGTATTGACTGCGGACGGTGTTGACGAGATGGACGTTGTTGAGCGGGTTAGTGGTTGGATTTGCTTTGACCGCATCTGCCCCAACGGGGCACAATGAGATAGCCCAGGGCAGAGCGTAGCGCCGCCCTGGGTGATGATAGGGCGGAGCAAACGAATCTAATGGGCACCAGACGTAGGGTCCCGGGGGGGGTATTCAAATTCCTCGCCGTTGGCTGCGGGTTAAACGAGGTCGCCTGCGGATCAAGACTCCTCGAAGGAAATCTGGCGGATCATTTCTGACTTGCCAAAGTAATCCGGCTTCCCAACAACCTATACTTATACAGGAGGCCGATTGCCCTGCTATCTGTTTGCCTTATACTGACATTCCCGCGTTTTGGACAGGATTTACCGCACCCTCTCAAACGGTATTGAAACATGGCACAAGATCTAGAAACACCAACGAAAAAGCCTGAGTCTGGAAAATCACAAGACTCCTCGAAGCCGAGTTCCACCAACGACGCGTTGGCCATGATTTTGGCTCAGGCGGGCAAATCGGCTGAGGAGATTGCCTCGTTGGCGACCCTCGATGATGCCGACAGATCGGCTGAAAAACAGTTTTCTGGCGAGGCTCCAACGCTGACAACTTTGTTCGGATCTGCCAAAGCCACAGAACTTGACCCCGGCGTGTTTCGTCCGTCGCAAGAAGTTGCCCGAATCATGGGCGAGTCGCTTGAGTTTCTCCTGCGCCGCAAGAAAGCGGGTACTCTGCTTGATCACCGCAAAATGCTCTTCCACGACGAGACGATTGCTGGACTAGCTGAGCTTGGTTTTTTCGGTCTGGCGATCCCGAAAGAGTATGAGGGTGCTGGAGCCAAACTCGGGGATCTCGGACCACTACTACGCGCTTTGACTCTTATCCACCCCGATTTGGCTGTCATGTTCGAAGTCCATAATTTCCTCGGGCCCGTTACCCCGTTGTTGGACTTTGGAACCGAAGAGCAAAAGAGGTACTACTTACCTAAGATGGCACGGGGAGAGCTCCTCGGTTCCTTTGCACTGACGGAACCTGGAGTCGGAGCCGACCCTAGCAAACTTTCTCTAACTGCTCGCCGCCAAGGCGACAAGTACTTGGTCTCGGGTGTCAAATGGCCGATTACCAACGTGATCTACGGTGGGATTTGTATTCTCGTGCTCAAGCTCGAAGGTGAGAATCTGCCCAAGGGCCGGGACTCGGCGATGATGATTTTCGAGGTACCCAAATCCGACAACGAACATTTTCGGATGATCCGAAATCGATTGACCTCGTTCGACTATCTATGGAATGCAAGATTCCGGTTGATGGACTATCCAATCCCCACCTCGGCTCTTCTTGGGCCTCCGGGCAAAGGCTTAGCACAAGCCTTTAGCTCGTTGGCGAAGGGACGTGGTGGCATTTGCGTCAACAGCGCTGCAAAGATCTTCCGACTGCTTGCCCAGTTGATTCAAGATCCCTTGGCTCAGTCTGAATCGGAGAGTTCCAAAAAGTCTCCTGGCGGCTGGGTGGCCTTTCGGAGCACTTTCGGTAAGCCGATCGGCCAATCTCCACGCATTCAGACTTGGTTTGGCCAAGCTGTGTGCCATGCCTTAGCAAGCCGAGTCTTGGGCGACGTTTGCTTTCGTTTGGCGGCCAATGGCGTGCGCGATGAAACGATGGGGATGATCGCCAAAGTCTATGCGACCAAGGCACTGCTTCAAACCGCGATCCACTGCTACCAGGTTCAAGGTGGTCGGTCGGTGCATGTCGACGAGCGACGAGCTCATGTTCGTCAAACCGCTCAGAATGCATCTGGGGATCACGCCGACTGGATCGAGAACTACATTGGCGAGAACATGCATGAGTTCACGATTGCAACGGTTTACGAAGGCCCCAATCCAGTGCTGGCCGATGTGGGTGCACCCAACGCGATGACACGAAGTCTTCGAACCGATTACCTTGAGCCGATCGGAGTGGCCGAAGCGAACGGAAAGTTCGGCCTGGCACAAAAGGCGGCCTTCGGTTGGTATATTGCCAAATCGGTTCTTAGTTCGATGAACCCATGGCCAGGGAAACTCGATGGTGTCCGAAACTTGACCCCCGAGAAGAGCCGTTGGATTCGAAAAGGGTTCAAAAGGAACCGTGTTCTTGGGCGTCGAATTCTGTGGATCATCGCTCGGTACCAAAAGAGGTTCATCGAGCAAAGCTATCTGCTCGGCGATGACGGTGGGATCTTTGACCAGTTGTGTTACTCGTCCGCGTCGCTTGTGTATGCGATCGCCTTGGACAAGTCCGATCGCGACTACGCCTTGGTCGCTCAGGCACTGGATCTCGAAGCCGATCTGCAACTAAAGCGCAAAGCCCCTACGCCGGAACTCTATCATTTATGGGCCGAGATTGGACGCAATGTGATGGACCCGAATTCGAAACTCTATCAAGACCTAATCTCGGAGATCGAAGTCAGTGGCATTCCGTTGGATCCTCGAACGATCGATCGCCATATCTAGTCATTGAATCGCAACTTGATCTCTAGCTGCCGGAGTCAACGATGACACAGAGCATCTTGGAAGAAACGCCCCGCAAAGGGGTCGTCGTATTGACCTTGAATCGCCCAGAGCGCCGCAATGCACTTTCGATCGCGATGATGCGAACGCTTGTTGCAAGAATGAAAGAGTTGTCCGAGCAGCGAGAAGCTCGCGTGGTGATCCTGCGGGGTGCCGGCCCAGTATTTTGCGCGGGGCTTGATCTTGCCGAGGCCTCCAAGAGCGAACTGGTTGGGGAGTCCGCAGAGTGTGTCGCAAGTACGCTTCATGCTTTGCGATACTCTCCGATCGTTACGATCGCAGCCGTCCACGGAGGAGCTTACGCTGGCGGTGCCGGAGTCGTCGCCGCTTGCGATATGGCCGTCGGTGCAAACGACCTGCAAATAGGGTTCCCCGAGGCGCGTCGAGGACTCTTGCCTGCACTGATTACCGACGTCCTGCAGACCAAAGTTCGAGAAGGTGACCTTGCAGAACTCTTTCTGGTGGGCAATCCGATCGACGCCCAACGAGCCCAACAAATCGGACTGTTTCAACGAATAGTGCCCTCGGACAAACTGATCGATGTGGCGTTAGAGCTTGCACAAGGAATCCTTGCAGGTGGACCACAGACGATCATCGACACGAAGGAACTCATGCATCGCGCATTCGACGCAGCCAAGCACTCCAATCACGATGATCATTCATCGATCGATGATCACCTCAAAGCTCGTAACAGTCCTGAGGCACAAGAGGGGCTGCGAGCCTTTCTCGAAAAACGCCCCCCGTCATGGATGTCGTCCACTCATGGAGGCTGATGGGAGCGGTCGCTTGGAGCCAAGCCCGAGTTTCCAATCCGTTCCCTTCGAGGCTGCTTATCAGCGTTCATCAGTGTTTATCAACGGTCCGGTTTTAAACCACTGATGAACACTCATGAACACTGATGGGAGCGACCGCTAAGAGCCGAGCCCGAGTTGCGATCCGTTCCCTTCGAGGCTGCTTATCAGCGTTCATCAGTGTCTATCAGCGGTCCGGTTTTAAACCACTGATGAACACTCATGAACACTGATGGGAGCGGTCGCTTCGAGCCAAGCCCGAGCTACGATCCGTTCCCTTCGAGGCTGCTTATCAGCGTTCATCAGTGTCTATCAGCGGTCTGGTTTTAAACCACTGATGAACACTCATGAACGCTGATGGGAGCGGTCGCTTGGAGCCAAGCCCGAGTTTCCAATCCGTTCCCATCGAGGCTGTTTATCAGCGTTCATCAGTGTCTATCAGCGGTCTGTTTCTTGATCGCTATAGAGACTACTTGGCAGGAGCGGTCTGCTTGCGGTCGCTCCCTTGTTTACCGAGTGCACGATAGTAGGCGCGAATCGCATCACCGAATTCCGGATCGAGAAACTCCCGCTTACCCTCGATGACTTGCTCGGCTCGCTGCTCCCTGAGTTTGCCCCACTGCGTCCCTTTATCAACCATCACATTAGGAATCAACGAATTCCCCACCGGCTGATCCTCGGTCCGGCCCGTATCATCCGGCTCAGAAGAGTTCTGACTCGATTGCTTCTTCGCATTCTGACTTCTTTGCTTGGCCGCATTTCGATTCGCAAGTCGCTGGCTTTGAAGTTGCGATGCAATTTGATTCGCTGCGTCGGCAAGCGCTTTCTCAGATCCAGATTTTGCCTGCGAGTTGCTTGGATTCGAACTGTTCTGCTGAGAGTTTTGCTGATTGGTCGCATCCTGATTGGCCGCTTGGTCGCTCGCGTTTTTCCCCTCTGCATTCGCCTGGGCATCCTGCGAAGACGGATTCTCTCCACTGGGCGAATTCGCTAATTGCGATCCTTCCGAGTTGGCCAACTGCTGGTCTAGCGAATCTAGCAACCGAGCTAACTCCTTGGCCGACTGGGGTATAGCTTGATTCGATGGAGTGTTTCCCGAACTGTTTGGCTGGTTGCCTTGTGGCTGATTACCTTGCGGCTGGTTTCCTTGTGGCTGGTTACCTTGTGGTTGGTTACCTTGTGGTTGGTTACCTTGTGGTTGGTTACCTTGTGGTTGGTTACCTTGTGGTTGGTTACCTTGTGGTTGGTTACCTTGTGGCTGGTTACCTTGTGGCTGGTTGCCTTGTGGCTGATTACCTTGCGGCTGGTTTCCTTGTGGCTGGTTGCCTTGTGGCTGGTTGCCTTGTGGCTGGTTACCTTGTGGCTGGTTACTTTCCGGGTTCATCGACGAATCCAACGCTCCAATTTGCTCGGCTTGCTGAGCTAGACTCTGTTGTGCTTGGCTCAATGCCGCCAGCGGTGCTTCGGCGTTTGGACTTCTCTGGGGCTGAGGCGAACCATTCTGACGAGCTTGCTGAACCTGATTGTTGAACTGCTCTTTGGCTTGCTGGGCTGCTCGATCGATTTGCTCAGATGCTCGATCGACATCCCCCTTAACCTTCTGCTCGACTTGCTTGGCCTGCTGATTGAGTTGCTCACTACCCTTTTGATTGTTGAGTCTCTCCTCGTGCCTAGCACTGCGAGCCAATTGTTCGGCAACTTGATCGACCGTACCCTCGACATTCTGCTGGGTGGGTTCTCCTTGTGCCAAGGCTTCTGCTGTAGGCGAACGCTGTGGGGGCTGATTGACTTGCCCCTGAAGTCCTTGAAGCTGGCTCTGCAACTGATCGAGTTGTTCCTTAGCTGAGTTGATTTGCTCACGGGCCAAGGCGGCCATCGGGTTGGGAGTGTCGAGATTGGCTCGCTGGGCTTGCTCGGTTCGTTGCTCGATCTGCTTCGAGTTATTGGCGATCTCTTGAGCGGCTTGCGCAAGTTGCTTTGCCGAGTTAGCTCTCTGAGTGGCTTGGAGTACCTCGCGTGTCTTTTGATCGACTTGCGCCTGCAAGCCTGCGTCGTCTTGTTTCTTTTGAAGAGCCTCCATCGCCTTGGCTCGTTCCGTATTCTTCTGCTGCAACTCCCGATCGCGGTTTTCAGACTCCTTGGTCAATTGATTTGCAACTTGTTCGCGCCGCCGTGCTAAATCCTTGGTCTGTCGGATTTGCTGATCTCGCATTAAAGACTGAGACGACTGAGCCTCCGTCAATTGTTTTTGCCTTTGCGTGTCCTCTTTGAAGTTGTTTTGATCGACCAATTGATTGAGGTTCGGGTTCATCGCACCGAGTTGCTGCTGGGCCTTTTGAACTTCCTTTGCCAATTGATCCGTCTTTTCTTGCAGCGATTTCTGGGAAGCGTTTGGATCGGCATTTTGGGCCTGTCTTGCAGCCGACAAAAGGGAGTTTGTGATTGCAGCCACCTCTTTGTTGAGCTCTTGTTGATTGATCCTTTGGATAGGTGTTTGTGCTTTATTGAGAACATTTGCCGCAAGCGTTTCAGCATTCTGTGCGAGGGTTTTGAGTTGCTGAGCCTGCAAAGACTTTGCATCCATGGTCTGAGTGTCGGAATTCTCAAGTTGCTGTCCCAAGTTGGATTCCTTTTGGGCAGCATTCTTGAGTTCCGCCGCTGCATCGCGCACATTTTCTTTCGAGATGTCGGAAAGTTCCTTTTGCATCGGAGCGTTGCGACGAAGTTCCGCTTCCAAGAGCTTCAGCAGCTCTTCGGGGGAGTTCTTTGCAAGTTCATTGAGTTGATCAGCTTTTTGGTAGTTGTCGAGCAAATCCTTGGCTTGTGCGAGCAAGTCGTTTGAAGCCTTGTCGTTTGGTGTCGGAGACTGTGGATCGTTCGAAGGGTTCGCGAGCGCATCTTGTTGCTGCTGCTTTTGCAACTGCGAGCGTGAGGCTTCAGCGGCGGCCAAGTTGCTCGGCTGAGGATTCGCCAGCGCTTCTTCGACACGTTCAAAGTGCCTTGCAATCGTCTCAAAGGTCTCTGCAGCCTGCTGCTGTTTTTCGACCGCCTCCTTGGCAGCCTCGGCGATCTTATTTGCATCCTGCGTATTTTCTTGTGCGGCGATTAACTGCTCATTTGCCTTTGCCATGGGCTCTTGCACCGCATCAACCATGCTCAAAGCTCGGTCGGAGTCTTTTGCAGCTTGCAATTGGGCCGCGTTGAGGATGTCTTGCCGAGTGGCGAGTTCCACGAGTGCTTCTTGCAATTGCTCGATGCTCTGCTGAACTTGCTGCTGTTGCTGAGCATTCTCCTGAGCCGAAGTCTCCGGATCCTTTGTCTTTTCTTCGAGCGCTTTTGTCTTCTCTGCTGCAACTTGAGCAAGCTGCGATACCGTCGGTGAGAAACGAGCCAAGAGTTTTCTGGCCGCATCGATTGTCGGTTGAGCCTCGCTTAAAATCGCATCGTAATCTCCGAGGAACTCTTGCAATTCCGGAGCCGCATTAAGCATCGTCTCATTGTTGGCTGATCTCCGAGGATCAAGCTTCTGCCTTATCGCATTGGATGTTGCGTTCCATCGCAACGCATTGAACTTATCCGCAATCGGTGCAGGGAAACCCGATTCCTTCATCCATGCGTGGGTCAGGTCAAGTCGATGGTTCATACTATCCCATTGGCGCAAGTGACTCAGGCGACCTTCGGAAGTCTGCCAGTCGTACTGTTCCTGGCGCCGTAGCGTTTCGAGTACGAGCCGCACGTCTTGCAACTCGTGGGCCGATTCCAAGACGCGATACGCCTGCACGATCGATTTGAGGTCGTCTCGCATTTTCGTCCATTCCGGCGTGCCGGTCGGAAGTTCCAACCACGACTCGATCACCGTTGTCCAAGCTCGACTTGCAAGCCCCATATCGCTGGGGAACAAAGGATCGACTGGCTTGCGTTGCAGGTGGAAATCACGACGGTCTGTGATTTGATCCGAACCAGGTAACGTATGCTTGGTCAACTCGTCGAGAGTTGCCGATCGCAATCGCCCAAGGACTTCGCTATCGAGACTCCCATCACTGCCCCATTCAACCGCTTTGGACAACGTATCCAGACTGCGTTGCAAGGCATTGCCAACCCCCGCGCCACGAAGGATCAAGTCGCGGCGAACATCAGAAATATTCCACAGAAGTCCACCTTCGAGATTAAAAGCCCAATGCTGTCCATGGAGCTCGTTATACGATCGCTCGACGCGCTGACGAAGCTGCGTTAGGGCTTGGGCGCTGGGCTCTGCTTGCGCCAAGTCGCGAATCTCCTGGCGTGTCTGCTCGATAAACCTCATCAAGTTCCTGGATTGATCCCGAAGGTTTTGCGCTAGATACGGATCCATCTTGGACCCAAGTTGCATGGCCCCATCGGCGTACTGATCGGCGATCGTTTGAGTGCGCACAAGTCCCGCAAAATCGAGCTTATCCCCCTTGTCAATCTGCTTGCGCTGATGATCCTTAAGCACCATCAAATCCTTAGTCATGGCTGTAAGAAATTCATGACCAAGCAGTTGCTTGTAGATTTCGCTAAGCCTCGCTGTGCTCCCCTCGGCATCATCGAAAGCAGCAACGGATCGATCGATCTGCTGCTGTAGCAATTGCGCGAGCCTATCTGGGACAACCTCTCCCTTGCCTGGTACATCGATCGGAGTCCATGGATCGAGATTGGCCGCTAAAGCTATTGAAGTCGCATGCTCGCGCTGCAGTTTGGAAACGGCTCTGACTACAAACTCTGTTTCGCTTTGGTCAAGCGGTCGAGCAAGTTTGCTGACCATTTGGGTCGCCAGGGCCCGAATGCGATCCGATATCTTGATCCACTCCGCAGAAAAATCCTCGATCTCCTGCGAGATATTCCGACGCGTTGGCATTTCAAGCTTAGGATCTTTCAATTGCAACATCTTCGGACGCAAATCAGCCCGCTTGGTACGCACCAAATCGGCCAATTTCTGAAGCTCTGGTCCAAGTACTGAGCGGAAATACAACGCTTGGTGGCGATTGCGATCAAAATCCTGCGAAGCCAAACTCAGTTGGATCGGGATCGAGTAACTGACATGACCAGCCGAGTCGATAGCTGCCATTCTCACAGTCACGACATCGCCAGAGGTCAAAGACTCCGAAAGCAAATCCCAAGTCCAGTTTGCTGTCGAGCGCGTAGGATCAGCAACTCCATCAAGTGGTGTCCAAGTCACCAAGCCGCTCAGAAAGTTTGCTTGCTGGCCGGTCGCCTTACTCAAGTCCTTCGGCAGATCCAACGTCTTGTAGGGTTGACGATTGATTGAGATCTCTTGGCGTAGCGTGGCACCAGGTAAATCATCGGCCAGTGCAGCCGAGAGTTTCACAAGCTCATGGGGCGAAACGATCCACATTTGATTCGGACTGGGCATCGCTTCCATGAGCGATTGCTCTCCGACCATCCAAGAGACGCTCGGCGATTGGTCTTCGATCACATCAATTTCATAGAATGGACTGAAGGTGTTTTCGATAGGAGCATCTGCTCCGGAAACATCGGCTGCAAGTTTGACCTGGTATCTTGCATCCCTTTTCGCGGGCCACTCGATACTCCACCGTTTGGATGCCGAGTCGTACTCCATGGGAACCGTTTGCTTCTCACCAGAGTCTAGATCGTCGATGGTCAATCGAGCCCAGGCCAGGGGCATCGATGGATCGATGGAAAGCTTCAGATTCGAACCGCTTAGGAGTCTCAGGTCCCCTCGATCGCTCGATCGGGTGGTCGCTGGCAGTTTGGAGTACTCGGGGAACTCGATCCTCTGGTGGAATTGGCTCACTTTGGGACGAGGAGTCGTATAGAGTTTGCGATAGGAACTGATCGCATCGCCGGTGACGAATCGATATTCGATCGGTTCGTTGCCGACGGCCACTGCAGTCGCATATTTGAGCGGCTCATGTTGGAGTAGCGACATCGGAATCCGTTCAGGTTTGGCATAGCGTCCTTTGGAGCTAAGCCGTGTTTCCATGAAGGCTTCCTGAGTCTCTTCCCCTTGGACTTCGATTTCAAACGACACGCTTTGGTTTTCAGGAACCGTCGCTCCATCGCGTGCGGGAGCTAAAACGACGATCTTGGATTTCGAGGGCCGCTGGATATCCATAAACGGCAAAAATGCTCGCGCAAACCGTGTTTGCATTTCCATGCCGGGCAAGCCACACAGAACCAGCAAAAATGCGATCGCCCCAAGTGCAGCCAGTACAACGGATCGAATCAACGACCAAGGCAGCATCTTTGGGATCGACAGTTCCTTCAACTGCTGTGCGACATTGCGCTCGATCGCCGAGAGGAACTCGGGGCTGAAATGACGTTTGTCCGCAGGTATCTGATCGAGTTCGATCGCCGATAGGAGGCTTTCGTTGAGCTCCGGACTAGCGTGCTCGACATGCTTGGCCAATTGGATTGGATCCTCCTTGCGCCACCAACGAGCGATCCCATACCAAAGACCTGCCCCGATGCTTAATCCGTACATCCCGAGACTCAGTACATAGCGGGTCGGATCGTCGATCCATCGAAGGGTATCGAGCAGGACAATGATCGATGCGCAAGCGATCAAACATAGAACCGCGATGGCAAGCCCTTGGACAAAGAGGATCGCCGCCTGCCTGAGTCCGAAGCGACGCACCCAAGTTTGAATTTCCTGTCGATGGACATTCGTACCACTGTAGTTGCGGCCTGCTGGATCAACGGATGCTACGGTTGTACTCATTAGATGAACCCTGCTCGTTTCCTTAAGTACCATTCGAGGGCAAGCAGAGTCATCACGGCCAAGAACCATGGATAACTCTGCCACAACAACGTCCTAGATTGCTCGATTTTACCAGTCCGCAACGTCTGGAGCGATTCGCTAACACGATCGGCTTGCGATTCGTCATAGTATTTTCCACCCGTAGCTTTGGCGATTTGCTCGAGCAAGGCTCGATTCGACGCCAACACCTGCATTTCGAGGTCTTGGGGAGGGTGTACTAAAAACTCTGTTTCCAAATCGAGCGCTTCACTGGGCATCCCAGGGACTTCCAAGCGGACTTGGTATCTCCCCGAAAGAAGTCCATTGGCTAATCCTGAGACCATGCCTGTCCCCTCGGCCTCTTCGACCAAGGGCAGCGTTTGAAGTCGCACGCCGTTTTGCTCGATGATCGCCATCGCCTTTGCACCCGTGAGCGGCTCTTGCTGCGCGTTTCTCAGTCGGGCACGGATCGGAATGGGCTTGCCGAAATCATAAACCCTCTCGCCTGCATCGAGTCCAACATAATCGTTCTCGACGGCATAGGGAGGCTGCATCGTCCACTGAGCAAGCTGATTCCAAAAGCGTTGGTGATACAGATCGGCAACGTTGTAACGCCATCGCCAAGTTTCATCATTAGCAAGATAAACGACGCGGCCTTGTCCGCTACGTCGACTGACGATCAACGGATACTCTTGGTTATCATTCTTTCCTATGACCAAGACCTCCGCGCCCGGTGCCGACCTGACGCGTCTAGAGGATCGAGGGGGCGGGAAGGCTTCCCATAGCCTACGATTTGCCCCTGTATCTTGCTCGAAGGCAAACGCCCGTTGCTCGATCGCTGCGGGTTCCAAGGCAAGCGATGCGACGGTTAGCGGTGCTGTTTCGCTTTCGATGAACGATACGGGCAACCAGTCGACCTCCTTGTTACCAAGAATGCTCAAGGGTTTGTCCCGACCACTATCGATGAGAATCATTCCACCGCCGAGTTCAGCGATGTAGTCCGAGACCCAACGCAATTGGGTCTCAGTCATTGCAGAAAGGCTATCGGCGGCCATAACGATTAAATCCAATCCGATGAGCTCTTCACGCGTCTTTGGAAAAGGATTTGTTTCGTATTCCTCTGGGCCTAAGATCGATTTGAGTTCCCAAGCACTATCGCGACCAAACGCGTTCTTGACATATCGGGATTCCCATCGCCCCCGCTTATCCATCACCAACACGCGGTTCTTGCGATTCACCCCCCACAGAGAGGATTCAAAGGTGTCGTTCTGAGCCGATGCGTCTTGCCCCTCATGATGAACTTCGAATTCCAAATCCAAAGGAATCGCCTTGGACCGGGAGGCCGACTGCTGAGCCGCAAAGAGTTTCTCTCCGGCGATCCGATACTCGAGGGTCCGACTAGGATTGCCATCGGACTCCATCGATTTGCTCCACACGACTTGTCCACCCGAGCGAATCTCGACGCGGTATTCTCGACCGGCTGGCAATTGCTGCTTGATCGTCGCTGTGCCTTGAAAGGAATCGGCTCGAAACATGCTGCGTGAATGTTCGACGGCCAAGATTCCGACATCATCAGGTTCAGCTTCCCGACCGTAGCCGATCGCAAAGATCGGGATCGAGGCTTGTGCGAAACGGTCTGCCACCGAGCTTGGGGACTCACCTGCATTGCTTTGTCCATCGGACAAAAGAACGACGGCAGCATAAGGTTTCTCGGGTGCAGTGACTTGTTTATCACCAACGACTCCTTCAGAAGATCCCTCTGAAGTACCCTTTGCAGTGCTCATCGAACTCGAGGATCGTATCACCGACAAAAGCGCTTCACCGATAGCCGTCTTGCTCCCATTGGAAGCCATTTGCACCTTGGTGGGTTTGCCAGATCGATCGACGGTCGAATCCCAAGTCGATTCGGTGGTTGTCTGACCTGATCCATCGGCTGCATCGGAAAAAGGAAAGAGTCTTAAATGGAATCGAGAGCGTTGCTGGTCAAGCCATCCTGGTTCTTTCTCTGAGGAACTGCTCAGCCACCGCGATGCGCGGTCCAGGCGACTGCTCTCCGAGGACTCGGACTCTTTGAGCTCCATACTTCCAGATGTATCGACCAGAACCGCGATACGACTCAGTTCGCCCGAGACCCACTCGCGTACCCATGCCGGACCGGCAAGCATCCACAGAATTCCTCCCAAAGCACCGGCCCTGAGTGTGGGCAAGAGCCAATTGAAAGGTGCCCGCGCGAACTTGGATTCTTTAAAGTACCACCACCAGACGAGAGCCATCGCCGCCAAGGACAAGGGAATCATCAACCAAACAGGCAAGAGCCCGTTGAACTCGAAGCGACTCATGCTGCACCTCGACGGCGACTAGGTCCAGCATTCATTGGCATCGAAGGTGTTGTTGTGGCTTTTGCCGTGCGAGGCGAGAGAGATTGCTGCAAAAAAATCTCGGCAAGGAACATCGCTAGGAGCCCAAGCCAAAACCATGTCCACAACTCCTTGCCACTGGAGTTGGATCGCTCCTTTTCAAGCCATCGATTGGCATCGCTGTGGACCGATGCCGAAGCCGACTTGGCCAGCGACTCTAGTTCTTCAGGAGCCAGCACAGATCGTGCAAGTTCCTGTTTGCGATCGATCGAAGAAGAGGTGAAACCGTGGTAGAGTCGCGTATCACCTGCCATCGCTTGCCCGACCCCTTCGAGTCGTGCTGATCCAATTTCGACGGACTTACCGAGCTCAAACGCCTTTTCCTGGATCGATGCGCCTGGCAACTGAATGGACAAACGGGTCGCTTCAGGCTTGGCACCGGCAATACTGTTCTCGATCCAAGGTTCGCCAAGTGGCGTTTCATTCCAACCCGCAGGCCAACGAATCGAAGTGGTCATCATCCTCTGAACCAAGGGCAAAAAAACCGGGAGCGAGGGAAGATTGCTGTCTGCCTCGTCACAGCCGCTTGTCATCCAAAAACAACGCCCTGTCCCAAGGGGCAAGCTGATCAAGAAGGGTTGGTCGTCTTCATAAGCCAAAGAGACAACGGGCGAGACGTTAGGCGAATCATCGAGCTTGAGTGTATGGCGAGCGACGAACCTCGCGGAACTCAAGGAATCGAGCGATGCTTTCGAGAGTTCAAAGGCGGGGCTTGCCGTGGGCTTGATCGAACCTTCCCAAGCCGTACGAGGACTGAAATTGCCGATCCGCAAACCACCCTCTGCAATACTCTCCCATGCGTTGAGTTTATCGACCTGCACTTTGTCACCCAAGCTAAATAGCAAACCGCCTCCCCGGTCGACGAAAGCTCTCAGCCATTTGCGTTGGTCAGGATTCAGATCTGCGACGTTGCAACAGATCACTGCCTGCACTTCTTTGAGCATCGCTTCATTCCATCCGCCTGGATCGACCACCGATGTCGTGAATAGATCACCGGGTTCACCTCGAAGGAGTGAGAAGGGTGTCAGGGCCAAGCGAACAAAATCCGATTCGCTCTGCATTGCCTCACGCTTGCGATCCCCATCGATCATGAGGATCTTGGCCGGCTCTCGCACCCGCAGCACTTTGGAAATCGAATGGTCTTTTGGATTCGAATCCTCGTGATCGGCAAAGACTTTCAGCAGTGTGTCTTCGGCTTTGGTCGGCGACCATACAAACCGCGCCGTCGACGTCGAGTTGCCTGCAATGGTCACCGACTGGCGTTCGATTTCATCGAGTCCCTCCATGAGAACAAGCGGCACGACGACCGGTTCTTGGGAGTCGTTTTGAAGTGATACGATGATGGTGAGTTTACCCTGTGGGGCAACCTGAGAGGGGATCGATTCAACGCTCTGAATCGATATGTTTGCATCGCTTGACGGGAGAGCCGCCGCTACGGCATTAAGAAAGCTCCAAGCGATCGGAACGCTACGGCCTGAAAGCTGATTGGCAATGTCCCGCGCAAGATCTTGCTGAGCGGGTTTCCACTCGGAGGCTTGGAAGTCCGAGACCACGAGCAGATGGCGGCGAGGATTGGAGCTTTTGTCTAACCAATTCGCAGCTTCGCGGGCCGCTTCGGACAAATCTAACCGTCCGGCTGGTTCGCTGCGATCGTTGAGGGAAATCAATCGTTTGGAAATCTCGCTAGGTTGATGCTCGGCCCATAGCTCAACCGGCTTTCCGCCGAGAATTATTGCGGCATCGGATCCACCTGGCAACTCTTCTAAGATCTTTTGCACCTGCGCGATAGCCTGCTGCAAACGAGTTCGTTTTTCGCCCACTCGGCCCTGGGTCTCTTGCAAACTTTGCATGGAAAGCGAATCGTCTAAAAGGATCGCTAAACTCATCGGTGTCGAACCGGCCGTGTCCTTCCATGACTGAATCAGTGGTCTTGCCATTGCAAGTGCCAAAAGAACGGGGATCAAACAGCGAATCAGTAGCAACAACAGTTGCTTCCATTGAATTCGCCGCGAATTGACCTTCACCGACGAGTCCAAGAATTGCATCGCCCCCCAATCGATCGTCAGGTACTTGCTGCGGTTGAGCAAGTGGATGATCAGAGGTACAGAAAAAGCCGTCGCTCCAAAGGCAAGCAACGCATTGAGAAACGTCATGCTTGCCCCCTTTGTGCAATGTACGAAGCCAAGACAGCGCTGAAGGATTCCGATGTTCTCACAGGAATCCAATCGATACGATTCTGCTTGCAACCACTTCGGATCGCCTCCTGATGGTTGTTGAAATTCGCAAGATAAGTCTGACGCAGGGACATCGGATCGACCAGCAATTGTTGCTCTTTGAGCTCGAGAGAACGAAAGAGTGTCCTGTTCTGAAACGGAAAATCGACCTCGTCGTCATCCAAAATCTGAAACAGTAGGATCTCCTGATAGTTGGCTCGGAGCATCGAAAGACTTTTAAACAGCGATTCGGAATTTCCAAAACAGTCCGAGAGCAAGATCACCAAGCCTCGCTTGCGACAGATACTCAATAGCTGATGCAAGACTCCACCGAGTTCGGTTTCTCCTCGGCACTCCGAATCGGCCAGCGTCTCCAAACAGACTCTCAAATGATTGGGCCTCGATCGCGGAGGAATATGTTTTCGAATCGATGTATCGAACGTTACCAATCCAACGGAGTCTTGCTGAGATACGAACAAATAGGCCAAACTCGCCGCAAGTCGTATCGCATAGTCGTGCTTGGTCATCTCCTTAGAACGCGATCCGCTGTAGTTCATCGAGCCGCTTTGATCGACAACCAATGTCGCACGAACGTTCGTTTCATCTTCGTACTGTCGGATATAGAGCCGATCGGTCTTACCATAGAGTTTCCAATCGATCGAACGGATCTCATCACCATGAACATAAGGTCGATGTTCTTTGAAATCGACACTCGCTCCGATATGCTTCGAGCGGTGAATCCCCCCCGTCACACCCTCAACGACATCGCGGGCCAGCAACTGCAGCGCTGAGACTTTCTCGATATCGGTTGGCTTAAGCCATCGAAATAGCGGATTGGAACTCACGGGATCTCTCGGTAATCGATCGAAAAGGCGGGGAAAGACAGGTGGGAATTTAGGCAGGAATCGATCGCCTCATAATAGCATCTTCTGGGTAGGATTTCGAGAAAACTCCAAGTTCACTGTTCGAAATTGAGTCCGGAAAGCAAATCCAAATCCAATCGATAGAGGATTTGATTGTAGTCGTATCGTGGTGTGGGATGAGAATTGCCGGAGAAAGTCGTCGTGTAGGTCCCCTCGAAGTAGAGAACCTTGCCGTTTTGACCCGAAAACTCAGGATGTATCTTGGGGTTGTAGAAGGAATATTGATGATGCGTGGCGATCTTTTTTGCCTTTTTCCAAGGCCCTTCCAATCTCTTGGACTCGGAATACCAAATCTCGCCCAATCGAGATCTGGATCCACCAGACTGAGTAAATACCATCGACCACGCGTTTCGGTGTGGGTTCCAAGCCACCGAACCATTGTGAGTTTGAATCTCATGAGAGTTGTCAGAATCTAAGACGCGATAGAGTCGCTCGGACTGGCTCATGAGTTTCTCTGCAACGAGTGTTTTCTCTTGGGTTTGGGTTAGTGGTAAGGTGTTTCGTCGCCATCGATAGACAATCTCTCCTTGATCGTTGCGATCGAGTTTGCGGTCTTCAAAGCTCGTGCCATCTTGCAAGCAAGTGTAGCCCTCATACTGCTGAGGATCGACGAAGGCTTCTTGGGTTGCTAACACTCGGCGATTTGGAAACGGAGTGCAAAGATAAACATAGTCGCTGTCGCCCGTCGGATCCTTTTGCAAAAGCGTGTGGACTTGCGATGGCGGAAATAACTTGGGTGGATCGCTGAATTCCGAGACTTGATCAAAGGATTCGGTTTTGGGGTTCCATCGAACAAATCCCCAGCGGTAGGCTTCGAGCGAATTTCGCACCTTCACATAATTCGCCAGCATGATTTCGGAACCTTGCGAATCCTTAAACACCGTTAAACCGCTGAGCCAAGTTGGCCCATCGCCGGGCATTTGTGCTAAGGGGCGAACGCGTTTTTGCTCGTCTCGAAAGTGCTCAAAGATGGGCGGTCGTGTCTCGATATTCCCAAGGTTTGGATCAGTGGTTGCACCGGTCATGTGAAAACTACCACCAATAGGATAATGCAAAGCTTGGGTGTCTCCCCAAAACCAGAACATCTTTCCGCCCATGACAGCCGTAAGCACGCTGTCGCATCCCACGGGAGTTTCAAAAGGAAATCGATTGTGCGAATATTCCGAATGCGATAACGCTGCAATTTTTAGTCGCTTTGAATGAGCCTCAAGCCCAAGTCCGGTTGTTCGGTAGAGTCGCTCTGCAAGCTGCACTCGCTGAAGCTCGATCGTCAATCGCTGGCCGTGCGTGCAAGTGATGGTTTTGCCTGTAAAGCCAAAGCCATCCTTGGGGTATTCGTAACCGTGGGAGCGGATATGAAAAAAGACTTGGGTATCCAAAAGCTCTGGGTCATCAATAGCAATCCAGCCGTGGTTGTCAGAAACCATTCTTAAATGGTCAACGGTTTCGATCTCGACCAAGGGAATCGGTCGCTTGGACTGTTGATCGATGAACTGGATTCCAAATGGATCTTGACCAAGTGTTGGAGCCTGCCATGAGATTGCCAGAGCAACCGAGAGCAGGATGGACAACTTGCTAAGCCAAGTTATCCGATGCATTATGCGGCGTAGGGGTAGCCAAAGGTTTTAGCGACAGCCTCGTTGGTCACTTTGCCGTGATGCACATTGAGGGACTCACGCAGAGGTTTGGAAGCTGCAATCGCAGGCTCGATTCCTTGTTGGGCCAACTGAACAACCCAGGGCAAAGTCACATTGCACAATGCAAACGTGCTAGTTCGACCGACGGCGCCTGGCATGTTCGTGACGCAGTAATGGAGTACTTCGTCGACGATGTAAGTCGGATTACGGTGTGTTGTTGGCTTGCTGGTTTCGACACACCCTCCTTGGTCGATCGCCACATCGATAATAACGCTTCCGGGCTTCATGAGCTTTAGATCCTCCTTGCGGACCAAGTAGGGAGCTTTGGCACCAGGTATCAGCACCGATCCGATGACGAGGTCAGCAAGTTTGAGTTGTTCTCGCACGTTATAGCGATCCGAATAGATGACGTTGACGTTCGGGGGCATGACATCGTCGAGGTAACGCATCCGATCGAGATTGACATCGAGGATGTTGACATCGGCGCGAAAGCCTGCTGCGATCCGGGCAGCATTGGCTCCGACGACCCCACCTCCGAGAACTGTGATGTGAGCTGGGGGAACACCTGGTACGCCTCCTAAAAGGATACCTCGGCCCATTTGAGGTTTCTCAAGGTACTTGGCTCCTTCTTGGATACTCATCCGACCTGCGACTTCGCTCATGGGGGTCAGTAGCGGCAATCGGCCTTGGGCATCGCGAAGGGTTTCGTAAGCCAAGCAAGTTGCTCCGCTATCGATCATGGCTTGCGTAAGCCCACGATCGGCGGCGAAGTGGAAATAGGTAAACAACGCTTGTTTCTTGCGAATCAGCGGGTATTCGGCCGCTTGGGGCTCTTTGACTTTGACGATCAAGTCGGCTTGCTCAAAGACCTCTTTGCCTGACTCGACAAGCGTCGCTCCAGCCTGTTCGTAGGCTTCATCTGCCAGTCCAGAGCCGAGCCCCGCACCGGCCTGGACAATCACCTTGTGCCCGCGAGAAACCAATTCCTCGACTCCCACAGGGAGCATCGCGACACGGTATTCATCTTCTTTGATTTCTTTGGGAACGCCGACAATCATGGCTGGGAGTGTCTTTGGGATGGAGTAAGATAGATCGTCCAATAAACCGCCCTTTAGTGTACCGCTTTGGCAGTCGATACGCCATACGCGAAGCTTACCCCTGCCGTCGAAGAAACCTTGCGATGACCGATAAGTTACCTACTGCGGCTGCGAATATGCCGACGCAGACACTCTCGCCCCCAAAAAGCTTCTTTGGGATTCTATCCTATCTAGGGCCGGGCCTGATCATCGCTGCAAGCATCGTGGGAAGTGGCGAGTTGATCGCCACGACCCTTACTGGGGCTCGCGGTGGACTGAGTCTTTTATGGCTGATTATCTTGGGATGCGTTGTCAAAGTCTTTGCTCAAATTGAAATCGGTCGCTTCACTGTATCGACCGGGATCCCGACTCTCTCTGCTCTCAATACGGTTCCTGGACCAAGGATCTCGGGACGCGGGAACTGGTTGGTTTGGTACTGGTTTTTCATGTGGTTTTGCAGCATCGGTCAACTCGGTGGAATCGTCGGTAGCGTTGGCCAAGTCCTCTCGATTGTCCAACCGCTGACGACTCAGGGAGCCGACTACAAGACGATCGGTAATCTAGAGACTCAAATCAAACTCGCTTCGGTCAAATCCCGATCGGCAAGCCCGCAAGAAAAAGAGGCCATGGCGCTGGAATCGAAAAACATCCAGCAGCAACTCGACGGACTCAAAAGAGATTATCTTGCCAAGTATGCTTCGGGCTCCGGCAAGTCGCAAAGCAATGAGGAACTTGTCACGTCGATGAGTGTCGCCGGATTGCCAAGACCGATGGATGATCGTTATTGGGCCGTCCCAGTAGCAATCATCACTGCAGCCCTTCTGTTCTACGGGGGGTATTCCTTGGTTCAATCGGCATCAACGGCCATGGTGGCCATCTTCACCCTCGTTACTCTTGCGACAGTGATTGGACTGCAGGCCAAGCCCGATTGGTCGATCAGTGCCAGCGAATGGTTGCAAGGTCTTTCTTTCGGCTTGCCCGAGGGGGACAAACTCAAGGCCCTTACGACCGCCCTTGCGACGGTGGGAATCATTGGAGTGGGTGCTGCAGAATTGATTCAATATCCGTATTGGTGCATCGAGAAGGGTTATGCCAAGCATACCGGCCCGGACGATGGGAGCAACGCTTGGCTCGAAAGAGCTCGCGGGTGGCTCAAGGTGATGCATTACGACATTTGGGTATCGATGCTGATCTACACGACTGCCACCATCGGTTTCTTTGTATTGGGGGCCGGGATATTGCATCGCTCGGGGATTCAGCCCGAAGAGTCGAAGTTAATCCAGACGCTTTCGGCCATGTACGAACCAGTGCTGGGAAGTTGGGCACCGCCGATCTACTTGTTTGGAGCCTTCATGGTTCTGTACTCGACCTATTATGTCGCCAATGCAAGCCATGCAAGAACATTTACCGATGGGCTGAGTATTTTGAATTTGGTCGGTAGGGATCAGGTGTCTCAGGGGCGGATGATCAAGTTCCTCAGTGCACTGTTTCCGATGCTTTGCTTGTTGGTCTATTGGGTCTTACCAAGTCCGGCTTGGTTGGTTCTCATCAGTGGTTCGGCCCAAGCGGTGATGTTGCCGATGCTAGGTTTCGCAGCATTGTATTTTAGATACTACAAGACGCGTCGAGAGTTGCACGGTTCGAAGTGGATCGAGATCGGGCTGTGGATCAGTGTTGCATTGCTGTTTGTCATTGGCCTGACGAATCTGTATTTGGAAGTCAGCAAGTTCTTTAAGTAGTGGATCAGGGGTCCTGCGGCTGGTTCCACAATCGCCAAGGATCGTCGTGGCGTTTCATTTCCGAGAGAAGCAACATCCGCATCTCTTGAAGTTTGTCTGCGTAGGCAGGATCCGTTGCGAGGTTGGTTTGATTCGGTTGGGGATGGATCCCCGTCAATTCACGGATCTTTGGATCATGGTGTTCTGAGACAAATTCGAGAGGGTTCTGGTTGAGGTCAAAGAGTTGTGTTTTTCGGACTTGGCCATCGAGTACATCCCACTCGATGAGCTTCCAATTCTCTTTCTTGACGCAGCGCATGCCGGGCTTGGTCCCTCCGTTGTACACTCCATACATGACTTCTCGCAGGGACTGTTTTTCGCCCATAAGGATAGGTTTGAAACTCAACCCTTCGTTGGTTTCGGGAGTCTCAACGCCGGCAAGATCGCACAGTGTCGCTAATGTATCGAGCAGATAGACGTTTCCTTCGGCGCGACTTGCGGCTGGAATCTTTGGACCTTTGACAATCATTGGAACCCGCCAAGTGTGTTGGTAGAGGTTTTGTTTGCCTTGGAGTCCATGGCGTCCGATGGCGATTCCATGGTCGGAGGTGTAGAAGATGTACGTGTTTTCGAGCTCTCCCATCGACGCAAGTTGGTCGAGAACCCTACCTATTTGTTTATCGATATATTCGCTACATGCAAACTCGCGACCAAGCTCGTTGCGTATGGTTCGCTCATCGCGATGTTCCCAGACTCCGGAAACTTCGATTTCGTCGCGAAGTTTTGGATGACCGTGGGGAAACGGGTGTGCAGGAAGATAGTTTTCCGGCAAGGGTGGTTGGGCGGGGTGGGAAGGTGGTCGATTATTTCGATCGGTATGATTGACCGCACCGTATTTGGCCAACAGTTCGGGTGTTCCGTCTCGCTCATCGTGGGGGTGGGAGAAACCAAAATAGACAAGGAACGGAGGGACTTGCTGGTTGGATTGGATCGAAGTTTCGCGAGCTTTTAGAAACTCCAGAACCTGATCGGCATGCCAAGCGCTGCCCGTCTCTGCAGTTCCACCTCTCTTGGTCGCATCCTTGCGTAGAGTGAATTGCTCGTTGGCTTTCTCGTAGCTATTCCCCTGCTTACAGGTTCTCATCGTGATGTATCCGGCGCGATTGAATACGGCTGGAATCGTTTGCAATTCCAGGTTGGGTGGGCACAATTCACGCTGCTTAACCTTGGGGGAGATCGGAAGATGCCACAGGGTTCGTCCGCTCATGATCATGTGGCGAGATGGTGTACATACGGCACCCGAAAACGAGCCCATGTGGTAGGCACCATCGATGACCATCCCTTCTTTTGCAAGTCGATCTAGGACGGGAGAGTCGAGTTTGGAAGCTGGGTTGTACGCTTTAAGATCCCAAGGGGATTGGTCATCGACCAAAACAAAGAGGATGTTGGGTCGTTTGTCTGAGGCGATCCTCACCTGTGGCGAATCCGCCTTGCAAGAATTGCCAATCACGATCCAGGCTATCAAGAGGAATGGTAAGCTTTGCGATCGACTGAAAATGAACTTGAACGATGGCTTGAGATCGCCGATCCATGGAGTCATCATAGGATTTGTGCCCGTAGCTTGGTGCGGAATCTGACAAACTGATTATACAAGAGATCTTGCGAAGAGTAGCATCATCGTACTCGAAGCGGTCAAGTACAGCGATTCAGCCCATTCGTCTGCGAATTACGGCGAACCGCTTCGCTGAGTAGCTGTAAGTCACGCCACCACTGGCAAAAAGCCCGTGGTATGCTCATGGAATATAATGCAATCCAAAGGATCCACTAAGTCACCCGAAGAGCCAAATAGCCATGAAGTTGAATGTCATCGATGATGTCGAATCCAAGGTCCAGATCCTCGAAGCGAGATTGAGAGTCGTTGATAAGCAGAGCTTAGAGATCTCGCAATCCACCGGACGCGTCTTGGCTCAGGCAATCGAGAATTTTCGAGATAGTCCGCCACTGGATGTTTCAGCGATGGATGGATACGCCCTTGGCTGGGAGGATTTAAATGGTCTTGCTAGCGAAGAGAACCTTGGAAAACTCAGCCTTCCTGTCCTAGCCGTTGCAACCGCCGGATCGAAACCGCTGGCGATGACCTCCGGGGTAGCTGTACGTATCTTTACCGGAGGGGTTGTTCCAGAAGGTGCCCAGGTGGTGATTCCTCGCGAACGTTGCATCGAGCAGGCCGATCGTGTGGCCGTGAACATGCCGGTCCAAGAGATCAAGCTCGGTTGGAACATCCGTCGTCAAGGAGAGAATGCCCGTCAAGGGGATATTGGACTGCAACCTGGTTGCCTTATCGATGGACCGAGGATGTCCTCGCTGGTTTCGATGAATCGGGCTTCTCATGTTGATGTCTATCGAAAATTGCGAGTGACGATCATCAATACGGGAGATGAATTGATGAACGTCGCAGACCCGATCGAGCCTTGGCAAATCCGCGATTCGAATGGTCCGCTGCTCGAAAGCATGCTTCAGAGTTGCCCCTGGGTTCAGTGGAGCCGGGTTAGCGCTAAAGATGACTTGAAAGAGATTCAATGCGAATTGCAAAAGGCATTGGCTCAAAGCGATGCTGTGATTTTGACCGGCGGGGTTTCGATGGGGGACACCGACCATGTACCCGCAGCGGTGCGGAATTCCCAGGCGGAGGTGTTGTTCCATCGGCTAGCGATTCGACCAGGAGCCCCGATCCTCGGAGCCGCAACTCCTCATGGGCAACTCGTGCTGGGACTCCCAGGCAATCCGGTGAGTGTTGCGGTGACCTTCCGACGCTTTGGCCTGCGGTTGCTTCGGCGAATGGCAGGCTTCTCGAATGGGACGAAGTTTATGAAACTCGAACTTTCAGGCGGGGACGACAAGACGCTGCATCTTGTTTGGTATCGGTTGGTTCAATTGCAGGACGACGGGACGGTGAGGCTCTTGCCTAACCAGGGGTCTGGGGACATCCGAGCCTTGGGGGATTCGTCCGGTTTCATTGAGGTTCCACCTGAGACAGTTTCCAAAGGTCAATTCCCCTACTTCGATTGGAGCTTCTAGGATACAGAGTATCCAAAGCTGGAGGCAACAATCGGCCCAAGCGCACAATCGCTACAGCCTGCATACTCGCGGGCAAACTGAAATAGCTAGCAAATAATGCCGATGGTGAGCTGATACGTCTGTTGGGTTCTTTGGGAATTGCTGTGGGTAAGACTTTGGAGGTCACCACCCGGCTTCTCACCGGTGGGGCCGAATTTGTGTAATCGAACTCGCAGTGCTTTCCACTGGACGGCTCGCGCCGATCCGCTTTTTATCCATAGCTTTTGTGTCGATTGATCCATGATGAGTGCGTTGGTGGCCAAAGCTCGACTTCGCCTCGGACTGGGCTTGGCATTGGCATTCTCCGTTGGCGTAGGGTCCGTTGGTTGCAAGTCGATCCAATTGAAATCGTATTGGCTTGAGCAGCGACCGAGGTTGTTTGCGGGAGTTGGCCAGCAACAAAACCACAATGAGCACTTAAGGGATTTGTTGCAGCCGAATCGATCGATTCAGCGAGGGTCATTGCATGAGGGTTGGTGGGTTGATCGAGGTGGATCGATCGAGCGACTCGATACAGTCTTCCACGGCTTTTCTTGGGAGCCATCGGACTTTCAGCAACTCGTTCTTGTGGGCCATTATGGCAATCAGAGGCTAAAGACCAAGCAGATCCGCGATGGACTTGGGGTCCCGGTTGTAATACTTCGGAAAACAAGTGCCGGTGCTGAATCCCGGACGGATTTCCTCGGAGAAACATCGGCGATCGCAGCAACAGCGGTTTTGTCGAGCGATGCGAACACGATTGATTTTTACAATCCTGTGACTATTCGCTCGATAGAAACACAAGGAGCAGTCGAGCCTCTGGCATACGATACGACGGCGAGTATCGCTTACATGCTGCATCATCATCCGCAGACGAGGTATCGCGATTTTATTTTTCCAGAACAATCGCAAGATCAATCGCGTCTGACGATGCTCGAACCTTACGAGCCGAACAAGATACCGCTGATCCTCGTGCATGGATTGTTGTCGAGTCCGGATACTTACGGAGAGCTCTACAATCAATTGCGCACCGATCCGGTGCTGATGGCCGACTATCAGGTTTGGGTTTTCAAGTATGCGACGGGTAAGCCCTTCATTCGTGCTGCTAGCGATCTGCGAGCCGAACTGGATCGAGTGATCGAGACTTATGATCCTGAATTATCCAACGAGTATTTGCGATCGGGGGTACTAGTTGGCCATAGCATGGGTGGGCTGATCACCAGGTTGATGATTTCCTACAGTGGTGAGCGGGTATGGAACTCTGTTTCGCGGATCCCCTTGGAGGTGTTGGCGACTGATGAGAAGACTCGGGCCTCGTTTGCCGAGCGATTCTATTTTGATCCGCATCCGATGATCTCACGGGCTGTCTTTATCGCAACACCGCATCGTGGAAGCAGTACTGCAGGTCGGGCGCTTGGTAAATTCGCCAGTGCTTTGGTTGTGCAGTCGGATACGGGGATTGAGCAGATCATCGAGGATAATCCTGGTGCAATTCGAGAAACGCTAGCCGAGGGTTTGCCTACGAGCATCGACATGCTCGATCCGAATCAACCTTTCCTAAAGATACTTGGCAGTTTGGACATGTCCGAGTCGGTGACTAAGCATTCGATCATCGGGGTCGGTGGTCCGGTGATGGGTCTTTTCGAGTCCGACGGCCTTGTGCCGCTAGAGAGTGCCAAGCTCGATGGTGTGCTTACCGAACGTCGGATCGCAACATCGCACAACGGGATACTCAAGCATCCGCAGACGGCCCTTGAGCTGCGCCGAATCCTCTTTGACCATGCCGAATTGCACCAAAGTAAAATGCTCAACAACGATGGCAATGAGGATTGAGCCTACCACTGGCTTTATGCCAGTGGAGGCGTAACTTAAGGCTACTCGTGCATAAACTGCGTTATCATGGCCTGCTATCCCCGGCTCGTCTTCCCGCCAACTGACGGGAAGTCGAGCCGGGGATAGCAGGTAGTTAGGTTCTCTCCTTTTGTAGTTGCAAGTCATGGCTCCACCGGCGTGAAGCCGGGTGGTGGCCCACGACGTTACACCCACAATGATTCACTAAGAATCCTGATTCTCTACCCACAAAATTACCTGAAGTCCCCCAACGCGCTGGTCGAGCGAGATTCTAAGGATTCTTGGCGATGCAATAGATTCGAGAGGCCGTGCGGATCAAGACCCGATCCGCCAAAATAGCAGGACTAGCCATCCCCATGTCGTCTTCCTCGAACTCGTTGGTTCCCAAAACCTTAAACTCATCTCCGGCTTGGATCACAAAAGTTTTGCCTTCTTCGTTGAGACAAAAAATCTTGTCCCCATAAGCCCACGGACTGCTAGTGAAGGCTCGACCGTTGTGGATCCTCTGACGTGTATAAATTTCCTTGCCACTGGCCGCATCATAACATGCGAACAAGCCAGCATCGTACAGGACGTACATACGTCCATGGTAAACGAGAGTCGATGGATTGTAGGGGGCTCCCTTGGGTACACTCCAAGCGATGGAGTCCGAGCTTGTCGTTCCTTCGGCTAAGGTGATGTCACCACTTGCACCGGGCTTGATCGCATAGATAGGACGCGACTGATCCGCAACATAACCTGATGTGACGTAAAGCAAACCATCGGCTTCATAAGGAGTTGCGATCGTGATGGTAGACATCCCTTTCAATGACCAAAGGAGCTTACCGTCCAAGTCGTAGGAGCGAACTTGTCCTGTTCCAGCCGTAACGATTTCGGTTCGGAATTTATTCTTCCAGACAAAAGGTGTCGACCAATTGCTCTTTTCCTCACGCGTGACTTTCCAGACCTCTTTCCCAGTGGCTGCATCCAAGCAAGCCAAGTAGGACGATTTCTCATTGTCGTTGCATAGATACAGACGCCCCTCGTGGAGCACTGGCGATGCCGCAGCGCCCCAGCCGAGCCGCGTAGGGAGTGCTTCGAGTTCATAGCGCCAAATCTCGTTGCCATCGAAGTCGAAACAGAAAATACCTAAGCTTCCAAAGCAACAGTAAATCCGCTTGCCATCGGTAACTGGAGTTTCGGAAGCAAAGCTGCTCTTGATGTGGATCGATGACTTGGGCACCCCCTCGTGCACTTGCTTTTCCCAAAGCGTTTCACCCGACTTTAAATCCAAACAAAGGACTTTCCACTGATGAACCGACGTGGGAGCCTTGCGCTCTCCTCCGAAATAAAGCCCCTTCTTGGCAGGCTCATAAGCTTCAGAGTTCACCACAGTGGTCAGAAAGACCTTGTTATCCCACACGACAGGCGACGACCAGCCCCGTCCAGGAATATCTTTTTTCCAAGCGATATTTTGGGTGGTCGACCATTGATCAGGCAGCTTGCTGTCGGAAGCCGAGCCATCGGCGCTGATCGATTCGGCCGATATACCGCGCGACTGAGCACCACGAAACTGCGGCCATCGGTCCTGAGCATCGACCTGGCAAGTTGTCACCACGGCCAACGCACCAACCAGAAAAAACTTCTTGAGTCGATTGATCATATCAATACCGATGGATAAGGTTGTGCGAAAAATCGCTGAATGTTGAATAGCCGACTTATCGAAACGACAAGCGATAACTATTTGCGTGACCGCTTGTGTGCCAAGGGCAACCAAGCCCCATTTTGAGCCGAACTTGCTACGCACTGCTGGATGAAGTACATCCCTTCGACACCATCATTAACGTTCGGATAGACGGTGTTGACTCGTTCGATCGATTCGCCTTGGGACACAGCGACCATGGCATCATAAGCCGAGCAGTAGATGTTCGCGAACGCTTCAAAGAAGGCCTCGGGGTGACCGCTTGGAAGGCGGCAAGCTCCCCTGCCACTGGCATTCATAAACGGAGCATTCGGATCGCGAGTGTACAAGCGATGGGGCTGGCCGTTTTGACGGACAACCATAACGTTGGGCTCCTCTTGTCTCCAGGACAACGCTCCCTTGGTTCCGTCGATTTCGATAAACAGGTCATTCTCTCGGCCGTGACTAATCTGGCTTGCCGTCACGGTACCGAGGGCTCCGTTTTGGTACCTGACGACGGCTGTGCCGTAATCGTCAAGCTTGCGTCCGGGCTCGAAGGCTTTCAAATGGCAACTGATCTCTGCCGGCAAAAGACCAGTCATGTAGCGACCTAGGTTGTATGCGTGGGTAGCGATATCACCGAAGCAACCTGCGGCTCCGCTCTTGGTCGGATCGGTTCGCCAAGCAGCTTGCTTTTGATCGGAATCTTCGAGCTTGGTTCGCAACCATCCTTGAATGTAATTGGATCGCACGGCTTGGATCTCTCCGAGCTCACCACTTTGGATCATCTCACGCGCTTGACGCACCAAAGGGTACCCGGTGTAGTTGTGGGTCAGTGCAAATACCGACTTGGACTTATCAACGATCGCAGCAAGTTCCTCGGCTTGAGCCAAATCGAATGTCATCGGCTTATCGCATACGACATGGAAGCCTGCTTCCAAGGCGGCTTTGGCGACTTCGAAGTGGGTCGAATTGGGAGTCGTTACCGAGACAAAGTCAACACGCTCTCCAATCGGCTTTTTGGCTTCTTCTGCGAACATCGCCGCGTAGGAGGGATAAGCCCTGGTGGTGCACACATCGTAATCGGGTGCCGCCTGCTTGGAGCGTTCCGCGTTGCTTGAAAAAGCTCCAGCGACAACTGTGGCTCGATTGTCTAAACACGCTGCGATCGAATGAACCTTGCCGATGAAAGATCCTGGACCTCCTCCGACGAGTCCCATGTTGAGTTTGCGGTTCAAAGGTCCATTGGTCATCGCTAAGGTGCTCCGATTGAGAGGGATTGGAAGGAAATATACGCCTACGTTCTACCAAAACGTCAAAGTTTTTCCACAGGTTCTAGTTCTCCTAGAATCATTGGAAGTCGTAGGCAGGATGCCTGGCGATGGATAAACTTTTCCGCAGAATCGTCTGACGAGTCCCTGATAACTCGTTTTGGCAAGCTTTTTCAGGCCTTAAGTCCTCGACAAGAGGCCGATGGACCACGAGTCGACTTGCGATCAGAGCCTAAGTTTTGCTAATTGATAACGGGGCTCCCGTCGGTTTCATTTGTCGCTTTACGGACGATTTGCATGCTTGGTCGCAATGCGTTGCTGATTTCCATCATTGCATTAGCCGTATTTCCGGGTTGCCGAATGTTCGTCAGCAATGCTCGCAATCAGTCGCTTTTAACGGCTCGACAGCTCTCTTTGCGAGGGACTGACGCGATGCAACGAGGACGCGGCCAGGATGCCGAATTGCTCTTCTCCCAAGCTCTGGCAAACTCCTCCGAGGATGAGCGTGCCCACTGGGGATACGCCAAGGTTCTCTGGGAGTCGGGGGACAAACGAAAAGCCCTCGAGCACATGAATGAGGCTTTCCGACTCTCAGGTCAAAATCCAGATTACGCAATAACGCTTGGGGAAATGCATTTGGATCAGAGTCAATACGATGCGGCGAAAGCACTTTCGCTCGATGTCCTTTCGGTCAATCGCAATCACGCGAACGCTTGGGCCCTGCTGGGCGATGTTCATCGAAACCAAAAGGATTGGCCAAGTGCACTGGAGTGCTACCATCATGCCCTGTTGGTACGCAGCGATTTCCCCAAAGCCCAGTATGCGATCGCCGAAATCTATCGCAAGACAGGTAGGCCCGAACGAGCCTTGGCCACCCTAGATCACATGGTCGATCTTCACGCAGCGGTGTCCGAAGACCCCGAGCATCTTTTGCTTCGGGGCCTAACGTTCGCGGACCTAGAGCGCCCTGAAGAAGCAAAAGAACTTCTTTCCCGATGCTCCGAACGACTGCAGCCGGAACAGTGGAGCAAGCAAGTCCAAATCATCGAGGCCCAAGTCCGTCTAGCGGATCTTGTTCAGGCCCGGATGGCCATGGGGCGTATCCCAACGGAACATTCCTCAGATCCTGAAATCCAGCGATTGAAAAACCGCATGGATAGTGACTTTGTTCGGCTAGCCAAGACCGAATCGCCTAAGGTTTTGCCGGGCGATGGAAACGTGGAAGCACCGGAACTAATGCCCGGGGTTTACTTGGCTGAACCCGGTAAACTACCGACCATTGCGCGGTAGCCCAACGCTCAGTTTTAGCGATAGGATCTTGCATTCTCAAATAACCAGTTATTGTTATCATTTGGGCTTCGTAAGATTACATTGTCTGAGAACTATCGTTGGATTACTAACTTGGTATTGTCCCAATGGCTTTGATCGTCCAAAAGTTTGGTGGAACGAGCGTCGCGACACCTGAGAAAATACAAGCTGCGGCCCGTAAGGCGATTCGCACCCAGCAGGAGGGGAACCAAGTGGTGGTGGTCGTCAGTGCCATGGGGCACGAGACCGACCACTTGATCGATTTGGCCAGAAAGGTCAACGAAGAGCCGCCGGCTCGAGAGATGGATATGCTCCTAAGCACTGGCGAGCAAGTCAGCGTTGCCCTGATGGCGATGGCCATCTATAGCTTTGGACATCAAGCTGTATCGCTGACCGGAGCCCAGATGGGTATCCGAACCGACAGTTCCTATACGAAGGCCCGCATCAAAACCATCTCGACCGAGAGGATTCGTAAACATCTTGATGCTGGCAAGATTGTTATCGCTGCGGGTTTCCAAGGAGTCGATGACGACTTTAACATCACCACCCTAGGTCGCGGTGGTAGCGACACAACAGCCGTGGCATTGGCCGCTGTGTTGGGTGCCGATGCCTGTGAGATTTACACCGACGTCGATGGGGTTTACACCACCGACCCGAGACTCTTGCCCGAAGCCCGTCAAATGGGGCTCATCAGCTACGACGAGATGCTGGAACTTGCGAGTCTCGGTGCAAGTGTCATGCATAATCGCTCGATTGAGTTTGCAAAGAAGTTTGATGTGCCTATCCGAGTGCGCAGCAGTTTCTCAGATGCTCCCGGTTCGATGATCGTTTCGATGCCTGAGTCCCCATCGGTTGCTGTTTGCGGTGCCGCATTAACGCGAGACGAAGCACGCTTGACGATCAAGAATGTACAAGACACTCCGGGTATGAGCTACGAGATTTTCAAACGTCTTGCCGATCGAAAAATTACGGTCGACATGATCGTGCAAAACATTGGTATGGAGTCCCGAGCGGATGTCTCCTTCACGGTTCCAAGCAACGAACTGCGAGATGCTCAGCGAGCGATCCAAGAAGCATTGCCGGAGGTTGGGGCCACCGAGGTGACTTGTGATGATGCGGTCGCTAAGGTCTCGGTCGTTGGTTTGGGGATGGCCGATCAGACCGGGGTGGCTGAGAAAATGTTCGGTGCACTTGCCAATGCTGGCATCAATATCCAAATGATCACTACCAGCGAGATAAAGATCAGTTGTTTGGTTCAACGCTCCGAGGGAACTCAGGCGCTGCGGGCTGTCCATCAAGCCTTTGACCTACATCAAAAGCCTGCCGATGCGAATACTTGGCTCATCGGCCAGATGCAGCATGCAAAGATGAGTCCCAGCGAGGTTGTCGAAAGGCTACGTTCGACCAACCTCGAGCAATTGACGCTATTGGATATTAGTCTCTTGGACGATCAAGCTCGGGTGACACTCAGTGGAGTTGCCGACAATCCCGGGCTAGCCGAAAAGATCTTCAAGGCAGTTGCTGATGCAGGCGCAGTCGTCGACATGATTGTGCAAAGTTGTGATGGTCATCAAGGGGAAACTTCGATCAGTTTCACGGTACCGAGCGAGCAATTGCAACCTTGCCTGAAGGTGCTCGAAAGTGGCAAGTTTGGGTTTCGCAAGGTCACCAGTGCAAGCAACATCGCCAAACTCTCGGTCAGTGGAATCGGGCTCCGGAGTCACACCAGCGTTGCAATCGCGCTGTTCAAGGCGCTTGCTGATCAAGGGATCAATGTCATCATGACCAACACCAGCGAACTGAGGGTTAATGTTGTGGTTGAAGGGAAAAACGCAAAGAGGGCTCTAGAAGCACTGCAAAAGACCTTTGAAGGGGCTTTGGTTTAGGCCTGAACCTGAATTGGGACAATCGACTATGGAGCGACCGGAGTTTGTTTATTTTGACCTCGGCAATGTGCTGTTGTACTTCGATCATGGCATCGCTGCTCGTTCGATGGCCAAGCTCATTGGCGTAGAGCCCGAGGAGATCAAGCGATTGGTTTTTGACTCGGAATTTCAGCTTGCGTATGAACGAGGTGAGCTGACCAGTCAAGAGTTTACCGCCATCCTTTCGGAGAAGTTCAAAAAGGAGATTCCGATTGATGAGCTCATGGTAGCGGCTGCGGATATTTTTGTTCCGAACATGCATATGCTCCCGGTGTTAGAGAAGATTCGCAGCCTGAAGATACCGATGGGGCTTTTGTCGAACACTTGCGATGCGCATTGGAGTTGGATACTCAAGATGGGTTATCCGCAACTCAAGGATTGGTTTGATCCGCTGGTGTTGTCTTTCGAGGTGAAGATGATGAAGCCTGAGCCGGAGATTTATCATCTGTGTGCCGAGTTAGCGGAGATTCATCCTGAAGCGATCTTCTTCACGGACGATCGGCACGAGAATGTTCAGGGTGCCATCGACGCGGGCTGGAACGCAGCCGTCTTCACCAGCGCCGATCGACTCATGGATACGGTAAACACTTGGTGAGCAGATAGGTAGCCAAGTCTATTGGCCGATGATCGTAACGATCAATCCAATTGGCCAACGGCCATGGTCACCATAGCCCGGGGCATCGCCCCTGGAAAACGTTGCGAACCACACGCGTTCCTAGGGCGATGCCCTAGGCTATGTTGAATATCGCCTTTGGCGAACAAATCTAATCTTTATTGAGCAAGACAAATGCTCCCTGGTGGGTTAAACAAGTTATGTTTCACCCACATTATTTCGCGAAGAACCCAGGAAAACCCCGTAAGTATGCATGCATTAGCCGCTGGGTAATTGCTCCATTAAAAAATATTTCGACCAAAACCGGGCATAAAACTCACCGATTTCTAAAATCAGGAGCTATGGACGATTCCAAGCTCCCTACACCCCACAACAACTTTTTTCACTACGCACTTTCCCATGCGCAGGCAGCCAGAGATTTGATCCAAACGCACTTGCCCCCAAGTTTGGTTCAGCTCCTGGATCTCGAGTCGCTTGAGCTTCAGAAAGATTCCTTCATCGATGAGGATCTGCGTCAGAGTTTCTCGGATTTGCTTTATTCAGTGCGGTTTGCCGAGCCAGATGGCGAGCCTACCGAAGGACAGGTCTATCTTCTCTTTGAGCACAAAAGCCGGTCGGATCCGATGACGTGTTTTCAACTTTTGCGCTACATCGTTCGAATTTGGGAGCAGCGACTTAGAAACGGAATGTCTTTGTGTCCTGTGTTCCCGCTCGTGATTTATCACGGCCAGGAGGACTGGTCGGTACCCAGGAGCCTCGAGGAGCTCCTTGGCGGCCCAAAGGCGGCTTTCGAATACGGGGTTCGGATGAGTTATCCTGTGCTAGATATTGCCAGAGTTCCAGATGAATCGTTAGCAAGGGATCCTTTTTTGCAAAGTGTCCTTGGTCTGTTAAAATACAGTCGCAGGAGGGACTTTGAGGAAAAACTTGAGTTCCTCTTGCAGTGTTTGCTCAAGAGCGGGACGATCAAGATCGGCCCTGAGCATGTGGAAGCGGTTGTTGTTTACCTTTCGAGCGCGAGTCCTTTGATACCAATGGAAAAGCTGACGATGACAATCCAAAAGATATTCCGTACCCAAGTCGAGCCCGGTTCGATCGCTGACCAATTTATCAAGCAAGGGCGCCAGGAAGGTCGTCAAGAAGGGATTCGCGAAGGGATTCGCGAAGGGATTCGAGAGGGGATTCAAAAGGGTCTGAAAACAGGACAGATCGAGCTTATTCAAATGTTGCGAGAGATCTTGGGGCTACCCATAAATGATGGATCGCTATTCGAAGATCGAACGCTTGAGGAATTGCAAACGATAACCAGCGAGCTTCGACAACAGCTCCGCGATCGCAAGTAGTGTTGCTTGCACCGTAGTCAGCTTTTTCACAATCGTCTGGCTGATTGGCTGTTTTTCTACCCACTCTGTCTCATAGTGGGGTTATTTTTGTTGCCCCCATACAAATGTTCGCTAGGGGGGAATTTGCTGCTTGACGTTCGTGCTCGATCGGCTAACGGCCACGGGTCAGAGCCCCATGCTACTTTCACTTCACACTTCCCATTTCCCAATTCTGCTTACGCCTCCACCGGACAAGTCCAGTGGTAGGCTCTAGCGTTGGACTCCGCCGAGGCTCGATTGACTTAAGATCCTCTCGACATCCTGCTTGTGAATGATCGGCATATCGCCAGGGATCGTGTACTTGAGACCCGCCATGGCGTTGCCCCAAGCAAGCGAATGCTCCAGTGTCCATCCATTAAGCTGGCCATAGAGAAACCCTGCAGAGAAAGCGTCTCCACCTCCGAGCCGCCCTGCCCCATCGACCTTCCGCGTTGAAACGTAACAAACAACCTCCCCTTGGCCAGCCATCGCGCCTCGCTCACCAAGTGTGATCACCGAACATTTGCCATTACGAATCCTCGTTAGCTCTTGAATGACGATTTCATCGGAAGCATCCGATGCCAACTCCAAATAGGCGATCGCATCCCGCTTGGCAAAGAATACCAAATCCGAGGATTCGACCCACTCTCGGCATCCCTCACGAGCTTGGTCCATACTCCAAAGTTTGCCTCGATAATTGAAGTCAAAACTCACCATCGCTCCGCTAGATCGAGCTACGTCTCTTGCGAAAGTCATCATCGAGTGAATTTGCGAATTCAATGCAAGGGAAATGCCCGTCGCGTGGAACCATCGACATGATTTCAAAGGTGGCAGTGGAATCTGATCGCTCGTGAGCTTCGTGAATGCCGAGTCCTTGCGATCGTAGATAACTTCACCGCTGCGTGGGAAACAAGCTGGTTCGTAGAAGAATACTCCCAAGCGGTCTTGGTTTGTCCAGACAACATGCGAAGTGTCGACTCCGTGCATCCCGATGAGCCGTGCTAGTTGCTGACCGATCGCATGATCAGGCAAGCGTGAGATCCAGCAGGTCTTTAATCCCAGCCGAGATAAACCGACCAATGTGTTCGATTCGCTTCCACCGATGTGGACTTCGAAGGCCCCAGCTTGTTCGAGCCTCAGTGGGATCGGCGGTGAAAGCCGCAGCATCGTTTCTCCGATGGAAACAATGTCGTAAGTTTTCTGAGTACCTAAGCCGGATGCTTTTGCTGGAGAATCCATAAGCGATGTCGATAAGCGAAGTCGATCGACTTAGCGATCTTGAGTGATAACAAATTCGATCCGACGATTGGCTGCCCGACCCGCTGGCGTTTGGTTGTCCATGATCGGCATATCCGAGCCATTCGGACGCTTGGTAAGTGCATTGGAGTTCCAACCGCCCCGAGACACCAAGTAGTTGCCAATCGCATCGGCTTGTTGGGATGTCAGTTGGTCAGCACTCACTAAGCCGCTTGTGGCTTGAATCGCATTGTCGGTGTAACTGTCGATCGATAGCTGTCCGCTAGGAGATGCAGTGCGCAACGCCCCACTAACACGCTCTAGGAGCGATTGAGCACTGGCGGTCCACTGCGAGGTGCCGGGTTGAAAGAGCTGATCCGAAGGGATCCTCACTCGCAACGCCGTTCCATTGGTCTCGACAGGGTATCCCAATGATCTTAAAGGCTCGATGGATGCGGAGCCTGGGGTGTCTAGTCCGCGACTGGTGTTGGCCGTCAAACGAGCGCCACTGCGTCGGGTCGGCTCTGGAAGTCCCGGGATGGTCGGTGGTCCTGCGATACTGGTACTCGATGGATTCGGGTCGACCATCACAGGTTTCGGTTGAGTAAGCTGCGGATTGGCGATGTTACCCGTCGGAGGAAGACTCGGTGGGAGACTTCGACTTGCGGCTAGTCGAGCCTGTTGCAGTTGGGCTGACATATCCCCTAGTTGCTGTTGCATCAGATCGGATCGTTCGCGGTAGGTTTGAACCTGCTGCTGAGCTTGCGCTAATTGGCTATGCAATTGGCGATTATTCTCATCGAGCAAACGAGCCCTACGTTCGAGCTCAGAGATTTGGGCGGCGTAGGCAAAGTTGTTAGCGTTATTGTTTGATGTTGCAGGCGGGCTCGGCAGGCTCAGCGAACTAGCAGGTGCACTTGCCAGCGGCACTGCTGGAGCCGTTGCGGGCGTTTGAGCCAGGGAGGTGGGCGCGGCTGTGGGATTTGCAGCATCCGGAATGACCACCGGTGAGCCAGGGCTGTAGGGCCTCAAATAGTTTGGCATCGATCCGAGCACATAGGGCTGGCTCTTTTGACAACCCATCGTGGAAATCAATGCGATGGCGATCACGAGCCCCAAGAGCGATATCCGGATCGAATCGGACTTGGCCCTCGTATCTGCTGGTTGCTCAGGTTTTCTCATCTGCGTGCAATCTATTCCCATGCGTAGGCGATAGCATGAACGATGGAAGCTTTGCAAGACCAATCGTCTAATCATGCTAGCAAACAGACTTTCGATCTAGCATTTCAACCATCGAATCCTTTACAAGACTTCAAGTCTGTTTTCCTTCCAATTGTCGTTCCTTTGTCCTCGCGCATGCGTGAAATCAGTCCACCAATGGAAGCTTTGCCCATGGGAGCTTTGACCGAGCATCGAATTCGCCAACTTGCGATCGCAATCCAACAGATGGATTCCGATGTTGCGAGTCGATTGCTTGATCATTTGCCTGAGTCGCTTGCAAACCGTATTCAAGTCCAGTTCGGATCGCTCGAGAGCATTACCCCGGACGAACAACGTTTGGCCATAGAAACCGTCGAAGAGCTTTTGCTGTCGAACGAGTCGATGGTTCCTGAAAAAGCCATTTCTCAGGAAACTGAATTTTCCATCGAGGAATACCCCATCGAGGCGATCGTCGAGGTGTTGAGCCGGGAACGGCCCATCGTCATCGCAACGATCTTAAGAAGCCTACCCAGTCGCTTGGGACAGTCGATCGTGCCCCATCTGGATTTGGTCACAGCCAAAGAGTCCTTGGATTGGATGAGTCGGCTCGATGCTGCGCCAGCCAGAGTGCTCGATGGAGTCCTATCGGAGTTCTACAATCAAGTCCAATCCGTTGGGTCAAAGATCGAGACTCAGCATCAAGGTCAAGAGAAGGTGCGGGAGTTGCTCTCGGTGCTCCACGCAGCAAATCCAACCCAGCAGCAAGGCTTGTCCGATCAATCCACAGCCATGCAGCCCAAGGCTCTCAGAGGTCATGGGATCAGTTTAACAGAAAGCTCGAAAGATCCGGTTCTAAGCTCCGAGCCTTCGAGTCCCTTTGTTATCCCGCTAAATCGAAAAACGAGTCGCGAGGAGGCTATCGAGGTTCTTTTGAATCTCGACGACTTGGATTTGCTACGCGTACTCTACAGCCACAATGCCCAAGACGTGAAGCGATTCTTGGCCGGGGCCAATAAAGCCATGCGCATGCGAATCGAAAAGCTTACGCCTCGTCAGGCTTTGAAGAAACTTCGCCGGGAATTGGCCAGCGCGACTATCACCGACGAGAAGACTTGGCAAGAACTTGCTAGTCAGTTCGTACAGACAGCCCTTGAACTTACCAAAACAGAGCCAAGCAACGAAGAGTTTCGTGTATCGGCGTAAGCGGAAGACAACCTAGACGAAAGCACTCGGCATGGCATCGATACTCAAACCCAAATCGCTTTTCGGTTCCAAGACAACACCGGCCACCGCTGAGGCAGCGAATGCAACGGTTCTGCCTAGCGAGCGAGGCTCGCTCGATTCGGTGATGGCCCAAGCTCGCGCAATCCTAGAGCAATGCCAAAAGGATTGCCAGCAGTTGCGAGATACGGCTCGCAAGGAGGCTGTCGAAGAAGGCCGTGCGGTGATCGATCAGCTTGCTCAGCAACGTGCCGATACGCTCGTCAGCGAGCAAATGACCGATGTGGTTGCCCGGGTTGATGCGATTTGTTTAGCTCTCGAAAACGCAACCCAGCAGTGGCTGCGTCAGTGGCAGCACGAAACGGTATCCCTTGCGATCAAGATCGCAGAGAAATTGCTTGTTCGCCAGATTGAAAGCGATCCGACGATCCTGCTTCAATGGATCGAAGAGATGGTAGGACTGGTTCAGAGCCAGAAGCAATTGACGATTCGTTTGAGTTCCGCCGATGCGTTGAAGCTTTCGGATGCTCTGCCTGCTCTGATCCAGCGGCTTTCCCCCGGTGTCGACTTTCAAATCGTCGACGATCCTTCGATGGAGGAATGCAGCGTGGTACTTGAAACCCCTGAAACCACTTTGGATCGATCACTCAAAACACAGTTGGAGCGACTCCATCAGGAGCTTGGCTAAGTGAATTCACTCGAAGTCGAATCCATTACTACCCGCTTGCCGGTGCTACCGAGTAGTTCAGATTGGAATACAGCCATCCGACGGATGATTCCTTTCCAAGTCCGAGGGCGAGTCTGCTCGCTCCAAGGGGGTGTCATCGCTGTTGAAGGATTGCCGCTTGCGATCGGTTCTGTCGCAAGGATCCAACGTCATGGGCACGGCTACTTGGAAGCCGAAGTGATCGGTTTTGATCATGGAAAAACCTTATTGGCTGCTTTTGACGTGCTCGAAGGTGTCCGTGCAGGGGATTTGGTTGAACTCGTGCATTCGTGCCGATCGGTGCGAGTCTCCGATGAACTCTGCGGACGTGTGCTCGATGCAACGGGCAACCCGATTGATGAGGGGAGAGCGATTGAAGTTGGAAAAAGGGTGTTTTGCGATGCTCCTCCCGTTTCTCCCTTGTCACGTCAACCGATTCGAAATGCATTGCCTACCGGGGTTCGCTCGATCGATACCTTGATGAGTCTTGGTCAAGGCCAACGCGTTGGGATTTTTTCTGCCGCAGGGGTTGGCAAGAGCACTCTTTTGGGGATGCTCGCACGAGGCACCCAAGCTGACTACGTTGTCATTGGACTCATTGGAGAGCGGGGCAGGGAAGTGCGAGATTTTTTGGAGAACGACTTGGGGCCTGACGGAAAGGCCAAGTCGATCACCGTCGTTGCCACGAGCGATCAGCCAGCCCCGAGGCGCATCCTTGCAGCCAAAACAGCAACGGCTATTGCCGAATCGCTTAGGGATCAAGGCAAGTCGGTATTGCTGCTGATGGATTCCTTGACCCGCTTCGCAACGGCTCAGCGAGAGATCGGATTGGCCGCGGGCGAAGCACCCACGACACGTGGATATCCGACGAGCGTTTTTTCCTCGCTATCTCATTTAGTCGAACGCGCAGGCAATAGTTCACGAGGTTCGATCACAGCCATTTACACCATCTTGGTCGAAGCTGACGACAATAACGAACCGATCAGCGATGCAGTCCGAGGTTTCCTCGATGGACATATCGTGCTATCGAAAGCATTGGCCGACAGCGGTCGCTATCCGGCGATCGATGTGCTCAGGAGCCTTAGCCGACTCCAGCAACATCTTATCGAGCCACAGCAAGCGTCTATCGTCGCCGAGGTTCGAAAGTGGATGGCTATCTACGACGAACATAAGGAGCTGATTCAAATCGGAGCTTATCGCACAGGTTCGAATCCTCAAATCGATCGTGCCATTTCGCTCAAGCCGATCATCGATGACTTTTTGCAACAGCAACGCAACCAGATCGTCGAGTGGAATGAGGCTTGGCAACAACTAAGCAAACTCCTTTGCTCTTGATCGGTCTTTAACGATGAGTCGCGAAAATCCACATGCTGGTTTGCTGAAGATTCGCACTTGGCAGCGCGATCAATCCTCGGCGGTGGTCGAAAGCACTCTGCGAGAGATGCAAATTCTGGCTTCGCGGATCGATGAGCTAACCCGATCGATCGCAAAATGGAGCCAGCAGCGTAGGAAACTCCAAACGGGGATCGTCAAGCTGCAGGATTGGCGAGAAAACGAAGCCTACCGCATCGAACTGATCGAGCAAAAAAATGGATTGCTCAAAGAACAAGAATCCATCGGTCAGCGACTTGCTCACGAAGAATCGATTCTCTTAGAGCACGAAAAGGAACTCAAGCAAGTCGAGAAAATCATCGGGCATGCACAAACGGTTCAACGAGCCAAGGATCTGGCTCTCGAACAGGCTCAATTGGATGAGTGGGCTGGGGTTCAAGTAAGAATCTCTCGAACCACCCGACCGTGAACATCGGTCAATCGAAAGTCTCGACCAGCGTAACGGTACGTAAGTTTCTCATGATCGAAACCCATCAGGTGGAGAATGGTTGCGTGCAAGTCGTGAACGCTCGTCGGGGACTCCTCGGCGCGAAATCCAAATTCATCGGTGCTACCATGCGCACAGCCACCACGTATGCCGCCACCGGCTAGCCAGACGCTAAAGCCCCAGTGGTTGTGATCTCGCCCCGATCCGCCTTCGGAAACCGGCGTGCGACCGAATTCGCCGCCCCATAGGACCAGCGTATCGTCGAGCATTCCCAAGCGTTTCAAGTCGGTCAAAAACGCGGCGATCGGCTGATCGATCTCGGAGCAATTGGTGCGCATGTTCTTTTCGATATCGCCGTGATGATCCCAGGGTTGGCCCGCACCATGCCATAGCTGAACATATCGAACGCCACGTTCCAAAAGGCGGCGTGCAATAAGCGTTTGACGGCCATGAACCGTATCGCCATACAGATCGCGAACCTCTTGAGTCTCTTTCGAGATATCGAACGCATCGGAAGCTTCGGTCTGCATACGGAATGCTAGTTCAAAGGATTCGATCCTCGATTCCAGCCGCGAGTCGCTTTGCGTAGCAGGATTCTGCATGGCCAGTTCTCGTAATAACTTCAGTTGCCTTGCTTGGGCATCGAGATTCGCATGAGGACTACGGATGTTTTCGATAAGCTTTTCGATCTGCGCATGCTTCGGATCGACAAACGTTCCTTGGAACGCACCCGGTAAAAAACCGCTTTGCCAGTTGGCTGTGTCTTTGATTGGATAGCCACCGGGGCACATGGCGATGAAACCCGGCAAGTTTTGGTTTTCGGTTCCGAGTCCATACATCAGCCAAGAGCCCAAACTCGGTCGGGTTTGAACTGAATCACCGCAGTTCATGAGCATCAGCGATGGCTCGTGATTGGGAACCTGGGCGACCATCGAACGTATGACTGCGATATTATCCGCATGTTCGGCGGTCTTTTGAAACAGTTCGCTGATCTCCAAACCGCTTTGACCGTATTTCTTGAACTCGAAGGGACTTGGTAAAGCTCCTCCGGTTCTTCTTTCGGTCAAGTAGCTCATCGGCAGAGGCTTGCCCGCATACTCTTTAAGTTTGGGTTTGGGATCAAACGTATCGACATGCGAAGGGCCGCCATTGAGGAAGAAATGCACCATCCGTTTTGCCTTGGGGGCAAAGTGTGGAGCCCTCGCTCGTAGCGAATTCCCAGTGGCTTTGCTGACGATAGGATCTTGTGCATAAGCCGGATCGGCTAGGAGTTGGCTGAGTCCGAGCATACCGAGTCCCATGCCTGAGGAGCTGAGCATTTGCCGTCGGTTTGGAAACATGCGATGGGGTTCCATGAGTTAGTCGATGTAGGTCGCCTCGTTTCCGATCAGAAGGACTTGTGCGAGCTGGGCTCGGGGAGAAAGTCCAGTACCTGAATTCTCGGTCGTCTTGGACGCGAGTTCACTTTGCTCAAGGAACTCGATTGCTTTGGAGGACTCCAATGCGTTTGGATTCCTTTGCAAAACGCGGCGATAAAGTGCGGTGACAAAATTCTCATCCGATAGTGGTGCGGTTTCCTGAGCGGCGATCGTTTCGACGATTTTGGTGCAAGCCGTCGCCGGCATTGGATGATTGAGCAAAAAGAGAGCTTGCTGAGGCACAACGGTTTCGGATCTCTTGGGGTTGTGCATGTCGGGGTTTGCGAAATCGAAATTTTGCAAGGTCATCGGGAGGTATTGCCGATCGATCGTCGAGTACAAACTTCGACGGGCAAGAGACGCAGGATCACTTGCAAGCGGATCGACCGATTTGCCTCCAACTCGCATAAGCATCAAACCGCTTAGCATCGATAACGAATCCCGAGACTCCTCCCAAGTCAGCCTGTGCCGATGGCTTCGCCAAAGCAAACGATTCGCAGGATCGATTTCTTGGGATTGTACAGGCCCTGCAAGCGATTGTCTGCGGAAAGCCTCGGTTGTTACCAGTTCTCGAACCAGCCAGCGTGTACTCCAGTCGTGCTCGATGAATGCGATGGCAAGTGCATCGAGCAATTCAGGATGGGAAGGCATATCCGAGCGTATGCCAAAATCACTCGCACTTTGCACGAGTCCTTCGCCGAAGACATGTTGCCAGATACGATTGACCCAGACGCGAGCTGTCAGCGGATTTTCGGAGGAAGCGATCCGTTTGGCCAATTCAAGCCTACCGCTACCGTGTTGAAAGTTTGCGGATGAATTTGGCTGATTTTCTGTGATCAAGAACTGGATGTATCCACGGGGTACAGATTGTCCTTTGAGATTCGCGTTTCCACGTTTAAGGATCCTTGCATCGCTGACCAAGTCTCGATCCCGCAAAACACCTAGTTCCGGAGGACTGTCGTTGGCTTTCATGAGCCATTGGTCGATGTCGGCTTGTGCTTTCCATATTTCAACGCAGGTACCATTGTCCCATAGCCATTCGGTGCTATCGATAGGTTCGTCTGGGATATAAAACGCGGAACGTCGATCCAGAAGCAAAGCTCGAAGTGATTCAAGCAGAGGATCCTCAGAGACTGACGGTGGGGCCGAATCGGGAACTGTTCGACGCTGGAGTTCCGATTGCCAACGTGCCGAAGCCTCATGGACGATCTTACCGTATATGTCTGCAACTTCCCTAAGACTTTTCGGAGGAGAAGAAAATTCCTTGAGAACCTCCGGATGGCAAGCACCTGGTTGTTGCTGCAGTTCGAGTAGGACTGTCGATGCTTGGGTCTCAAAGGAGTTCTCAGGGGTATTCTCCTTGATTTTCGCAAGTTCCGTCCAAATCCGCATCACTGGGTGCTGAGCGATCGATTGGAGTCCCAAGTACCATTCCCAGCGATGAACCAGTGCGGGGATTAGGTCGTCTTTGGTCGAGAGTTGGTTGAAGTTTCCTTCGGGATATTTTTCGAGTTGGACTTGGGTTTCCAGATAGTCTGCAAAGCGTTTTTCGATCCTATCGTTGGCTTCCGTGCGATGCTTGGCGATAACCTCTTTGAGTTTTACTTGTCTCTCTTGCAATCCTTTACGAAAGTCGTCGGTTTGGGTTTCAAGATGGCTGGGGATGGCTTCTCGCACATCAATACAACTTTGGAAAACACCCGCCAGAGCATAGTAGTCTTTGGCGCTGATCGGATCGTATTTATGATCATGGCAACGGGCGCACTGGACGGTCAGACCCATGAAACCACGAAACGTTGTATCGATCCGATCGTCGATGATGTCGTATTGAATGGCCAGGAAGCGGCGACCGAGGGTTAAGAAACCCAAGGCTGCAAGGTCGGGCGAACCTGGTGGAACCATCTTGTCGGCCGCTAATTGCAACTCGATGAATTGGTTGTAGGGCATATCGGTTTGGAAGGCTTGGACAAGCCAATCGCGATAGGCTCGCGAGTAGACAAACGTTCGGTCTTCACGGCCGTAGACATAGCCTTTGGTGTCTGAGTAGCGAGCAATGTCCATCCATACGCGGGCCCATTTTTCCGCATACTGCGGTTGGCATAGAAGATCGTCAACGATGCTTTCCCAAGCATCAGGCGCAGTGTCAATTTCAAAGTCTTGCACTTGCTGCCAGGTTGGGAGCAATCCGGTGGTGATCATGTGCAGGCGCCGAAGTTGGGTTCGGCGATCGGCGATGGAAAGAGGCGTGATGTTTTGCTCGGAAAGTTTTGCATCGAGATAGGCGTCGATCCAATGCGTCGTCTTGGGAATACTCGATGGGTTAGGTGGAGAGTATCGCAGGGGTTGGAATGCCCAATGGTTCTGAGCGCGCGTTAGGAAATCGTGGGTGTTGCTTGCGGGTGGATTGCTATTGGTTGGAAATGAAGCACCTTGGAGAACCCAACGTTGCAGCAGTTCTTTTTCGCGATTGGTCAGAATAAGCTTTGAATCCGCAGGAGGCATCTTCAGGTCAGGATCGTCCGAGGTGATGCGATGCAATAGTGGGCTCGATGCGAGGTCTTCTTTGAGGACCACTGCACCGTTTTCACTGCCTTTACCCAGAGCCTCTTGAGAGTCCAATCGCAGGCCCGACCACTGTTTGGCTGGACCGTGGCAATCGAAGCATTTCTCGGCCAAGATCGGTCGTATGTTGGTTTCGAACCAATCCGGGGATTGCGAGTCTTGGGCGCAGGTAGCAAGGCAACTTACGATGCCACAGGCGATAAAAAACAATCCGAATAGCCGAAAGTAGTTTTGCAATGGCTTAAGCATGTCAGGGTGCAAAGCGGTTAGGGGAGAGATGGCATTATACGTGATTTGGTACTTCTGGGGGGGATTGGGGAAACACTCAGACCACCATTGGGCAAGCGAAACATGAATGGGCCACCATCCGGCTTCACGCCTCCACCGGACAAGTCCGGTGGTAGGCTTAGAACTCGCGTTTTTGCGACTTGGTGTCTTTGGCGTGTAACGAGTACAATGGAGGCAGGAAAGCTAGTTCTACCAGCACGACGGATTTTGTATGCCGGATTTGATTGCCCAAGGCCCGACCCCTCATGACCGCTGGCGACGCCCCTTGCCAGTCGATGGTGAGCCAACGGTATTTATTTTGGGAAGAACATCCCATCCATGGTCAGTCCCTTGGGATGACCGTATCTCCCGACAGCATGCCGAGCTCAAGTGGTCATCGGGAAGGTTGGCCGTAACGCGGATTCTTGAGGCTAGAAACCCGATCTTTCACCGTGGTTTGCGCAAGGATGAGTTCGAGGTCGGGATGGGCGATCATTTCGTGATTGGCCAGACGACGTTTAGTCTCGTCGATCAGCGGGTGCGTGTGATGGCCAAATCGGAGGCACCACCGGCACTGACCGAGCAGACTTATGCGCCCTCGCAACTCCGGAGCGTCCAGTACCGTGACGCCGATCGGCGGATCGAGGTCTTGAGTCGCTTGCCCGAAATCATTTCCAGCAGTTCCGGCGATGAAGAGTTGTACGTGCGCGTGGTGAACTTGCTCATGCAGGGGATCCCGCAAGCGACGTTTGTGGCGATTGTCTCGAAGCATGCCGATGTGCGCGAGCCTGAGAAACTGCCTTCGATCGAGATGACACCTTGGACGAGCCAATGGCCGATCGGTAGTGAAACGGGCATTCGTGTATTGCATTGGGACTCCCGAGGTTTGGTGTTGCGACCTTTTTCTCCCAGTGCGCAACTGATCCATCAAGCGGTCGCATCGAGTGAGAGTGTTCTGCACGTTTGGAGTCGGAGTCTGGATCGAAACACACCTTTGCAGTACACCCAATCGGAGAACATCGACTGGGCGTTTTGTACGCCGATTACCAGTGAGGCAACCCCTGGCTGGGCGATTTATGTTGCGGGCGATTTCTCAAGCATGAATGCATCGGCCGCTCGCAATGCCACCTTGATGATTTCGGATGATCTTCAAGACGACATCAAGTTTGCTGAGCTCACGGCCACTACCGTAGGGACCTTACGTCAAACACGGTTACTACAGCGACGCCAAGATTCGCTGCGACCGTTCTTTGCACCGATTGTGCGAAAAGCATTGCTGACAAGAGACCCCGAGGAAATCTTGGCACCCAGGGAGGCCAAGGTTTCGGTTCTATTTTGTGATTTGAGAGGCTTTACTCGCCAGAGCGAAGAGTCGGCCGATAAGCTTTTGGAATTGTTACGACGCGTGAGCGATGCGCTTGGAGTGATGACCCATCACATACTCGAACGCAACGGGGTTGTCGGTGATTTTCATGGTGATGCGGCGATGGGCTTTTGGGGGTGGCCACTCGAACAGTCCGATTCGGTTCAGCACGCAGCAGCGGCCGCCTTAGCCATTCGCGCCGAGTTCGAGCAATCGGCGGCCAAGCCAAATCATCCGCTGGCAGGGTTTCGCGCAGGCTTGGGGATTGCAACTGGCAAGGCCGTCGCGGGTCGTATCGGGACGGTTGATCAAGTCAAAGTCACTGTTTTTGGCCCAGTTGTGAATCTTGCAGCAAGACTCGAGAGTATGACCAAGCAGTTGCAAGCAAGGATCCTGGTCGACGAGGTGACGGCCGATCGGATTCGCAGGGAGGTTCCAGCAAGCGTCGCGAGGATTCGACGGGTGGCCAAGGTCTTGCCGATCGGGATGAATACTCCGCTGATGGTCAGTGAACTCTTGCCCCCCGAGTCGGCCACGGGCAATGAACTTTCCAATCAAGATGTAGCGCTCTATGAAAAGGCGCTCGATAGCTTTCAGGATGGGAATTGGAACGAAGCGTTTCGGCTATTGCATCAGGTCCCAGCGGAGGATCGGGTCAAGGATTTCTTGACGGTGTATATCGCGCAAAATGGTCGCGTCGCTCCGCCGGATTGGAACGGCACAATCCGCTTGCCAGAGAAGTAGCGTGACGACGAGCTCATCCGGTTGAATCGTTCAGAAGGGGTCATTCGACGAAAGCCTAGGCCTCATTGTACAATGGGCGGTAAAAATTATTTGTCGAATTATCCTCCTAGTGGAATGTGGTAGTATCGCGTGCCTCCAATATCCAATACACCTTCGATTCGGATCCGAGCAGCAACCGCGCATGATGCAAGGCCTGATGGAGGATTCGTCGTTTACTGGATGACGGCCTACCGACGGCTCGAATCGAATTTCGCCTTACAAAGAGCCGTAGAGCTAGCGGTGGCTTGGAACAAACCGCTGATCGTCCTTGAGGGACTCCGGATCGGTTATCGATGGGCTTCGGATCGATTCCATCGGTTTATCCTCGATGGAATGCTCGACAACCAGCAATCTGCTGAGACACTGCCGATCACTTATCTGGCTTATGTGGAACCCGAAAAGGGAGATGGTAGCGGTTTGGTCGAGACGCTGGCCAAGGAGGCTTGTCTGATAGTCACTGACGATTTCCCATGCTTCTTTCACCCGAAGCTCTACAAACGGATTGTTGGGCAATGGCAATGCGCCGTCGAGTTGGTCGATAGCAATGGGATTTTGCCGATCCATGCAGCGGATCGAACATTTACGGTGGCTCATTCTTATAGACGTTACATGCAAAAGGAGATCGCCCGCGAGGTTCCGATCTTTCCGCACAAGGATCCTTTTCGAAACGTCGACTTGCCCAAACCAAAAAAACTTCCTGAGGCGATTACGCGGCGGTGGAAGTTCCAGTCTCGCAAGGAGCTTCAAAGCTACGATTTGAGCAAGCTCGATATCGACCACAGCGTCGGTGTTGCTGACACGAAGGGGGGGCGAGCCGAGGGCCTTCGATTGCTGGGCGAGTTTTCCAAGAAGAAACTCGGGGATTACGACCAAGCTCGAAACGAACCAGATCAGTATGGATCGAGTTCGCTCAGTGCCCATTTGCATTTTGGACATGTCAGTGCGCATGAGGTTTTTCAGGCCATCGTGTCGAGTGTTTCGGGATGGTCTTTTTCGGATATCAGCAAGCCCAACGGCAAGATGAATGGTTTTTGGAATTTAGGAGTCAATGCTGAGGCGTTCATGGATCAGCTCATGACATGGCGTGAGATTGGATTCAACATGTGCGTACGGGAAGAAAACTACGATCGCTATGAATCGCTTCCTACATGGGCGCAAAAGACGCTCAAGGATCATGCCAAAGACAAGCGGCCTTATGTGTATAGCGTGGAGGATTTCGAATCGGCTCGAACCCACGATCCACTTTGGAATGCGGCACAGAGGCAGTTGGTCATTGAAGGGCGTATTCATAATTACCTGAGAATGCTTTGGGGCAAAAAGATATTGCATTGGACGCAGACACCTCAAGAGGCCCTTGAGGTGATGATCCATTTGAACAACAAGTATGCTTTGGATGGACGCGATCCAAATTCCTACAGTGGGATCTTTTGGGTGCTGGGCCGATACGATCGGGCTTGGGGACCCGAACGAGAAGTCTTTGGTAAGATCCGATACATGACCAGCGAATCGACTCGATCGAAGTATTCGGTCAAGGGGTATTTGCAGCGTTATCTACAGATCGATGAGCAGAAAGTGGCCAAGGCCAAAAAATCGTGAAGACAAAAGTAAACGCCAAATCGTTACAAGCCGCGGTAGTTTATCCCCATCAATTGTTTCCGGATACTGGCTGGATGTCTGAGATCAAGCATGTGTACATGGTTGAGGATCCGCTCCTGTTTCGGCAGTATCGATTCTGTCGCCAAAAGTTGATGCTGCATCGGGCTTCGATGAAGCGGTACTGTGATGGGCTTAAGGAGCAGGGCAAGTCGGTGCATTACATCGACGCGATGACGATCGAGCATTCGGCGGACATTGGTCAGCGACTCGAGGCTGACGGGATCCGTTCGCTGCGTGCGATCGATCCGGAGGACCATAACTTGCTTTTGCGGCTTGGTGCCGGTTGCAGACGGCATGGCATTGAGCTAGAGGTTCATCCTGATCCGCATTTTTTGACATCGATCCAGGACATCGAGTGTTTTGTAGATGGCAAGAAAAAGCTATTTTTTACCAACTTCTACATCGAGCAGCGCAAGCGATTGGGGTTGTTGCTCGAGGGAGACCAAAAGCCGGTCGGGGGTAAATGGAGTTTTGACACAGAGAATCGCAAAAGGTTACCTTCGGGTCATGAGCCACCAGAGTGCCAGCTAGCCGCTGAGGATGTCTATAGCAAGGAAGCTTCGAAGTACATTGACAAGCATTTCTCGGATGCTTACGGCGACCCGGAAGCTTTGTGGTATCCAACCAGTGAACAGGGGTGCAGAAAGCACCTGAGGAGCTTTTTTGCTGAGCGGTTTGACTTGTTTGGCGATTACGAGGATTCGATCAGTCGCGAGCATGTTTTCTTGTACCACTCGGTGATCACTCCGATGCTCAATGTCGGATTGATATCGCCACAGGATGTAGTCGACTCGGCGATCAAGGCGGGGCAGGGGGGGAGTGTGCCGATGAATTCGCTTGAAGGGTTCCTAAGGCAAGTGATCGGTTGGCGAGAGTACATGCGACTGGTTTATCGCAAGTTAGGGACAAAGCAGCGGACGAGGAATTATTGGGAGCATGGTCGTGAGTTACCTCGTTCATTTTACGATGGAACCACTGGGATCGTGCCGGTGGATCTGACGATACGTCGGGTGCTCAAGTATGGATATTGCCATCACATCGAGAGGCTGATGATTTTGGGGAATTTCATGCTCTTGTGCGAGTTTCATCCCGATGCGATTTATCGCTGGTTCATGGAGTTGTTTGTCGATGCTTACGATTGGGTGATGGTTCCGAATGTCTATGGGATGAGTCAGCATGCCGATGGGGGGTTGATTACGACTAAGCCGTACATCAGCGGATCGAGTTATGTGTTGAAGATGAGCGATTATAAGAAGGGGGATTGGACGGGGGTGTGGGATGGATTGTATTGGCGTTTCGTGTCCAAGCAGCGTGAGTTTTTCAGTCGAAATCCGAGAATGAAGGTGATGGTCAGTCAGGTCGACCGCATGGGGGAGAAGCTCAAGGTGCATCACCGCACCGCAGAAAATTTCTTGAGCAGTCTCTGACGGCTTGGTGGAAAGCCTCTGAGGGCTACTTGGAGGCCATCTCTGAGAGTGGCATGTGGCGGTAATAAGCCTCTAGGCATAGGATCGATAGCACGGTGGCATACAAACGGCCACCGGCACCGCCGTGGGGGTCGCCCTCGGCCGGCCAGCTGCCGCGTTCTTTACCGGTTTTGATCTGCATCGCAGGTAGGGCTTCTTTCATTACATCGTTCCATCTGCGCCAGTTCGATCCTCCAGCATGGTGCAATGCGTTGGTCGCATAGTACCAATAGTAGTAGTCCCGGCCTTGAACACCTGTGACCATCGGCTGCTGCAATACTTTTGCAGCGCCAAGCAAGATGCGAGAGTCATCGGTCTTCCAACCCAAATACATTCTGCAAAGCATTCCTTCAGCGGTCATCGAAATTTTAGGTTGCGATGGAGATTGGTAAGCATACTGTTCTCCGTCGGGGCTTGGACCACGGACACCTTCCTTGCGTTGGACGGTGTCGAGGAATTGGTGGATTAGATCAAGCCGATCGCTTGGGATATCCAGGCCTGCCATGCGGGCAGAGATAAGTGCCATGACGTACCATCCAGTGACGCTCGTGTCCCCGACTTCTCCTGGGCCATAGCGCCAGCCACCTCCTTCGTGTTGGGCTTTCAGTGCCCAGCCTACGGCCCGCTGGGCCGGCTCTCTGAGCTTTTGATCACCGCTCATCCCGAGCAACTCGCAAAGGGCGATCGTAGACTGAGCCTGCGCGTAGGTTCTTTGAATCCCCGCAGCCTTGGCCGCGAAATACCCATCGTCGTCTTGGAGTCGAAGTAGGTAATTCAATCCGCGAACAACATTCGGTTGGTAAGCACCGGTTTGATGGGTATTGCCAGCTCCCATAAATGCCATCAGCGCCATGGCTGTGGCCGCTGGACGATTCTCCGAAGTCCCCCCATCGCTAAAGGGTGTCACCAAGCTCCACGAACCATCGGACAGTTGATTGCGAGAGAGCCATTCGAGTCCCATAGCAACTGCTTGCTCGGTCTCTTCGGTTCCGCCATAGGCTTTGAGCAATGCTCCTTTCATGGTCCCAGAGCGACCAGTAAGCCCTTTGCGGATCGAGAAGTCGGGAGTCGCCATTTCGAGGCCGATCTCGGTGACCTCAGGAGTAATTTTGGAAAGATCCGAAGCGGTTAGAGCAAGATCTTCGGTAGCGTCGCCTTCGTTCTCACCCTGCATCATGTCCGACTCAGCGATATTGAATGAACTCAGTGCATCGCCTTCAGAGCCAGCTTCGGTGTTTCCTAAAAACAGAACCAGGGACTTTGCCACTTCGTTCCGCAAGGGGATCAGTGCCAAGAGCAAGATAATGGCGATATGAACCATGGTGCTCACAAGCCAACTGGGGGCCTCTCTGACGGATCGTGCAATCCAACGATCCCAACCCTCAGGCGACTGATCTACTTCGGCGAGTTGCTCAGAGCTCTGATCTGTTGGTGCATCCGACGCAGGCGCTTGCCAGATTCGAGCGGAGGTTTTGTTTGGAGGACTAGCGTTTTTGCCGATCTGAAGTTGGTTGATCGCCGCTTGGTTGGTTCTTGTTGGCGGTGGAGGAGGCGGAACCGATGGTGGCTGAGCCGAGCTTAAAATCGGCGGTGGGGGTGGCGCAGCGGATTCCCAACGAGAAGGGTTTGGCGGTTTCGAAGGATTTTGATCGTTAGTTCCAGACAATTTCGTCGGATTCCGTCCAAGCCAAGGTGGAGTCGATTCGGATAACGGGATTATACACCTTTTGTGCCCAGAAAATCTCTCCCGAATCAAACAAAAACACCCTTCGGGTCAGCCGAGAAAAGACTCGGAACTGACCCGAAGGGTGCTGAGTATCTAAGTCGGCCATCCGGGCCGACAGGGAACGACACTTACGAACCTTTTTCTTTCAGGCTGCGAAGATCCGAAGGCTGAACTTGGTTCGCCTTACGGTTTTCGCGCTGAATCGCTTCGTAAACTTCTTGTCGATGGACAGGAACGTCGTTGGGGGCTTCGATACCAAGCCGCACTTTATCCCCACGAATGTCCACGATCGTGACTACAACGTCGTCTCCGATCATGATGCTTTCGTCTCGATGTCGCGAGAGCACAAGCATTGGAGGCTCCTTTTCATTCTGGGTTGCATCCACTGCAACAGGCTTGGGGCAAAAGAACTAAATTTCCCAATCAAGAACGGACTCGAGTTGGGACAAGCCAAGGTATCGGCCTTCGACTTGCCCTGAATTATGCTTTACGAATTACTTCCGTGCAAATGATGTCTATCTACTTTGGCGTTGCTAGCTTCTTTATCGCCAAATGCTTCTTTGCGGATTGTTAGGTCTAGTTCTATTTGGATCGGATGTAGGATCCAAGACCGACTACGTATAAGGCCTTCGCTATTCCTCAAGCTTTATCAGACCGATAGTCGATTCCCCACGAGCTATTCCTCTTCCTTATGTAAATGTGCATCCTAAGAAGTCCTTGCTCGTGAAACGCCGAATCCCCTCTTTCCGTCCACTGTCTGCATCCCAAGTTTCACTGAGCCCTAAGGGCGATGGCGTGAACCAAGGACCGCCTAGCGATAGTTCTGAGCAAGACATCGCTGAGTGTATTCGTGCCTTTTCGAGTGCGACGAATTGGGGTGTAGAGTTGGATGCCCCAAACCCAGGACGACTCGTCGACAATCTGATGACATCCAGCGCCGAGACGATCGATACGGATGTGCTGTGTAACGATCTGCCTTCGGTCTCAATGGAACGAGCGACTGTATTGCTTGGATCTATCGAGAAGCTAATTCATCGGATCGAACGAACCGAAACAGCGCTTCGGGATCGCGAAGCGGAGCTTACGAGCATCGTTGCCGTCTCGAATCATGCTGCACCTTCACGCGAGTTAGCAGCTCGGCTCGAATCGGTGCTTGAGAGCACCTCGCGCACTTTAGGATCGGTGGCTTGCGCGCTGTATCTGCTTGACGAAGACACAACGGAATTGAAACTCCGGGCTTGTTATGGGCTGCCGAAGTCTCGGTTTTTGCGACCAGCGAGGGATTTGCGAAGTAGCCTTGCGGATCTTGAGGCCCTCACAGGCAATGCGGTATTGCTGAGCGACATTCACGCGGCACCGGATTGGCAATCCCCTGAGCCTTATCGTTCGGCTTTGGTCGTACCGATCGGAACAACAACGATGCCTCACGGTACAGTCTGGTTTTGGTCGACACAACCGCGATCCTATTCCGCCGCAGAGATCGAGGTTGCGAACCTTGCGGCAGGCCGCTTGATGGGTGAAATCGAGCAGTCGATTTTAGGTTGCGAGGTAACTACAGCAAGGCATCTGGCAAAACAGCTTGATGCTGCCGCCGACTTTCAATCGAGCCTACTTGCAGACACGCAGATCCTGCATGAGGAGTATGATTTGGGTGGTTGGTCGCACCAGCAAGCGTTGATTGGCGGGGCGTTTCACCATTGGAGTCTTACGCAACAAGGAAAATTGTCGATTGTTGTCGGTGCGGCCAACGCCAACCACGCAACCGGAAGCATGGTTGCTACCTCTGCGTTGTCTTTGCTCCAGCTTTTCGAAACAGATTCGAATTTGCATTTAAGGAATGCACTTCAAACGATCAATGACCAGCATTGGAATCGGGGGCATGAAGCTTGGCAGTTGCATTTGAGCGCGTTGCAACTCCAACCCGAAACGGGAACCGGGGTGGCTTGTTCAACAGGCCACATGCATTGCTTAGTGATGGGCAAACGTGGAATTCGGCACATCGGCAGTGCCCTTCCAAGTTTGGGATCGGATCCAGATCAGCAAATCGCGATGGGTCGATTCGTGCTCGAGCCAGGAGAAATGCTCGTAGCTTTTACTTCACGAATGCTGGGAGACGATTTTGACATTTCCCGGATGCTCAAGTTTTTGCGGGATTGGCGTGAGGAGCCAGCACAGGATCTGGCTTGCAGTATCGCTGAGCAATTGCCGGTGCTGGACGAATTGACCATGGATCCTTCCGATCGTGCTTTGGTGATTCTTAAGAGCCTTCGCTGAGTTTAGAACACCCGCCTGCGGCGGTCGCTACAGGGGACGGGATTGACCTTACTGACGGCATTGACGGGATTGACTGCGGACATTGTTGACACGAGTGACCAATTTGGATTTCGCAGTCAATCATGTCAGCTTGGTCAATTCTGTCCGCCGTCAATGCGGTCAATCTTGTCAATGAGGTCAATGCCGTCAGAAACCCGCCACCGTCAGGCGGCGGAAGAAAATCACTCAACGATTTGCATTTGCTCTGGCGCTCGTCGATGATTTCGGAGAAATCATCGAGTGCGCCTTCGAAGGCGTTTAATCAGTTGGGTGCAAGTCCCGACCAGGGTAACGTTACCGCCCTGTATCCGACAGTGGTAACTGCGTTTCCGTGAGGAAAGGTG
>Ga0315900_10000489_pt1 | contig 69110 bp, 84 predicted proteins | sample LakEriMetagenome_FD_203521 | JGI IMG/M metagenome (GOLD analysis project Ga0315900, IMG submission 203521) | Freshwater fungal communities from buoy surface, Lake Erie, Ohio, United States - Buoy 12 MA114 | ecosystem: Environmental > Aquatic > Freshwater > Lake > Lake biofilm | place: USA: Lake... | reverse complement strand
TTCTTTTTATTTTGTACTTCTAATTAAGTTTTGTGGAAAAATCCCTACTACCTGTAACAAGTGCTATACGCCATTAAAACGAGCGTATAGCACCATCCGTTATGTGCCATTTTAAGCGAGCGACACACATTGAAATAAGTGAAGTTTTGCAGGTCTTGATAAAGAAATGAAAAACGAACCGTCGGCATAAACTCTAACTTTTCTGATACATAGATTATCAGAAAAACTTTCTAATCCATCGTGTCTGCCAAGTTCACATTTTTCCATTGTTTTGGTGTTAAACCCAACTAATATAAAATGTCTGCTATCGTGGTAGCCAGTATTGTCTTTAATACATTCTTCTCCTGTATCATACAGATGAAAAATGTCTGCTTCTTTTAGATTTTCATTTTCTTTGTACCTGTCAAAAACTTCTTGTACGTTGTATTTGTCCATTTTAATTAATATTTGTGAAGAAAAACGGCACATAACAGCACCTAACCAAAATTGGCGGCGTAGTGGTAATATGAACGTTTTTGCTTCGGTTTAACATTTGTGTTTTATATCAAGTTTTGTGCTTCGTAATCGCCAACTTCGGTTAGCTGCATCCCGTTATGTGCCATTAAAAAGACAGTGCGTTTTCAGTACATTCATTTTCAACACACAACCTTTTAGCTTCGGCAAATGTGTAGCATCTACCAACGTGGCTTTGTTGCTTATCATTTTTAAACACCTCATATTTACCAATTAATTGTGGATGTGTTGATTCTTGAATAAAACAACCTTTGTAAAGCCACTCGCCAACTTCAATTTGCTTTGGTTTCTCTTTTGCCATTGTAATTAAATTAACGGCACATAATATGTTATACGCCAATGAAGTGTCGTACTTAATTTTTAGGTTTGTGGTTAGGCGTACAACACATATACCCAACCGTTAGCTGCAAGTAGCTATCTTCCTGCCCACGTATAAGGGCCTATTGTTTTTGAAGAAATTACGTTATCAGGCAATCGCTTACAAAAATTAATTATACTTATACAGTCTTCACAGTTAATTTTTTCAGTTGTTCTAACTGCTGAATCGTATTCAGTATCACCTGCTAAATCATGTCCGCAAAATGAATAATCTGATTGCCCCACTGAAATACAATGGACAATCGTCTTTTTAGTTGTTTTATGTTTTAATTTTTGTCCCATTTTTGATACAGCCGTCCCCCTGGTACTCTCATGACTGAATAATATTAATACGCAACACCGGTTATGCTTTTCGGGGGTTATTGACATGACGTCATGAAGCCCCATTGAGTACAGATCAGGAGTAGATGCCTCAGCACTTATGACAGCATTGAGATCATTCATCATTTCATTTTTGAATTCATGGAACTGCTCTTTGCTCTCATATCCGATGTTCCATTTCAGGATAAAGTCTTTTTTGGTCATTGTGGTTTTGGCGTTTACTTAGTTATGGCGATATAAAGCGCCGTGCCTGTCATTAGCACCGTAGTTACTTTCCAGAAGTTCTTCCGGCGCCTGTGTTTTCTGATTTCTTTCTGAAGCCTCAAAAGCTCTTGTTTGTCGGCCTCAGTCAAAGCATTGTAATTCCTGATAAGCTCGGCAATGTCTTTTTCGGTTCGCAACACCAAGCCTTTAGAACCCAACAGCACGTCTACGATCTTCGTGAGCGAATCTATTCGCATCATGTGGATTTGGTATGCGTTGTAATAAAAATCCTCGCTATAAAACAATCTATTGAGAACTTCTTTGTGTGATGGCGGCGGGATGGTGTCCTGGTGTCCTAAAGCCGGCAAAGCAAAAAGCAATGTGAGTGATAGCAACAGTGTCTTCATGGCATCGATATGAGTTTGTCGTAACATTTTTTGATGATCATGGCATCGTGAAGCGCGTTGTGTTTCATGCCGGGCTCTGTCTCTCCGCAGAACTCCTCCCTGTTGATATCGGGATCTACGCCTTTCATCTTCATCAGGGTGCAGATATCAAACGGGATGTAGTAAATGTTTTTAGGTAAGTTTAGCGCACCACCGAACAAATCACAGAACAACACCCAATCATAAGCCAAACAATCGCTCCATATTTCCACGTCCTGAAAGTAGGTGTTAATCCACAATCGAATAACCGCGCCAATTTCTTCGTGTTTTAAAATATATGCAACAGCCGTTTGTGTGTAATTGAGTGAGCTAACAACGGGTTCTCCTGTGTGTGGGATTACATTTTCAGCAATCCACTCGTCTACCTGAGATTTGTCATAATCCTCTACTTCAATATAAATAGATTTACCGCACTCCGACGTGATGCCGATAGATATCAGCGACGTGAATTTGTGTAATCCGGTAAACTCGGTGTCAAAAAATAATTTAGTCATGGTATGGGTTGTAATTTATATGCATCGTAACGGCCCGACATCATTCTTTTCTGGGCTTCAGGAAAGGTCACGTTATCATAAAGCGAATCATGGCCTTTGTCATCAAGTGAATTGAGATAAATCACTTTCTCGGTGTAGTTCTTCACCAGTGTTCTTTCCTTGATGATGATGGTGTCGATGTTTTTCTGTATGAACTCAGCGGATTCAAAATTTTGTTTCAGGTACTGAAAGTTTGCTGAAACCGTATCGACAAGTTCTTTTTGCTGTTCCAGCATGCGCCGTTCTAAAGCCGGGATCTCCTTCCTGTTTTTCGCTATGCTCATAACCGTGAGTATGAGTCCAACAAGAAACATGGTAAACGCTGTGGCGTACAGAATTTGTGTTTTCATGGGTTCTTTAGATTTCGAATGATTTCAAGTTCTGCTTTGAGGTCTTCGATCTTCTGCTCGATGACAAGTTCTCTGTTGGTATCGGACATGCTGCTGAGCAGGTGTTTTTTGATTTCATCAACGGTAGTGATCCAGTCTCTGTTTTTGATGTCGATCTGGTCCTGCACTTTTCTCTTGCCGTGCATGGCCGTGGCGTGATCCTGTCCGACGAATGTTCCCATCACGGTAAAACTTATGCCGTAACAGGTTTTGCCCAAGTAGTAAAACATCTGTCTGGGGATCACGTATTTGTCGTCTTGAGACCTCAATCTGATATCGGTTTCCCGGATGTTAAAAACATAACACACGGACTGCAGGAGAGCACTCATTATGACCTCGTCTTTTTTGGTGATGTGTTTGGCTCTCATTTCTGTTGTTTGATGAATTTTCTGACGTCTGACATCAAATAGCTTCTCTCGCCTTTGGTGTTTTGAAAACAACTTTTGTCGGACAAGAACTCAATAAGTTCTTTTGGTGATAGTCCGTGTGAAGACACCATGTCAGATGCTTCTTGTTCTGTAATTGTTCCGGGTTTCATTTGGTTTCCTGTATGTAGATTTCTAAAGCCTTGGATTCACATATTGCCATAGCGCGTTCAGCGGGATGCGTGCGCTGCTCCAATATCTTTTTACCGCACACCCAGACCGTTGCCATGTAAAAGCCAAAGCCATCGTTTTGCACGGTAAGCATGATATTCATATCCTCGAGTATGCAGCGACTGTATCCGCCGTATTCCGTAGACCAAGTAAATTCGGGTTTGTTCATTGATTTGGTTTTGGTTTGACAAATGTATGTTAAACATTATTACCGAACCAAAATTATTTTCAAAAAAAAACACCCGTTAGCGCGGGTGTTCCTTAATCATGAAAAAGAAAAACTTTATTTGGCTCCCTCAGCCGGTTCAAATATAATCAACGGCTTAAAATCTTGCCCGAAAAAAAACAAGATTTCAAAAAACCGAACGATATAATTACTCAAGACATAAAAACCTCCCTATTGAATACATAGTTATTGGGATCAACAGTACATACGTATCCCTTCCTTGTAAGGAAAGCATTGGGGATATGTAAAAGTAGGTGTCTGTCTTTTCCGTGGAAGGTAGGTTTGGACCTTATCTTCTTAAGGGCAGAATGCTTTAAAAGTTTATTGATGATTTCGAAAGCAGTGGTTTTACTCACACCAAAGAGCTTAGCGACTACGGAATATGATAGGCCATTATGAAAAACAAGATTTTTAGACTTCCCGGAGGATTTCTGTCTTGAGTATTTATATTTGGTCCCACGAATGGTTGCACCTTTGGTCAACACATTCCGTTTGGATAAGCTGTGGAGTGATTGGAACTTGAGTTCGTCAGATAGGGATTGATTTTGGGTTGATGATAATTTGACGCATAAAGGTTTCAACCTCCGCAGTTTTTTCTTTAAGGAATTGATGCGGTTTTGTTTCCATTTTTTTGCTCTCTTACCGGCAGCCAAATACTCCCTGAGTTGCTCCTCTACGGTTTTTACATATAGCTCGATTTTAGATTTGAAACGCAAATGCGGCCCCACTTTTTCCGCCCAACCCTCGGCGATCATGTCTTCCACACTGGTGTGTATGGTGTTGCGACTGAAAGGCAGTCGATCAGTCTTGTGTGCTCTGGTGGGGTTGTAGTTGTAAATAACTGAGTTGGGGAATGACTTCTTGAAGATCAAAAACTTGGCAATAAGGTCGGTTTTATCAGAATTTCTCATCAAGAAATTCATCGGGACTTTATTGGCTCTATTTTGATATACCTTTGTCAACAACATTCTTATTTGCCGCAAACATAATCTAAAATTTGTTTGCAAAGGATTTTTTCAAAATCTCTAAGTCAAGCCCCAGAACTAACGAGTTCGGGGCTTTTCCTATCTTTGCCCAAAACCCGCCCTATGTCAGCTAAGATTTCATTGACCAGTTTTTCTCAGCTCAGTTTTAACGTAGTGATGCTGAATCCCGGTAAAAAAGTGCATAAAGTATTTCCGGCTTTAGAATGGATTGAAAAAATAGAAGTTCCTGAAGGCATGGACCGCGATCAGATGCTCCGGCTTGTGATCCTGTTGTTCGACAAAGGCTCACCACTGATACATTACAGCAACTCAGCAGAACGCGCACACCTGGCCTGTGTGTACTCCCGGATAGTGGAAAATAAAAAGCAGAAGATTTATCCGGAGTGGGTGACTGAATGTGTCAGCGGAAACGTAGTCAGTTTTAACATCATCGTGATGTATTACCTCAGTATGGTGGAGAATCCCCGGGTGGCAATATTGCAATCCATGCGGATGGCTGCACTCAGGTTATCCGCTGAAATTGTTAAGGATGCCTCTGCCAAAATGGTGCTTGAACTCGAGAAACTTGAAAACGAAATCAAGAAAAGAGAGAAAGAACTTTTCAGCGCTTACAGCATCAGCGATAAGTTCCATTTGGATATTGACGCTTTTCTGATTGATGACGAACTGGATCTTCGCCCAGAAAAAATGGCTGCGTATCGCGAAAGCGGAAAGCCGATTTTCGAAGAGTTTGATGTTTACGCTAAAATCTGATCACATGGACTTTTTTGTAAGACGCGAAGGCAAGCCGTTTTTGAAGATCAACGATGATCCCGATCTGAGACCGATATTCATACCCATGAAGGAGGCGCCGCCTATGGACCGCATAGAAAACTATGGGAAGGCAGCGCACAATCAGTTTTTTGTGTATCAGAAGATACCGGACAAACTTCTGAAGTTTGTGGAGGCCGATATGGTGGATGGAGGTGACGACGACACCACGCTGGCCCAAATCCACCAGATCATCAGGAATAATCAAAGAGAATTCAAGGAAGAGATCGCCTGGATGAAGTTGCAGTGGCATCGCTTGGAGTATGGCTATCACTTTTTCAACAACGGGAAGCACGTACACATGAACGGATATCATTATGTGTACAATAATTTCTGGAACATCAACAGCGCAAGGAAGGACAAACTGCCGGAATACAGACTCAGGGATAACGTGTACTGGCATTCGACGGCATGGATGGAGCAGCAACCCAACATCATCGGGATGCTGTACTTCAAGTACCGTCAGGAAGGCGCAACAAGTAAGGCTTGTTGTCAAAACTATTTCAAAAACATCAAAAAATTCAGGCAGATACACGGGATACAGAGTCTTAGTGATAGCCACGTGCAAAAACTTTGGAAGGAGAACATGATTTCGGCATGGAAGGACTTGCCGTTTTTCTTTAAACCGGAACACAGCGGTGGTGACTCGCCATCAAAGTTTGAGTTCAATCCACCAAGTCGTCAAGCGAAGTCCAAGGGAACCAGCGGTATCGTGCGCAGGGGGCTTGCAGGATATATTGGATACGAGAGCAGCCCGATTGACAAATACGACTCCTGGACACTGGACTTCTATCACGGAGATGAATTCGGTAAGAAGTCCGTGCAGGCACCGGTGGATAGTTATGACAGGTGGATGCGTATTCTGCCCGCCATGAAGCACGGCTCCATCAAAAGAGGCTACGCACTGTTTACTTCCACCATCGGTGACGAAACACAGAATGAAGGCGGAATAGAATATGCTAAGAAGTTTTATGAAACCTCGAAATACTGGGAACTCGATGAAGAAGGGTTTACGATTTCCGGGCTTTGGCCGCTGTTTATTTCTTCAGCGATCAATCAGGCCGGGTACAATGATCCCTACGGTAATCCTATCGAAGATGTTGGTCCGGACGGAAAAGTAAATTCTGAAGGCCGGATAGTGCATCGGACCGCTTTGGATTGGATCTTGGGCAACAGAAAGAGGCTTGAGGAAAAAAAACAATGGAATGCCCTGAATGAGGAAACCAGAAAATATCCGATATACTTCAGAGAGTGTTTCAGGGCAAGCGGTGAACTGGCATTGTTCAATCAGGAGATACTTAACAGCAGGATCACTCAACTTGAACGCGGAGATGTATTGAAAAAAATTATTATCAAGGGACACCTTGTCTGGGTCAAGGAAAAGTTTGGCGATGTAAAATTTGTATCAGACGCTGAGGCCGCGGTTTCGTATCCGTTTCTCGGCGAGGGACGATGGCATTTCAGTCAGCAGCCCCGCGAAGGACTTGCTAATGCAAGGACAGTAGACGGTAGATTCTTACGTGCTTTTCCGGGGTGCAATGGTTTGGTTCCAAGATTTGCAGGAGAAAATACGGTATCAAGTGACCCCGCGAAATTTGAAGAAACGCTTTCCGGAAACAAATCCAAATGGGCTATTACCGTGAAGCGAACACTGAATCAGGACATAGATCAGCCCGGTCAAGAAGAACATTGGCAGACCGATTGTTTTGTTGCGGACTACATCGGAGACGCTGACAGCATTGAGATGTGCGCTGAGGAAACCTTAAAGGCTTGCATCTATTGGAGTTCTATGCTTTACGGAGAAAACAACGTCGGAGCCAACAATGATTATTTCAAACGAAATGGATTTCATGGATACCTGCAGCACCGGGTTTTGGAAAACGGTAAAATAGATCCTAACCCGGGATTTTCAACTCAGGCCGGCAGTAAACAAAAAATGTTTCAGGTGTTTGCGGACTACATCATGAAGCGCGGAATGTATGAAAAACATGTGCGGATACTGAAACAAGCCAGAGACATAATGTCTGAGAAAGACCTGAAGTCAAATGACTTGTTGGCTTCAGGAATGGGAAACCTGTTGGCAGAAGAACAGAGTTATGCTAATTTTGTCCGAAAGACACAATCATCGCAACAAAAAGATTTAATTGATTATCTGACATGAAAAGAAACCCCGGCATAACCATACCAGATAACGTAGTTAAAATGTACAAGGAAGACATGTATAACTGCGGTTTTCCAAGCGACGATATCAGTCCGGCCGAAAAGGACAAGCATTGGTGTAGACAGTTTACAAGGGCTGTTTTACAGCAACACTTTCTCGGGTTTACGGTGTTTCCTTACGCTAATATGGGTAGAATGCTTGAACTCCGTGACTACATGAACGGAAAGCAAAGCGTGGATAGATATTATCCGCGCATTTTTGGCAAAAAGGCCTGTGAGGACAAAGGGGTTTTGGAACAGAGAATAGGAATGTATCGTTCCACGTGGAAGATACAGTCGATCATTCCCCAAATGGTGGCTTACGTCAAATCCAAACTTGACGAAATGGATTACAGCATTGTGGCTAAGTCCATCAACCCATTGGTAAACGATATGCAGGAGGAAAAGGAATACCGAATGCTTGCCAACGGAATACTTCCGAAAGAAAGTTTTGCTGAACTCGAAGCAATGGGCTTAAAGATTCCTGAAGAAACTATTATTTCAAGCATTGAGGAAATGAATCTTTTCAAGGAACTTGGAGGCCTAAAGCCTGCTGAGGAGTTCGTTGCCCAAATGCTCATTGAGTACACGCTGAAAAACGGAGACTGGAAGTTCATTCGCGACTTGCTGGCGGAAGACGTGATTTGCTACAACAAAGCCATCGTAAAAGACACGTTTGATCCATTCAGCGGAAAAGCAGAGCCGGAATACGTTGACCCCGTAAACTTTGTGGGTTTGATCGATAACAAAAGCACTGAATCAGATTTTTGTTATGCCGGACACATCAAGATGATGTCTATTAAAACCATTCGATCTATCCTGCGTCAAAAAGGTTGTTACACCGATGAAACCGAAGGACAATTGCGTCAAACCTCTATCATGTATAATAATTTTTACAGCAATAGATTTGATGGCAATACAAGTTCTGATGAATACAGGATTGTTCGAAACGGACTGTATGTGTACGACATGTTTCACGTGCCGGTCATAGACCTGAGTTACAAAACCATTGATACCGAAAAAAGAAGATATCGCGAAAACGAAAAAGGTGAGAAAAAATATTTGCGTTGCAGTTATGATGAAGACGGACCGGACATCGTGACTTCTTCAAAAGAGTATTTTTACAAGTCGTTAATGGTTTTGGGTTCTGAGCTCATGGTGGAATGGGGACGCGAAAGCAACCAGAACAGAGTCGGACTCAGTAAGGCCAAAAGTAGTTTCCACATGGTTAGTTCTCCTAACCCGTCTATTGTGGAGAGATCAATTCCGATCGCCGATGATTTTGCTTTTGATTATATTAAGTTTCAACACGAAAGCGCGGTTGCGGCACCTAACGCGATAGCTATTGCAAAAAGTAGCCTTCAGAACAATACGCAAAACGGCAACAACATGACCGAGGGTCAGGCTCTTGACATGATGTTGACCAGTGGCAAAATACTTTATGAAGATTTTCAAATTATCGGTAATTCAATGATGAACAGTTCTGTTCCGGTAAAAGAAATACCGGGCGGAATGGGCAAGGTGCTTGAGGAGTATATAACCAAAGTGAATCTGAATCTCATGCTTGCCAGAGAGATACTGAATATCCGTCAAACCGATGCCGCTCCGAGACTTGCTGTGCAAGTGGCTCAGCTTGCTGAAAGCCAAACAGACAGAGCTATTGCGGGTCCGGCTAATCTTCTCAAGAGGCTTTCGGAGCAACTTGCGGAAGGATGCTACAACAAGATCAAACAAGCCGTCAAGTACAACAAGAACATCTATAATGGATACTATCCCATTGTGGGTAAAACATCGCTGGACGTGATCAAACTCACGGCGGACATTGATTCGGCGGACATGGGATTTGTGTTTGTTCAGAGGCCACCAAGTTTTGAAGTGCAGGCTGATCTAGACAGGCTTTCGAGACTTGCTGAACCCACGGCTTCAGGACTTCCTCCGATTGAAGCCAGCACGTTCTACGCGATACGATCTGCACTTCTCAATGGCATGACGGAGGTGGCGAGGGTGTATATGATCCGTGCTGAAGCCAAGCGAAACGAAATCGCTCAGAAGATCGCCGATAGGAATCAGATGATACAGACTCAGGTACAGCAATCTATGGAGGCCGCAAAAACGCAGAGAGAACAGGCCATTATATGGGCAAAAGTAGAAGCGGAAAACTGGCTTGCGGAACAAGAGTTTGTTCGTGAACAAAAACGATTATCTTTGCAGCCAATCGAACAAACCCAAACTCAAGCAGCATGACAGCAAAAACGTTACCGGAAGGAGCAAACCCACTCGATTACATCATGGGTACTGTAGAACCAGTTGAAGTGCAGGACACACCCGGAGATAATCCTCCGTCTGGTGATCCGCCTGCTTCAAACCCTCCATCTGGTGATCCTCCCGCAGGAGACCCTCCGGCGGCAAATCCGCCGTCTGGTGATCCACCCGCAGGAGATCAGCCGCCGGTAACACCTTCGTTTGCTATTGATCAAAATCCATTGATCACAGAAGAGCAGGCATTGAGCGTGCTTTTCAGAGACAAGTTTAAAACAAAACAGGAGCTTGACAATTTTTTGTCGCTTGCTGAAAAAACACATGAGGCCATTGAACCGTACCGTCAGGTTTTGGAAAAGGTGGAGTCCCAGACTTCAGACCCGGAAATCGTGGCTTTAGAAAATTTCAAGAAAGTAACCGGTATTGCCGATCAAAATATCAAGGGATTAGCTGAAAAGGCGTTGGCCGAAACAGCAAGTCCGCTTGATGTCATGGTTGCTGATATCGTATTGCGAATACCTTCGAGAGCAGGACGTATTGAAGAGACCCGACAGGAACTCATTCAACAACATCCCGAACTCGAAAATGGATCAGCATTATCCATTCAGGCTGAATCAGAACTTCTTCAGGCCAAGAGTCGTTTAAGTGAAACCATGGGTAAGGTGTCGGCCTTGCCTGTCGCCAAACTCGACACGGAGTCCTTGATTCAGCAAGTGCAGGCTGAGAGACAGCAGCAAAAAGACCTTTGGGCGTCGGCCCTTGACAGGTCTATAAGCGGGCTTGCTCAAAAGCATCAGGAGGTTCAACTTTTTGACGGCTTTGCCATGAAATTGGACATGGGCCAGATGAAACAATCAATTCCACAGCTCGTGGAGATAAGTTCTTCTAAAGGCGGGAACGTGACGCCGGAGGGTATCCAGGAAGTGTTGACTTTAGGATATAAAGATTTTATCGCCTCGAATTTGAAATCGATTTGTGAATCTTACTACGCGCATAGAAAAATGCAGGAGGACAGAGAAGGAGATGATTTAAGGCCTATCAATCGTAATCCCGACACGCCACCACCGGCAGTTGATCCGATGGAAGCTCAGCGTAACTACGTACTTTCATAAGAAAGACACTGCCGTCAAAAATTATTCATTTTAAATAAAAATTTGACATGGCAGATTTAGTATTGGGGGCAGCGAATGCCACCCTTCTGACAAGCACAGATATGCTTTCCCGCTTGGACATGCCTACTCTCTTCAGAAAGAAGGGATATAACCGCATGCCATTTTTCATGGAACTCTATACGCTTGGTCAGGGCACCGGTAAGTCCGGTCGTCCCGAGAACCAAAACGTGTTCTATCACCACGAAGACACCGTCTTCAAGTCGCTTTTGCAGCTTGAGGAAAACTACGTAGCTGGTGCCGCCGGCGCGAACGCCGTGCTTCGTGTAAAACAATCGTTGATCACTAACGGCACTGTTCCGTTTCGTATTAACGACAACCTTTTGTTTGCCGGAGGAGTAACTGGTCAAATCATCGCGATCACCGTAAACTCTCCTACAGATATTGATCTCACTGTGAAGCCACAGCGCGTAACACAAACGATACCGCCTATTACTGCTGCAAGTGCTTACATTGGCGTGATTGGTAACGCTAAATCAAGAGGTTCTGGTCAGCCAGCTCCGCTTCAGTCTAAAACCGAGCCTTATTCACACACTTTCCAAATCATCGCGGAATCCACAGCGATTGAGGGTTCTTTGATTGCTGAGGGTATCTGGGTGAAGAAAGACAACGCGGGCCGCGCAATCAACGGATGGTACTCAAAATCTATTTTTGATGCTGAATACCGTCAGTACTGCGCAATCAGTGATGCATTGCTTTTCCAACAGTTGACAACCAACGGTAACACTGACCCGAACAACAACAACGCGCCTGTAACCACTACTGAAGGTTTCTTCCCTTGGTTGGCTGCTGGTTCTGCTGTTTACAACGTTTCTTCTGCTCCTACAACGGGTGCGTTTGACGTACTTACTCGTTACATGGACGTGAATCGTAGCGGCTCATTTGTTTATGCGAAAATGGGTATTGACGTGTATCTGAACACCGAAAATGCCTTGGTAACTTATTTTGCCAACTCCAACATTGCTGCGGTAATTGAGGCTGTTGACACAATGGTTCCGGGTGTTCGTCAACTTCATGGTACAGCGACGTTCAAAGGTTTTGTGAAAGGTGGTACTAACTACCTCTTCGATAAATTCCAAGAACTGAGCGACGACGAAACCTATGCATACAGCGGTTCTGAGTACACCAAATACGCGGCGTTTTTCCCTGTTGGAAGCACTAAAGACCCTGTTGCTAAAACCATTGAACCTATCATCGGTTATGCTCATAAATCCGGAAACGGATATAGCCGTGAGATGGAAATCTGGAGAACAGGTGCTGCAGGCGGACAAAATGTTGTTGGAACTTACACCAATGATATCGACAGCAGTTCTTACTTCTTGCGTTCTGAAATCGCATCGGATTTCAAACTTCGCAACAAGTGTGCGCTTTGGATTCCCTAATCTTTTGTAATATTGTGCCGTGCATGTGACATGCACGGCACTTTGTTTTCAAACCCATAATTATTCACAATGAAAAAATTATTCATCAACAACAAAGAATTTGCGCTCACCAAAGAAATGAAGGAAGACCTTTTCAGGGCATATCCTCAGTTCGAAAAGGGACGTGAAATCAATATTATACCTGTTAGTCAGGAGCAGTCCGTCGATCACATTACTGGTACTACGGTTCTCAATCTGAGAAAAAACATACTGCCATTCAACAGTGTGCCTTTCAACAAAAAAAGAGTTGTTGCTGATCTCACCGGTGAGAGCAGCGAACTTGTTGAAATCCGCGTTGCTGAATCCCAAAGAAAAGATGGTGATCAGTTTGTTTACCCGCTTGACGATACTTTTATTGTTGCTAATCCAAACATTGTACTGAGCAAGGAAGAGGATTTGAATCTTGCTTATTTTCTTTTGATGGTAAGTGGACAAATTCAGGGAAACAAGTGTCCCGAAAGATTCTGTTCGACTTATGTTCCGCTTGAAATCGTAAACGAGACAGCGATAGCTGATCTTTACGCGAATCGAATGAAGGTGGTTTCTAAAGCCATTCAAAATCTGTTCGGGGCTTCAGACGAGGCTATCAGAGCGCTTGGCTTGCATTTCGACATTCCGATGCACGACGTCATCAGTATTTCTGAAATCCAAAGACAGGTTTCTATGCGAATTGACGAAGACAAAACCACGTTTACCGCTGATTTGGTATTGGAGTATATCGAAAAAAACGATCCGAATCTGTACGAGGTAGAAATCAAGACCGCGCTGCAGAAGAAAAAAATCGTTTATCTTGAGGATAAGAAAACATTCAACTTTATTGTTGAGGGTCAAATCGGAAGTGTAATCATGACGGCTTCAAGTGATGAACCATTGGCTGAATTGGAGCGGAGATTCCGTGACAATCCCGCCGAATACAAACTGTTTCTTGGTAAAGTTAAATAGTTAGTTTTCATGTTTTGAAAAAAAGACCTCGAAAGTTTTCGGGGTTTTTTTACTTTTGTGAAAACTCTAAAAAATGGCAGCTTTAACTTCAAACGATCTCAACATTGTACCGCTCATAAACTTTGATACCAAAACCATTCGAATCAAAGACCTTTTGGATTACACCGCATTTGGCATCACGCCTTCAGGAAATAATGCCAACGGGTGTTACACCGCGATTCAAATACAGACAGCGGACACGTTTTACAACAACACCGATTTTGATGCCGCAGACATCGTAATCAGCACATCGGACATTTCTGCTCCGGCCGTAAACTTTCCGCTGGATTCCGTGACTCAACAAATGCTGTTGGGTAATTTCAGTATTGCGTACAGATTCAGATATCAAACTCCAGAGATCACAATAGTGAGTGTCCAGGGGCCTCCGGCAAATGTTTTTACCGTCCTAAAGGCCGGGCTTGGAGATTATGTTCCTGTTATCGGAACACAGTTTGTGACTTCCGGAAATATTAATTCTGCAAACAACGGGTCATGGACCGTTCTTGGATATGATGAAACACCAACGGAATACACTATTCAGGTTAGCGGAACACTTGTGAATGAAAGCGAAACGGAGGGCGCCGTTGCGGTATTCAGTTTTTTCTACGAGAAAACATTTACTTTTTGCTTGAAAGAATTCAATAAGCCCTGCGTGAAAATTGAACAGAGCTACTCTTGTCTTAGCGGAACGCTTACTTCGAAAGACGTATCCGCTATTGGCAATCCGACTTCCGATGCACTTACGCATACATTGAAATATCCGCAGGCTTTAGGAGATCAACAGCCGCCTGACGTGGTGACATCGACACCGACTATCAATGTTGGTCCGTCGATATGGACAATGACGTGGACATCTATTGTGACACACGTGTTGCAATACAGTTATGATGACGGAACCATCATTGAAACCACAATCACCGGAACGAAGGAGATTGATGTTGCCTGTTTTGATTTGTGCTGCTTGCTTGACGGTGTGTCTAAGCTCTATGAGAAGTTTAAAAACGAATCCGAGGCTTCAGGACGTAGCGCTTATACCACGGACTACATCAAAGCCATTGGTCTTTTAAACCTTATCGCGGGTTTCTCTGAGACATGCAATGACACCGAAAAAGCAGAACAGATGGTACAGGAACTGAAAGATGTTCTTGCCTTACACGCCTGCCTGTGTCATGATTGTGAGGCATGCAACGGAAGCAGTGAACTTCCGCAGGAAATCACACCAATGAGTACGAGTATTATTATGGCTCAGTTTGTGGCGCTGTCTCCGATACCTGGACTTAATGCGGAAAACGTGCAGCAAGCCATACAGATTCTGTATGAAACCACCATAACCGGAATCAATGTAGATAACCTTTCTGTTTTTGGAGACGGTCAAGAAGTTCCGTTAAACGCATTGGTTAAAAAAGATGAGTTTGACAACATTTATTTTGCTGCAAATTTTAATCAGGTAGTCCTTGGGAATGCGCCAAGTAAAAATTCGTTTTACGGATATGACTGTTCTGTTGAGGCAGGAAATGTGTTTAGAAATAATACGGTAAAAGAATTTGCCCGTGTTCAGGTGGGAAATGGTGTTGAAAGAAATGTGTTTGACCTTAACTCTAACACCGTGATTCAAAACGGTTGTTCAGACAATCACTTTGCTTTATCAAGCGGCGTTACGGCTCAAAACGATGTGTACGAAAATTATTTCGGTATAGCCACAGCTTTAACTGGCGGAAGCAACATATTGAGAAACACAATAGGCAACAAAAACATAATTAATTGTCAAAACTCGTTTACTCAAAACGTTATTGGAAATTACTGTGAAATAACAACGGGTTCAAACTTTGCTTTGAACATTCTCGGAAGCTCTGTTCGGTGCACGTTTGGTATAAACACTTCAGCAAATGTTATCGGAAGCCTTGTTGAGGGTTTTGTTTTTGGAAACAACTTAAAGAATGTAACGATAAAACCAGGTACTGCTGGAATTGATTTAACAGGAGTGGGTTTTGCCTTTATTTACAATAACAATTTTGCCGCCGTGATTTACAGGGGCGAAGACGGAAACCTATATTGGAAAACAGACACTCAAACAATACAATTAACATGAGACAATTCAGGGGCTTAATCGGCATCGAAAACCGTACAAAAACGCAGCTTCAACAGCTAATAGATGATTCCAAACTTATACCAAATCAGTATATTGACATTACTGATTCTCAATTTGGTATCATCAGAGTTCAGGCAAAAACTCAAAACGAGATTTATTTAAATGCCGAAAACCTAACTAACGGAACGTATGGGTATTACCAACAACCAACGGATTTATATATTTTTCAGCAAAATGCATTGCCTGTTTTTGATAATTTGGCTGCTCAAGGAATCAACCAAACAACCACGTCTGTTATGGGGTATGGTGTAAACGTTTTTAGAACAGTAACACCAACTGATTATTGTACAAAACTTCCGCAGCCTATAACTGGTAAAAAAACAACGGTTATTAATATGACTACGAGTTCTCTTGTGGTATATCCCTCAAATATTGGCGGGCAGATAAATAATTTGCCAATTGATGAACCCGTAGTAATCCCTCCCAACGGAATACCTTATGATTTTATCTGTATTGAAAACCCATTGCCTGGAGCCTGGAGTTGGAACGCGCCTGCGACAGGCCAATATGATAGCGGTGATATAACCGTAGATACAACGGGTGGATCAAATGATATTATTGCAGCAGCAAACGCGGCTAATTGGATAGAAAGATCAGGCGGTTATTTTTCAGCAACAGCATGGGCTTATGACGGAATAAATAACGCGCCAATATTAAACGTTTCAAATACTTTTGTTGCATTTAAACCGTCATCTCCGTGGATAGGGGTTACTAAAGTAAAAGTTTATACAAACCTAAGCGCAACTAACGCAAATGTAGAGTTTGGCCTTTTGGCTGCTTGTGGGGTAAATTACTATGATACCGCTACGGGAGAATTTGTAGACAACGGGCCAATAGGAGCCGGAAATTACAGAGACGCATCTGCCGCATACGCAAACCTTAATCAAACAATTAACGGGGCTACGTTGCCCGAAGGTGATTTAACAGCTAACGTTGGTGATGCTGGAACTTGTTGGGGTGAAATCACGTTTATAGGCGGTGCGGTTGTAGGTGGATACGGAAGTGTAATTGGGGATTATTTTCAGGGCGTAGTTCCTAATCCTGAACCGCCACCATCCAATGTTAATCAGTGGTACACAGGATATATTTCTTTTCAAATCAGGCCAAGACAAGAATTGATAGGATTTAAGTTTAGATTTTTTATTGAACATTATTAATGGTTTTAACTATGAATCTCGGAGAATTTAAAGCAATGTTTGAGGCACAGGGGAACAACGTGGTAAACGGTTCCGTGAGCGTCACCGTGCTGCAGAGCGCGTTGAAAAACGCGAATCTTGCTTTCTTCAAGAAACAAGTCGGTATTGAGGATTTCACACCGAATAACGGTCCGTATTGGCAGAAGTGCCAACAGGTGACGGATTCACTTATACCGTTTATTAAAGTGGCTGGTGAAGACGGAAACTCATATCTAACTGTGAACGCTTTAGGATATGCGGATGTGCCAACTGACTACTTCATGTATAGCAGCATGATGTTTCCGGTATTCACACCAAATCCGGATCCGTCCTGCAGTATGATAGAATCTGAACACGAAGTCATCATGGTGACTGACGAGGAGTTCAACTCCAGAGTAGCCAGCGTGCGCAAGAAGCCAACTAAAAAGAAGGCGATATGCACTCCGAGATCAGGGAAGCTCAGGTTTGCTCCGAAGGATTTAACGAGGGTGAAAATGGTGTATCTCAGAGAACCTAAAGCCCCGTTTTTTGATTATGATTTGATAAACGGTGTTGTGGTTTATCTGCCTCCGGGACAAGTTCACACCACCGGGCCTAACATTGGTCAGCCAAGTTTGAGCGTGGAGTTCGAATGGCCCAACAAATATCACATTGAGCTTTACGCAATATTTGCATCGTTTCTTTCCGATAACCTATTGCAGATGGAGACCAAGCAGGTTTCTGAGCAATTTAAATTAAGGGGTATATGAACACCAGAAAATATTGGATAGAACTTTTTCAGGCTTTTTTTTCTTCTGAAACCGAAGACAGGATCATTACGCTTGATGATTACGACGTAGCCGACTACCTTCAGATGGCCGTTGAAACCACTTTCATCGAAGTTGTCAACAGAAAGTATAAGGGCGTAGGTGTGTCTTCAATGGCGAATTGGTATCGGAATCTTCCGGTTGTTGGAAACAAAACTGTTTTGCCGTTTTCACCGGTGCTTCAGGATGCCGGAATCATTACGGTAGTTGCTGCGGGAACAATGCTCATGCCTCGTTCTGAAGGCGTGGATTCTACTGCTCTTGCGTTTTTGAAAGGGAAGGGCGTAATGCCAAGCTATGTGGTGGACGGAAGAGACGTGACATGGGAATACGTACCTCCTTTCCAAACCGCTGATTTCTTCATGGTTCCAAACATCACAGAGCTTGAAGACGATGATGAATACAAGTTAGCAGCCGGAATCAAAGACATCGTTTTCACCAGAGTCAAAGCCATTGCTTTTGAGAAACAGAGATTCAAGCCGGATTACAAGAATAACACCAACGCCAACGATGGCGCTCCTAATATGCCGCAGTAATGAGTATCAACAGATATAACACTATTCAGGCCGTTGCTTTAGAAAAAATCGTTCGTAGACGCGAACAGACTTACGACAACTATGAGTATTACACTCAGTTACTTCGGGGATTTGTTCGAACGCTAAACATGCGCACTCCTTATGGTATGCGTGTTTTTCGCGGATGGTCAGATCACTACAAGAACGGTCAGATCACGCTGCCGGAAGATTACGTGAAGTATATCGCTGTTGGCGTCAATCATGACGGTGTTTTTAAAACGCTGACTTATGACAGCAACATCATCACTGATCAGATTGAGTCCTGCGATTCACTTGAAAAACTTGATTGCAAATGTGAGAAAGGAATTTTGTTTCCGGAATATTATTACGGCGGTTCATTTTATCCCGCAATGATGTCGGTGGGTGGTGGATTTAATGAGGCCTATTTTACTGAGGACAGAATCAACAAGAGGATATTCATCAAGCCAAAACTATACAACAACGAGATCATCATATATTACGTGAGTTCAGGTGACGACATCAACGATTACACCGTGATACCCGCGCCTTATGTTGAATCCGCAATGATTTGGATTGATAAAATCGAAGTTGAAAACGATATCGATGCGCCCGAAAGCAAAAAAAGCGATGTGAAGCGCAGGTTTGATATCGCCATGAGGGAAGCAGCCCCTGTTGACAGCGACATGAGTTATACAAGGTTTGTGGACATCGTAAACCGATCAAACGTCAAATTAAAAACACTCAATCCAGATGCAGGTTAAGGACACCAAAATCTTTGATATCAGTGTTGGGATGGACCAAGACACCTACGGAAGTGAAACCGAAAGAGGGTCTTGGTTTTATGCGTTAAACGTGTTGTTTTACAGTGGCCTTCAGGGCAAAAACAAAGTGGCGAGTAATGCCATCGGAAACACAGAGATTGTGAATTCTGGGCTTTTGAATCTCAGCTGGAAGCCTTTTGGAAGTGCGTTGGATAAAGAGAATGGAGATGTTTTTATATTTTTAAAGGAGCCAACGAGTTCTACGTTTCAGATATGGAGACTGGATAACTACGGCACATACACATTGGTGTTATCAGACATCAATCTGAATTTTTTGTCTCAGGACGAGGTGAAGGGTATCAATGTGGTTGATGGCAGACTGTATTGGGTTGATCCGTTTTTTGAAAGTTTTTTGCTTGCAGCAAATGGTCAACCATTGGCTGGAAATCCGAAGATGTTGATCATAGAAAAGGCGGTCAGATACACACAGTCTGGCGGAACAGATCCTTTAGGATATCCGTCCATTGATTATCAGACATTATCAGCACTGAAGTTTCCTCCGGCATATTCGCCGGAATTTGTTTATGATAGCGACCCCAATTTCTTGCAGAATTTCCACTGGAAGAAAACCTATCAGTTCATGTATCGCTACGTTTACGATGACAAATCGAAGTCGTTATTCAGTAGTATGTCTGAACTCGCTGCCATTTTCGATAATGAGAGAATGGATGGCAAAAACGTTTTGGACGTTACTACTGACAACGTAATTAAGCTATCCATTAATTCAGGACATCATACGGTAACTGACATTGAGATCGCGGTACGTGAGTCCAACAGTGGGAACTGGGGTGTGTTTAAAAAAATCAACAAAGCAGAAGAGTCTATCGGAAACGACGTGATTATTACGGTAGATTTTTATAACAACGAGAACCAGGAAACCGTATCGGATATTGACTTGTTCAATTATGATCTTCTTCCAGATGTGGCTTTAGAACAGCAGTACACCACCGCCAATACAATAGTTTATGGAGGCATTCGCGAAAGTTATGATAATCCTGAGCAAGATATTGACACCAAGTGGATACCTTACAAAATAGAAGGAAATCAATTTAGCTATGGGGTTCCGTTTTTGTATAATTACGGACCCGATCCGTTGCGCCCTCTGCCGTATCCAACGTCTTCGTATTGCGAAATATCTTTTCCTTTAGAAACCGTTCATTTACCTGTTGGGTCATTAATAACTTTTAGAATCGGATCTTTAAACGATTGCTCTTCTATTGACGGTGGTTTTCAACCCGTTTTTTATTCTTATACCATACAGGAGGGTGATTTTGTTGGCGCTACTGACCTGATTAAGTTGTACAACATGTTGTTTAATATGTACAATTATCTTATAACAACTTTTCCAGAAAGTGGAGTTAGCTGGGTTACAAATGCTATACTATTTACTTGTCATAGGGTTATTGGTTTACCAATTTATAGCGCTCGTATCATAAAAGAAAAAACTTTTAAGCAAGGGTGTTTTCACAATGTGGGTATTGTTTATAAAAAATCTGGTCAAAAGGATGGCGGTGTGGTTTCGAACCAATATAAAGTCTATTTGCCATACGGAAGCGAAGAGTTGCCTTCAGGATTTACCACGTCTGATTTTTACAGTACTCTCATGCGGCTTTCCGTAAACAACCAGCCTCCTGATTGGGCGGATACTTGGTGTCCTGTTTTGATGGAGCGCAGCGGAATGGGTGCTCAGGTACAGAGAACCATTATGGGTGGCGGCGTGATTGATCAAAGGGTAAGGCTTGATCTCGAAATGTATTACACGCCGACCTACAACGTCGGATATGATTACACCATTGAAAAAGGTGACGTTATACGCATTATTCAAACCTGTGATTTTGTAGAAGGAAAAGCTGTTTGGTCACAACCCTCCGCTGATTTACAGTTGTCAATCATTGAATATCAGGCCGGCGGCGGAACGTCTGGAACGGATGCGATTTTTGTCGAAATGTTTGATCTCAGAGAGGTCAATCTCAGAGGCGCATTAATCGAAATCAGTAAGGTTAAAAAATCTTCTGAAACCTATCCTTATTACGAAGTCGGTCAGGAGTTTCCGATTATTAATCCGCACACACCCGAAAGAAGACATGGTGGCGGCGATATTTACTCAGGAGAAGTTGTTGTTGGTGGCGGCATAGGGCAGGCCTTCATAGAATTTGTTGGCAATATATTTTTGTACGAAGACCTTGTTGGTAGAGGTATGTTTTTGACCAACGTGTTTAATGAAACCCAAGCCGTAGTTATTACTGGAATCAGTGACTTTACCACCACAATCAGAATAGTTTTTACACCTGTTTGTACTTTTAATTTTACTCAGGCTAATGGCGGAACCTTTAGAATATCTGCGGATCAAACCAATACACTTCCGGCTCAGGTATTGCTTAATGGAATCGATGTGTACCTGAGAACTAAAATCATGGGAACTTATGGCGCATATCCCATTGGAAATTTTGTAATTGAAGACGATAGCCTTTCTAATTATTTTCCAAGTCAGGATTACGATAAGGGCAGGGCGCATTTTTACAACAGCAATCAATCACAGCGAAACAGGTATAACTTACTGAGGGGTTCGCTGCCGTATTCTGAAGGCACGGAAGTGAATCAACTCAACAGATTTATTCCCGGAGAAGAGGCTCAGGGTGTATTTGACCACGGCAAGATTACCGGCCTGTACATGCGCGGAGAGACACTTCGGGTGCTTCAGGAGAGAAAAGTGTTTTCTATACCGATCAAAAGACAAGTTGGTGTGTTGCCGGGCGGAGGATCACAATATCTTTTCAGCGACGCTCAACTTGGGCCACAAGATGCCGGCACACCAAAACAGGGGCCATTTAAGTCAGAGGCCACACTCATGATTGATAGCAATATTTATTATCTTGATGTTTTGAGCAAGCAGGTCATGAATGACACTCTCGGCGGTAGTTTTCCTCTCAATGGAAAACTCAATCAGTTCTGGGTGACGGTCTGTAAACAGATTATCCAAAACCTTCCATTTATCTCAGTGAGAATGGGATATAGCGAAGCCACAAAGGAACTGTTGATAACCGTATTTATTGATCCAAGCAGGCCTTCAGGAAACCTGAACTTTACCATTGGCTTAGACGTGAGAACCGACAAGTGGACAAGTTTTTATTCATTTGTACCGGACATGTACGTGCGTGGTGACGAAAGACTTTATGTCGTAAAGAAAAACGCGGGCACACTATGGGAACACGCTGTTGGCGCAGCCAATACTTTTTTTGGAGTTGAACACGGGTCTCGACTTGCGTTTATCACATCACCAAACAGTGAGCAGGACAAGAGGTTGCTTTCGGCTTTTTTGGCTTCGAATATCAAGCCGACATCAACTATCATCACTTCCGATCCCACAAACATTCAGCCTAACGGAATCTATTCCGAAATGAGTTTTGAAGAAAGGAATGACGGATTTTTTGCTTTTGCGAACATGAACGGATCAACACCGGGCTTTAGTGACTACTACGTTGCGCTTGCGGAGGGATGGCCCTGTCAGGCGCCTTGGTTCAAAATAGATTTAACCACTCCTGAAGGCGAGGCTTTTGTCATTCGTTTTGTAGATTTGTATTTCAATTTGATTCACGAAAAAAAATAATTGCCATGCCAATTGATCCAGTAACAGCTCTGATGATTGCGAAAGCGGCTTTTGGCGCTTATCAAACCATATCCGGCATACAAGACGCCAAGAACATCAAAAGACCGACTCAGGAGATGCCACAGGGCGTGGTTGATGCCGAACAAATGTTGGCTGAACTCGCGACTCAAACCCGTTTGCCCGGACAGGATGCTTATGAAGCCGAAGTTGATCTCGATACCGCAAATTTTGCTGGCAAGGCAATGTCGGTTGGTGGATCACCTGCGGACGCATCACAAATTTTGCTTCAGGGATTAAATGAGAGCAATCGCGAAAAAAGAAAACTTGCAATTGAGGCCGCTCGTTATCAGGATCAAAACCGCGCTCGCCTTATAGAACAGAAAAACAGAAGGGCTGTTTGGGAAGACAAACTTTTTAACATCAATGAACTCGCTCCGTATCTTGATGCCGCCAAGGCAGCAAGCGCTAAGATGGGTGCCGGTATTACAAACATTTCCAATACAGCGGATTCCTACATGGGTTATCTTCAGTCGCAGGATTACCTTGCTGAAATCACCGGTAGTTTGGACGCGCAACCAAGACTGGGTGTTCCCACCAAAATGTCGGGAGTGAATACAGACAATCTTGCGTTGCCTGTTGAGAAAAAAAGTTCATTGCTTATTCCGTGGAATGAGGCCCCGCTTTTAACACAGGGGGCTGGTTCGTCTTCTGTTGGTTTTGGCTCCGTCAACCCAACCCCTATTCCGTCACAAAATTTTGATATTACTAAAGCTCTCGAATACATTAAATTCTTTCAATAGTTATGGCCGGAGAAGTTTCAGCAGCAGAAAGTGTGGCCCTTGGGCAAGAAGGTACTGGTCAGGCAGTGATACTTGGTCAGCCTGATTTTGGCGCGGTAAATTATAGACTTGCTGAATTTCGCCTTCAGGATGCCCGCGAAAGAAAACAACGTGAGAACGAAGCCATAAAGGGCCTTCAGGAATACCTTTCGGCGCCCGATGATTACTTTATACCGGACACCAAAGAGATCATGTCTTTACATGAAGAAAGGGTAAAGTTTGTTGCCGACGCATTGCGCAATAAAAAAGACCCGCGTGATCCAAGAAATTACGAGGAATTCAGCACGTTGTCGAAAATGAATTCGAAGATTTCCGGACTTGTGAACTCAAGTCTTCAGGCAAAACAAATGCTTCAGCAAGCCCGCCAAAACTTTGATCCCAAACAGCATGATGCCGATGCTTTCCTTCAGGCCGCAAAACAGTTTACGGAAGCTCCGTCCATTGAGGAGAGAAATAAACTTCGGCCGAATTTTCTTGTGCCAAAAGTGAGTCCGCTTGATCTGTTTGAGCTTGTTCCTAAAGGCCAAAAACTACCTGACACCGAATCAAAAGCGGGTGATCTCATTATTAAATTGATGTCCACGCCAGAGGGTCAAGCCATCTATGCCACGGAAGCCAATAAGCCCAATGGAGCATACAAAGATCCTGAAGGCGCTTTGAAGTATTACACTCAGTTGTGGAAGGACTTTCAGCCGAAACCAAAACCAGTTAAACCATCAAAAACATCAAGTGGTAGCGGTGGTGGTAGTGGCACGAAGGCTCCAAGAATTGACTACACATACACTCTTGATTACTTAAAGGCGGGAGAAAACAACACCGATGTAAACAAGGCCTATGGTGTTGTGGATATTTCGAACGCTCCGATTGAATACGTTAATGATCCCAACCAAGACAAACCGGTTCAATTTCAACCACTGGCCGTACAGGAAGATCCTCAAACCGGAGAAACATGGTTTTACGGAAACTATATTCCCGAATCAAAAAACGAAAATACTCTTAACAAAGACGGTAGTTATAAAAAAATCAGCATACCACTGAAGGGTAATGAACAGAAGTTTAAGTTGATTTTTAAAGGAACTGAACTCGAAGACCTGCCAAAATTCATGAAGGAGAAACGTGCTGAGGCATTGTCTGGAATGGATGTTCAGGCACAAAATGCCGGAGCTCAATTTGTCACCGAGCCAAAAACAGACCCTGTAGATATTGACCTTCAGGAAAAAATATACAGCAAACTGCCGGGCGTTGGTTCGGCCAAGGTTAAAAACGGTAAACTCACACTTGTTGGCGAATCCGGGGTATCAAAAACATTTGATATCGAAAAGGACGCCGAGAGCCTGAAGCAATTTGCTAATGGTGAAATCACTCTGAATAAGTTATTTTTGAATCCTAAATCAGGTAAGGTTGCGGTTGTGACCAATCCTGACGGATCAGAAATAACCGAAGCAGAATGAACGACCCAAAAAAACAGTCTTCAAAGTACTACCTTGTAGAAGGCAAACCAGTTGAAGTAGCGCCGGAAGAAATCTCTAAACTCGGAGACGGCGCTGTCGAAGTCAAACTTGTTTCTAAAGATGGCGGAAAGTCTTATCAGTATGTCCGTGCCGAAAAGTTTGATGACTACATCAAAAAGCATCCCGATGTTTATGTCAAAGGGGCTGAGCAGAAGCCTGTCAGTCGTCCTGAAGGCGCGAAAAAACGGATCAATACCGGCATAGAAGTAACCGAACAGAAACCAAGTGCTTTAAAGAAGAACGAAACCAACTTGGGTTACACCCTTGATCAGGTGGAACAGAAGCCCGTGGAGGTCAAAAAAGTGCCTTTAGAAGTCATCGCCGAACAAGAAAGACTTGCCGCCAGAAGAAAGGCAGCAGGAATGTCTGCAAGTGAGAGAATAGATATAACTATACCCGAATTCAATCAAGCCGACCTTGACAAAGCCGAACAGGATTACGAATCAGTCAGACTTAACACACAAATGCGCAGGGGCGAACAGGAGCAGGCTCAGCGCATGGCGGAATCCCGCGTAAAAGAACTTGAGGGCTTACGGGATGGAACATATCCTCTTCGTGGTTTCACAACAGGGGACAAGAAGCCCGTTGTAGATTTTTATCTGGGCAGCGCTCAGAAGGAGGCCGACAAAACAACTGCGGGTAGTTTCAGGGCGTTCTCAGAAAAACTTCAGCGTTCTGAAGGCAAAAATTTTTTACCGGAGCAATACAGAAAAGAAGAACAGGCCAGCAATGAGTACGAGGACACCCTTGCTCAGTACGACGAATTTCTGAAAACCAAATACAGTTCTCCTGACTTTCAGAAACTGAAACCCATATGGAGTAAAATCGTTGCTGAGTCGGAGAAAAAACTGCTTCAGGAAAGAAACAAAACCAATAAGAAAATCGCTGAAGACATTGTTAACCTGAACATTCAGATCAGTGGACTCAAGGCCATGAAGGAATCCGGAAAAAAACCGATAGGCGTGGACATAGATTCACAACTTGAGGTACTGGAATCCAAGCGCGACATCCTGAGCCAAAGCCAACAACTTGTCAGGCTTATGGAATCAGGAAATCCTGAAGGCGCGGAAGAGCTTCTTGGAACACAGAATGTGCCGGGTAAAACCGCTGAGGAAAGACTTTCGAATTACGCTACCGCGTTACTGTACGCTTACAAAAAGACCAACGACGCTGCGGGTATAGATGAAAACGATATGTCCGCTATGGGGCCAATGAAAAACCTGTACGGAGGCATGAAACAACTCTTCATGTCAGAGCCCGATGACTATCAGGGGCTGCTTGAACTCAGTAAGGAAATATCGGCGATCATGCCTATTGTCTCACTCAGGCGTACTCCGGTAGGTGGTGACGACAGCGCAGGAGAAGTGTACATGAAGACCATGGTCCAGGAATTTTTTCCGCCTTCAGGACTGAAAATTGCCACAGCAAAACAGGTCGCCATGAAGACCCAAGACGCGCTGTCATATATCAGTGCTTCCGTGGAGAATCCTGAGCAGGCCAAAACCATCACGGAAATAGCGGCCCCATACGAAAAATACAGCGCTAAAGATTGGGCGCAGATGGCAGGAACTACAACGGCCATCATGCTTGACATGGTATTGGCATCACCGGTAACTGGCGCATACAGCAAATACACCAAGCTCGGAAAGTTCATTGATAAAACCGCTGATACCGGTAAGATTGCTGGGCTTGAGGGCGTGAAGTTTTTCGACACACTTGCCGGAAACAAATACGGAAGGGGCTTTACTAAAGCCATGTTTTCGGGCGTGAAGGAAGGTGTAAATTACGAGATTGCCGGAAATATTTTTACAAGTCAGGAAGACGAACTCAATTTTTGGTCAGGCTTTTTTGGAGGCGCGTTGGCATCACCTGTTTCTCAGGTAGTGGAAAAATCAGCAACACCGTTTATTCAGAAACAGTTTGCGCGTGTTTTCGGAAACGAATCAGAAAATGCACTTGCACTGACTTACAACTTTGGCCAGATGATCAACGGTGCTGCCAAAGTAGGTGGCCGTGGAGTTGCCGAAGTCGCGGAGGAGTTCGGTAATGAAATCGGAAACATCTATCGTGACAGCGATACTTGGCAGGACGTGAAGGACCAACTTGATGAAAGGTTCGGCGAAACCAGCGAGTTGTTTCATTTTGCCGTGAGTTCATTTGTGATGGGCGCCGGCATGAGTGCCGCGAGTTCAATTGGTCAATATCATTCAGCAAAATCCAAAACTTTTTATTCTCAACTGAGTCCCGAAGAGAAAGCCAAATTCAGAGAGCTTGTCGGTACGGTGTCCGCTGAGATGAAGGATGTGGCGAAAGACGTTGAAACCGATCAGAAGGAAGCCGAACAGGCACAGGGACCATCGAACACTCAGGAGGTGCTTGATGAAATCAAAGCGGGTGAAGACGGGGTTGTTGAAAATAATTTGAGTCAAAATGAATACGATGCCGAAGTAGAAAAAATTGAATCGCAAAGAAAAGAAGCGTTATCAAAATACGACGAAGAAGGTCTTCAGGAGATATACGGTATTCTTAGTGATCAAACCATCGGTGAAAAAATTAATGCGGATTATGACGCTCAAATTGCCGCGTTGAAAAAACCGATTGACACAACAAACGAAACCAAGCCTTCAGGAGATATAGACCAGGCCGCCCACGAAGCCGCCACATCACCGCTGAATGACCTTCCTCAACCAACGGAAGCCCAAAAAGAAGCGGGAAACTACAAGAAAGGACACATTAATGTGCAGGGATTGGATATCACGGTAGAAAATCCTAAAGGCTCGGAAAGGTCGGGCGACGGATGGAGTGTGACCATGAAAAACCATTATGGATACATCAAGCGAACTGAAGGTGCTGACGGCGATCAGATAGATGTGTTTGTAGGAGAAAATCTGGAAAGTCAGCGGGTATTTATTGTGAATCAAAACAATCAGAAAGGAGAGTTCGACGAACACAAAGTCATGATTGGTTTCGATAGTGCTGAAGCCGCTAAAAAGGCATACGAAAGCAATTACAGCGAGGGATGGAAGGGGTTTGGTGGTATGACCGAAATGAGCATGGATAAGTTCAAGGAATGGTCCAAAAGCGGTGCAAAAACACTTCCTGAAAGATCAGATGTAGAAGTGTTTGCTGAGGGTATGGGTGATATTGAAAACTTCTTCACCGAAGACGGCACCATTAAGGTCACTAATGACAACGGCGTTGTCAGGATGAACAGTACTGAGGACGGAAATATTTTGATTGATTATGTCGCTCCCAAAAAGAGAGGGCGCTCCAATTATATGCAATCGCTTCAGACCGTAGTAGATCGTGCCGTTGAATCAGGAAAAGAACTGGTTATTACACCCGAAACGGCGGCTTCAGGAGCATATCAGGAAACGCTGATATCTGTGCTTGATGAACTCGGTTTTGTCGAAAAGGATGGTGTATATACAAAAAGTCCTGAAGCCAAAAAAATGCCTTCAGGAATTAATACCGATGATGGAGACATTATCGCTATTGAGGACGGAAAGCCCGTGGTTTACAATAAAACCGGAAATCAATATTCGCCTTCAGAATCAAAGAAGCGTATTCAAAAGAACCGATCAGAGATACTGAACTACGCTGAGGACAACGATCTCATGCCGGAGGGCGTAGATGAAGACCTGTTCCTCGGACTCAAAACACAAAGCGAGATTCAGACCAGAGACAAGATCAACGAACTCATTGGGTTTAAGAATAAGTACAACAATTGGAACAGAAGACAGAAAGCAAGCAGGCCCGGAAACATTCTTCTCAAAAAGATCGAGGACATGGCTTCAGAACTTGGATTCAACGTGGTTACAAAAAACAAACTCAATGTCGATATTCAGGATAAAAGCGGTAAGCAGATTTTGAGCAGACCCGGTTCTGTTCGAAAGGCACGTCCGGTAGACGTTGATCAAAAAGTCGAAGAGTTTTGGCAGAAGAGACAGGATGGCGAATACGATCCCGAAGAAACTGATATTTCTGAAGGCGAATACCTCAGAGATACTACCGATCCATTTACTATTGCAAATGCGATACTCAACAAACAAGTGCCTTTAGGATTTAGCGACACCGAACAAGGGAATGTCGATGCCAAAGAAGACGCAATCGCAAATAGCATAGGCGGTTTAAATACTGATAAGCTGATGCGAGATACCGATCGGAATGACTTTGATCCTAAAATCAAAAGAGCATACAGTACAAAAAAAGGAAACCTAACCATTAGTGATGTTGCCTCTTCGGCATCAACTGAATTAACAGGTGAGCGCAATGCAAATTACGAGGCTGTTACCGTTGATGATGTCTGGGCGTTCATGCAAAAATATCCGACAGGAACCAAAGAATATTATGCCCAAGCAAGAAAACCGGAATACATTGAGTTCTACGAGGAAAAGTTCGAAGTGGAAACAGGACTGAAAGCAACGAGAAAAAACCTTCAGGCATTTGCGGATAAAGCGTTTCCGAAGATGGAATCTAAGCCAACGGATGATGTTCCGTTTAGCCGGGCTTCAGGACGTAAAAAAATGACGGAGCAAAGGCTTCAGCAGCTCGTTGACAAACTGAATAAAACAGGATTGGCAGTAGAAGTGGTTTATGACCAAGAAAGTTTTGATGCGAAGTGGGCGGAGATCAGCGATGGAGGCAAAACACCCAATGGTTTTGTTTCGGATGGCGTGGTGTATCTCAATCCTTCTCAGGTGCAGGCCGACACCGCTGTGCATGAGTTCGGACACTTGTGGCAGACATGGGCCAAACAGAATAACCCAACGCTTTACGAACTCGGCATGAAACTGATCAGGGGAAGTGCTTATATGTCTGACGTAAGAAATGACAAGAACTACGCGCATCTCGCCACTGAGGAACAAATCGCTGACGAGGCTTTAGCGCGTGCTATCGGAGATGCGGGCGCAAGACTTGAGGACTTCACCGCGAGACAGAAATTCATTCGCTGGATCAAGAATCTTTTCAAGTTTATCGGTGAAAGTTTTGGCTTCAGCGCTGACCTGTTTGAAAACGCAGCCACTATGAATCTGGAGCAATTTACAGATGCGGTTGCCAAGGCATTGACCGGTGACATATCTTCTTTTCTTGATGGTGATGTAATGTCAGATACTGAAGACGGTGTTCGGTTAAGTGTTTCAGATCAGAATGAACTTTTTCAAATAAAATCCAAAGCAGTTGAAGCCGGCACTTTTATGAAAGCGCCTAATGGAAATCCTACAAATTTGAATGAAAAACAATGGCTACAGGTAAGAACAGAGGCTTTCAAAAAATGGTTTGGAGATTGGGAAAACGATATTGAAAATGCATCAAAAGTAATTGACTCTAACGGCGAACCAATGGTGGTTTATCATGGAACCAATAACGAATTTGATGATTTCAGGATAGGTTATGCGCAGGGTTGGGGTACCGGAATCTATTTTACCGACAATAAAAAACAAGCTATTGAAGAATTTGGCGCTAAACTCAAGGAGGTTTTTTTAAATATAAAAAAACCAGAAACAGAAGATTTTTATGAAAGTGAAAAACTTATAACGAACACAAAAATATATAATGATTTTCTTGATGAGCAAAAGAAAAAATATGGCGACGATTTTGAGTTGTATTATTTTGATGTTCTTGAAGAGAATATTGATATTGTAAACAGGGCGGCAAGAGAGATTGGGATTGATGGTATAGTATCAAAAAATTCAAACAATATTGAAGGTTTAGAAATTGTTGTGTTTAGTCCAAATCAAATTAAATCAGCCACAGACAATGAAGGTTCTTTTTCGTTAAAAGAATCAAATATTAGACTTAGCCGAACACCAGACAAAGACATGTTTGGTAACGACGTGCCTCAGAATGAAATGAAGCGCAGAAGTTTTGATGCCACAATGGAGAATTTTTCAAGTTCTGAAGCCTTGAGGAAAATCATAAGCGGCAACAGACAGTTCTATGAAGTCGAAAGCAATGAAGAGGCTGTTCAAAAGGCCACGGATTACATCTTGCGCAATGGAGTTTCTAAAGCCTACGCAGCGGTAACAGCGGGCGGATCTGCTACCGGAGGAAAAGACGCTCCAAGACTTGAAAACGAATCCATACAAACCGTTCGTTTTATCCTGATTGACACCCTGAGCGAAGCCATTGCGTCATCTGTAGAAGCGGGTAATTTTGATGATGCCAAAACCATAAGCGAACAGGTCACAACACTTGTAGAAGTAGCAACGAAAGCAGCTACATTGTTTGGCCGTGAGGCTAGCAGAATCGCTTATTGGAAACTTCAGAATCCGCTTTCAGTGGTTTACAAATTCAACGAAACCCTGAACGAAGAGAACAAGCAAAGAGCGCAAGCGCAAGGCGTTGATTTGAACGAAGTGCAAAAACTCGCCGATGAACTGCAGAAGGCCAGCAACGAGCTTCAAAGAATGAAAGCGGCACTGATTGACCAAGTAGATCGTAATGAAAAGCTTGTAGCCACAATTGAGCGCATAAGCAAGGAAAGGGTGAATACCGAAACCACTGAAGAGGTGTCGGACAAAGCCACTGGAACCACATCTACTCCAAAGAAAAAATCTGCTCCAAAGAAAAACAGAGTAAGCGCTGAGGAGAAAGAGGCTGCGGTAGCCATCAGGAATTCGGCTTTAGAAAAACTGAGATCAATCAAACGCGGTCCGGGTGGACTGAATGTGTCTGCATCTATCGTGGGGTGGAGTCAAGATGAAATCAACGCCATCGGTGATCTAGCATTGAGTTTCGCTAAAGAAGGTTATTTCTCAGAGGCGGCAATAGCGAAAGAGGTTTACGATCTCTACGTCAAAGAACTTGACTTTGCTGGAACCATTGATGAAGTCATGGAGGCCATGAGAGAGACTGGCGCTTGGAAGATGGAGCAACAGAAGCAGCTTGAGAAAAAATACAAAGCCGGCAGCAAAGGGCTCATGACAGAGGTAAGAGAAATCATGAAAGAATACAACAGCCAAACCGGAATTGAGAAAATGAAGGAAAGCCTGAGTGATCGATTGATTTCCGAACTGGGATTAAGCGGTCCGGACGCGCAATCCATTGTGGACATCGTCGAAAACGATATAAACAAAAAATTGAAAAAGGCAGCTAATGCTAAAGCCGAAAAACTGGCTGATGACATGAAGCTGCCTGATAATAAAAGTAAAAAGAAGTCACTGATTGATGTCATGACCGACAGCATATTGACATCACAATACGCAACCGACAGTAATGCCTTTGTCAATGATATCTTGGCGTATTATGGCTTTGGTAAATTGAGCCTTGAGCAGCAGCAAGAGTTATTGAAGCTCGTTCGAAACGTCCGTGCTCAGGTGCCAGGCAGTATTTTTTACAGTGCTGCGGTGAAGCAAATGGCTAACTTTATGGTGAAGCATAGTCCGGATGGATTCAGTTTTGCTGATGCCTGGATTGAGTTGTACTATGCGTCTATGCTTTCCGGTATAACTACTTCTATACTGAACGTCGGTTCTGTTGTGGTTAACGAGTGGACCATGTTCTTGCAGGACGCCACCAATATCAGCGCAATGATCACGAAGTTAAAAAGCGGAAGCGATGTAAATACTAAAGCCGTAAGATGGATGCCTGCGTTTGTGATTAGGACCATGGCAACATTCAGTGGATTACGTGAAGGCAAAGCAGTAGCTAAAGATGTTTATGCCAACGGATCCTCGTATAACAAATATATTGACCACGTAACCGGTACGAAAGGTCTTGGAATCAGAGAACTTGAAAAGAATAAATACAAGGGCGGAAGATTCAGGGGCAAATACAACCCATACAATCTGTTCAAATACATACCAAGGAATCTTGACGCTCAGGACGCATTAAACCGAACCACCATTGAAAGCAGGTATTTCGCTGAAATGATCAAGCGCAAAATGCTGACCGGAGAAATCAAAGCCGCTTCATGGAAGGAAATGTTTGACAAGATCAATGGCAAAAACATTGACATGGTGGCTATACAAAAGACACTTGATGCTGAAGTAGCGAAATACAAATCAATTAGTGGAATTGACCTCACCGAAAACCAGAAAAAAATCAGAAAAAATGAGTTGATCAGACAAGCTAAAGCGGAGGCTTTAGGACTAAGTAATCAGGACGTTGAGGAAGTGATCAAGGCTGCCGATATAGCTGTTTTCACAGGTAAAAGAAATGGAGCCATCGGACATCTTGCCACCGGATTAAACTATGTCCTTGGACAAAGGAAAGCCGTCAGAATTGCAGCTATGCCGATCATACCATTTGTGAACATAGTGGGTAACGTATTTGAGTTCATGCTTGATGCCACTCCGGGTTATGGTATTGCTCGGGCTTATGGATATTCGCCTTCAGGAATTGTAAACAGGCTGATGGACTATAGCAACAATAAAATCAGCGCTAAGCAAATGGTGTCGATAGATTACTTTAATGAGAACACAGCTCAGACCGGTGCGGCCGGAAGTATTGCCAGAGAAAAACAACTTGGAAGAGCTTGGTTTGGAACAGTAGCGTTTGCATTACTTGCTCAATTGTTTTTACCAGATTATGAAGACGATGATCCAACAGACAATCTTTATCGTATTACAGGCTCTAAAAACACCGGTGACAAAGCGAATCCTCCGTACACAATTTGGATTAACGGCACACCAATTAATTACATAAATATACCCGTTCTTGCTGTTCCGCTTTCGATACTAGGGAACTATAGTGATGCAAGTTTTGGAAACGCGAGATTGAGTCCTGAAGACAGAGAGTCAAGACTTGCTCTTGCGTTGGCTGCCGCATCCAGATCCACATCAATAGTATTTGACATGAGCTTTATGGAAGGTGTGTCAAAGCTGTTTGCTTTTGCTGCGGATGTAACAGAACAGGAGCGATTTAAAAAAGAGGGGGTTTCGCTTGTGGACAGTTCGGACAAGATGGACTACACTTATAAGTTATTGACAGAGTATTATGGTGGTTTGATTACAAAACCAATGCTTCAGAACTCCACGTTGGTTACACAGGTTGAAAAAATATTTGATCCATTTACTTATACTAGACAAGATGTTGAAGGCATGTTACTTTATCAGGCCGGAATTCAACGGTTTCAGTGGACAGGAAACGAAGTCAGAAGCCAAGATATTTTTGGCAGGGAAACACTGTCTTTGCCCGGCGATGGCATGGTTGCTATTGACCACTATGCCGGATTGGTTAAACAAAGTCCGGATTGGGATTTTTTGCATCGTTACGGTGCTGAAATGCAGGGACCAACAAATCCGATGACGTGGTTTGATACTCCTAAAGGCGAAGAGGCCAGATACTACACTGCTAAGGAGATGTATGCCGTCAGAGCTATTGCCGGAAAGGAACTCAGTGATTACTGCACGAAGAACTACAATAATCCAGTGTTTGAAAAAGAAGTGGAAGGCAAATGGACGACTCGTGATTTCAATCGTGTCACAGAGGCTCAGAACAAAATTTGGGATGAATACACTCAGATGGCCAAATCAGCAAGAGATACAGTGAAGGGATGGATTGAATCCGGTACATTTGATGAAAATTTTAATAACCTTTTAAAAGCAAGAGAACAATGATTTATTTGTATGCCGGCCATGTGGCTGACAAAAACAGCAAGAACTACGATCCGGGAGCCGTGGCTAACGGATTCATTGAAGCTGATCTGGCGATGATTTTGAGAAACAAGGTTTCTATCATTCTAAAGGCCAACAATATTCCTCACATCATTGATAACGATGGAGAAAAACTTGGTCAGGTAATCAACAAGACCAAAAGCACTGAGAAAGATGTCATACTCGATATTCATTGGAACAAAGGTGTTGCGACTGCCAACGGATGCGAGGTTTTCATACCTGAAAGACATACCGACAACGAGCGCAAGACAGCAAAAAAAATTCTTGATGGCGTGGTGAGTGTAACCGGTTTGAGATCGCGAGGCGTAAAAACAGAGTCTCAGTCGGCCCGGAAAGTACTTGGAATTATGAGGCCTTTAGGAATTAACCTACTGATTGAGGTCTGTTTTGTAAGCAACATGGAGGACATGCAGAAATACTTGTCAAACATAGACACGGTAGCCAAGGTGATCGCATTCAATTTGATTGAAGCCGAAAACCTGATAAAATAATTTTTTCAACGGTGTTGACTTTGCGGATGTTCTGAATACATTTGCAAAGTCAACACCAAAACCAATGAACATCAAACCAATTTTAGTTTCAGTAGGAGACCTGTCTCTTAGCCAACTATTAATCTGCCAAGTAGCCAATACTTATTTCAAGTCGGCTAATTTTAAGAATACGCATTACGGCATTACGCCGGACATCCTAATGAGTAACGATGAATACATCGCTAAATTAGGCGGCGCTAAAACAAGGTTCTTATTTAAGGCGTTAATTGATAAGGGTGTTATTACGGAATCAGGACATCCGGGAACGCATTTTAACCTCGTGATTAATAAGGTCGGGATCAAGTCTAAGCCCGTTGCGGTTTCGTTAGATAGAAGCAAACCTGTGTTGGAAAGGCAACAGGATTTTATGAAGGCGGTGTTTAGTTACAGCGCAAGTTATCCAAATTCGATGCTTCAGGAATTTTTTGACTACTGGGGACCAATCGATCAAAAGCTGCAAACAATGAGATACGAAGATAAAGAATACTTTGAATTACCTAAGCGACTTGCGATGTGGGCCAGACGTGGTGGCTATGTAAAAAATCAATTGGATTTCACCATGAATAGCTGATCGTATGCTGTTTGATATTGAAACCACGGCGATAGCCTCAATAGTTCTTTATCCCGAATTGATATCGGATTGCGGATTTGATATTCACGTTGATGAATTCCAAAACCGGCAAAACCAACTTATCTATTTGGCCGTTCTGAAGATATTGGGTGAAAACCAAAGACCAACACCGAACATGATTTGGAGCACACTTAAAAAGGAAATGAACCATACTCAGGTAGACGAATTGTACCTGAGCATGCTTCCGAAGTACGCCGAACCATCGGTACAGGTATTGCATGATTTCAAGGAGGAGGCGATCACTCAAAAAGTGGAAAGTTTTGCTTATGAGATCATTGCTCAGGCAAAGTCCGGACACAGAGGATTTCAGGCTTTAGATGCTGCTATCAGTAAGCTCAATAGTTTTCAGAAAAGCGTCGCAAAGAAAAACAACAGCATGAACCTTCATGACGCCGTATTGAGTGTCCTGAAGGCCACAGAAAACCCTGAGCAAACCGAAGACTACATATACACTCCGTTTCCTTCATTGAACAACAAGATCGGAAGTTTTATGGCCGGGGACATCTTGAGTATAGGCGCAAGGCCGGGTATGGGTAAAACTCACCTTATAGTACAGCAGTGTGAGTTTACAGCGAGATCAGGAATAGGCACTGGTATTATCAGCACCGAAATGAACTCTAGGAGTTTGGCTAAGCGATTCATCGAAACCGAGTTGGCTGTGCCTACGTTGGCTTTTCGTGGCAACAGAATAACTGAGGAGCAAATAAACCTGATCAAGTCGAATGTAAACGTCTTTAGTCGGCTTGTTGATTTAGCATTTGTTCCAAGCACAACCGAGGAGGAGGTGCTGGCTCATATCCGCAGAATGATTGCCGAGGGCAAAAAGTTAATAGTGATTGATTACCTTCAGAGTATTAATTTTGGTGAAGGAAGGAATTTTAATCTGGACGCCTCAATCGGTAATTTTTACAAGAAACTGAAGGGAATGGCCTTGCAGCACGACATGGTTTTTATCGTGATCAGTCAATTGAATAGAGAAGTAGAAGAAGATAAGTTTAAGATGCCGGTATTGATGAAATACTTCAAGGGATCCGGATTCATCGAAAGCCATAGCGACATGATTTGGACTTTATGGCGACCTGAATATTATGATATTTATCAGGACAAAGACGGCAACAGTTTGGCCGGTATTACGAGAATATTCTCACTGAAGGGAAGAGATGGTATCACATTCAAACATCAGGACCTGTATTGGATGGGACACAAATTGAGTGACAAAAAGAAACAAGAAATTGAATATGAGCATACGGATACCGAATTTTAAGGGAATAGAAACATTAAGGCATTATCTGAAAGAGGCTAACGCAAGGAAGGAACAGCTTAGCGTGCCTTCAGAAATACCGATTGAAACCCGGATGCGCAACCTGAAAATGATCAATGAAAAGATCGCGGTTTACGAAGACATCTTGGAAACGTTTAATTTTTTGGTTTTGCATCAGGAGATCATGTTGGAAAGCCTAAAGATTGTGGTTGATGAAAGCATGAAAAACAAAGGCAAACTGAGTTTTGCCACCACGAGAAATCTTTCCAAGATGAAAAACACCATGAACGAGCAGTATAACGAATACGTAAAGAATAATGAAGCCTAATTTCAGAGATCATGTAGATGTGTTTCAGATACCATTTGGTACTGACGACTGGTATAGATTCCGCACTATAGGTATTGAGGGCTACGATGGCGGTGTTGGGGCTTCAGAAAGCGGAAAGCTGCTCGGCATGGATAAGTACAGGCCCTGCATGCCGGAAGTATTTGCTCACAAAGTGGGTTATGATTTTCCTAAAGACATCAATAACATTGCCATTGAGAAAGGTAAGTTATTGGAACCCCTGATCAGAGACGTTTGGTCGTTTTGGCACGGCAACAATCAGGAAGAGAACATACAAGCACTCAAGGATTACAACAGTTATCAGGCAGGCCAGCCCGTACAACGCAGACGCACGTATAAGACCTACGGATATTATTTGGTCAATCCCAAATACAAGTGGTTATTCTGTAGCCTTGATGCCTTGATCAACACGGGTGAACCAACTGTACATGGAGAAGTTCTTGAACACGATGCGCCTTTAGAAATCAAAACCATTAGCTATTGGGCAGCTCAGCAGTGGGCGCAAAGAATGCCCCCGAAATACGCGGTACAAGTAGACCAGCAGATGTTGATTACGGGATCGGAATACGCTGAGCTCTGCATGTGGGAAGACGGCATCATCCGGGTTTATACTTTCGGTAAGAACGTAAACAGTCAAAACATGTTGCTGCAGGTCACATATCAGTTCTGGGAACGAGTTATGAAAGCCAGAGAACTGTATAAGTTGATACCAAGGTATCAGGGCGATACCAAGGCCATCAACGACATCCTCGGTGAGATACAGAGGCTGGAGCCGGACGCAGATAGTTCTGAGGCCTATACGGAGTACATGAAGGAGAGAAGCAATTCAATGGACACCGCGAAAGGAACACCTAGAGCTTATCGTGCAGCACTGAACTACAAAAAAATGGCGGCTTTAGAAAATCTTGCGGCTCAACAGAAAAACCTTTGGCGCAATTCATTACTCAGGGAACTGAGCCTTGCAGATGCTTCAGTAATGGACTTCAATAAATTCGGCAAGGTGAGCAATGGTAAAAACCTAACAGTTAATGTGAAGCCCGCAATTGATCCCTCGGTTATAGAAAGTGAATTCAAAAAAATAGTGAAGACCTTATGAAAAGCATCAAGATGCTATATCGAACACCGGAAGGACTCAAGGAGTGCCTTCTTCATCATATAGGCCAAGGCAGCGTGATGACCGATATCGGTATTATGCACAGAGTGGTGGCTTTAGTAAGCGACAGCGTAACGGGCGAATGGAAATTCATTGAACCCACACAACTTGTAAATCCAAAAATTAAATCATAACAAACATGGGAGCAGTACCAACAGGTGCGTCAAAAGTGCGCACACGCATAGTTAACGGTCAACTTGCTACGCGAGTAGACAAGGACACGCCAAATGCGAAACCAAGAACCTACAAAATCGAAGAGACTGGTGAGGAAAAAACGGTTTACGAAATTTACAGCGGCGGATGGCACGGAAAAATCGTAAGCCTTACTAGAACAACCGGTGGTAAATTCGGAGAAACCATTATTATCGGAATGAATGACGGTCAGGAATCTATTGAGATCGAAATGATGATCGACAGCGGTTACGCTTTAGATTTCATGAAGCGTTATCTAAGTGGTGATTTCTTTCCTGAAAAGGACGTTCTTGTTTCTCCGTTTGAGATTGAGGAAGGCAAGAAGAAAAAATACTACTTCATGCTTACTCAGGGCGAAAACAAAATCAAGTCTCCGTTTACCAAGGAGTATCAGGAAAACCCGAACAACACATTCAGGCTACCTGAATGGGAACCAATTCAAGTTGGTCCCGGTAAGATCATGTACAACAAGACGGCTCAGATCGAATTCCTGTGGAAATGGATCGTTAAAAAATCCATGAAATCGGATCCGACATTTCAGGCCAAAGTGGTTCAAGCCGCGGCTCAGTCTGCTCCATCGGTGCCATCGGCTACAAATCAACCGCCTGCTCAGAACATGGATGCTTACATGAAATCAAGAGACGCTGCAATAGCCGCTCAGAATCAATTGCCTCAAACACCACAATCGACTTTTCCAACACCTACGCCAACGGTTCCTACGCCAACGGTTCCTACGCCACAGCCACAACAAAACAACATGCCGTGGGGTGCTGCGCCCGTTGCGGATGATGACGACCTTCCATTTTAAAACCCAATAATTAAAATAACATGTCAGAAGTAAAAATCAAAGACGACTTGGCCTTGCGTCAAGGCAAAAATCCGGACGGAACCATTTTCTTATTTGTCAGCAAACAAGATATCATCAACAGATTGATTGATGTCTACGGAGAGTATGGTAAAAAATGGAAAATCCAAACCGTTGATAATACGCCTCAACCAATTGGTGAAGACACCAAGGATTCCGTGATCGTGAAGGGCGCTATTCATATTCTTGATGGCAAAGAATGGTACGAAGCCACGCCGGTTGTTACGGGTGCATACCCCGTTATCCCCGGTAAAGTCAGCACTGGAGAAGCCATGATGAAGGCAGAAAATATTTTGCTCAAGCGTTGCGCTTCTTATCTCGGCGTACCCGTGAGTGATGAAGCCGAACCCGTGGAAAAAGCGCCAGCCAACGACACCTCGACTGACGAGAAAAAACCTGAACCCGTAATCGCGACTCCAACAAATGTGATTGACGGCAACAAACTTAGAGTTGTAAAAGAGGTGCCTATAACTGATCACATGCCTATTCATGAAGAACCGGCATCACAACAACAAGAAAAGCCCGCGACTTCCGAACCCGAAGTAACAGAGCGGCCCGTGGGTCCGTATGAAAGCGGAGATGAAAAACCTACCGCTTTGCCTCCAGTCACAAAAGCAAACCCTGAGATCGAACTTCAGCGCAAGAAACTTGAGGCGTTGGTTCAACTTGCTCCCGGTTACGAGACCCTGAAGCCATACTATGATGAAATCATGACCACCAAGTATGAGGAGTACAAGGACAGCGATACCATCAAGAAAAAATTGCTGAATTATGGAATCAACCACGAGTGGCTTTCAAATGGGTACGTTCGTATCTCGAGAGCCAGACTCATGGAGGCCATTGATTACTGCAGAGTGATCCTGAAGGCAGGACCTGTTAAAATTCCTTTGATGGCGGCAGCCCCTGTTCCTGTTCAAGCAGAAGTCAAAAAGGAAATACTACCAGTGATTGCCCCCGCAGAAACAGTGGAGACCATTGCTGAAGCCGTTGCTCAGGAAAGCGCTCTTGAAACACACGAGCCTATTCCGGCAGACGCTCCGCTGCCTTTAGGAATACCATCGCATACGCTGGACATCGGCCCTGCAAATGATCGTGATTTTGGTGTACAGGGAATGATGCTTGACCTTATTGAAAAGCACGCATCCGATTTGGGAATTTCAGTTGATCAGTTCCTGAAAAGAAAAGGAGTTGAGAAAGACGAAATGACCTTCCTCGACACCTGTACTCAGGGTGAATTTGACGCATTGTTTGTATAAACCAATGGCCCGGCAGATCAAAACGGTTTGCCGGGCCTTTACCAAAACCAATATGTACGAATCTGAAATTTTAAACAAACCATTTGATGCAGATTTGATGTGCATATATTATGGTTTTGAGTTAGAACAGAACGAAGACTTTGCTTTGATCACGGTAAGTCCGGACAACAGCATCATGCTATACAAAGAACTCGGCATCATGTCTATCGACATCGACGGATCAAGGTACGATTTACCTAAGCCATTATTGATTGGAGATTTTATCAGGGACTGCATAAGGCTTTCTATTTTATGAATAAAAAATGTGATGTAGTAAGATTGCACAGTGACGCAAGTTTTAGCGCCGTAACCAACAGGGGAACCTATTGCTGGATTTTGGACATCGACGGAGAATATATCAAGTCTTCAGGAATGTTTAAGGACACCGCTAAGAGCAGTAGCGAAACCGAAACGATGTCAATAGCCAATGCCTTATACGCTTTGTATGATTTAAACGTTGACATGAAAGAAGTAGTCATTTATTGTGATAACACCAACACGATTAAATGGATTGATCATAAGTATTACAACCAGAGGAGCTCAAGGGTCGTTCATCAATACATCACTATGCTGAAGAACAACAGAGGGCTAAAAAAAGTAACTTGTATAAAAGTAAAAGCGCACACTGGAGATGAAGACTATGCCTCTATAATGAATGATTTTTGTGATAGGGAATGCAAGCGCTGGTTTAAGATAGTCAGACAAAAATATCATGAATACTCAATGAAACGCTATGTTTTGCAAGGAAACCGTCGTAAACGCAAGAGCCAGGGCCAACATCGTAGAAGTAGTAAGTAGTTTTTTGAACCTTCAGAAAACCGGCTCTACGTATCGTGCCAAGTCACCGTTCACCAACGAACGCACTCCAAGTTTTTTTGTGGTACCACAGAAAAACATATACAAGGACTTCAGTAGCGGCAAGGGTGGTGATGCCATAGACTTCCTCATGGAAGCCGAACGCATGACTTTCACTGAGGCTGTGACATGGATATGTAACAAGTACGGCATTGAGATCGTAAAAGACAACGAAAAACCAAGTGAAAAGGAACAGGATTATGCCGACATCAGTTTGGCATTAACCAAAGCCCATAAGCATTATATGCAACAATGGGCTACAGATAACGGTTTAGCGAGAGATTTTATGGAGTCCAGAGGATTTACCGGAGAGGAGGTCATGAAGTTTAAAATAGGATTTGCGAATTCATCATGGCAGAATCTTCAGGGGTTTACTGATCGTGGTTTTTTTGCTTCAGGACTGGTGAAAGTAGGTGAAACCGGAAACCAATACAGTTTCTTTCGTAACAGAATATTGTTTCCGATTTATGCAGTCAGCGGCAAGTTATTAGGTTTTACGGGCAGATCGTTTCTTGGTGAAACCGACAGCCCAAAGTATCTGCACTCAAGCGGAAACGTTGTTTTTAATAAGTCAGCCATACTCTACGGTATTTACTGGAGCAAAGCTCACATCATTAAAACAGACAAGTGTTACGTTATGGAGGGCCCGATGGATTACCATGCCTGTGTGCGCAACAAGATGTACAACGTATGTTCCACACTTGGGACTAGTATCACAGCCGAACAGGTTAGGCAAATCAAAAGGTTTACGACAAACATCACCATGGTGTACGACAGCGACAAGGGTGGAAACATCGGCCTTCAGAAAGCCATAAGTCTGTGTCTTGAACAAGATGTTATGCCGAACTTCGTTTGTCTTCCTAAAGGAGAAGATCCGGATAGCCTCATTAAGAAGTACGGATTCGAATACTACAGCAAGTTTATTGAACGCGAAGATGATTGTGTGGCCGCTATATTAATGGTGTCTGAGTTTAATCCCAACGCGGGGTTAAGCGAGCAACAGAAGTGCATCGGCATCATATCTAAGTTGATCAGTGCTTCTACGGACACATCAGTCAGAGCGGTATTAGCTAACAGTCTTGCGGTAAAAACAGGCATGCAGTCACAGGTGTTTTTGGATGGCGCCACAAAGCAGAATTCCTTAAAGCCGGAAAAACTTGACCTTCAGGACGAACCCGAAAGGCTCAGTGAATCCCCGCAAACCATCATTGAGGAAAGACTGGCGATGGTAATCAGGTATCAATTTGATAGTGATTGCTACTGTCAGACGGAAAACGGATGGGAAAAGTTGCCGGTATGGAAGTTTATAGCCGGCATGGCAGCCATGCTTGGGGTGGAATTCGAGGACGCAAGATTCAAGGGGTTATTAGCACATCTGTCCACGATTTCCGGCAGTGAACAGGAAAAGCAATCGGTGGTATTTGGACTGCCCAGCATAGTAAGACATGGTTATTATGAACGCAGCCCCAAAATGATGTTTGGCACAGTAGTAAAACTTATTCTTGATCTGGCATTGATCAAGGCGCAAAACATGTTTGAAACCGATGACGTAAGCAAAAAAGAATATTGGGCCAAGGAAGTCAAAGAGATCGAAAATACGATAAATGATATCTACCGTTTAACCTGTTCTATTCCTGATTAAATTTGGTGCATGGAAGCACCTTACAGAATAGATTTTCAGAGCAATGGCCGCGTCATCTTTTATGTCAACACCAACAACAAGGAACAGAGGTTTGTTGGGGCTATAAACGATTCTTTTGAGGCTAACGACACCCAGATTATAATTGGTTTACAACAGTTCGCCACAAATCTTATCACTTCGGTTTATAAAGATGGTGTATTAACTGGTACCTACACTGAGGTGAGTGCGTTTGATTACGACGCCTGTGTTACCAAGAATCAAAATATTTTTTTGGTATTTGCTGAAAACATGAGTTTGGCTCCGGCAGCCATCAATGTCGATGCTCCAGTCACTATTGAGGCCGCCAACGCAGAGATATTGGGATACGCTATACTGAATGTGACAGCTGCTGCCGTGGTAGATCTTTCTGACGGTGTAGATGACAGTTCTGCTCCGGTTCCGATTCCTGCTGATGCCACCGGCGCAAGACTTGTGGTGCAGTTCACCAGCACAGATGCCAAACTGTTATTTGCTGCCAACGGAAGTACTCCTGCTAACACTCCGTCTGAACGCGGCGAATACGTTGTGGAAAACAAGACCGAGATATTTCTGGGCAGAACACCACAGAGCAGCGATGCGGCTTCAGAACTTCAGGCATTTAAAGCTATCATGAATACCGCTAAGACAGCTACTATATTGATTACTTATTACAAGATGTCATGAAGATAGTCAGCCCAATATACCCATCCATTATCAAATCTCAGGCTTTAGGAAATCGTCCCGCCATTGGAGACACAGAGAAGTTTTATCGCGTAGGTAATACTGTTTACGTGTGGGATGACAGCGCTCAGGCTTATGTAGGCGTGGCTTCGGCATCGTTCTTTCAGGCCAACTATTTGGTAACGTCTTTGAGTCCCGATCTCACCAACGAGCGTGTGATCACACCGGGAACCAATATCACCGGTACGGATGGCGGCGCTGGTGCGGCTTACACTATTAGCGCTTTGATAGGAAGCCTTGAGCCGTTATCAATCACCGTGACTCCGGGAAGCCGTCAGGACAATTACAATCCAACCGGATGGAACAGCGCTTACCCAAACCGTGCTACCATAATGTTTTTGAACCCAACTACTCATTTTGTGATGGGCGGCCTTCAGGGGGGCCTTCAGGGAAGAGTAGCGATACTGATTAATGTCAGTGAAAAATTGATCATATTGGAACACGAGGGCACCGGTAGTAGTTCCGCTAATAGGTTTGCTTTTAGTAAAAGCATGGCTTATTTTCTTATGCCCGGCAGATCAATCTATATGGTTTACAACACCACGTTAAACAAATGGGTATCTACAGATCAAACCAATGGATTAGATGTGTTTACTGATTTTTATCAGGAAGGTGCACCCACGTCTCAAATGGAATCCTGCTATTGGCACACACAAAACGGTGGTTCGGTGAACGGTGGTTCGGCAGGATCTCTTGCTGGGGCTTTAGGATCGGTGAACATAAGCACCGGAACTACTAACGTAGCCGGTAATGCTAAGATGTCAATGATACAGAGATCATCAGTAGTGCAAAACGGTGGATCAAAAGACTATTATATGAGCCTGTGTAGAATTGGTCTCGATGCGTTGCCAACAGTAGGTGCTACTTATCAAGCAAGTTTTGGCATGGGTCAAAACGGCATTGGAAGTTTTAGTCCAACTGCAGGCGGTGCTTATTACGCCATTGATATCAGTAGATCAGCCACTAATTTTTATTGCGCTGCCGGAGCAACGCCAACCACGGCGGTAAGTGGATTGGCACTGGCGACGGGTTGGCTAAATCTCGGTGTATTTAATTCAGATTTTACTGAAGCCTGTTTTTTTTACAGCAATGATGGCGGCACAACTTATGTTATCGATCAGGTAATTACAACGGTTATACCAAACAATACCACAATGAATCTTGTGGGTATATGGAGCGTCAATGCTGCGGCTACGGCCAAACGTTTGACCATAGATTATATGGGTTCATGCTATAAAACAGTTAGATAATGATTAAGACAACATCAACAAGGACGACATACGATGTCAGCGGTCAGATACAGGTTAAAAACGCGATACGTATCTTGAGGGTCAGCCACACCAGTGGCGAAGTCAAAGAAGTTATTAACGGTAACGACCAAGTGTTTGACGGTATTATAGAAATGATTGTGGCTTATTACGAGATCCGTCCAGACGGAACCGAGTTTGAGATCAGTGGCCGCAATGATTTGGACAACAGAATCGTGAGGGCTTTAGAACTCAGAGACAACTATATTTTTGGTCTTGACCAGAGTTTATTCAGCGGCCTTGTGGGATACGAGCGCATGGAAAAAACCGCTTATTACTTCCTCAAAAAACATTGGATTGAAAAGGCTATATTTGGCATCACCGATGAAAATGAATTACAGATTTTGTTTTGATAAAACCTTATTATACCTTAGCGCCCATGTTTAACAAAGACATACATATTCACATCCACATTCACCAGCCGAAAGGCAAAAACAAAAAATTCAAAAAAATCATGGATCAACTATCAGAATTGAACCTCAAGGTTAATCAGCTCGTTGAAGCTAACCAACAACTTCAGGCAACTGTTGACAAAGAACAAGCCGAAGTACAATCAATCCTTAACAGCAACACCGAAGCCGTGAACGCGCTGAAAGCCGAACTCGCTTTGGTGAAGGAGCAACTGGCTAACGGCGCAACTCCCGATCAGCTTGCCGAACTTACCGGTAAGATTGAGGCCCAGATCAACAACATCGCTGTGATTACAGAAGACGTGGCTTCAACAGTGACTCCCGAAATCGTTGAAGAACCCGTTGAACAGCCCGGGAGTGGCGAAGGTGTTCCATCAGGTGAAGGCAATCCCTTTGCAGGCAGTGACAACCCTGAGTCTTCAGACACACCAGTCGGTCCTGCATCGGAAGCGTAGTCGTTGACTCCAAAAAAAGTTTTTTCAATCAATTATCAATAACCATTTAAAACCACTACAAAATGAAAAAAGTGATGTTTCTTTTGACGTTCTTGTGCTCGTTGGTATCGGTCAGCTTTGCGGTTGATACTGGTCCTATTCAGCACCAAGACAAGGCCTACTGTGTTGACATCTTTGATGTTGATCACGTAACGCTCACCGACATCAGTACTGCGGAATCCGTTATGGATTACGTTAATACTGTATCGATAGGTGTCGCAGAGCATGTGTTTCATGACATCAAGATTCCCGACCATCAATACCGACAGTCCGGATATTGGAATAGTTGTCAACCACACAAAACCTATAAGAATACAGACAGATTGAATTTCTTGCCCGATATTCGGTATCTGCCCAAGGTGTAATTTTCAACACAGATAGAATAAAGCCCGCTTAATTAAGCGGGTTTTTTTATTTTTGGCAAAACATAAACGGTATGCCCGATCCACAGAATATCAATAGCATAGTCGAGAGCTCAACACCCGCTGCTGCAGGCATCGGTGCCTACATAACATTCAAAGCCATGATACTTGATCCCACGAGAACTTATTCGCCGCTGGCCATGACGTTTGCGGTGTGTGTGACTTATGTTTTATGTGCCGGATTACCGATACTGGCGGTTTTGATTAGCAAGATGGACCTCGTTAATGAAGCCATTGCTGCCGTCGGAAGTCTTGTTGGTATATTTGGTGGTATTGTCAGCACCATGGCCCTTATCAAAAAAACATGGCCGAAGAAAAAATCAAGATAACCGAGGAGCACATCAGTCGCCTTCGCCGCAAGTGGATACAGTCCCGGAATTTCTGGACGTTCTTTGTCAGCGGCACATTCGCCACGACGGTATCAATCAACCTCATTATTAAATGCGAAATGCCGGAGGGCTATGATCACGTCATGGCCGACCGGCATTTCAATTCTTGGAGCACTACCATCGCGTTGTTCTGGGGTGTCTTTGTGGCCCAAAACGTGCTGAAGTATGCCTTTACCAAAAGGGATCGATCTCAGTTATCAGAGGATCCCATAGATTAAGTGTTTTTCGAAACAAACGAGTGGTTCATCAAGGATGTACATCTTGTGGGGCTGTTCTAGTTCGTATTCACAGTTGTAATCAGTCAATACTACATCACCTTCTGATACTCCCTTCGCTGGAAATGTACCGGGTCTGCTCACGATGTCTTCACCGATAGCCACGAGCTGAAACTTGATGTTGTCGTTGTCATCTGTCAGTAGTTTTACCCAACCCTCGGTTTGGCTGTCTTTTTTTACTCTTCGGGCCAATACGTATCCCGGAGCTGCCTTTAGGATACCATCGCGTTTGATAGCCATTACAAATGCGTAGTTGATCACGGCATAGAATTCACCGTCTTTAATGAACCAGGTTCCGTTGAAGCGGTTATTCAGACCGCATTCTAGGGCGGTCTGACACCCCATGTACTGCATGATCACCCGGTCTCCTACTTGACAGTCGACTGCGATTTTGGGATGCCAGTCTCTGTTGATGTGTTTTTCCTCGCAGACCTGCATGACGGTACCAGTTACGCACTGGTTGAATTCGCGATCGTAGTCCGCTGCTATACGAAAGCCCGAATCGGTTTCAGTGAGTAGGTCTCCATCGAATTTGACCAAAATGTTTCCGTTGATTAATTTTTTCATAGGGTTTTGATTAGATTTGTCAAAAATACCAAAACCATGTACACCATCAAAGCCAGTCCTGTTCGCGTAGCTATTCAGGACACCCAAGGCAACACAGTCTTTCAGCTTGCCACCAACGAAACCATGATGAAGATGACCGCTGAGATGCTGCTTCGATTTACGGAGCAAAAAAAACAGGGCATTGATGCCCTGCTATATCTCGGTGAGTGCAATGGATTGTGGTTCGAAGATCCTGACTACACCAAAAAACTTATCTTGACCGGGACACTTTGTTTCGGTACCGATTTCGACAAGTTTGTAGAAATGGCTAAGATGAACCCTTCTCTGTTGACTGCCAAATCGCGATTCTGTCTTCAAGTGAATTGTTACTGAGAACAAGTCCTTTTAGCGCTGCCGCGTCCTTGGCTTTTTTCCAATACATTTTGGCTATTTCAACGTATTCCCATCCCATGTATTTCGTGGTGGTATGGGCCAGCACATTGAGTTTGTCCACTATTTCCTGACCATGTTTCCATCGGATGTAGTTCTCGTGCTTCTTCTCAATCTCGGGGCTGCTGTTCATGTTGCATACCGAGCACTGCGTATTGCAGTTGTTTTCATCGAAGCGTGTTGGCAGGTGGTTTCTTCCCTTCCAGTGTCCGCAATGGGCATCGTACCAGTAAACAGGGCTATTGCAAGTGGCGCAAAGCACGATCCCCCTGTAGTTAGCATCACGTATCCTTATGAATAAACTGAAGGCCTGATCGGCTAATGCCTTGGGGTCCGGTTTGGCCCCTCTCTTTTTTTGAAGTGGTTTTCTGTTCAGCATGATTTCTTAGGGTTAAAAAAAGCCGACGTATGCCGGCTTTTTTGATGAATAAATGATGTTTTATAGAATGAAGTAAACACTTGATCTCGGCACCAGCCAGAATTCCTGTTCATCTTCTTTGAACGGTCCCACTACCGATGTGGTATTGACTTGGATCACGTCACCGATCTCCACGTATGGTACCTGCTCACCGATCTGTAGCACCTTGCCTCTAGACGGCTTGTCGGTGACGATATCAGGTGTTACAAACATCTGGTTTTGTTCGTGCTCGATTTCCACGGCCTCAAAAGCGATGTATTCATTAAGAACTTTTTTGATCATGGCTTTAGGATTTAGCGAGGTTCGTTACTTGGATCAGGCGTACCTTCAAATGCCAGCACGCATTCCGTGGTCACGATGGCGCCGGCCACGCTTGCCGCGCTTTCCAAAGCGATACGGGCCACCTTCAGGGGATCTACGATACCGGCTTGGAACATATCGGTTATTAGTTCGTTCACAGCATCATAACCCTGGTTGTTGGCGCTGTTCATGATCCAGTCGATGACTCTGTCGATTTCAATGCGTGACATGCCACCGTTCTCACAGATTTGTGTCAGGGGTTCACTGAGTGCATCGGCAAGAGCGTTGTAGCCCAGCTTGAATGAATACGTGTTGCGCTGCTCATGAAGCTCTCCCTGTGCTTTGATCAGGGCTGAACCACCACCTATGATCACGCCTTCATCCAGGGCTGCTTTGGCTGCCTTAATGGAGTCGTCTAGACGGTCCATGATCTCTCTGAGCTCGATGTTGCTATTAGATGCTACTTCGATGTTGGCCACAAGGCTCTGGAGGGCTGCGAAGCGATTATCCAAATGCTTACCGTTGCTTTCGGTGGCTTCTGTCATCAGGGACTGAATCTTCTTGATCTCGTCTTCGATGCGGTCCTGATCACCTGCTCCACCGATGAACGTGGATTTGTTTTGATTAATGATGACCTGACTGCAGGTGCCAAGGTGTTCCATTTGAAAACTCTTGATCCGGTATGTGTGCTCGTCACCAAATACTTTGGCACCGGTAAACAATGCTAGGTCCTTCAGGAAGTCCTGACGGTATGTGCCCATGCTTGGTGCCTTAATCAGACATAGTGGTGATTGGAGTTGTTTGCGGCTCTCAATCATGGATGCCAGTACTTCACCTTGGAAGCCATTGGCCACGATGATCAGTGCTCCCGGAGTCTTGCCGTATTTATTTAGGAAAGGCTCAATGTCTTTGAGTCTGCTCAGGGTTTCATCTACGATCAGAACACGGGCGTCCTGAAGCTCGCAGGCCATGTGATCTGGGCGGTTTACGAATACCACGTCGAACCATCCGCTATCGAGTTGGTAGCCTTCAGAAAATTTGACTCTGGTGATGTTGTCTTTGCTCTCCTCGATGGTGATCGCACCTTTTACACCGACTTTGTTTACAGCATCACCCACTACCTGTCCGATGACCTTGTCTCCATTGGCACTGATAGTGGCTACGTGTCTGACCATGTCCGGAGTGGCTTGTGTGCTGAGTTGCTTCAGCAGGGCTACCACGTCTTCAGTAGCTCTGTCGATGCCTTTCTTGACCTCCACTAAATTGACATCCTTTTTGTTGCTGTAGATGGTGATGGCCAGAAACTTCTTGTCCCGGATGTTCTTGAACACGTTCCTCACGATGGCGTATGCCAGCGCGGTGGCCGTGGTGGTTCCGTCACCGGCAAAGTAAGCCGATTTCTTAGCTGCCTCCTGAATCATGTGGCTGCCCATGTTTTCCAAAGGGTCTTTCAGTGCGAACTCCTGAGCTACTGACACCCCGTCTTTGGTGACGTGGGGTAACATGTATTGGGATTCGATCACTACGTGCCGGCCTTTAGGACCAAGCGTACAACTCACTGCCTTAGCAGTCTTCTCTACTCCTGATAGGAGTTTTTCACGGGCGGTTTGCCCAAAATAGACATCACGTCTGGACTTTGTTCTCATAAATGATTTTGAATTAATGATTGGGTTTTGATTTTTAAACAGGGGACGAATTTAGGACTGTGGCTTGTCAATTCCTAATTTGGTACAACGTTTTATTATGGCATCTCTGAGTTTACCGTAGTACTCATTTGAAATACTGACTTCGGGATTAGCGCAAGTAATTTTCTCTACTTCATAAGTGGTCTTATCGGGTTTCACTATTTTCACCACGGTAAACAGATAGGTTTCCTCCATTTCCATTTCGCCTTCATGGGTCTCGGTGCTTTGAATTTTTCTTTTGAATTTAAACATATATTCAGGTATTATTTGGGTATGCTTTTCATGATCAGGCCGTGTACCTGTTCGGGGTTCATTCCTTTGAATTTGAACGATACGGTTTTACCGTTGGTGAAAGACGTGTATTCTCTGACCTGAACAGTAGTTGAAAGCCCTTCAGCGAAAATATCTAGGTTTTGTGCTGAGATCAGTTTTTTAAGCCAGTCAATTAATTCGTGCTGTTCTACTTCTTTAACGATAATGTGATGGTCTTTGGTGCCTTGCTGTTTGATACTGATTCGCATCATTTGCTCTGTTGGTGGCGGTGCGGGGATGTAAAGTTTCATAACGATCTTGTTTTAATAAATTGTTGTTCTTTGATATATCCGGCGTATGGTTCACCATACTTTCTTAGTTCTGTTACTACGAGTTCTTTCCAAGGTATAGCGGGCCAGTGTATGTAAAACGGTGAGGCGTCTTGTGATATCAACGCAGTGACTTTGTCGTCCTGAAGCGAAGCATATACCGGGCCTTCAGGAAGTAAGATTTCAATCGGGATATTTCCATCTACATAGGTCCGTATGGCTCCCGCTATTTGGATATCGTTTACCCAGTCTTCTTCCCGCTTACGTTTGATCTTGATTTCATAGCTGGTAGGTTCATAGACTAGTTTCCCCTGGTCGTACAAATATCTGAACTTCATCCGGTGTCCTAGACAGGCAAATCTGGTGCCTTTGTGGTTCAGGGTTAATCGGTCGTCGGCATCGAGATACCAACACTTGGGTTTAGGCATAGTTTGATAGGTATTTGAAATGTTGAATACTGGTTTGATATTGGTGTACGACATCGAAGTAAAGCTCGGGATACTTAATGCTTCCAAATAGCATCTGAATAGCTGGGTTGTCTTCGCATACCAACACTTTGTCCGGTGTCAATATCCATCTGGTGCCGGTGGGCGTCCCTATGAATTCAATATCGCGGGTTTGAATCAATGCTGTCATCTTTCCAGAATAAAGCGTCCCGGGTATCTTGCAGACAGGTTTACGGTCTGCCCTCCTTCGAAGTATAGGTAAACATTACCTGACATCGATACAAGGAATTGCATTGCTCTGGACGTGAAGTTGATTTCTTTACCGAGTTCGGTGGGCCTGTCATTGCTTCCGTATGTGAGGCCTGTGGCGGTGTCTGTTATTTGCATTGCTCTATGTAGATTTTACCGGTTTTAAAATTGGGATTGCGTTTATAGTCCTTTTCCTTTTGGACGGCCAAAGGGTATGGCAGCCTGTCAAAAATAACCTGCCTTCTGCTGCCGTTTTCATAGATCAGGCTGTACCTTCTCTTGTCTACAATTTTGGCTGTCCGGACTACATAGATGCCTCCGTTTTGGTACCTGAACTTGAATTCAAGGCCGGGTTGTTTGGCTTTGAGTATCTGTTTGATTCTGGATACTTCTGCCTGAAGGTTGCGTGTGCTTTTGCCGTGGCCTTCAATGAATGTGGATTCTCCCATCTGAAGGGCTAAAAGTGTTTGTTCTGTGAGTGCTAACATCTGTTGTGAAGTTTTTGAAATTGTTGCTGTGTTTTTCTTGCCTTCAGGATTATTCCCTGTACTGTTTGTTTCCGGTCGTTGCCGAATTCAGATAGTGAGGGGTCCTGGTTTTTGATGCATTGCATGAGTAACAGGTTACTTATGTTTAGTATTTCCTGAAGCTCTTGCTCCGTGAATAATGCGGCTGGGTGTTTCATTATTTTGTTTGATTTATTATTCCAAAATAAAATTTAGTGTACCTGTGTTTGATACTGAACATCCGCGTATCCATTTGCCGTTGTTTTTTCGAGCAAACATTCTTTGAAATCTGAGATAAACCGGCATAGGTTTTCTGTTTAACTTTTGCCAAAATTGAATTTTTTGTATTTGATTCATCGCTTTAGGATTTATAGATTAATGTTGCTATGAACGCAATGGCCGTTACTACATAGAGTAGCATGCAGACTTTGCCTTCGGTTGTTTTGAAAAACTGTTTCATTGTATGGTAGGGGGTTTGGTTTATATCCACGCAATTTTTTCCTCGTAAATGATTTCTGAGGCTACTCTTATCAGGTCGTCTTCATCGTCGAATTCTGAGCTCAGTTGATCATGAAGCTCCCAGGGGTTGAACCTTTGCAGTTTTCTTTGAAACTTACTGAATGTGCCTTTGTAGGTCTCCCATGCCTTCAGGATTTCTGAAGTCGCAAAGTAGTCTATTTGGTCCATTACGATATTGCATCGTTTCTTTAATAGTTTGATATATCCCTGCCGTATCATCTGTTGACGGTCCGGGCGGTCGCTTATGGGCCTGCTGTATTTGATCACTTTGAATTCCTGTATGGCTTCAGATTTGGTTTTGCCCCAAAGTAGTTGTATCTGCCTTAAAATTGTGCCTTCAGGGTGCATGAAGGATTCAATGTAGTTTTTCATATAGGCCTCTACGTCGAATGATTCGAATGTCTCGTTGCTGCGTATTTTTATCCTGTGAAGAGTTTCGGGATCTATTTTGATATCCAAATATTTTGGCAGTCTATACCATTGGATTTGACACGATACTCCGTGCATTCCGGACTCAATTATAACTGTTATGGTTCTGCCGCAAGGCAAGGTGTAATGCTCGTATTTTCTTAGCCTGTTTGTGCCGGTTATTCTCTGGAGTTCTCTGTCTGCTGCTCCGAATATAAACTGGCCCAAAGGTGTGCGGGTGTGTCCGTCCTGGAAGTAGTGCCAACTTTTCACTCTCCAATTATCCGAATACCGGAATTTATCAGTACACATCGAAAGGTAGTGTTGAATGGTAGGGCTGTTCTGAACTGCCGCGTTAATCTGGTTTATGGTTTTCATCTTGGTATTTGGTTTTATTATTTCAAAATTTGAATATCTGCGTACACTGAGTATCCGTGTTGTCCCCATGAAATCACAACGTCCTTAACTACTTGCTCTGTTTGGTAGTCTATTAGTTTGGTCCATTGCGTTTGCAGGCCTTTAGAACTGTATCGGATAAATTCATTCACAACGTCCTGTTCGGTCTCGTAATGGCCTCCGGACGTCGAAAAAATAGGTGAAATATATCCGCGGATCTTTTCCAGTTTGCGACACGTTACCACTACCGGCTCGGTGCGTATTTTGCCCGGGTTGAACTTCAGGTGTGCGCAAGTGTCCCAGTTTTCGGATATTTTACCAAATTGGCCGGTCTTCATCATTCTGAAGATAATCTGAAACTTTTCTTCTGACGTGTTGCAAAAATGATCATCGCCGATGAACCTGTAAACATTTGTGTTCTCGTTATCTGCGAATACAGACTTTACAACGGTGGGTTCTGTGTACTTGGGATATAGACAATATTCCCGGGTTTCAATTGTTTGGTTCATGCCTTTAGGATTTTATAAACTTAATTTTGAAAGTGTAACTGCTTTTCCGTAGCTCTGAACCTATCCAACCGGTCCCGCGGTCGTTTACGTGTTTGGTCAAAATATACTCGTTTGTGCTTGGGTTGCCGTGTTCTATTATCCAGGTTGCTCGGTTTATTTTTCCGCTTGTTTGTCCTGACTTAAAAAGTGCTTCAATGTGCTTTTTGTCGGTCTGTGTTAAGTGTCCGTTCGAAAGTAGCTGTACCATGTCTTTAGGATTAAAAAAGTTTGTGTTGCTTGTCCTCTGGAGTGAACAGCCCAAAATTGACCGGTGCTTGTTCACTTCTGTGTTTTCCTGTCTGGAGTGGTCCGGTCCTGTTCATCAGCTCCACTATAGCGCGTTGTATGTGCGCGGGGGTTTTTGGTTTGTTTTTCATATTTTTTTAGACTGAATAGTTATGAATGTACCGTATTTTTCAACGGTTTTCTTTTCGAATTCCTGAAGGTTTTCGGATTCGTTATACTTCAGGGTATGGATGCCTGAAGGCGTTAAAATTTGGATTTCGTACATTTTTTGGCTTTAGAATATTTTCCCGTTTTCAGTGAATTCATACCCGTTAGATTTTATGTCTTCGGTCTTGGATTCGTCGCTGTTTCTGTATTCAATTTCGTTTTCAATGGCAATGCGAAGATTTTCGAAACATTCCGTTAACAGGTCCTCAAAAGTTTCTTTTACGGGTTCGTGCATTGCCTTCAGAATTGGCTTTAACAAGTCCATGTCATAACATACCCCTGTCAGTGGGCATTCGCAAGATTTTTTATATCCGGAATAATAAACAGAATAAGGGGATTGTGAACTTGTTTTGATCTTAACCCGATTGTGTTTTCTCTCACCTTCTAATGACTTGCGGTATACGGGCGTAAAAAGGTCGTCGCCGTAATTATTCCAAAGGTATGCCGTTAACCTTGCGCTTTTTAAATTCAACACGTTGTCGTTAATGTGTCCGGTTTGAACATCTAACCAGGAATGGCGGCCTTCACGTGTACCGAATAAGTCGTTAAACGCTTTCACGCTTTTGTATGCTTCGTACCAAATGTAGCCCGTTAATGGTTCAAAATTATCTAGCGCGGTTCTTTTAGCGTCTTCGGATAGCTCTGAAAATTGGTAAACTTTTGTTTCTACGGTTCTCATAGTTCTGAATGTATTAAATGAATGTGTTATTATTTGCTAAAAATATTAGTTTTCAGGCCTTTAGGAATTATTAGAATTCAGGACAAAGAATCCCATAACTACCGAAGTCAGTGTACATGTTTAATTCTTTGGCTTCATCCGCTTTCAACTTTAAAGCATACCCGCGGGGGTCGCCGTTAATGAATAGGGTTTTAGCATTTGGTAGTAACTTCTGAACCTTGTCTTTGATCTTGTCAAGTTTTGCGTCTTGGTCTTCTCCGGTGTTGCATTCAATCACTGTTAACCTGTGGGCCTGTGCTTCAAGTCTGTACAGTTTTTCCAAAATTTCGAAGGAATAAGGGTGTTCTACTCCTGAAAGTTTCTGAATGACTGACAAATGTCTCACAAATGCCGGTGCATTGTGTGCCTGGATTTTCATTTTTTTATGTGGTTTTGATTGTTACGTTGTTGTGTTGGTCTACTACTTCCGCGGCCGTCTCACGGTCCAATGTAGCGGCGTAAACCTGTTTACCTTGGTGGCTTAAAATAAGTGTGTACATTTCACCTTCTGGTATTAATACACCTTTGTCGAATATTATTTTCATGCTCCGTTGTTTTTCTAGATCTCTAAGTTGAGACCTTTAGAATGTCTTATTCTTATTTCCTTATCTGTGTGTAAATATACTACAAAGAATAACTAAAAACCAAATTTCAGACAGACTTTTTTCGCTTTAGGACCTAATATAGAACGATTCTAAATAAGCATCCAACCAGACACAAAAAAATATACATTCGCCGGCTTTCACGTGAAATAAACGAGACGGCAAAACAACATTTCAGGCACTGACCACCAAACAACAAACAAGGCGGTGTTTTATTTCTTGATTACTTAAGGGGATTAATCAGACACTAACTAATTAAGACCGTCTTATTTTGTTCAGGTAATTATTAACGGGGTTTGTTTGTCGGGTCTCGGTGCGGCTGTTCTTTGTGTCGTCGTACCTGCGGGCTCCCCGTCCCCCGTGCGCGTGCCTGTTTCCCTTGCTGCATTGGACCTCTCACCCTGCGTTGTTTCCCCTGCGTTGACGTGATGCTGGTCGTGGATTCATTACAGGCCTATTGAGGCACACATTGAATGATGGCAATACATAGGCCTGCCCGTTGTCCGGGGCTAAATACAACGTGCTCAGAACCTTTTTTACGTGCAGATGAAACAGGGGCCGGTGGGGGTACAGAACCCAAACGCCCCACGCGGGCGGGGGAGGGGGTGCTGCGTGCGCTGGGTACCACCCCAAACCAGATCGTTGGGTTAAGGCGGTTCCAAATAAGGCTGTTTTGAAAAAATAAGGCTGTTTTAAAATAAGGGGGTAATATTGTCTTTTGTTTTTGGGGTGTTTCCCTTTGTTGGTTTATATCTGTGATGTTGGGATTGGCTTTCGTTTGGGCTCATGGGCGCAATAAGTCCTAAAGCGATGGGTTTGGATGCCATTGGGTGTGAGAAAGGCTTATTTTGGGGCTGTATGGAGGCCGAATGACGAGGTCCTTAATCAGGGGTTAAGGTGGCTGGGTGAAATAAGGCCGTTTGGGAAATTAGTTGCCTTATTCTGGATATTGGATGATGTACAGATGGGATATTTTTGTGTTTTTACCCTTAAGCATTCTGTTGAATAAATGATGTGGAACACCGTTAGCTTTTGCGGCTTCTTTTACTGATTTAAATAAGCCGGTTTTTTCACCTTTGATTACTAAACAAGGTTTGCTTCTTTCATAGCCATTTAACAAGTGTTTTGGTAATGGTCTTTTCAATACCCGGTAACAATCAGTGTTATTGTGTGATACGGAGCACCATTCAAGGTTTTCTACCCTGTTATCAGATCTTATTCCGTTTATGTGATTTACAATTGGCCAATCAGAATAGCCATAGAAAGCCTCACACACGAGGCGATGAACTAGTTTTATCACTCGTTTTTTGTTTTCCCACATGCCCACTACGGCATATCCGTATGGGTTCAGTTTCGTTTTCCGTATGGTTCCGGTCTTGATATTTATTACTGTTCCTGTGTCAGAAACAAGATAATTTGGGAACGAAGGGATGCGCTTAAATGTTTTTTCCATGGTCAAATGTAAGTGTTTTATCGGGTGATACGCACTTTTTTGACCTTTATTTCAAGTTGCTATGGCAAAAAGATTAAAACAGGGTGAGTTGGTTTGTGTTTATGGCTAATATCTCCTTGGCTTTGATCATGTCGCCGGGTAGTTGCTGCAGGGCGAGGTACCGAATTCCTGAAGGCAGGTTTTCGATGTCGGTACCGCTTGGGGTCTGGAGGCCGTAGAGCTTGGAGAGATGCACTCCGGTTTGTTTGAAGAAAAACGCTTTTCTTTCGGCTAAGCATGTCCGGTAAATCTGGTCCACCCATTTCATTTCGAGCTTGCGGGTGTGCTTGAGGAATCCGGATTCGCCACCGACGATGTTCCAGTCAGCGGCTCCCAGATGGAGGTCTATGTTTTCGAGCAGGGGTTCGAAACTGATGCCCGTAACGGCTATGCGGTATTTGGTTTTGAGGTCGTCGAGGATGGGTTTGAATCTGTCGTATTCCTTCTGGGTGCAGATCGAGGTCATGAGCCATACGTTACGGCTAAGGCCGAATACTTTTTGGGCTTCAGGAAGCAGGCGTTCTACGTCCTGAAGGCGTTTAGTCAGCACCATCCATGTCAGGTTGGGTGTGCGCTCGATCAGGTCGAACAGTCTGGCCCGGGGCACGACGAGTTCCGGGCGATCTTCGAAGACATCGGCGAGGCTTGCCGTGAATACCCGGTATTGGGTGTTTAGTTTTTCGGCTTTACGTTGCCACTGCAGGGGCTGTGCCCAAGTGGATGGAGCCGTGATGTGGCGGTCGTGGTTGCCCCAAGGGATCTTCATGTAGCGGCCGGCGAATGTCTCCGCGTAGCAGCTTTTGCAGCCCTGAGATATTTTGGTGCAGCCTATCCAGGGGTTGAATGTGTGGTCTGCCCACTCGATTTTGGTGTTTTCAGCCATGTCGTCTGTTATTTTTTTCTTTAAGTGACCATATCCGCATGCATCCCAGCCTCGTGAGTTCTAAAGCCCTGGATTCCGTTATGGGCTGTTTGGTTTTGTCGTGTTGGCATTGCCGGACCCATTCGCATCTGTTTACCACATGTCCGGTTTCGGGGTTACCGATTTGCCGCTGTTTGACCACTACTATGCCGTTTTCCTTGGGTACTATTTCCAAAGCGGTGTCCAGGATATCCTCGGTGACTGCGTATATCAGTCTGGAAATATATCTGGAGCGGTGTCCATGCGTTTTTTTGAAATCGGCTCTGAGATCGGACCTGCTGATTTTGATTTCGACTTCGGTAAGCCTGAGTTTTTTGTCTAGGAGCAGGAGATCGCATTCGTGGTTGAGGCCGAAGCCATAGCTTACGTTGGGCACTATGGTGTATACTCTGTAATTAAAAAATCTGGCAAGGGCTACTTCCATGTCTCCGGTGTGCAGTGGTTTGGGTTTCATGTCATGGTTTTTTATATCCTAAAGCCACTTTTTTGGCTTCAGTAGTGAATTCGGGTTCGCGCAGCCAAACGCATTCGATTTTATCACCTACGAGGTGGGTGATTTCGTACTGGACCGAATCGAACCTAATGGAACACGCCGTGATCATGCCGCGGATGTTACCGATTACGGTGTTGACTTCGGTACCGCAAGGGTATATCTGGATGTTTTTCATGCTTTTTGAGTTGATCTGAGTAGTTGGAATTTGGCAGGCATACTGAAGCAGTCGTAACCCATCATGACGTTACGTAAAAAGTACCTGCGCTTGTCTCCTTTTGTCTTGGTTTTTTTGATGGTTTCAGAAGATGTGATCATGTAAAGGTTGCCGTGTTCGCAGCGCAATATGTCATTAAGGTGTAGTCCGTATGACTCAATGGAAATCTGGACCTCGAGCAAAAGTCTGGGCTGGACAAGTTCTTTTTTCCATGTCTCAGTTTCGCCGGTTTCCTCGTTTTGGATTTCCTTGATATCATGTGTTCTGACACCAGTGGCTCTGAGTTTAATGAGTTTGATATTTTTGATTTCCATGTTATTCTAAAGGTTTTAATCTGTTTGCTGGTCTGGTGATGTGGGTGACGCTGTTCCCGGATTTGATGTACGCAAATTTATCGTTTATGTAAAATACGAGATCAGAAGTCTTCCACATGATTTTCTTTCTGTTCATGACATCGGCGCAAAAACAATCTCCAATGGATATCCTGAAGGCCGAACATGGTTTGCTGCAGACGAGCTGTTCATCCTGAAGACCCAAAAGTATTTCCTCGGTGATGTTGCCCTGCTCGATTTCTTTATCAATGGCATTGAGTCCGCGAATAAATGCTTCCCGGTCTCCGTCTTTAAGGTATTGTTTGACAAGTACTGTGGCCTGCTCTTTTATGCTGCTCATAATTCAAATCCGTCTATGAACTCGATGTGGTATTTGGTGAGATCCGAGATGGTCTGGTGTATAGTTGGTTTACCGTTTACAAACACCTCGGAAAACCATTTACCACTGGGTATGTGTTCGTGGTGGTTATACACCCGGATGCCGCCATAAAACTTCTCGTATTCCTTTTGGTGTTGCACATTGATGTCTTTGAAGATGGCGCCACCGGTGAACATGTCAAGTGTCAGTGGTCGCTTTAGGAAATCCAAATAGCGCTTGATTTTCATCAGATGTCTTCGGGCCGCGTCTTTGTCTTCTCTGTAATGAGAAGATGGAAACGTGATGGCCTCTATGTATTCCTGAAGACTGATAAGTTTGGTCATGGTGTTTCTATGTTTAATCTGAGGAACAACCGCCGCTATCGCAGGATTGTTTCAAGTGAGTTATTTCAAAAAGTCTTTCTGCCGACATCTTTGGCGCGTTCTTGATGATCTCCTCGTAAGGCAAAAGTGAGTCAAGCCACTTGCCCTTTCCTTTGCTTTCCTGCATTGAAAACCAGTTCATTTTTTCCGGATTTAAAATGGCCATCGCAGCAAGTGTTTCGGGTTCTTTATGGAAACATCCAACACAGTTTGAAACCACTGGAAATTCTATTTTTTTAGATCCGGAAAATAGGTCTCCTGGCAGTAGTGTTTTGTCCCAAAAATCTGAAACCATTTGTCTGGTATATCCTTTTTCTATCAACGGAAAAGAGCAGTCTCTCCATTTGATCTCTACAAGTTTTTGTCTTTTTTGGCCATACAGGTTGCACATGATTGGTATTTTGAAATAATTAGGATCTGAGTTATTCCAGAAGCGCTCCATTCTTTTGAATTCATCAAATCTGAACCCTATTCTCATTTCACATTTTTCACCTATGTTTTGAAACCACCAGATAAACATGGGTAAAAGTTTCATTTGCTCTGTACAATATCTTATTGCCCAAGATGGAAGCCGTGTTTTAGTTCCTTTATCAATAACTCTGTCAAAACTATCTCCCCGTATCCATGTAATTGGTTTTCCGATTAACTGCTCAAGATCCATCATTGCAACAAGTGTTTTGTCGTCTTCAGCAGTAGCGATAAATTCACCGTATTGGTAATGAAATTTTTCAAGTTTTTGATTTACATAATTAACAACAGACGGGTCTTTGGGTTTGCTATTGACATCATCTATGCATACCAATGAGAAAACCTCGTGGTCTGCTGGAAATTCTTTTGCAAGTACCGCTGAGCTTTTTCCTCCGGAAATACTGTTTACTGTTTTTTTCTTAGCCATTATTTTTTAATGATTTCAAGTTGTTCCCAGATGATAAGTTTGCCCCAAAATGGTTCCGGAAAAAATTCCGCCATTTGTTTGAGGTCATCAAAGCCATCGCTTTTTGCAAAGGCTTCCATTTGAACGTCATTAAGCAGTTTTCCATCAATAGTGATGTAGTTAAAAACACCATCTAGATCTGTAAGAGAAATATTTATACGTGCCACAGTTTTTACCACGGCATTGGCAAAGTGGTATGGATTGGCACTGGTGTTTCTGGGGTTGCCTCTCCACATGTGCATTTTCATGCCGGGTTTCCACCTGTTGTGCTGATCACTACGGACGGTGTGAATTTTTTGTCCTGAAGCGATGCGCTCGACGAACTGGTCTTTGCTGAATGATATAATCATGGTTGGTTTTGGTATTAATTAGAAATCATGTTTCAGTCTTTCGTCAAACAGGTCTCTGCGTTCCGGTTGTTTTTGCCCCACGTCTTTTACCGTGAGCAAGTACAGGTGGATGGCATCGGCTTCGTTGTCGTCCTTGGGCTTATATCCTAAAGCCACAGCGGCCTGCATCATCAATGGTTTGCCCGCGTTGCCGTTACCGGTTGCAAACTTTTTGATTTCCTTGGGCGCATAAGCCGTCAGATGTATGCCGCGTTCATAACACAGGTCTTCTAATACACCAATCATTTTGGATGGTGCAATAATGGAATTCGGAAACTTCCCGGAAAACGGTCGCTCGTATGAAATCATCTCGATGCTTTCGGATTCGATCTTGGCAATGACTTCTTTTTTAAAGCGGACCACTCGCATGCCTTCAGAATCTCCTTTTTTTGGAGTGAAGTCCCAGGTTCCGGATCCCGATTGGGTTTTCCATCCGGTGTGTGTAGCTATGTCTAACGCAAGTATTTTCATGATAAAATTTCTATTTTTTTAAACAGCTTAATTGAAAACAGATGTTTTGGCGTTTCAAATCCATTGTAGCATTCACCGCTGAAATTGGCAATGACTTTTATCGTGTTTTCATCAATGGGTTTAATTTCCTTAACGATAAATGCGTATTTTTCATCTCCTACAAGCCATTCTCCACACCTCAAATCAGTGTTGCTTGTATTGAAAACGATATCAACATTTATCTCTGTTCTGGATTTAAAGTTTTTAATGGATATGCTCATGGTTTGATCTTGACATTAAATTTGAGTTCTGCTGTTTTTATATGGTCTAAGTGAACGTTGATGTCTTCTTTTTTTTCTACAACGGTGTATTCGTCCTGAATAGTAAAAATAGTATCACCGGGTTTAACTCTTGATAAGTCTGATTTCATGTTGTTATCTGGTTTTGATTTTCTGAAGGATTTCTCTGGTGATCTTGATGTCATACACGGCATCGTGTAGTTTGGATTCATCTATGGCAATACCGAGGTGTTTAGCCACTGTCATCAACTTGAAGTCGACCATGTTTTTTCTTTCCGACATAAGCTCATACGCAGCAAGTACCCTGACGTCAATCGGGTCTGCCCAGAAATAAGATCCGAAGTATTTATCTCCGTTATCGGCAAAGAATTGACGCAAGAAGTCGTTATCAAAACTGGCGTTGTTGTAACCCGCGAGGAACATCTTGTCTGACTTGTCGTATCTGTCCACGTGTTTACTTACTAAAGCCACGAATTTGTCATAGCCTTCTCGATAACTTAACTCATTGGCCTGGATCTGCTCAATGGTCTTACCAGATACTTTTATGGATTCGGGGTCAATTAAGGCCTGAGCGTGTGGTCTGACGTTGATCTCGAACTCAGAAATGATTTCACCGTCGATTTCTATCATGCCGGCGATTTGATGCAGGCAATGCGTGCGGTAATCCAGTCCAGTGGTCTCGAGGTCAAACCAAACCATTTTGCCTTTTTTCTTTACGGGAACATTTTGTGGCGCAGCCGGAGCGGCGTCCCATTTAGCGCCACCAAAACCACCCGTGCTACTGAAGCCCAGATTGGGTTTCATAACAAGGCTTTTGGTTTCAGCGGGGGCTTCAGGAACCACTTCTTCTTTGACTTCCGGGGCTTCAGGAACTTGATTGGCTGCTTTCATCCTGCTGATTCTCTCAAGCAATTTCTGCTTGTCCTCGTGCTTCTTTTTGAGATCGGCATGCAGGGCCACAAAGGCTTCCTCGGATAGCTTGCCCAGGGCATACTGCTCGGGGTTATCGCTGTACATCTGTATCAGTGGTGTTCTGGCGGCCTTAAGGTTGTCCTCCATGATCTGCTGTTGCGTAGCCAGATAAGTAGCGATTTCCTTGGCTTCTTTTTGAGTGAGTCTTGCGGCTCCCTCAGCGGCGTTATACAGGGCGTCGATGTACTTGATCACGGACATGTATTCCGCCTTGTCTTCCTTTTTGGTTTTCTCAAGACGTGAACACATCTTGCCGAAATCAAGCTCTACTCGCTTGGCTTTCTCAGCGTCTTCCGGCTTCATTTTATCCAAAGATCGGAGTCTGTCGGTGAGTTCTTTGATCTCGACGAAGTACGGGGTGTAATTGGCTGCATACTTCTCGGCTTTGCTCTGAGGCAATTTCATCTCGTTGGCTATCTTCTGAATGTTTTCAGGAAGTGCTAAAGCCGTGTTTTTTTCTTCTGGGAATAGTATTTCTGACATGGATTATGATTTTGTTGGTTTGTAGGGTTTAAATGGTTCGTCGCACATACAACATTTTCCGTCTGCTTTTGCCCCGTAATATCTTTCGCACTCACAATACTTTATGCTTAACTCTTCTTTTAAATCAACATGATCGGGGATATGCCTTGAGTTAACCGCTATGCGGGTTTCGTCTATTTCATTAAATGGAATCTCTAGTTTGTTTAAGATATCAATTGCTTCTTTTTTCAAACTTTTTAATTGCATTATTTTTTGAGTCACATCGTCCGGTAATTTTTCAGGAAGACATAAGTGAAACGATTCGTCGCTTATTTCATTAAACCAAAACGGTATGTAATACCAGCTTTGCCCGTTGCAAGACACTTGGGTAGCGTTCTGTTTTAAAAAGGAAATCTGTTCTTTTGTGAATGTAACTTTATTCATGTGTTAGCAATTTTCTATGACTTGATTGTAGGCATTTTCTAAAGCCTTCGTTTTGGTTGGTCCTTGACCGGTAACTGAATCACTTCCTTTCCGACAAACCACTTTGTGTATTGGATTATCGGCTCTGACGTTTTTATAAAACAAAACGGTGTACCCCATTTGATGCAGGTGTTCTTTCATATATGGTTTTTTTGATGGTTGTAAAAAGGAACATCCCCAGCGACTCAGGTTTTGCACAAGAACTCGGCCGTTAAAACCTAGACTTCTTACCGTTATCGTGGGGATGTATGTAAAAGAGTTCATTTTGTTCTTGTGCGGAGCCAAATGTATAACAACGTATTGTAAAAGTCAAATATTTTTTTGTTATCGCAAACAGTTGTTATCTTTGCGGCTCTGAATGTTCGCCTCGAACACTTGGTTTTGGTTTGAAGGGCCCGTGGTTGGGCCTTTCTTTTTGCCTTACATTTGGGTTTTACAAACCCATAAAATATCACAGACATGCTTAATTTTTCACCCGCTTTGGTTGGGCTTACACCCGAAAGAGAAATGCTTCTGGACTACGTTGAAATCGACAAGTTTCAACTACAGCCCAGATCGGTTTCGTTATGGAAAACACAACCGCCTCCGCGTACTCTGATCGGAACCTATACGGATTCCTACTATGAGCAAATCGGTATGAATGGATTGCCATCTATTGATTTCCTGGAAGGCGGTAATCTGATCAATACGCCTTCAGGACCACTGCTGGAATCCGCTCAGAACCTGTTCTTCCTTCGTCTTGCCAAAGACCATGAGCTCAGATCACTGTTTGCGTTTTTTGAAGTACAGGAACACGGAGACGGCATGATGACGTTGTTCAATAACAGCTTCGTCAATGAAAAGCACTACACCGATCCATCGGTAAAAAACCTGATTTACCCTTGGGTGGGTAATCCGGTAAAAGTGGGATGGCGTTTTGACTACATGGTGGGAACCGATAATCAAAACAGTGCGGCCTATGGCAAACCAGAAAATGCCTACTTCCGTATTTTCGACGGAGCAAAGAACCACGACAAGATCATCCTAAGGCCTTCAAACCGTAACCTATTTGATCCCGAAACCGGTATCTGCGAATTCAATGCATCTGATCCCAAAACCCGTGTATGGCTTTCGATTTACTGCTTGCCGGACACCGGATCTAAGAACTACAACAGCAGTTGCTGGTTCAACCCATTCACCAAAACAATCACCTTTAAAGCAATCTAATCATGGTACAGAGTAAAATGGAAATCATATCGGTGCAGAACGGCATCGTAACACTTGCCAACAGATCCACCAACTCATTGGGTGGTCACAGCGACGTGAGCTGGAGTATAGCCATGCCTCAGTACGTCACCCCGGACGCCACCGGGAAACTGAAGAAATTTCAGAACCGTTATGTGCTGCCGGCACCGATATACAAGAGAGCTCAGCTCGTGAAATTTTCTGACAACAGAAACAACACCGGCGCTGACTACTGGCCCATCTTGCCCGGGCCATGGTGGGTGGTGTTGATCGCAAATGATGTCACGTACAGTGGTCAGTATCCCGTGACTAATTACAGGTATTGTGCCGTGCAGATCACCAAGGATGAAAGCGGTCAGTTGTTGGCCGGAAACATCATCGGGCATGATGAAGTCATCGCCAGAAAACTGCATCTCCTGGTGAACGAGGCCAAATCTGAGGAGAACCGAGCTATCAATACCGCGATACAAACAGATGCTTCTCTCGCTCTGAGAAGAAAGTGATGTCAGCCATCCGGAAATACCGGATAGTTGAAAATGTAAAAAGCCACCGTGTTAGGGTGGCTTTTTTAGTTCTAAAGGCCTGTTTTTTTATGCCGTAGCTGCTTTTACCGCCCAATGAGCTGCTGACTCGTACTCGGTCTGAGCAAGTGAGGCCAAACGGCCATCTTTGGACTTGAGTTCTTCGCAGATGTTAATTAGTTCCGCGGTCTTCTGTTTAATTTGATCAACGACTGAATCGTTGCTGGGGTTGAAAGTAGTTCTTACTCTTTGTTCACCGATTGTCTGTTTTTGTTCTGACATGATATTATTGTTGGGTTATTTGAGGCCTCCCAAGCCTTTTGGGTTATTTGTTTTTACGCTGTTTTCGAGCCGCTTTGTTTCTCTTTCTGTTCTTGGCAGCATCGTTGTATTTACCGTTGTGGTGTTTCGGTTTTTTTGTTGAAACACCTGAATCAGCATGCAGCAATGCCTGTATTGGAGTGTTGTTTTTGATTTTACTTGCTGAGTATCTCAGACGAATCATGTCTTGAACAAACAGTTCACGTTCTGCTTTAATTCTCTCAAGAGCTTTATCAGTAGATTTATTTAACAAATCATCTCTTTTTATATAAGCCCCGTCTTCAGGTCTGTTGTTTTTAATTGTGGTTACTGCATATCCGTGTTCAATAACCTGAGACTGCGCGTCACGAATCCAGTCTTTGTTTTCATCAAAAACCTGATCAACAATTTTACCTATCTCGTTATCTATGTCGCGATCAACAGTACCTTCTTTCTTAGGATTTTCATCCGGAAAGTGTTTTCTTCTTGTTTTTTCAATAAGCAAAAAATGAAGTTCTTCTAAAGTATCGTTGATAGTTTTTTCGCCACCCATAATACCAATGTCGTAACCAGATTTGGGTTTTTCAATAATTACAGTTCCGCTTCTTTCCTTGATTTTTAATACAGAATCGAAAATATCTTGTAAAGAACAATCATTAGTAACCGTGCTCCACATAATTCGGCTGGTTTCATTAAACACTTTTATGTTGGGCCCAAACCAGATTTCAATGTTGTTGTTTTTAATGAAATCAGCGTCATCAATGTTGGCGCGACCCAATAAAAGAGATAGCGCTAATGAATCTTTTAAAAAATGGATTAAGGGATCTTTGCCATCATTGAGTTTGTACAATTTCACGGTATCAAATTTTGATCCACCTATCCTGACAAAACACGAGCTTTCAGGAAGTTCTAAAGCCAACTTCATGTTTTCATCGAAATACTTCTGGTTTTCCGATATCACAGCCGACACGGCGGCTATGTATTTTTGATATGCTGTCATGGTGTTAATTATTTGGCAAAAACAGATTTTGGGCTTCAGGACTCTGAAGCAGTTTGGCCGCAATCACCTGTGAAAACCTTTCATGCAGAAAGCGGGTTATTGCGGTTTTGTAATCAAGTTTTTGTTTAAATACTGAAGACAATTCAACAACATCAACGACGGTATTTATGCTGTATTCTTTTTCATTGAGTACAAATTTTGCGTAGAACTCAACTCTATCGCTTATTATTTCTCGATGTAATGCCGTTGCCACCGCGTTGAAGTTGTTGTTATCAACCCTGAAAGAAAGTATTTTTTCTTTCATGAAGTTGTCCCGGACATCAGCAAGCATGTCTGATATTTTGTTTTTGATTTCGGCGTAGTCATCGTCTTCATAATCAAGTAAAGAGTCGTTAGGATATTCATATAGCTTTCTAAGCCTGAGTCTTTCGCTGTCGTTGTTTTCGTCAATGCAGAACACGTGAAGGCGGCTTTCTTCCTGAGCCTTCATGTCCGGAACGCAGAACACCAGTTGTTCATAAACAATTCTGTGAAAAGCGTCTATGGCATCGGCTTCACTTGAGTCGTTTTCAAGAGCTCTTTCTTCGTGAACATGAACGAGGTAATACCTGCCCTCATGTTTTTTTCTGAGGTATGTATCCATCACGATCGCTTCTTGATTGTGGTGGTATCCCATGATTTTTTTGATCTCGGGATAGATTGGAATGCTTGGATCTCTTTGCATTTTCTAAAGATTTTTTCTGGTTATTACTGATTTTGGGTGAATAGGCGTGTAAATGTGGCGGCAAGCGATGAGTTACAGGTAATAGGGGTGAAGTGCTTCGATTAAACATTTTCGTTAGAAAAAGAATTTAAAAAACCTCCCCACTGTTCTGCAATAGCATCTGCAATTCCTTGAAATGTTTTGCTTCTTAAAGTTCTTAAATGTTCGGGTGAGTTCGCTTGTTGTAAGCAATCATAAATCCAAGTTGCTTGTCGTTTTGTTTTGCCAGTCTTTTTATCCACCCACTCTTTAAACTCACCTTTTTCAACAACATTTGTATGTTTTAATTTTGGTAAGTTTTTCAACCATAAACAAGTGCTTTTACTTGCTTTCTCTCCAAAATGATATGGATGCACAATTTGGTCAGGCTTTCTAATTTGGCTACTAATTACGCTTACAGGGTTTTCAATTGCAATATGTTTTATTGGAGCATCCATTAATCTCCTTACAAAATCTAAAGCATCATTTTGGTTCTTCATTCGCACTTCATTTATGCTCCCATCTTTATTATACATCGCCCAAGCACCTGCAACCGATAAGTATGTACAAGGTGGGTGTGCAATCATCATATCCCATCCTTTATCAATCACTTCAAATACATCTTGTTGGTAGTGCCATTCGGGATGCCCACCGCTACAAGGAAGCAAATCACAGCTAAATGCTTCGTGTCCTAATTTTCTAAATGCTTTTGTTATTGCTTGACTTTCTTCACAAGCTACTAATATTCTTGCCATCGCTCTTTTTTTTAAATTCTTTTTATTTTGTACTTCTAATTAAGTTTTGTGGAAAAATCCCTACTACCTGTAACAAGTGCTATACGCCATTAAAACGAGCGTATAGCACCATCCGTTATGTGCCATTAAAAAGACAGTGCGTTTTCAGTACATTCATTTTCAACACACAACCTTTTAGCTTCGGCAAATGTGTAGCATCTACCAACGTGGCTTTGTTGCTTATCATTTTTAAACACCTC
>Ga0315900_10000488_pt1 | contig 69121 bp, 64 predicted proteins | sample LakEriMetagenome_FD_203521 | JGI IMG/M metagenome (GOLD analysis project Ga0315900, IMG submission 203521) | Freshwater fungal communities from buoy surface, Lake Erie, Ohio, United States - Buoy 12 MA114 | ecosystem: Environmental > Aquatic > Freshwater > Lake > Lake biofilm | place: USA: Lake... | reverse complement strand
TTACAGCATCGACTGCCTACACCGCGACGGGCTTCGCGGGCTCGGTCAGTTACGCCGTCACGAGTGGGACGTTACCCGGTGGCCTGGTTTTGAACGCAACAACCGGTGTAATCACCGGTACACCAACGTCAACCTCTACGGCAGTGGTGACAATCACCGCGACAGGCGCCTCGTTCGGACAAGCAACCGCAACCGTGGCGTTCCAACTCGATGTCCCAGTCCCAGCACCGGCGTTCACATTGTCGTCTAGTTCTGAGTCGAAGCCACAAAATGCGGCGATTGCTGGTTACACGATTACCTCAACTGGCGGCACTGTTGCTAGTTATGCGATCAGCCCGCCTGCGCCCGCCGGGTTGACGTTTAGTACGTCGACTGGTTTGTTGTCGGGTACACCAACAACCGTGCAGTCAGCAACCGCATATACGATCACCGCAACGAACGCGACAGGCACAGCAACGAGAACGTTTACTCTCACGGTCACGCTGGCGGCTCCAGGTGTTCCATTGCAACCCACTGTCGTGAGCGGCGACGAGCAAGTCACGGTGAGTGTGGCTGCTGGCTCCGGTGGCACACCGGCTTCTTATACCGTGAGCGCTTCGCCACAAGTTGGTGGTGTCACAAAAACTTGTACCGTGACTGTGCCTGCGACAAGTTGCATCGTTACAGGTTTAACAAATGGTACTGCTTACACGTTCACGGCTACAGCAACAAACACCACCGGCACATCGGCCGCGTCGGCCGCATCGGCGGCGGTCACACCCACATTGGCAGCACAAACCACGACCGATGCACTGGATAAGTCGAATCTGCTGCCAATAGCGGGAAGTAACGTGCCGGCTGTCGCTATTTGGGGCCTACTACTGCTCACCGTTGGAGCAACTTTGATTACCCTCAGCCGCCGCAGGAGCGTCGCGAGACCACAGTTCTTTGCACCACCGACGCGCCAACGCACAACCCATGGAGATGGCTTATCGGGCCTACTCGGGTTCTTCGTGTCGAAGTCGTAAACGTGGACTCCAATGAATGGTGGACGGCCCATGTCAGGCAGGAACTTCTTGGAGTTCGTTCAACCAGTTATCGAGGTCAGTGCGCTTGATGCGCAGCTGTCCGTTTGGAAGCTTGTAGCAACGCGGTGCGCGGCCTTCTGCTCTCCAGAGATCGAACGTTGATCGTCCGACATTCATTTCTTCAAGCACTTCGCTGAGCTTGAGCCAGGTCTTATTGATTGTTGAGGCAACGGTGGGAATCCTTCTGTTGAGTGCCGGCCGGGTTGCCGACGCTCAGGAGAGTGCTTCTTTGTTTTGACCATGCACGCGCCGCTACGCGCGACTGGGAATCACCATGACGTGTGAGGAGAACATGTGCAAGACTCTACACGTGCGCAGCTGGGCACATGTTTGCGTATCGTGATCTTCCGGATATCATGCCAAGATGCGCAATTCGGATTCACTAGGAATGAAGAAGAAGCAAGAAGATGCAGACGCATTCCAGATATTGTTGAAAAGTGCACGGCATGAAATCGAGAAAAACGGTGTACTCGGTTTGCGCGTCGTCGATGTCGCCGCCGGTGCGCACTGCTCGATTACCCAGATCTACCGATATTTTGGTAGCCGCAACGGGCTAATTGCACACGCACTTGGAGATCTCTATCAGGAGATCCTTGATAGGGGTTTGGAGTCCGCACGTGAGTTGCTCGGTGATGCAGGACCACTGACCGTCGACAAGGTTATGCGGGTGTTTGTTCCACCGAGAGAGTTGTCGTTCTATCCATTCATGGCTGTGCGTTTGCAAATTCTCGCCGTGAGCTCAACAGTACCCGAATTAGAAGAACGTCTGTCAGATATTTCCCGTGCACAGTTTCTGAAGTGGAAAGCGATGCTTGAAAATGTGCGCCAACGACTGCCCGAGCAAACATTAATGGATGATCGTGCAGTGACCATAGATCTTCTCATGATGATGCCGTATTACGCGCGGTTGCTAGGTGAGGAGGGCATTGCTGATGATGTATACGTCGACTGGGTGCGCAAAAAACTATTTCCACAAAGTTGATGTATCCAAGTGATTCAACTTGCCGCGGATGAGTCGACCAGGTAGTGAGCCGGTGAATTGATCATTGGCCACTGTCTGTACGCCATTCACGAACGTGGCAACATAACCCTTGGCGTGTTGTACAAGTCGGCGGCCATTGGCGGGGAAGTCATAGACCATCTCTGGCATGTCAAAACTGAGTGCGTCAAAGTCGATGAGGTTCAAGTCTGCACGCAGGCCGGGGGCGATCAAGCCGCGATCACGCAGCCCGTACAACTCCGCGGTCTTTCGCGTCTGTCGTTGCACCATATGTTCAAGAGAGAGACGCGGTCCGCGTGTGCGGTCGCGTACCCAATGCGTGAGAAGAAACGTCGGCATGCCGCCATCGCAGATCGCTCCACAGTGTGCGCCGGCATCAGACAAACCGTTACGCGTGAGTGGGTGTTTCATCAACTCATATGTCATCGACAAGTCGCCGTATGAGTAGTTAAAAAATGGCATGTAGATCATGCCACGACCGTTGCGTGAGAGCAGTTGGTCGTACACCAGATCCATTGGTTCGATACCTCGAGCACGAGCTTGTGCCTCGATGCTGTCAGTCTTTGGATCTGGTTCGTAATTGATATTTGCATCGGTGACAGCAAACATCTTCCACAGACGTGTCTTCACGACATTGTCAAAGAAACCACCATCATCTGGTTGTTCGTGCACGAATCGTCGACGAAGTGAAGTGTCATGGAGCGCCGTAAGTCGCTCTTCGTGTGACAAATGCGCAATCGTTTGCCAGGCCGGATGAAATGCAAGCGGATGGAACGTGCCTTCAAGACACATCAACACTCCGATTGATCGACCAGCAACTTGCGTCACGATGTTGAGCCCATCGTTCACGGCCACTTCCATTTGCGCAAGTACTTGTCGCCACACATCGGGCGCTTCGTCTGCTTGATTCAAATTGACACTGACGGTCACTCTCGGATTGCGACGCGCTAATTCGCGCATCCATGGCCATTCATCAGTCGGCAAGATTTTATGTTCAGGAGCAAACTGAAATACACCACGACCATGTTTGCCCATCGCCTCTGCAATGCCAAACAATTCTCGTTCATCAGCTGTTGTCCCAGGAACTAATTCGCCACTCTTGCTTCTATGAATAGGAGTGCGACTTGTCGAAAATCCCAGTGCACCATGAGCGAATGCTTCGTCAACAAGCTTTGCCATCATCGTGATGTCTTCGGTCGTTGCAGATTCATTGGCTGCGCCGCGATCACCCATGACGTATCCACGAAGTGGACCATGCGCAATTTGTGTGCCGATGTCAATCACGCGTTGTTGTGATGCCAACACATCCATGTATTCAGGAAATGATCGCCAACCCCATGTCATTCCTTCTGTCATCGCAGAACCAGGAATGTCTTCAACACCTTCCATCAATTCAATGAGCCAATCGTGACGATCATCGTGTGCTGGTGCAAACCCAACACCACAGTTGCCCATCACCACGGTTGTTGCGCCGTGCCAACTGCTCGGTGTGAGCCACGGATCCCACGTGGCTTGTGCGTCATAATGCGTGTGAATATCCACCCAGCCAGGAGTGAGAAGAAGACCGTCTGCGTCGACCACGTGGTGCGCATGGGCGGTGCTTGCTGAACCTGCAGTATCAATAGAGGTGATGATTCCATCACGAAACGTCACGTCTGCCATTTGTGCGGGCGCGCCAGATCCGTCCACCATTTTCGCGTTACGAATAACCGTGGAATGATTACTTATTGACTCTGTCGCCACGTTCTTGATGTTAGTTATCGAGGCACCGTTAACAGATTTTTAGCTATTTACGCGTGTTCATCAACGCTTGGGCTGTAGCCGTAGGGCGGGAATTTTTCGCCACGTGGATACGGGAAATACTTGTGATGCCATTGTCCGGTGACCTCATAAATCGCGGTACCGACGGTTCCATCGCTTGTGCGCACTGACATCTCGGAGAGGCCGCCACCGAGTGTGTCGGGCAGGCCGTTTTGGTGTGGCCAGCTGTAGCGCTGTGCCCAGCGCCCTTGTGCATCAATCGTGACCCGTCGACCGCCTTCCAGCGTGAATGCAACGGTTCCGCGAAGTCCCTCAACGCTTTCGCCATAACGTTCATATGACGTTTCGTTGCCAGATGCGTCGAGCCATGAAAGATCATGTTCGAACGCAACAACAGGAATTGGTGTTGAACCATCAGATGGTGCAAAACATCCGTCGGTGTACACGCGTGCTCCATTGGGATATTCCCAACACCACACGCCATACATTCCCTCAGGGACTTGAATCGCAAGCCACATCCACATCGGACAACGTGCGTGATTACGAATACCCCAGGAATGGTCACGTTGACCCCACCAGTTTTCAATGGTGCGCGTTACGCCATTCATTGTGTACGTACCGTCATACCAACCACTTTGGAACATGTGTCGTTGATCCCAGATGATCTCATCGCCAGCTGTCATCATTCCGCGACGCAGTCCATATGGTGCGGTACGCGCTGTGAACGTGATGTCCATAGACAAAGGTGCGTTAGCGGTGTCAGCAACGTGTAAGTGAATCTGTTTGTGAGGCTCAACGATGTCAATCGTGACGGGACCAACTGAGAAATTGTTGAAGTCGCCGTTGACATGGCGGTCATGTCGCGCAAGAACTGGTGTATTGCCAACTCGTCCTAACTGCAATGAATCCATCTCGCCGCGAGTAGGGAAGTGTGCCAAGGTCAAGATCTCGACATCATCTTGACCATCTGGTGACTGCATGATGAAAAACAAACTTTCTCGCCAGTGGTGATGGTTGAGTGCGGTGAAACGAAATGGTTCAGGCAATTGATGGCCAAACCATTCGTCTGCGGGATCAAAAACGCCCATATGTTTAGTCTTTCAGAAGCGAGAGTGTCTCGAGGTCGGAGGCTTGTTGGGCATGGCGCTTGGCCATTGCGAGAAACATTGCATCACCGCGGTCAGTTTGTTTGACCAGCATTGACGCGATGACAGCCATGACGAATCCGGATAGTGCGTACCGTCGATAGAGAGTCCAAGCCTCATCAAAATCAAGGTTGATGTTGTAGTGAGTCAATCCGTCAACGTAGGTGCGAACCAGTTGTTCTTCGTGCATTTGACGATCATGCGGCAATAACCCAGCTCCGATGAAATACGAGAGGTCGGATACACCGCAGCCAAGTGACAACGTTTGAAAGTCGACAACACCTGCTTGAAGACCTTCAGGTCGAGGCATAAATAAAATGTTGTCGAGTCGGTAGTCGCCGTGCACAACTGTGAAATGTGGTGGTACAACAGTGAAGTACGGTTCGGCGTTTGCAATGAATCCGTCACCGATGGCTCGAGTGACGTCATCAAGTTGACTGCCATAACGCTCTACAAAACCGGGATACAGCATCTTCACTAATCCGCAGTACTCAATACGTTTGTCTGGAGTATTTCGATTAAGCCACTCCCATGACTCAAGATCATGTGCGTTCCACACGGGACCGTGGAGCCGAGCAAGTTCTCCTACGGCAACGCGCGCTTCCTCCAACGAGCAACCCGTAATTTGGTCGCCCTGGTAGCACGGCGCAAAGTCTTCGAGAAGTAAGAGGAATTCATCCGTTTCTGCGTTGTACTGGCACGCGTAACACCGAGGTGCGCGCACATCGACTCGATCAGCTAGTAACTGATAAAACGCTGTCTCGATTTCGTAGGTGCGAGTTAGTTGACTCGCGTGGCGACTTGATTCACTCGCGGATTCGTACTTGGCGATCAGGGTGGAGGGCAGGTCCGTGGGGCCCGAATATGTGAGGTGTAATCGTCGGCTTTCTGACATCTGCCCAGTCCCCACCGGTTCGGTTGAAACCTGAGTGACGACAGTTGTTCCCAGCCTTGGAGCAAGAGCAGTCGTGATATTGGCTAGGGACTGCACAGGGGTATCCACAGCCCGCACCGTAGTGGAGTTTCTCCTGGACGAAACCAAGTACCTATTAGTTGTATAGAAAATTTGATAACCTCACAGGTAATTGTTTTTTCGATATTTCCAATAGAAAAATGTTTGTCGCAAAGGGGCCGTAGATGAGGCGAGTAGTTCGAATAATGACAGCGTTGGCGTTGGTGATGACCGGCTTGACGTTTGCCATCGCAACGCAAACACCGCAAAAAGCGGATGCAGCAAATCCGAACAAGATCACGATTTGTCACCGCACTGCGGCAGTTAATAATCCCTATAGGCGGATCACTGTCAACAAGACCGCGATCGCTGACGACATCACGAGTGAAACGCCCCCCGCTGGCAAGCGCGGTCACGGCCAATGGTCGCACAACCTGTGGCCATCTCAATTGGGCACAAATGTATCGAGTCGCCCGAGTCCAAATGTTTTTAATCCAGCATGGAAGACCAGCTACTACCAAACAGCAACGCAGAAGCGTTGGGGTGACATCATTCCATTAACGCTCGACAATGGGACTTCACATAATGCCGCGGCAATGGGATTGAACTACTCAGGCGCAGGGGAAGCGATTTATAACGGAACAACACTCAACGGTGTGAACTATGCGGGACTCTGTAAGCGCATGAGCGCCGGTCAATTTTGTCAGTCACTAATTAATGAAGGCGGAACATTGGCGCAATGCCAAGAGGAACTTGTTGAACAAAATTCTGATGACGACGCTGCGGCAAAGAGTGCTTGTGGTGGAAGCTTCACAAACTGTTCACTTACAACGCTGATTTCGGTAAAGGCAACCACAGGTGCCGTAACATGTTCGAACAACACGCCAACATTTGCTGGAACCGCATCAACGGGTACTGTCGCACATGACGTGACATTCGAATACGGATCTGATCCGTCCCTAATTTCACCGGCACCAACTTCTGTTGCCGCCACACCAGGAACAGTGACAGGGACCGGATCCTTTAGCGTGACGCTAGGTAGTTCATTACCGGATGGCACTTATTATTACCGTGCCGTCGCAACGGAGTCAGCTACAGAAGGACGGCTCGAAGGCGGCATCGCTTCATTCAGTGTGACGAGTAGCGGTTGCACCGTCCTGTCGACTGGCACAGATCCGAATCTGGAACCACCTGCGGGTGGTTATTACGGTCGACTCAAAGGCGTGGTGTGGATCGATCAAAACCGTAACGGCAAACAAGACTCCGATGAGCCCGGATTGCCGTTCACTCCGTTAACTGCAGAGATCACAAGTTCCGCAGTATCTGGCCAAAGTGTCAGGACGGCCGGCGTGCGTAAAACTGCGGTTCGCAAGTACGTGGTGACCGCAACAACCGACGCATTTGGCAACTATGACGTACCGTCTCTAGAACCTGGTAGCTGGTCAGTCATTGCGAAATTGCAGACGAGTGCTCTGGAACGTACGTACGATACAGGTGGTGGTTTAACCGATTGGCTCGCGAGTGCTCTTGTGCCAATTAATGGTGTGGGAGAAGCTGATTTTGCTGCGGCAGGAAACGCACGTGTAGCGCTGACTGTTGAGCCGACTCCGACATGCAGTAGAGCGAAGAGCATTGAAGTGACCTGGGCTGGTGTTGACAACAAACTTGGTACGAAAGATGATGTGACGTTTATCGGTACGGTAACTCAGCAAGAAGCAATCGTGCGTGGTCTACCGTGGGGCAGTTACACCGTCACACCAATATGTGCAGATGGAACACGGTTAGCGAAGCAAACCCTGGTCATAACAAAGGCGCAGTCAACAAAAGTGACAAAACTTAGTGTTGAACTTGCCCCCGCAACTCTCCCTGCAACCGGCAATGGTGTGAACATGAACGTGCTTCTTATGGCCGTTGTGATTATTGGAGCGGGTATTGCTCTCATGACACCACGACGACGAGCATGTCGTTAATGCATCGATAAAACGTAGGAAAGGCCGGGGAGAAGTTCCCCGGCCTTTCCTAGTTGGGGCGTTAATAACTTGAACACTGCCCTGTGTCCTATTCTGATTGGGAGCACATCGGGGGGTACATGGCTACTGAATCAATTCGCGAGATGGCTGAACGTCATTGGCATGGTGATGGCGACTTGGTCTACACCGAACACCCTGTAGGGGTCGTTCTCGATCGGGCATCAGAGGAGATTGCACCAGGCATCCTCACCTTCATCTCTATTGCATCAGTGAACGCGATTGATTCTGGCGATGGTTTGGTCATGCTCGACACGGGTGGTCAGTTTGATTCAGATCACGTATTCGAAGAAGTGCGCAAATGGCGGCCAACCTCTCCATTACGTGCCGCTGTGTATTCCCATCATCACATCGACCACATCTTTGGAACAAAGCGATTCGAAGAAGAAGCTGTAAGTAAGAAGTGGGCACCACCAGTTGTGTATGCGCACGAAGATCTCCCTGAACACTTTCGTCGTTATGAACGCACGCTTGGTTGGAATGCGGCGATTAACAAACGTCAATTCGCATTACCGATTGAGAAGTTTGTGTGGCCTGACAGTTATCGCTATCCCGATGTCACTTATAAGGATCGATTGACATTCACACAAGGTGATCTCACGTTTGAGTTGTACCACGGTCGCGGTGAAACTGATGACGCAACGTGGACGTTCTGTCCAGAAAAGAAGATTTTGCATCCAGGAGACTTGTTTATTTGGGCTGTTCCCAATGCAGGTAATCCGCAAAAGGTGCAACGTTTTGTGAGCGATTGGGCGCATGCGCTTCGACAAATGGCTGCAACTGGCGCGGAAGTGATGTTGAGCGGACACGGACTACCAATCTTTGGTGCCGATCGTGTGAAGCGCGCGTTGATCGATACCGCTGATCTTCTGGAATCACTGGAGCAACAAACACTTGCATTGATGAACACGGGTAAGTCGCTTGACCGAGTCCTTCATGAAGTGGAAGTTCCGGCGCACTTACGCGAGTTGCCATACCTTCAGCCGGTGTATGACCATCCACAATTCATCGTGCGCAATGTGTGGCGCCGTTACGGCGGTTGGTGGGACGGCGAGCCTGATTCACTCTTACCTGCACCGCGCGCACAACAGGCCACGGAGTGGGTGCGCTTGTCGGGCGGGCTTGAAAATGTGTTGGCTCGCGCGCGTGAGCTTGCTGCTCAGGGTGATTTGCGTATGGCGTGTCACCTCGTGGAGTTTGCCATCTTATTTGACCCCGCATCGAAAGAGGCTCACGAGACCCGTACCGAGGTGTACCGCACACGCTCACTAGATCAGACCAGTTCGATGGCGCGCAACATCTTGAACCACGCCGCATTCGCGAGCGAGCAGGGAAAACGGGACCTCGCCGGCGATTTCTAAGCCGATTCGTAGATGCCTGTGACGAAATAACCCTCTCGTGAGGGCCTTTTGTCTTGTCCAAGGCGATGTTGTCGTACTTCTATATAGGTATGACCATGACCGAACCTCGTATCCCAACGCTCGAGGAGTTCCGCGCTGAGGCGCGCGAGTGGCTCGCGACGCAGTGGCCACAACGTCCAGAAGATGTCTCTGCTATCTGGGGTGAAGGGTCTGATTCAGTTTCTGTCTTTCACGACGTGCCGTTTGAAGAAGAGTTAGCTCTCGACAAAGCGATTCGCGATTGGCACAAAAAGAAAATTGATGCGGGCTGGGCTCTTTTTACATGGCCCGAACGGTTTGGTGGTCGGAACTTGCCGAGTGCATACGAGCGAGCGTTTGTGGAGGAAGAGGCTCGCTTCATCGTTCCGCGTGAACATGAAACATTTAACGTCACTGTCAATCTTGTGGGACCCACCATCGCGGTGTATGGAACAGAAGAACAACAAGATCGCTTCATCCCACCATTCATTCGCTCCGACATGTTGTGCTGTCAGTTGTTCTCAGAGCCCAACGCAGGTTCAGACCTTGCGTCATTGTCGTGTTCTGCGAAGCAAGTGGGTGACTCTTGGATCATTGATGGGCAAAAAGTGTGGACATCGGGTGCGCGTTTGTCGGAATACGGTCTGCTTATTGCGCGTTCCGACACAACGGGCGCAAAGCACGCCGGCATGACAGCGTTCTTGTTGCCACTGAACTTGCCTGGAGTTGAAATTCGACCTATTCGTCAGATGACTGGCGGCGCGTCATTCAACGAAGTGTTTATGACGAATGTTGAATTGTCTGATGATTATCGCCTGGGTGCCGTTGGAGAAGGATGGAAAGTAGCGCTCACCACTCTTGGATTTGAACGCAATAGTTCAGCTGACGGAGCTGGTGGTGCTGGAGGAACTCCGCAACAGTTGATTGCTCTCGCGCAACACTTGGGAAAGAACACTGACCCCATTGCACGACAGATGCTTGCAGAGGTGTATTCAATGGGTCGTATCGCGGAGTTGTCGGGTCTTCGTATGCGTGGCACATTGTCCGCTGGTCAAGATCCGGGACCTCTCGGATCACTCGGAAAATTGTTTTGGACGCAACGCCTTAATCGCACCTCCGATGTTGCGACGTATCTCCTTGGTGCAGACCTCATTGCTGACGCGGGCGAGTGGGGCAAGTACGCGTGGGCAGAACACGTACTTGGCGCACCTGGCTATCGCATTGCAGGCGGTAGCGATGAGATTCAGCGCAACATCATTGGCGAGCGGGCGCTCGGTTTGCCACGCGAACCCCGTTAGACAGCGCTACGCGATAAAAGATCAATAACGTTCGTTACGCGCTAAATACGCGTTATTTCGCAGAAATCTTTAGTGCTGCTGACTTAAACGACTTTTTGTTCAAGGTGCATGTTGCACGCACAGATCCAGCACCTTTGTACGCATTTGCAGCAGGTCGAATTGTTGCCTTACCACTCTTGTTGACCTTTGCTGTACCGACAGTCTTTCCCGTGTTGGTAGTGACTCGGCATGTGGCACCAGGTGTGGCGACGAGTGTGATCTTTGTATTGGATTTCATCGTTGCTTTTGTCTTGCCGACGGCTGGCGTCGGGGCGGCAATGCGTACTTGGCCCGCTCCCTTTTTCAAAGTGAGAGTCATCTTGTTCTCGGCCGCAGCTTTGCGAACGGATGCGACGCGGACTCGAGCAGAAGAGACATTCAATTGAAGAAATTGTGTACAGACTTGCGCTAAACCTTGGGCAACGGATCCGCTGTTGCAGTAGGTGCGAAGGGAGTCGGCCGTACAAGTAGATAATCCGGCTGCTTGGCAGACTTGTTGATACTGGCTCATGTCGACGCTAGAGCCACCACCAGATCGAGACGGAATCTTGTCCGACATGTCAAGAGTTTGAGTCTGTGAGAACTTACCGTTGCCGACATATCCGCTGAATGCTCCAGTACCTACGGTGATGTACACGTCGGCGGTGAACGCAAGGTCAATTTTCTTCGAATTCGTAAAAGATGCCGTGTCACCATTTACTGTGCCATTCACTTCAATAGTTCCGGCTAGAGAACTGGACTGTGCATCTTTGAATGCGAGAGTGAAGGTGCACGCTTGGAGCACTGTTCCGCTGAAAGTTGAAACCGAAACACTCGGATTACTTATGCCACCAGTAATCTGCAAATTGATGGTGAATTGTTGCTGAGCATTACACGAGGCATCAATAGTTCCATTGTTGAATCCGGGGTCACTGGCAGCAAGTCGAGTGTTGATTGCGGTGCCGGTGATTGGCTGCTTCGGGTTTGAGACCGTGCAAGTAATCGTCACTGATGTAGCGCCACCTAGGACTGCTGCACCTATCTCAGTTGGAGTCTTATCGCATGTTTGCGGAAGATCGGCGGCAGTTAACGGGTTAATCGTGAGTGCGAAGTCAAGCGCTTCAGCAGGAATGTCCACGGCTGACGCTGATGTGATGGGAGTGGCTACTACTCCGAGTAAGCCAACTACTGGAATGAGAAAGATCCGACGCAATTTCATCTGAGGCCCCCTTGTGAAACGGCGATGCCGCTCGTGCTCTACATAGTAGACGCTGTTTTGTTCCGGGTTGACACAACAATATGGGGGTGTCGAGCGGTCGTCTAATTCCGCTCGGTCAGGAAAACGCGTGCAATGTCTGCAATCACCGCTTCTTTTTCTTCAATTGGAGGAAGAATCACCAACTGGTCGAGGCCCGCTGCGTATAACTGTGCGACACGCGTGCGTAATTGCTCGGGTGTGCCCACCATGCACGTGCGATCAATCAGCTCTGGCGTCACAAACTGTTCTTCTTCAGGGATCACCCAACAGTTGTGTCCAAGATGGATGCGTTGGTGTCTGCGATCAGGTGGTGTGAGTTCCACTTGTCGTACGTAATCGTCCCAAATGTCCGCAAGATCCGCTGGTGGACGTCGACCAAACTGTGTCATTTGTTCGTACGTGTAATGCAAACTTGCAATTGCAAACGCGCCTGCTTGTTGCTTGACGCGCTCACTGTCCAAGGTCTCGCCCTCCCGTAAGACGACCATCGTGGTGAGATTGGCTATAGGGAACTTGGTGCGATTGATACTCAGCATTTGTTCACGTGCTGTACGACGTAAACGTCCCCACAATGACTGCACGGCATCGGGGGTATTGGGAAGTGATGTGATCAATCCATCGCCGTGACGCACCGCAACAGCGAGAGCTTTTGGTCCAAACGCTGAGACATACATGGGCATGCGTGGTGAGAATCGGACAAATCCATCATCGGGCATGACGTGTCGTACGGTAGTGCTTGTTCCGCGAAATTCGTATTCCACTTCTCGACCATCAAGAAATCCGCGAAGGTCATATAGATACTGATCAAATTCACCGATGCGCATCGGATGATGTCCCATGATGCGCATCGCGGTGTTACCGGTACCGACTGCACAAAATACGCGTCCAGGTGCGAGTTGATTAATGGTTGCATGTGCTGCTGCAGTGACTGGGGCAGTGCGAGTTGAAGGAACTGCGACGCCCGTTCCGATTTTAATCGTTGATGTTCGCGCGGCGATGAGAGCCATAATTGCGTACACGTCAGACCAAATCATCTGACTGTCAGCTGCCCACACGTGAGTGAAGCCGAGTCGTTCCGCTTCAACGACGTAATCAACGTCTTGAGGGCGAGATGCTAGACAAATGCCAAATTTCATCATGGTGTTATGACCTCACCTGAATAACGTTGCGTTCTTTGACAATTGGTGCAAATACTTCTGCACGAATCTTGTTATGCAAATCATCATGGTGGTATGCATTCCAGTCTTCTTCATTGTCAAAAGAAGCGATAACTACGTAATCGTTGTTTCCGGCAAGACCTGCATTGGGCCCACACACGTACGATTTCACATACGGCATTGTTGAACGCATGTCGTTCAGAGTCTTCGTGATGAAAGCGATGTGTTCCGGCGTTTGAGGTTCAGAAAATGTGAACATGGCAACGTGATGAATCATGTGGTCACACTAGAAGACAAAATAAAAAAGGACCCACCCGCAAAGGTGGGTCCTTTTTTAACGTTGTAGTTACCGACGCTTGCCCTTTTTGGCGGTTGCCTTACGAGCGGTTGTCTTCTTTGCTGATTTCTTCACTGCTTTTTTAGGAGCAGCTTTCTTGGTTGTCTTTTTCACTGCCTTCTTCGCAGCTGGCTTAGCAGCTGTTTTTTTGGCAGGAGCGGGAGCAGCCTTACGCACTGTGTTGACCTTTGGAGCAGGTGCGACGCCAAGTGCAATGTCTTTGAATCCCTTCAACGCGGTGATCTTTGCAACAGTCTTTGCAGGGACTTTTACTTGTTCACCGGTAGCTGGGTTACGGGCCATGCGCGCTTTGCGCTTGATCTTTGCGAATTTCGCAAAGCCCGAGATATTCACGACCTCGCCTTTAGCGACATTTGCCAAAATGACGTCGATGGTTCCTTCGACCATCTTGGCAGCTGTCTTATTGTCGACATCGGTGTGGATGGCTACTGCTTGGATGAGTTCACGTTTCTTCACGCCCTGAAACTTATTGCACGAGACGCCAAAAAGCGTGGATAGTAAGGGGTTTTTGAGGCACTAGGGTGCGACCATGGGATACACCAATTATTCACTTGTTCACGTCACCGTCGAAGAGGGCATCGCCCGGGTGGTCATCGACAACCCCCCGATCAATATCTTCACCGCCGAGCTATATGCAGAAATGTTGCGGTTATCGGAGGAATTGGCCCTTGATGACGAGGTTCGGGTGGTCGTTGTGAGTTCCGCCAATCCCGAGTTTTTCATTGCCCACTTTGATGTCGGTCTCATCTTGGAATTCCCCGAGCGCCAAGCCCCAACCGAATTGCACGAATATCACCGTATGTGCGAGCGAATGCGCACCATGGGCAAGGCAACAATCGCGGTGATCGAAGGCCGGGTCGGTGGCGGTGGAAGCGAGTTCGCAGCCAGTTTTGACATGCGTTACGCGTTGCGCGGGGGAGCCTTATTCAACCAGCCTGAGGTCGCCCTTGGCATTCTTCCGGGCGGTAGTGGCACTGTGCGTCTTTCTCGTCTCATTGGTCGCTCACGAGCGATGGAGGTAATCCTCGGATGTGATGACATCGATGCCGACACTGCCGAGCGTTGGGGGTGGGTAAACCGCACGTTGAGCGCAGATGAACTGTGGCCATTTGTTGACCGCATGGCGAGGCGCATTTCGTCCTTCCCGCCGAATGCGGTGAGGGAGGCGAAAGCATCGATCTTGAATAACGATCACAACGTGCCGCAAGACCTGTTGGCAGAGGCCGCCGGATTCGCGCGTCTCATCAAAGATCCTCGCGCGATTGCGGCGATGACCAACTTCATGAGCCGTGGTGGTCAGACTCGCGACGGCGAGTTGCGCCTTGGTGCTTTGTGCGACGAAATTAACGACTAAGGCGTCTCCGGCAGTTGAACAAACGGGGTGAGTACACTCGCCCAAGTGACTGAAAGGGACCCCGTCAACTTTCTTCCTGTCAATGTATTGATTGTTAATCAACATGGGGACAACAGGGGAGATGAGGCGGCTCTCGACGGAATGTTGCGTGGATTGACCGAACAATTCGGTTCAGCACGCTTCACCGTTGTTCATCAATTCGCAAATGCGTCCGTTGGTCCCGCTCTTCGTTCCGATGTGACGTGGATTCCTCACAAGATCAGTGCGGTAGAGGCCTTACGACTCGTTTTGTACGCCGCAATACGCGTGCTTCGAGTGCGTCCAAAGTTCTTGTTGGGTCGCGTCGGCAAGCAAACAATTGAAGCCTACGAGCAAGCCGATATTGTGATTTCTGCTCCTGGTGGTCCGTACTTTGGGGACATCTACATCAACCACGAATTTGTTCATTGGTTCTATGTGTGGATCGCCAAGTTGCATAAGAAACCAACTGGCCTTTATGCCACATCTGCTGGTCCATTTAAGAAGAAGTGGGCGAATCCATTTCGACGAATGACATACCGGTGCTTTGACGCGTTGTATGTGCGTGAAGAGATATCTGCTCAACACATTAAGGATTTGTTTGGAAGTCGTTCGATCAACGTAAGTGTTTCTGTAGACGCCGCTTTGCAAGTGTCTGTGCCACCGAGTGATCGGGATCAACGTCGCCTCATTGTTGTCTCGGCGATTAACTGGGCGTATAAGGGTGACGACAATGTCGACGAACGCCGCAGTCAATATGATTCAGCAGTTGTCGCGACCGTGATTGAGCTTGTTGATGCAACATCAGCGCGAGTTGTCTTCGTTCCGCAATTACACGGCACCCGACATCGGGACACCCCGTATCTTTTGCATCTCGCAACAGTTTTGCGTGAACGAGTCAATCATCTACCAATCGATATTGAAGTTTGGGACGAAGAACGCGACATGATGTCACAGCGCTCTCTTTTTGCGTCTGCTGATTTTGTGATTGCGGGTCGGTATCACCCTGCTGTATTCGCTTTGTCGGCAGGAGTGCCACAGGTGTGCATCCCTTATGAGCACAAAGCTACGGGAGTTCTCGCCCTTGCCGGATTATCTGATGTTGTGTTGCCAATTGAAAATGTCTCTGAACAAAAATTGAAGTCATTGGCTGCATACGTTCGAGACAATGCATCAGATGTTCGTGAACGCTCGCAGCGTGCGTCGGTGACTTTGCGTGAATTGTCGTCCGAAACATCTCGTGCAATGGCAAAACTTGTGGTGCGACAATGACAAGAGTTTTGATCACCGGAACGGGAGACCCCACGTTTGGGCGCAACCAACAAATCATTCGGTTATTAGAACACGCGGGATGCAGAGTGACCGTTCGGGTGCACTCAATGTGGAAGGGCGACAAAACGGATGCTGTTTCTGCAGGAAAAGTTTCACTTGCGCTTCGCGCGTTTCGCCAGTACGTAAGAGTGATTGGTGCAACGGTATCTGCCGGGGTACGTCGTCGCCCAGATGTCGTGATGGTCTTACATCCCTCGCAAATCGATGCGGTGATCGTGGGGCCGCTGTGCAAGGTATTTCGACTGCCATTGGTGATCGACTTCTTTGTGTCATTACGTGAAACCGTGGTGGAAGACCGCGGACTCATAAGTGGTACATCAATCGGCGGCCGTCTCTTGCGTCGATGTGATCAACTTGCTGCCCAACTTTCGACACGGGTGATAACAGACACTCCAGAAGATGCTGATTTCTTTTCGTCAACAACGAAAACACCTCGCCACAAATGGTCTGTCGTGTGGGTAAGTGCTAATCCGAGCATTTATGTTCCATCTACGGACGCGACTGTCATTCCACGCTCCGTGTTGTTTTACGGCACCTACATTCCTCTTCAGGGGATAGAGCACATAGTGCGAGCATCCGCACTGATGCCAGCAGACGTCTCTGTGACGTTGATTGGTAGTGGTCAAGAACGTGAACGCATTGAGGCGATCATCAGAGAAGAAAGACTTCCTGTCACTCTGATTGACTCCGTGTCCGAAGAAGAACTCGAGCAACACATCGCGCGCGCTGCAGTGTGTCTTGGAGTTTTTGGAGATGGGCCAAAGACGGCTCGCGTTATTCCCAACAAAGTTTTTCAATGTTTGGCGATGGGCAAAGCGATTATTACGGGGGATACGCCAGCCATAGCCACATTGGGAGATGCGGTGGTAACGGTTCCTGTTGCTGATCCGAAAGCAATTGCTGATGCTGTCTCAGAACTCCTAGGTAATGATGAGAGGCGTCACGAATTAGAAATTCGCGCACGGCAGAAGTTTGTTGATCACTTCGACGAACGCGTTGTCGGTGGCACAATGACAGACGTGATTGCACGAGTCATTGGTCGCGATAGTGCAGTAGCACCGCTGACGATTATGGCGCGATTACGCGAGCCATACATCTCCAAATCGATTCGCAGCATCCGACCTTCAAATGTCTTGGAAGTGGGTGCCGGACAAGGTGCAATGGGAACTCGACTCGCTCAATTTGCACCGTATGTGGGTGTTGAGCCAGACACAGCATCGGCTGGTGTAGCGATGCAGCGCCTTGCGTTGATTGAAAACGCAAGTTTTAGAAATGGCGGTATTGAACGCGTGTCGGCGGACGAAAAGTTTGATGTCGTGTGTGCCTTCGAAGTGCTGGAACACATCGAAGATGATGCGGGCGCAGTTTTGCAATGGCTATCGCATCTTCGAGAAGGTGGAACTTTGTTGCTTAGTGTTCCGGCGCACCAACGCCGTTATGGAGTATCTGATCGTGCAGTCGGTCACTTCCGTCGCTACGACGCAAGCACGATTGATGACTTGTGTGATCGCACGGGGTGTGAAGTGGTTTCCCGCTATTCCTATGGCGCAATTGGTGGTCATGCGTTGGAAAGTGTGCGCAATGCAGTGTTGAAACGACGTGGTGACATTGAGTTTGGCACCAGTGGTCACCACGACGTAGCGCAACGAACCGCGGCAAGTGGTCGACTCTTTCAACCTTCAACTCGTTGGGGTGGGGCACTGACCGCAGTAATCGCTGCCCCTATGCGACTTGTTCAGACACCGTTTGCGCGAACGTCAGTTGGTGTGGGTTGGGTAGTCGCTTTACGCAGACGAGGCACGGTAAAGGCATAGCCAAGGGAACCGAGCACTACTGCCGATACGAGCATGATTCCACGGTCAGTGGTCGCAGCCAAGAGACCTGTATCAAAACTAGAACCCATGCCGATTGCAGCTGCGGTGATGAAGAACTCGCGAATACCAATTCCCCCTGGCGTAAAGGCGATGATGCCCGCAATTGCCGCCGCCGGTGCGATGACGAGAAAAAACCACAACGATTCATCAACGCCTAATAGCGAGAAAGCGAGTTGAAAACGCCACGCGTTGATTGCGTATTTTGCAATGTCGATCAAGGTGACGGTGAGTGATGTCGTGGGATTACTGCGTATGTCATTCCACCCTCTTGCGAAGTTGGAGATGGCACGGCGCAGTCGACCCGAAGGTTCGTCGGTAGTGGGCAGTGGAATTGCCAAGAAAAGTACGCATGCGAGACCAATTCCGATGAATACGGCAAGCATGATCCATGCAAAGTCACCACCAGAGATTGCGTATGCGAGGACACCGATGACTCCCACCACCGCTGATGATCCAAGACTGATGATGAGGTTCGCCCCATACGTGCTCGCATTTCGTGAATACGACAAATCATGGACGGTTTTCATGTACTGAAACTTGTACATCGTGCCCACTTGGGCGGGAAGCAAGTTTCCAAGAAGTCCAGAAGAAAACACCATCCAGTTTTCCCAAAATGTCACTTTCACACCAATACTGCGATAGACCACCCAAAATTCTGCTGAATTTAAAAAATGACCGAGCGTGATTAGCGCAGCGATGAGAGCAAGATCCCAAGACGGGTCCTCCCATAAGGGGCGTAAATCTTCGCGGCGGTTCCATACCAATGCGATGAGTGCGGCAACTATAAGTGCCGACAACCCGTAACGCACCACCTTTTTGCTCAACATGACGGTAACTACCTGATCATTCTGTTGAACGATGCATACGACGACAATAGTCCAATTGCTTGCAGTGTGTGATGTCCAATTGACACTTTGTTGCGGTACCACTCCTCAGCGCGTTTTGGTGACAGCAACGTATCGACATACTCAGGATTCCAATCAAATGGTAGATCTGCGAGTTGCGTGATGATGTTTGCGCGAATGTCGTTCATGTACCACGTGTCAATGGGTGAATCAACAGGAGATTGTTTTGGTTGATCAATGATCACATCAGGTAACAATTCGTACTTGCGGACCATCGCCACCAAAAGTTCTTTACCGTTTGCAGAGGGAGATTCGTCTTGTTTCTTTAGGTAGTCAATTGGCAACGACGCGACATAGGAACGAAACAAAGGATGGAGATATGGAGTGAAATGGGGAAGTCCTGTTGCGGCCATCGAACCATCAACTTTGATTTTGCTTTGGTTTGTGAGTCCGTTGCCGTGAAACGCGCGACGCGGACCATCTAGTCCGGCAACAGCGGTTGCGAGGCGTTCGCGAATTTGTTCAACTGTTTCAACTTGCTTGGGCGAAGGTCCACGGCGCAATCGCGACAATGCGTAGTCATCGAGATAGCGCGTCGGGAGATGACCGCGTGCTGGTTCATCAAGCATCAAGTTGCCGATCACACTTCGAGCAGTTCGAGCAACATGTCCGAGATGTTTTTCTGCAAAGCCTGTGCGTAAAGGGGAGCGTGCCGCTACGAGGAGCCAATGAGGAATCCTGGATAAACGTTTATTGAGCGCTGCTCTGCGGTTCACGGTGGGATAACTGAGAAATACCGCGTCACAACCGTCACCATTGAAAATTTCAGTGTGGCCATCACGTTGTGCCTGCTGCGAAGCAGACAGTGTGTGAATTTGGTAGTGCGCCTGCGCACCAGGTTGGGTGAAATAACGACCAAACTGACGAAGATTCGACTCGATGATGTCGGGAGTAAACAACACATTGTGATGAGTGATACCTAGATCCCGTACAAATGCATCGACGTTTCGCTGTTCATAACTAGCGTTGCCAAACGTGAATGTGTATGTGTCAACCTCATGCCCCATGCGTCGAAGCGACGCAGCAACGAGCATGGAATCAAAGCCACCGAGGAGTACCGCGTGACGCTTACTTCCTGCGGCAAGGTCTTCAAGTGCGCCAAAAAATCTGTCACGCAACTCGGGGATCGCGGCCTCAAAGGACGAGGGAGATGAAATCTCAGGGTGACTCACGGTTGTGTGCGTGGTTGCTCTGTTTGTCACATTCCAGCGTGTACCTGACGGGACAGCAGAGATCTTGTCGTATGCAGTGTGCGTGTCGGGGTAAAAACCAAATCCCAACATGAAGTCTTCATATCCACGGTCAATGTCGCTGCCGGTTGTACGTGCGAGAAGATGAAGTGATGAAGATAGGAGCGTGTCGTTATCTACAGAATGTGAGAACAATCGATGATTACCACGGCCTGTCGCAACAATTAACTCATCGCTTGCACAGGCTGCTGCAATGACATCATCTGGGGCGTTATTGAGAAGAGTATCTGCAGACGAGTAATGCAACTTCGCAATTCGTGCGCCTGAACCATAGAACCCTGCCTCATTGTTGAGTGCGGTGGCACGACTGTCACCAAGCACGGCGATACGTACCGATTGAGAAGAAACCGCAATACGGATGTCTGCACCTAGTTCACGCGCAAGTTCGCACGCCGAATCAAAACGTTGGGAAGAGGGTCCTGAATGTGCAATAAGCCCGTACATGTCAACATGAATCTAGACCTTGACGCATCCACAACGTGAGGTCTAGTGCGGGCTCATCACCGCCGTCGATCCAGCCAGTTGCTGTCGGAGGTTCGGCATCAGTGCTGATCACACAATTCACTTCCACGGGAACTGTCTCAGAGTCTTCGATTGCTATTAGTTGAATTGGATGTACGAGATAGCGATAGTCAACAAAGGCATTGCCCGCTCTCGTATCAACTTCAACAGCAACGTCAGTCTCTTGGCGTTCGTTGTCGTCTACCAAACTTTCTATTCGATTGTCCAAGACAAGATCATCACGAATTTCTCGATAGGGAATCACTGTTTGCGTGGCCGTGTAGATAGTGGCAAGCGCACCAATACAACTGAGCAGTACCAGTGCGTTCGTTGCAGAACGTTGCCACAACATGATGACAATGGCTGCAATCGCGATGAAAACTATCGCCAGAACGACGTAACCGATTGGTGCGAATGTGTCGCGCGTCCAGTCGAGAGCAATGGCGTTGGGAGGCGAGAAATAGCGATTCGTCATAATCATCTCGCGCAGACGATCACCGTCGGTTGCGATGAGCAGAATCACTGTGAGTACCGCTACCACTGATAGGCCAGCTCCCCAGAGTCTCCAGCGCGACGATGTGAGCAGTGCCGCACATGCAATTGCCACGAGGACCGGGCTCACCGCCTCGACGTACCGTCCGTAAATCAAATGATCAGGTCGTGTGATGTGAGCCAATTGCACCGATGATGTGAGAGCGACCGCGCTGACCATTGCAATGACATATAAAACAGGTGTTAGTTCGCGCCACGAACGCTTTGAAAAGTGTTGCCAAATAGCTAGACACGAGACGGCAAGTCCAACAAAGGCAAGTCCAAATGAAGTGGAGATGAGATACCACATTTGTCCTGCCGTCGATCGCAGAATGTGTGGCCATTCGCTAAGTGTTGACATTCGCTGCAACATGCGATCTTCTTTGCCAATTGATTCTGTATACAAATCGTCGCGCAGATAGGCGTTGAGTTGATCAAATGCAAGGTACACAGCAATGCATGTCGCAAGGCCCACAAACAGTGATCGATATCGTTTTGGCTGAGAGAACAATGTGATGCCGACCATCGCAAGCACCGTCAGCGGAAGCAGCAAGACAAATCGGCCATGAACGATAGGTAGAAAGCCAGCTACCGCTCCAGTCGCTGCCATTTTCCAGACGGTCGGTGATTTGCTGATTTCGAAAATCAGCAACACAACAACAGCAATCAACAAACGACTGAGTGATTCCGCATACGCAAACAATGAAAAGGCTGCGACCGATGGAGCCACAGAAATAGTGGCGGCAACGAGAGCCGCCCACCGTGCTGAGATGGAGAAATGTCGTGTCATCAACGCATAAAGCGCAAGTCCAGTGAGTAACACAAAAAACATGTTGAGAAAAAGCGATACACGAAATTGCACATCTATTGATCCGCCAAATAATGCGCCAACAGCAGTCACCATGCTGTAGCCCGCCTGATAGAAGGCGCGAACGTCAGGCAATGGTGTCTCTTCGTGGCCTGTCAGGACGCGACCATTCAGTAGGTAACTCAATTCGTCAGGGTGCGTTGATGGTCCATGAACAAAAAAGATGGAGATCGCAAGAACTATCGATGTGATTGTTGAGAGTGCGACGACGTACGCGAGCGTCCAACGGGGAGGCTCAGTCATAAGAGATGACTACTTGGGAGAAGGTTCTTTAGGGAGTCCCAATGCACGTTCAGAGATCGTATTGCGTTGAATCTCATCTGTTCCACCAGCGATTCGCAGTCCCGGTGCGCCAGTGAGGAATCCGCTCCAGGCATACGTTCCCCATTCGCCAGAGTCAGCGGTCATCGCCGGTCCCAGAATTTCGCCAGCAAGTTTGCCGATGCGGCGAAGTTGTGTTGTGTACAGCAATTTAGTGATTGAACCCTCGGGTCCGAGATCATGACCGGCGGCAACGGCGGCTTCTTGACGAAGACGCAACATACGAATGATTTCGTCGTAGAGGTACACCTCGGTGAGTCTGCTACGCACTATCGGATCTCTATTCAGTCCCCGCTGTCGCGCCAACTCAAAAACACGTTCGGTGGGGCTAACCGTTGTAGAACCACCACGGTTAGCAACCACGTGTCTCTCATTCATCAAGGTGGTGAGAATTGCACGCCAACCCATACCTGGTTCTCCAACACGATTTGCATGAGGAACTCGTACATCGTTGAAAAACACTTCGTTGAATTCAGCATGTCCATTCATTTGTTTCAGTGGCCGAATCTCAACTCCTGGAGTATCAAGTGGCAACATGAACATCGTCAAACCCTGATGTTTAGGAACTGACGAATCAGTGCGTGCGAGCAATTGCCCATAGTGTGCAATGTGGGCGTAGCTGCTCCACACTTTCTGTCCATTGACAACCCATTCATCACCGTCTCGCACCGCAGTGGTGCGAAGGCCTGCAAGATCTGATCCTGCTTCTGGTTCGCTCAACAATTGCGAACAGATGATGTCGCCACGATGAATGCCGGGTAAGAAACGCTTCTTAAGGTCGTCACTTCCGTGTTCAAGAATTGCAGGACTTACCATTCCACGACTGACTTGGAACAAGCCTTGGTCGGGCACATCAAACTCTCCGAGTACGTCTGCGAACGCCTCTTCATGATGTGGGGTTAATCCCATTCCGCCGTATTCGGTCGGGCCACTGATCCAGCCGTATCCGTTGTCGAAAAGAAGACGTCGAAACTCAATTACGCGTTCGCGAGAACGTGGATCATCGTGTTCGTTGCTGCCCACCGAGACAACTTCATCGGACCCTTCACCCCACACACGTTTGGTCGCAACGGGGCGAGCCGGAACATGTTGTGTGAGAAACGAGCGTGCTTGGTCAGCGAACTCTTGAAGAGTGATCATGGGCGCAATTAGTGAGCGTCAGTGAGACCAGCCAATGCCAGAGCAGCTTGCTTTGCATTGTCCATGTCGTAGTGCTTACGCGTCACGATGCGCTGAGCATAAAGACCGCCGCCAGATTGGATGTTGGTCACTTGCTGCCAGCCACCATAGGCGTCTGCTGTGTAATCGCGAATGGTATGGAACAAGCGTGTGCGGTAGTCGCCGCTCACGTCGCTTCGAGTTCCCATGTATTTGCGAGCAAGTGCGCCCACCTCATCGTTTTCGAGGTCTGCCATCGATGGGGCAGTAACAACCGCACCACCTGCAATGTCGTGCAAGTGACGCACCATCATGTTGAAGTTTGCAGCACCTGTGTATTTGCCAGCGTTGGTGTACAACTCGCTTGGGAACATTGCGCCGAACTCACCTTGACCAGCGTTCGCGATTGCAGCTTCGTAACATGCGCGAACGACTGTGGCGTGAATGATCATCTCAGAGATTTTTTCTTTGATGTGTGCTTCGCCTGCGAGTCCATTTGCTTCGGCAATGAGTTGTGCAAGACCAACGAGTGCGTCTGCACCATCTGCCATGCCAGTAAGACCACCAAGGCGCTCCCAAAGACCAAGAGAGTGTGCAAAGAGTCCGGCACTTGATGTTTCGCCGTCCAAGAAGATGCGCTCATTGGGAACGAAGACATCATCAAAAATCACGAAACCTTCTGGTGTTGAATCTTTTGATGTGACGGGGAAGTCACGAGGGTCAGCATGACGAGGTGCATACGACGTGTTGATGATTTTTACTCCCGGCGCGTTGACAGGAACCATGCATGCGATCGCATATTCTTCTTCACCTGGTTTCATTGACTTGGTGGGAATTGTCATGAGTTCATGGCCAAGCGATGCAGCTGTGATGTGCAATTTCGCACCGCGGAGAACAACACCTTCAGGTGAGCGATCTACAACGTGAACATATGCGTCGGGATCATCTTGTCGTCCTGGTGGACGCGAACGGTCACCCTTGGCGTCCGTGATGCACTGCGTGATACGAACGTCACGCTTTTGTGCATCTTCGATAAAGCCATGAATGCGTTCGATGTATTGCGGGGCGGTGTCTTTGATACGACCAGCAACAGTCGCCAAGGTCATGATTGACGTATAGGTGACGTGAGCCATCATTCCTGCAGCGTGGACAAGATCGACCTTGTCGCGCAGACCTTCTTTGGTCGTTGGAATGTCAGAGATGGGGCTCTTGCCATCGATGGCACGTTCAAGAAGCCAGTCGTATTGTTCGGCAACTTGTAGTGCAGGCGGTCCAAGTACTGGATGGCTCGGGATGTCATGCACGCGCTCACCTTCAAAATATGTTGCGCGTCCGTCAAACAATGACTTCTTATATTCCTCGCCGGTCATCATGGCGAGCCCCCCTTCGCTATGTCGTAGAGGTGATGCAGTGCGCGTCCCCCAACGACTTATGTAGTCGTCAATCTAGTGCAGTCTGTCAAGAGGGCAGCGAGCGGAAGACGGCGATAGTGGGGGTGAGATCAGTCGGCGCAATCTCGGGAGAACCCGTTGGTAAGTCGTTGCACGACCACCATCGTGCGTGATGGTCGTTGGTTAAAGAGACGTTGCGTGGCGCGGTGAAAAACCATGAGACGTTCCAATGTCGGTGAGGTGTGTCGCCAGGAACATCCGATGCGTGAATAATGGCAGGCGCTTCGATCGCAGGTGTTACATCGCGTGCAGACAACCCAGTTTCCTCTTCAAGTTCTCGCAGGGCAGCATCTTTTGTCGACTCGAAGGGATACATGTGTCCACCAGGTGCACTCCAGCCAAGAAGCTTGTGTTGTACCAACAGAATGTGATCGCGCTGTGGTGTCATCACCCATGCTGTCGCGCATAAGTGCCCGGGTGGCACATCGTGTGTCGAGGCGTTGATAGCACCAACTCCGCGAATTAGTTGGTCTGATAAATCGTTGTGGTGATACAACCGACGCAGTTCGTCTGCAATCGCGGGATGCGCGCCTGGAATGTCAATGGTGTCGTGCGGAAAACCCACAAAATGACTTTCGGTGATGTGAGTTAATGGCCGTGAATAAACGACATCACTTCTGCGCGTGCAGAAGAGTCTGTGCGATAAATACCGCGTACGGACGTGGTAACAGTTTTTGAACCCGGTTTGCGAACACCACGAATTGACATACAGGTGTGTTCGGCTTCCAATACAACCAGCACGCCGACCGGCTCCAGCATCTGCTGCATTGCATCAGCAATTTGGCTAGTCATTCGTTCTTGTACTTGTAGACGTCGTGCAAATCCTTCAACAAGTCGGGCGACTTTGGACAGTCCTGTGAATCGGCCGGTTGTGCCCGGAAGATATGCGACGTGTGCAACACCCGTGAAAGGCAATAAGTGATGTTCACACATCGCAGTAAATGGAATGTCGCGCACTAACACCATTTCATCGTGTTCGATCTCAAATGTTTTAGTCAGGTGTTGTTCAGGATCTTCACTTGCACCCTGGATTACTTCGGCCCACATACGCACAACACGAGCTGGAGTTTCGACAATTCCCTCACGAGTGACATCTTCACCAATTGCATCAAGTAGTTCACGTACAGCTTTCTCAGCACGTGCATGATCGAAAGGCTTGCGATTGCTGCCAGTATCAGATGATGTTGAAGTAGTCGCAGATGGTTGCTCAGATGTGAAACTCACGGCACCTCCAATTTGGTAACCAACTTTCAACCTACCGTTATTTATTGGTGCGGTAATCCCCGAATTCCTTGTCGCGGTCGGTGAGCGCGCCAGTCACGCTTTGAGCGAGTTTGCCAAAGTATTCACGGCTAGATCGTTGATGAAATCCGAGTGCATTCAGATCAGCCGTCGCGAGCATGCCATCACGCATTCCCATTGCTTCCATCGCTCGGTGAACAACGCGCTTGTTGATGGCTTGCAAGTCAGCGGGGACTTTCGCAACTCGTTGAGCGATAGCTAGAACTTCTTCATCGAGTGACGCAGCGGGAAATGCACGATTTGCAAAACCTGCTGCAACGGCTTCGTCACCTGTCATTGAGTCACCGGTGAGCATTGCTTCCATCGCGCGGCGCATTCCCATTAGCCACACATGCCACGCCATGTCAGGTGATGACATGGAACGCACTGGCGGATATCCAATTTGTGCATCATGAGCGACGTACACAAGATCGCACGCGGTGGCTAACTCTGTTCCGCCCGCCAAGCAGTATCCATGTACTTGGGCGATTATTGGTTTTGAGAGATCCATCATTTCAAACCATCCACGTAACACGTGTCGTGCCCACGCGCCGTCAGCAGGACTGAGAGGCCACGGCGGTGTTTCGGTCGGGTCTTGCGCGAGGTCATAACCAGCAGAAAAACATGAACCGGCGCCGCGAATAATGATTACCCGAATCTGCCCATCAGCATCTGCGGCACGTAATGCATCAAATAATTCTGTTCGCAACCTGTGTGACAGAGCGTTTCGCTTGTCGGGACGATTCAGAGTGATGCGACGTATGAGAGGCAATGGGTCATCAACGAGGGTGGCAGAGTTCTGAGAAGAATTGGTGGAAACCATTTGCCCAGCGTATGCCTTGTGCCACAACGGAATTAGATTCGCGACGTCAAACATGGGCGCCAAAGCGCCTCTATATGTGCACCGTAGACTGGTCAGCGGTGGGATTTACCAGGCGCGCTCTTGTAGCGACGGGTCTTGGCTCTGCATTAATGGCGAGCCTTCTCGTCGTGGCATCGCCGCATGTAGTTGCGGCTGGAACTGTGCGCCCCTACAACGTCTTGCTAAATGGCGCGGTTGAAGCCGACACTCTTTTGTCAAATCTTGGAATAGACCAGAGTCGTACTACACACGTCTTTGAGAGCGACCGCGGTGAAGGAATAGATGGTTTCAGTGCTCGATTGACCTCGAAAGAGGTCGCGCTATTAGAACAGCACCCATCTGTGGCATCGGTGCAGATTGACCAAACGGTCACTGTGGATGCGATGACAAATCTGTCAGCCGAAACACCAAGTGATTCATCTCAACAGATGACGGCGGGAGAAGTGATCCCAGGTCGATACATCATCACGTTGAAGGAAGATGCAAATAGTGAAGAAACGCAACAAGTTCTCTCTGTGTTGGGTACCTCGATAGTTCGTACTTTCGCGGATGCAATTGATGGTTACGTTGCTCAGTTATCTGAATCTGATGTCAAGATCATCAACGGTTTGCCAGGCGTTGCCTACGTTGAACCCGATCGAGTAGTCGCGATTGCGGCTGAACAAGTGAATCCACCGTGGGGACTTGATCGCATCGATCAACGCGATCGACCAACGAACAGCCGATATTCTTACGACGCTGACGGTTCCGGCATCAATGTGTACGTGATCGACACCGGACTGGACGCCACCAATTCTGAATTCACCGGGCGCGTTGTAAGTGGTTACTCGTCATTTTCTCCCAACACCGATACCACTGATTGCAATGGGCACGGCACACACGTATCAGGGACAATCGCCGGCACAACATATGGTGTTGCTAAAGACGCGACAATCATTCCGATCAAGGTTCTTGACTGCAACGGCTCAGGTTCAATCAGTGGCGTCATCGCAGGTATCGAGTGGGCAAAAGGTCATCACGAGCCAGGAGTGAAGGCGATCGCAAACCTCAGTCTTGGCGGTGGTTACAGCCTCTCCTTTAATACTGCGATTGCAAACTTGGTAAATGATGGTGTCGTAACTGTGGTTGCCGCCGGAAACGAAACGGTTGATGCATGTACTAAGTCACCGGCAAGTGCACCTTCGGCCATCACTGTTGGCGCAACTGATTCATCCGATGTTCAAGCCTGGTTTTCTAATTACGGAACTTGCCTTGACGTGTACGCCCCCGGCGTTTCTATTTTGTCGAGCACACTGAACGGAGGAACAGGACGTTGGAGTGGGACATCAATGGCTTCGCCACATGTGGCAGGTGCCGCTGCGGTGTTGTGGGAATTGAATCCGTCTTACACGCGGATCAACATTTCAGACCTCATTATCAATAGTGCATCAACTGGGAAAATTTCTTCCCTCAGTGCTGGGAGCCCAAATCGTCTGTTATTCATTCCGTCAAATGGTGTGCCACCATCAGCTCCGAATAAACCAACCGCGCTATTGCAGTCTGGTGTAGTGACGGTGTCATGGGATCCTCCATCGACGCACGGCAACTCAGCACTAACTGGGTACACCGCGTCATCGTCTGTTGGGAACTTCACATGCTCGACCAATGCCGCGACTTCATCGTGTAGTTTTTCAACACTGCCACCAGGCACGTACAGCTTCTCTGTAATTGCCCATAACTCTTCTGGTGCATCACCTTCGTCAGTTCCCTCAGACCCGGTGACGATCAGTGGTAGCAACGACATGTTTGCTGACGCTGGTGAAATTTCCGGTACAAGTGGGCAGATTACGAATTCGAATCTCTACGCGTCTACCGAAACCAATGAACCGCAACAAGCGATTGGCACTGGCGGCGCCTCAATCTGGTATCGATACCGGCCTTGGGAATCTGGCACTTTCACAGCAGATTTAAGCGGCAGCACGTTCGACACGGTTCTCGAAATTTTTGCCGGAGCTTCTCTCAGCAATCTTGTGCGAGTCGGATTTGATGACGACAGTGGCAGTGGACTCACGAGCAAGTTGACGGTTAATGCAACGAAAGATGTTTCATATTTTGTTCGAATCTCCAGTTACGGAACGGCTCGTGGAAACATTCAATTGGTGTGGTCTCTGCAGACAGGCGAATGTGTTGTAGGTGCACCGCCTAATGACAGTTTTTGTCGCGCTGAAGTGCTGTCTAATTTGAGCGGACAGACTGTTGTTGAGGCGTACGCTGCAACGTCTGAATACGGAGAACCAGAAAGAATTGCTGGTACGAAGCCGATTTGGTATCGCTTCACTCCAAACTCTCGTGCGACCGTGTCATTAAAAACTGCGGGTAGCAATTTCGATACGGTTCTAGGACTATTTACAGGTACAGAGATCACTGATTTGTCACTTGTTGCATACAACGACGACGCCGTACTTGACCGCACGAGTGCAATCACAATTTCTGTGTCTGCAGGAGTGACGTATTACGTCGCGGTCGGTGGATATGGGGGAGCGACGGGGCAAGTTGTATTTGATTGGGACATAGCGCCGATTGTTGCTCCAAGCGCACCCACCGATGTACGAGCAATCCCGCGCCCCACGTCAGCATTCGTTTCATGGAATACGCCGGCTACTGGTGCATCACCTGATGTTGTGTACGTGGTCGTTGCCTCGCCAGGAGGAAGTACCTGCGAAGCAGAGGTCATAACCCAATGTGAAGTATCTGATCTCAGCGCCGGTAGAACGTACACCTTTACAGTGCAAGCAAGAAATGAAGCGGGTAGTGGTCCTGCGTCGGTACCTTCAGCGCCAGTCACACTGGCAAGTAACGATCTGTCACAACGGTTTGCAAAGTCATGGGGCATAGATCGCCTCGACCAACGAAACAATGCCCTTGATGGATTTGTAAAGACAGCCAACACAGGAGCTGGTACTCGGGTCTACGTGGTCGATACCGGAATCAGGACGACACATAGCGAATTCAGAAATCGTGTTGCGCCAGGAATTAGCACGGTGCCAGGTTCATCAAGTGTTCAAGACTGTCACGGTCATGGAACACATGTTGCATCAACTGCGGTTGGGACAACTCTGGGTGTGGCGCCGTCGGCAACTGTTATCCCTGTACGAGTGCTTGATTGCGATGGTCGTGGCACCACCTCTCAGATTGTTGCTGGTCTCGATTGGATTCGTAACAACATGCAGCCTGGTGTTCCAACCATTGTCAACATGAGTCTCGGTGGTCAATCAAAAGACGATCTCTTGATTGCAGCAGTTGAATCACTCGTTAATGCTGGTGCTGTAGTAGTTGCAGCGGCTGGCAATAACGGTGCGAATGCATGCTCCGGATCACCATCTGGTATCCCGGCGGTGATCACAGTTGCGGCATCCACTGTCTCCGACACCATGGTTGCATGGTCAAACTTCGGTTCGTGTGTCGACATCATCGCGCCTGGTGTGGAAATTCTTGGTGCCGGACCGCTGGCTGATAGCGCTATCGCAACCATGAGTGGAACGTCGATGGCCGCACCTCACGTCAGCGGTGTTACTGCAGTACTGCGTTCGGCATACAAAGATGTGACACCGTCGCAAGTGATGACAATGATTAACGCGTTGTCATCAAAAGACGCTGTGGGTGGCATCCTGAACGCCACCCCTAATCGATTGCTCTTTGTGCCAACAACAACATGTGAAATCAACACCTCATTCGGAAAGTCTTGTGCAGCGACTGAACCATCATCGATACCGGTCGTTCGTGTCCCGACGGTGACAATTACGAGATCGACACCACTGAAGAGTGTGATCCGACGAGCGGGTATCTCTGTTCGGAAAAATTCTCAGGTCAGGGTACGGGTGCTGAAGAACTCACGTCGAATCTGTCGCGTGGCTCAACAACGAGTAGATGTCTTACGAAATGGTCGTTGCGAGTTGTCCGTTCAAGTCAGTACGCCCAATCAACGATCTGTGGTGACTCCACTTGTAGTGAGTGTTCTTAGAAAATCGTCTGTCCAACGCTAATCAGATAAATCATCTGAGTCACGTTCTCAGACAGTGTTTGTAAAAGTCGATTCCAAATCGTCACTACATTTTCTACATGGAGACGGAAAACCAGAGCCACCTGTTGCCTCGTCGACCACCTCGACAGCGCGCACAACAACAACGAGCAAAAGACAAAATAGAAACTGTGGTTAATGCTGCAGTTGACGTATTAGAACGCCAGGGAGAATCTGGTGTGCACATCACAGACATCAGCAAGAAAACTGGAGTGTCATACGGAGCGATTTATCATCACTTTGGTGATCGTGATGGATTGATCCGCGCAGCACAGTTCGCGCGTTTACGTGAACAACCAATTGTTGAGTTAGGTGCATTACGAGAAGCATTACAAGAGATTGAGAATGCAGAGAGTTTGTCTGCATGTATCGACTCAATGTGTCAATCAATCGCATCATCAGAACATCGACATGATCGTCTTGTTCGTGCAAGTGCACTTGCAGCTGCAATTGACAGACCACAATTACGCGCTGCACTAATTGACATCGAATCAGAGTTGGCGATGCAGTGGGAACAGGTCTTGACGCTGGCCCAAGAACACGGAGTCGCAGATGACGGACTGGATCCTCTGGCGATGGCCGTCTTCATCGAGGCCGTCGCCTTTGGTGTGGTATTGATGGAATTGTTGGAAACAAAGCCCGAACCGGACCGTCTGCGAGAGGTGTTGCGCCGTGGTTTAACGGCGGTGTTGACGAAATCGTGATTAATCCTCGGCTTGTCGTCTACTGTGGCAAATCATGTGGCGAAAGGGAAACGCAATGAAGTTTCGTAGGACAGCAAGCGCGGTATTGATAGGGGCGGCGAGCATGGCACTCGCTGGGTGTATCGATTCAGAGGCCAATTTTGTGGTGAACGAAGATGCGACGGTCAACGGAACGATGAATGTTTCGATGTCAAAGGAACTCGCTCAAATGTTTGGCATCGCCGACAAAGAAGCTTTTGAAGAACAATTACTTGATCCCGAATCCGGCAACATCCCAGAAGGACAGGGGTTTACGGTCACTGAAGACGATGGCCAATACAAAATGGAGATCACGTACGACAACACTCCACTAGATGATGAGGATATGAAGATCGAAGTAACGTCCGATGACCAACTGAAGTTCACCTACAAGAGTGAAGGTATGAGCGAAGGCGAGACAGGCGTCAGTGCAGATGACATGGAAGGGATGGAAGGTTCCATCAAGTTCACACTTGATTTCCCAGGTGACATCACAAAAACAGTTCCAGCGGATCTTCCTGATTCAGTGAAAATTGACGGCAACGTTGTTCGTATTGACAGCGATCTCACAGAAACTCTTGATCTCGAGGTGTACAGCAATCGCACTGGTGCGACTGGCGGTTCAGGCGAGGACGGAGAAACAGTTGGATCTGGCAGTGGCGACGATGACAAAGGCGGGTCAAACGGTCTTGGTATCGGTATTGGTATTGCCGTCGCAGTCATCGCTCTGGTTGGTGTTGCATACATGGTGGTGCGTCGTCGTTCGACAGATGCGCCCACAATTGAGCAATGAGCGCCTAGTTCTCAAACTCGAGAAGTAATTGAGCTAATTCGAGAGGCGTGTCACCTTGCACGCTGTGACCAGCATCGGTGATTCGTTCAACTTTTGCTTGAGGTGAGCGACGGCGCAATTCGTTTTCATCGTCGTCACTTACGACGGATTGTGGACGCATACCGCGAACAAGCATGAGCGGAATTGACGTCGCGGCAATGGTGTCCCACAACGATGAGGGGTCAAGCGTGAGACGCTCGCCATCAACTTCAGGCAAGGCCGGACCATCTGTTCGACGATGACGCCACACCCACGTGCCGTCGTCTTGCTGCAGAGCGTTGTGCAAAATTCCCCGACGAAGCGATGAGACACTTCGGGTGGGATTGAATTCGATCGTGCGTTGTAATAATTCGTCAAATGACGGGAACGTTGCAGGACCATTCACAAAATCGGTAATTGCTTTTGCCTTCTCAGCGTTCACGCCCGGAGTGATGTCAACTAAAACCAACGAACGAACAAGATGCGGATGATCACGTAAGAGTGCAAGTGATGTGAGGCCACCAAGCGACATCCCAACAATCACGGAAGCATTTGGAGCGAGTTCGGCGATTACTGTTGAAATGTCAGATGCATTTGCTTGCAGCGGAAGATCATTCGCTGTCGGTTGAGCACCAGAATCACTGTGCCCGTGACCAGGTAAGTCAATGCATATTGCGGGCCGTTGCAACGCGAGCATCACCGTGTCCCACGTATGTGCATTTTGTGCTCCACCGTGCAAGAAGACAAATTCTGGTTCGCCCCTGTCCCATACCAATGCGGATAAGCGACGATCCGACGACACGGAAACGAACTCACGTCGAACAATTGGTTGTGTCGTAAACGGGAGACCATATTCCTCGGCATTTTCGTGGAACATGCCGAACTCGTCATACGGGATTTTTTCTGCCATAGGTCGAGCGTAGTTTTGCCGATAGACATAACAGGTATGGCGCGCGATCACGTGTACATCAACGGTTTGCGCGTGATGGTCCTCATCGGCGTACTGCCACACGAACGTGAAGCGCCCCAACCGATTCAGATTGATGTCGACGTTGAGGTTGACCTATCGAAGGCAGGTCAATCAGACGATCTCCACGACACCGTGAATTACGGCGCGATGTGTGATGCCATCGCTGCACTCGCTCGTGAGTCGTCCGATTTGTTGCTTGAGCGTTTGGCACAGCGCGTGGCGGAATGTGCTCTTGGTTTTAGCAGAGTGGAAGCGGCTCACGTGACCATCACCAAATTGCATCCCCCGATTGAAGAGGAGCTCACATCGACTGCTGTGCGCATCACTCGTCAACGTTCAGAGCCGTCGATTACAAATCACGCTTCGCACAAACACACCGCCGTCATTGCTCTCGGCAGCAATCTTGGTGATCGAGTAGGTCATCTGAAATTCGCGATTCACCGACTGTCTCAACTGGGGGCAATCCGTGGCGAATCACCTGTGTATGAAACAGATCCCATTGGGGGACCAGATAACCAAGGTGCATACCTCAACATGGTTGTGACGCTGGAAACAGATCTTGATCCATACGCCTTGTTACGGCATCTGAATGCGATTGAAGCTGATGCATTACGTGAACGTGTGGAGCGATGGGGTCCGCGCACGCTTGATCTTGACATCATCTTCTATGACGACATTTCAATTAAGGATGAATATCTCACGGTTCCGCATCCACGTTGGATCGATCGCCGATTCGTGCTCGCTCCTTTGGCAGATATTGCACCTGAGCGGTGCCCCACAAATTGGGAAGTGACTGCACTTGCGGGGGCTGTGTATTGCAGAGGTGCCTTGTCATCGCTCGTATGAAGTTGTCGTCAGTATGAGTCGTTCTGAATTTCGTGTTGTCTTGCTGGTTCCCGCAAGAAATGAGAGCACCGTCATTGCACCTACTTTGCGGGTGATGTCTGATGCTGTTCAACGTGGTGTTGTGTCCCATGCAGTAGTGCTTGATAGCGGTTCAACCGATGACACCGCTCAGATTGTGCGTGATGCACGCATTGAGTGCGCGCACTCTTTTGACATCAATGCTGAACAGGGTGTCGTACTTGGGAAGGGCGATTCATTGTGGCGCGGAGTCAGTGCGTTCAAAGCTGATGCTTACGTCTTCATGGACGCTGACTTGGGCAACGTCACGGTGGACCACGTAGAAGCGTTGATCGCTCCTTTGCGTCAACAGTCATCAGTGATGTTCGTGAAATCAGGATTTGTACGTGTTGACGAGTATGGAAAACCACGTGATAAAGCCGCTGGTCGAGTGACGGAGGAAGTCGGCCGCCCACTCGCGGCTCGCGAACATCCGCGACTTGCAGAATTGTCGCAACCACTCAGTGGACAAGTGGCTGTTCGTGCACGAGCACTGCGGGAGATGTCTATTGCGACGGGTTACGGAATCGAAATCGCGATGCTTATCGACATGTGGCGAGTATTTGGTGACTCTGGGCTTACCGAAGTGGATTGGGGCTCTCTGCACAATCGTTGGAAACCAGACGATGCTTTGGTTGAAGTGCGTGATCAAGTTCTTGCTGGTGCCACGCTTCGCGGGGTGACTTTGCCGGAATTTGGCGACGTCATCAACGGTTTCGTAGTAGATCGCTCTTTTTCATAGTTTCTTGCGATCCTTCGACTAGGTCGCACGCCAAAGAGATCGATCGAGCAACGCATTTTTGTCGATTTCTCGGTGTTCGTGAAGCACATCCCACACGTCAATGAAATTTCGTACTTCAAGCACGTCGTGAACACGATAGATAGTGGAACGAGAGATAGTGAGTGCGTGTCCGATGGCAGCGAGTGTGCCGGCGAGTCGCTCACGTGGTGCTCGGCCAGTGATGGCGCCAATGAAGTCTTTGCGGGACACTGGCAACAGCATTGGTCGACCAAACGTTGCTAATCGTTCAAGGGAACGCAACACTTCAACAGTTTGTGCAGGAGTTTTGGAAAAATCAGGACCTGGATCAACGATGATCTGTTCTCGAGTGACTCCACAAGATTCAAGTGTTGTGAGTCGTTCGGATATGAATGACAAAACATCGTCAACGACATCGTCGTAAAGGTCTGCATCGGTGAGACGTACTTTTGGACGACCACGATTATGCATGAGAATGTAACCCGCATGAGATGAAGCAACAATGTTGGCAAGTTCGGGGTAGAGAAGTCCGCTGATGTCGTTGATGATGTGCGCGCCTGCATCAAGCGCTGCCTGTGCTACACGAGGACGATACGTGTCTACTGAGATCAAAACGTTTGTGTTTTGTGCAATCCATTGAATGACAGGGGAGATGCGCTCGATCTCTTCATCTTCTGGTATTTCTGGCACACCTGTGATTGCAGATTGTCCACCGACATCCAAAATATCGGCACCAGCGTCGACTACTTCTTGAGCGCGTGCCATACGCGCTTCAAGTGTTGAATATTGACCGGCATCACTAAATGAATCAGGTGTCGCATTGATGACTGCCATTATGAGTGGGCGATCAATGACGATGGTCTTGCCATGGGCAGACAAAGTGGGCGCGGGTGACGTAGCCATTATTTAATGCCGCTAACTAACCGGCGCTGTTTCCGTTCGACGCTTTGGAAACTCATAAGTTGACCGTTCAAGTGCTTCATTCAGAGATGAGCGATCAAATGATGCCACTGCTTGAGACGACACTGTTTCACGCCACTGTGAAGTTATTGAAGGAGAAAGATGTAACACCGTTAGCCACGGTTCTGCTTCTTCATCTCGTGAAGGAGGACCGAAACGTTCAGAGGTGAGTATCAGTGAACGCGAGTCAGAGCCGTAGGTGATGTCGGTACCACCGTATGCTGCAACCACTTCGGGGAGGCCTCCAGAACGCATTGCTAGTACCTGCACCGCAGACCACGTGCGTTCTGCTTTTCTGGCGGCATTGTCTGCCGAGGACCACTCGAGGACCACGATGTTTTCACTCGCAACGTTAAATGTGGAGACCTGTACTTGTGAAGACGCGGGACCATATGGGGCGGTGATGAATCCATCAAGAACACTCATTGCACGTGGTGGACCGTTCTCAGTGGTGTGTACATACACCATGAAATTCAGTGGAATTTCCACGGGTGCGTCGTTATTGCTTTGAGGATCCCAAAACCCTTCAGTTGCAGTCACCATGAAATTGCCGCGTGGTGTTTGAGCCACTACACACAATTCCATCGTTAGGTATTGCTCCATCTCATCACAACTGAGTTCATCCATTGGAAAGTCAAATTGTTCAATCGCAAACGTATGCGAGAACCATGAGTCCGATCTGTCTGCGTCACGTGTAAGACCACCAGTTGGCGGTGATACATCGGCATCATCTGGGATTGAAGAGGCAACGGGGACGGTGGTTCCTGTCGCATCATTGATCGTTGGTGCTGATGTTGGCGTGCCAAACACCGCGACGACGATCGTGATGACGAGCAATAACGCAACAACAACCGCGATTGCCGTGTTTGTGCGGCGAGCAGAAATCATCGAACTATTTGCGACGGCGGTGCGCCATGCCACCAAGCCAGTAACTGATACCCGTTGTGGCGCCCGAGGCAACTGCAAGAGCGAATGCGTCACCACCAGTGATAATCGCAAGGATTGCGGCGATGATTACAGCAGCAGCGGTGACAACAGCGTGAAGTCGACGATGAGGTTGCATTGGCATGGGAATACCGTACCGCTTACGCGTTCAGAATGGTGATGATGTCGTTGTGTAGCAGTCCGTTGCTTGACACAGCGCATGTTCCTTGCCACGTGCGTGTGCCGTCTTTGTCACTTAATACGCCTCCTGCTGCCTCGACTATGGGTACCAATGCGGCGATGTCGTACGGCTCTAATCCGATGGCATCAACAGCAAGGTCGATACTTCCTTCGGCCACCAGCATGTGTTGCCAGAAGTCACCAAATCCGCGCGATCGTCGAACAGTGTTTTGCAGTCGGTGAATGTTTTGTGATTTACCGGCAACGTTCCACGCCGTGTTGGGGGTGATACTGGCATGAGCATCTAATAATTCGTTTATGGTGCTCACACGAATTGGAGTGCTGTTGCGGAATGCTCCACCGTCGCGCACGCCCCACCAGCGGGTGTGAAGTGCAGGTGCACTCACCACTCCGACTACTGGTCCGATGTCTCGATGAACGAGTGCAATCAACGTCGCCCATACGGGCACTCCACGAACAAAATTTGATGTTCCGTCAATTGGGTCGATGACCCATGTCCACTCGGCGTTGTTGTCGCCGCCTTTGCCATGCTCTTCTCCATACCAACCGTGATGTGGGCGTTGGGCATGAATCATTGCAAGCAGTTCGGTTTCTACATTGCGGTCAACTTCAGTGACCTCAGTGAGATTGTCTTTCCACTCCACAACAAAAGCTTGTGCATTGAATTTTGGCAATGTCAGTGAATCAGCGTGGTCAGCCAATTGAAGGGCAAGGTCGAGATCAGGCTGAAGGTCGTTGCTCACGTCAACAGTTTTAGCGCACAAGAAGCGATGCGACGTGGGTGGTTATTCCCGCGGCGTCAAGACCCAGCTGGGCAAAGATTTGATCTGGCTTTGCATGCGAAATGAACTTTGTGGGCACGCCAAGAACTGATACGCGAGCGGAGTGGTTCAACTGATCGATCTGGTTTGCAATCGACATACCTACTCCACCTTCGCGTAAACCGTCTTCGATCGTGATTACGACGTCATGACCAGCAGCATCATTCAACATCTCGGGATCGAGGTGAGAGCAACAGCGAACGTCCCATACGGTGGGTTCAATGCCTTGTTCACGCAACATCTCTGCGGCAGACATTGCATTGCCCACCATCTTTCCGACAGCCAAGATGCAGACTTGGTCAGATCCGTCGATCAATTTGCGCGCGTTCAGTCCGGAGCCAACGTCGCCTTCTGGTACTTGTCTTGCTGTGCCCTTTGGATACCGAATCGCAATCGGTCCTTCTTCGACGAGTGTCATTGCATCTGCAAACATCTGTTGGAGCTCTTGTACTGATGATGGCGCCAACACGCGCATGCCAGGAACTTTGGTGAGAAGTGCCATGTCGTAGATGCCGTGGTGGCTTGGACCATCGTCACCGGTGATGCCTGCGCGATCCAAACAGAACACGACGGGTAAGCGATGTAATGCGACGTCATAGACAACTTGATCCCAGGCACGTGACAAGAATGTTGAGTACAGCGCAACTACGGGACGCAGTCCACCCATTGCCATACCGGCAGCGGTTGTCACTGCGTGTTGTTCTGCAATGCCAACGTCAAGGAAACGGTCGGGAAAACGTTCTTGGAACTCAAGGAGACCGGTGGGTCCGGGCATCGCCGCGGTGATTGCCATAACCCGCGTGTCGGTGTCGGCATGTTTTACTAACGCATCAGCGAAAGCCTGCGTATAACCGGACGGACCTTTGAGAGCCGGACCCGTAAGTGGATCAAACGTAGGTGTGTCGTGAAGATGTTTCTCGTCATCATCTTCTGCTGGGGAGTATCCACGGCCTTTTTGGGTCAACACATGAACAACGATGGGGCCTTCATCAACACGCGCAATCGCTGCTTCAAATGCATGTTCAAGAGACTCGATGTCGTGACCATCAACCGGGCCGACGTATCGCACACCGAGTGCTTCAAAAAATGAGGGCGGTTGCAAGAATTCACGCACTGCGGCTTTGAACGCTTCGACACCTTGTTCAGCTTGTTTTCCAACAACTGGAAGTTCACGCATGAAGTTTTCAAATTTGCGCTGACGGCGAACGTACGTGGGGTTGAGTCGAATACTTGTGAGCGCATTTGACAATTTGTCAGTGACGCGATCGGTGAGAGAGGGATGATCCGGAGAAATCGCAAGTGATGAGGTATCGCCTGCGGTGAGATTAGAGATGGTTGGTGCATAGCTGCGGCCATTGTCGTTGAGAACGATGATCACTCGTCGTTTACTGTGACCCAAATTGTTCAACGCTTCATAGGCCATTCCGCCAGTCATTGATCCATCTCCGATGACGGCAACAATGTGTCGGTGTTGTGCGGTGCCATTGTCACGCGCGAGTGCAAGTCCGTGGGCATAACTAAGAACGGTTGACGCGTGACTGTTTTCGATGAAGTCGTGACGACTCTCTTCGCGACTCGGATATCCAGACAATCCACCTGACTGACGAAGTTCAGCAAAACCACTTTGGCGGCCTGTCACAATTTTGTGCACATATGCCTGATGTCCGGTGTCCCACAAAATCGCATCGCGCGGGCTTTCGAATGAGCGATGTAGCGCGAGGGTGAGTTCTACTGCTCCGAGATTGCTACCGAGATGTCCACCTGTTTCGCTGACAGCGTTCACGATGAAATCGCGAATCTCACCAGCAAGCGTGTACAACTCGGATGACGACAAACGAGAAAGGTCACGCGGTTCGCGAATGTTCTCGAGCAGTCCCATTGGTAATTGAGGCTATCTGCGCCTGTTATCTACCAGAGCGTCACGACGTGGGTTGTGTTCGCTATGGTCGCTTTCTATGGCTGACATCTTTGATCTTTCTGGCACCGTGGCACTCGTCACGGGAGGCAACAGTGGCATTGGGCTTGGTATGGCGAGAGGTCTTGCGATGCATGGCGCAGATGTAGTGATCTGGGGTACTAATCCCGACAAGAACAAGCGTGCACGTGAAGAACTCTCTGTTCACGGAACTCGCATCGTTGACTTTATTTGTGACGTCGGTGACCAGGAACAAGTGGAGAGAACATTTGCTGCCACCATCGAAGCTCTTGGCCGAGTGGATTCTTGTTTTGTTAACGCTGGCGTGAGTGGCGCCGCTCCAAGCTTTTTGGAGATGACACACGATGAGTGGAGACGAGTCATGCGCGTCAATCTCGACGGTGCATTTTTCACCGCTCAAGTAGCAACACGACACATGGTGGAATCTGGCCGTGGTGGTTCAGTTGTATTTACATCATCTGGTTCTGCGTTCTTTGGTCAGCAAAAAGGTCAGCATTATGGTGCGTCCAAAGCTGGTTTGATTTCAATGTCGAAGGCGATCGCGGTAGAACACGCGCGTCATGGTGTTCGATCAAATGCGATCATCGCTGGCTGGATTGAAAGTGACATGACCGCACCGGTCCTTGGTTGGGACAAGTTTGTCGACAAGGTGTTACCACGTGTGCCACTACGTCGATGGGGAACCGGCGATGACTTTGGTGGGATCGCTGTGTATTTCGCTAGTGATGCAAGTTGCTATCACACCGCCGACATCATCACGATTGATGGTGGCTATTACTCGTTCTGATCATGAGCGTGATGTCGCTCGCCGTGGGGCATATGCAAACTATGTAAAACGGCGTGTTTGCGATCAAGCCAACGTTGATTTGCTTCGTGCATACCCCAACCGATGAGAAAGCCGACTCCGAGTGCGAGTTGACCACCAACACCATCAATCCAGAAGTGATTGCCTGTCACCACTATGCATAACAGTGTGAACGCCGGATACAAAAGTACTGCGATCTTTAACCATCGTCGCTTCAGAAGAGGCCACACACCAAACGCACACCATGATGCCCAACCGATATGAAGGCTTGGCATTGCCGCGTATTGATTAGAGATAGATGCCATTGCGCTTGAGTTGAAATCCCATGGTCCGCCGTACTCATCAAGGGTGTCAACAAACCCGAAGTTCTCAGCTTCGTTGAAGTTGCGTTGCTCATGGTCAATACAGGCAGCGCCGTAGGCAGCCGGCGGACAAGGTGCATCTAGCAGTCGTGGAGGCATGAGCGGAAAGAAGAAGAAGCCAATGATGGCGAGCGCAGTAGTGGCTGCAAGTGCGTTACGAAACAGGGCGAATACGTCTTTGCGTTTGCGATACAAAACAATGAATACGCCAATAGTGATGACAAAGTGCGCCGTGCCGTAATAGGTATTCATGAATTGAATGAACCAGCGATGTGGCAGGAACCATTCTTGGATTGTTTCTTCGTGAAATAATCCAATTGCACGCTCAATCTCAATGACCTTCATCGCATTGTTAAAGGCTTGTTCTGGAATGTCCAGATCACCGATCTTTGCTGAACCAAATCGGTTACGTGTTGCGCTATAGACCAAATAGAAGATGATCATGACGGCCGCTTCTTTCCACCAGCGTGTTTTGTGTTCGCGGGCGACGCCAGGAGGAGGAAGGCTGGCGGCATTGGTCATATCAATGCCAACTCTAAACCTCGCCACTGGGCTTTGGATAGGCTCTGGCGCGTGAGCGCTACAAGTTTGTCTACAGAGTTTGACCCCGCTGTTCTTGAGCGAGTCCTCGTCGAAGGCCGGTCAACGGGTGCCGCTTTCGCCGAGGTGTTTATTGAAGATAAACGTTCAATGTCGGGCTCGTTGGATGATGGTCGTGTAGAGCAGGTCACGAGTGGCCGAGACCGCGGAGCAGGCATTCGGGTAATTCACGGAGACACCACCGGCTTTGCTCATACTTCCGACCTCAGTGAAGAGGGTTTGTTACGCGCGGCTCGGGCGGCTGCTGCGGCGGCATCACACGGTGGCGGAGGCGTCAACACTGTTGCATTGGGTAATGAGAAGCGTCACCCAGTGAATACCGTGCGTATCGCGCCAAGCGATGTCACTAAAGCACGGAAGATCGAATTGTTGATGCAAGCAAACGATGTAGCGCGCGGTTATGACAACGCAATCGTGCAGGTATCCGCGGGTTATTCAGATAGCACACGCCGCATTTTGGTTGCCAACTCTGATGGAGTGTTTGCAACCGATGAACAAGTACGGACACTGTTACGCATCAGTGCTGTTGCAAATGGTGACACCGGAATGCAAACCGGATACGACTCAATGGGTTTCACCATCGGCTTTGAGATGTTTGATGAAGAAGACATCGACGAATTAGCGCGAAACGCTGCTCGAATCGCGGTCACTAAGTTGCACGCGCGTCCCGCACCGAGTGGTGCAATGCCAGTGGTTATCAAACGTGGCTCTGGTGGGGTGTTGTTCCACGAAGCATGTGGTCATGGTCTTGAAGCAGATCTCGTGGCTCGTGGTGCCAGTGTGTATCGCGACAAAGTGGGCGAGTTGGTTGCTGCCCCCAACATCACGTTGGTTGACGACGGCACGATGAGCCGAGAATGGGGAGCCATCGGAATTGATGATGAAGGCCACGAGAGCCAGCGCAATGTGTTAATCGAAAATGGAATTCTCACCGATTACATGTGGGATTACATCCGTGCTCGTAATGACAAGCGTCCTCAAAGTGGCAATGGCCGTCGTCAATCGTATGCGGACTTGCCAATGGTGCGAATGACAAACACGTTTGTATTGAATGGCAACGAAGAACCAGACGACATCATTCGCAATACCGAAAAAGGTGTGTACGTCGCAAAATTAGGAGGTGGCAGTGTGAACACGGCTACCGGCGACTTCGTGTTTGGTATGACTGAGGCGTATCTCATTGAAAATGGAGAGATCACGTCGCCACTACGTGAAGGCAACCTCATTGGCAATGGTCCACAAGTCCTTCGTGATATCGACATGTTGGGTAACGACTTTGCAATGGGCAACCCAGGAACATGCGGCAAAGACGGCCAAGGTGTTCCGGTTGGCGATGGCCAACCCACACTTCGTGTTACGTCGATGACCATTGGTGGAACAGCCGCGTGAGTGGTGAGAAAGCATCGTTAGATCAACTGCAGGCAATCGCAGATCGTGTTGTTGCTCAAGCACGACCCGGTGAACAAATCGAGGTCAGTGTCGCACGCGGTGGACACACAGACATACGTGTGTATCAAGGCGAGGTCGAGCATTTTGTATCGGCACAAGACCAAGGCATCAGCGTTCGAGTGATCACTAATGGTCGAACCGGATCTTCATATGCCGGAACTCTTGATGAGTCAGCAATTCGTGAAGTACTGGCAGAAGCGCGCGAGAACGCAGAACTCGGTAGTGCCGATGAATGGGCCGGACTTGCCGAAGATGATGGTGTCGCAGTGACGCCGCAACACCTATGGGATGAAACATTGGTCGCATATCCCACTGAGAAAAAGATTGAGATTGCCAAGAAACTCGAACAACTCGCGGTGAATTCTGATTCACGAGTGCGAATTGATGATTCGAACTACAGTGATGGATATTCAGAGGCCGCTTTCGCCACAACATCTGGCATTCGTGGCACGCATCGCTCCAACTCGTGTTATTCATCCGTTAGCACTCTCGCGGAAGAAAACGGTGAGACCCAAACAGGTTGGGCATACGCCATCGGCAAGAATCCTGACGAGTTTGACCTCGAAAAAGCGGGACGTGAAGCTGGTGAGCGTGCAACGCGTCTTCTCGGAGCCGTGAAACCACAGAGCAAGAAAACCACGGTTGTTTTAGATCCGTTTGTCACAGCTCAGTTTCTCTCCATTATCGGAAGCACTTTGAATGGTGAAGCAGTGGTGAAGGGTCGCAGTTTGTTTGCTAATCGGGTTGGAGAAGAGGTTGCGCATCCGAGTGTTGTGCTCATCGATGACCCCACTGACTCGCGCGCGTACACCGCTAGTGAGCGAGATGGGGAAGGACTAGCAACGCGTCGCAATGTGCTCATCGAAAACGGTGTTTTACGAGGTTTTGTGCACTCTTCGTATAGTGCGCGTCGCGCTGGAACTCGTTCTACGGGCAACGCGATACGAAGTGGCACAGGCGGAACTCCGGGTGTTGGGTGTTTGGCACTGCAAATCGTTCCTGGCAATAAGTCGCAAGAAGAACTCATCAAAAACGTTAGCGATGGTGTTTTGGTACAAAGCGTTCAAGGTTTACACAGTGGCGTCAATGCTGTTTCCGGTGATTTCTCTACCGGAGCATCAGGACTCATGATCAGAAACGGTGTTACTGCCGAGCCAGTTCGCGAGTTCACCATTGCGTCAACACTGCAGCGCATGCTTCTTGACATCATCGAAATTGGCGGAGACATTGAATGGTTGCCGATGCGCGCGACTGGTATGAGCCTCGTTATTTCCGATGTGATGTTGAGCGGAGCCTGATCTCTCATGGCAACAGCAACTGCACCCGCAATTGCGCGCCATCCTCACTTGGTAAATCCCTGTCCGTCTGGTTGGGTGCGTGTCGACATGCACTCACACACACTGCATAGTGGTGATAGCACGACGACAATTGATGAGGTTGTCAACGCTGTGGTGGAGGCGGGCATAGATGTCTTATGCATCACCGACCACAACTCGATTTCAGGTGTTTCACAAGTGGCACAAGTTTTAGAACGTGAGGGAATCTGCCGGGTGATTGCTGGGGAAGAAGTACGCACGCACGCGGGAGAAATTATTGGCTTGTTCTTATCGCAGCGCATTCCTTTTGGTGAAAATGCTGCGCTCACTGCGCACACAATTCGGGATCAAGGCGGTCTTGTATACATTCCGCATCCGTTTGATCCGATGCGACGCAACATCTCTGAGACCGCACTCAATGATTTGACGCAATCTGGACTAGTCGACGCGATTGAGGCGTTTAACGCGAAGACTTCGTTGCAGTCGTTAAATGTTCGAGCTCAACGTTTTGCGATCGACCACGACATTGCTCAAGGAGCAGGAAGCGATGCGCATGTTCCACTTGCATTAGGAAGTGCGTTTGTGGACATGCCCGATTTTGATGGACCGCAAGATTTCCTCGATGCACTTCGTCGTGGATGCGTCGTTGGTCATCACTGGGACGAACCACGTCCGTGGGCACCGCGTGTAGTTCCGTCGACACCTCTTGATCAATTCAATGGTGATTGAGTTCCGAGCACTTGTAGATACACAAACGACAACGCAACACAGACAATCGCGGTAGAGATCACTTGAAAGTGTCGCTGACGCAGTATTGATTGGCTGATCGATCGAAAAAGATTTCGGACGGCAACACGATGACGAGCAAACGACATAAAGGCTCCTTCACAGATGTGATTGATGTGGACAGCAATTGCATGTGTGCTGTCACACACTGAGGTGACGTTTAAGTCGTTGGTGCCGCTTTGCTACACGAAAGACCGCTACACGTATCAGGAGGACGTTGTGCTGGAGGCGCTCGATGTGGAACCCGAGTCGCTTGATGAACTCGATGATGCACTTGAGGACGAACTTGATGATGAACTCGCGGACGAACTCGATGATGAACTCGACTTGTTGTCGGTCTTATAGAACCCACCGCCTTTGAAGGTGACACCAACCGGCGTGAACACTTTCTTCACCTTGCGCATGGTGCCATCTGAGGGGTGCTCATACTCGGTGAGTGTCGGGTCATCAAACGACTGCTGCACTTCAATTGTTTCGCCAGTATCAACGAATTTGTAGACGTAGGTAGGCATCCGTCTCTCCAATGTCAGATGTCGGGTCAGATCTTTTGTTGGCACTCTGATAGGTCGAGTGCTAATAGGGTATCTGGCTAGCGTGACAATTCGTGAGAGTACGCACCGCTGTGATTCCTGCCGCTGGGCTTGGGACGCGATTTCTGCCCGTCACAAAGGCTGTCCCAAAGGAGTTACTGCCGATCGTTGATGTGCCAGCGCTTCAGATGGTGATGGACGAGGCAGTCGCTGCTGGCGTGGATCACATTGTCATCGTCTCGAATGTCGCCAAACCTGCGGTGGCCGCCTACACCACTCCTGATGCGGGTGTAGTTGAACGAGTCCGCGCTAGCGGTCGCGCGGACCTCGCGGATCGACTCGCAGCAATTGGCACAGATGTGAAGGTGTCAATCGTGTACCAAGATGCACCACGCGGACTTGGTCATGCAGTGGGATGTGCGCGAACCGTGGTGGGTGATGAGCCGTTTGCAGTGATGTTGCCTGATGAAATCATGGGAGATGCCACACACTTATCGCATCTCATCGCACTTACTTCTAATCGGGAAGTGGGAAGTGTTGGATTGATGCGCGTTCCTCGCGAGAACGTCAGTGCTTATGGTGTCATCACACCATCGGCGGACTCTCCAGTAGATGGGCCGTTCTCCATCGTCGATGTAGTCGAAAAACCAAAAGTAGAGGATGCACCATCTGATCTGATCATTATTGGTCGTTATGTGTTGACACCTGACGTATTTGACGCGCTTGAACGCATCACTCCGCATGCAAACGGAGAATTGCAGTTAACTGACGCGTTGCGTTTACAAACTCTTGTTTCACCATTGACCGGTGCGATCAATACGAGCGCTCGTTATGACACCGGAACGCCGTTTGGATGGTTGACCGCAGTTATCGACATCGCACTACAACGACCTGATACGGCAGATGTATTGCGACAATGGCTGAAAGGCCGATTGCAATAACACTTCTTCTGCGGTGCTGGTCAGTTGAGATGAGATCGCACAAAAGAATTTGGTTCGTCAATCACAAATCCAAATTCATCTACTTCAACCGTGACGGTTTGCTCAGACAACAATGAGCGGTATTGCCAAACCCGTTCGTCCACGCGGTGATAGCGCTGTGGTTCATTGATCACCGACAATGTTTCCACATCAATAGTGATCACGTGAATGTCGGTTTGGTCCCCGACGTGCAGTGGTAATCGATGGATTACTGCACTGTTAGTAAATGGCGTGCCAGCGAAGTCGATGTCTACACATCCATCAAGTTCGGTGCGGTGAGCACCGTTCATTTCACCCCACCTGCCACGACCATCTGTTGCCAACCACAAGTCCGGTTCGGTCATATCGCGAAAAAGCAACATTTGTTGCACTTGCCATTGTGCTGATAGACGAAATACTGCGACCGCGTCATCGTGATGAAGCGCAACTTCTGCGGTCCAGCCTTCATTTTCCCATCGCAGTACAACAGAGCTCGCCGGCTGTTGATCTGGTGAGAGCCATTCCAGTTGATACCCCGATGCTGGGAGTGCCTTGTAATGACCCATGCCTACGGTTTACACCAAGAGCCATGTTGTTGGCACTAGGTACGACGTCTTTCCCTAGTGCGTGAATTCCGACGGTACCGTTTTGTGCCATGACGCCGTTAGACGAGGCCCGCAACATCGTGTTGGCGCGATGCTCGGTGTTGGGCGTTATGGAAGTCCCATTTCGCGAGGCCCTCGGCAAAGTTCTTGCAGGTGATGTCGTGGCGAGAGAAAACGTGCCACCTTTTGCGAACACCGCTGTTGACGGATACGCAGTGCGCGCAAACGATGTCGCAAATGTGCCCGTTGAACTCTCCGTGATTGGCGAATTAGCCGCTGGTGCACGACCCGTGCAGCCTGTGGAGCCTGGCACCGTCATTCGCATCATGACAGGAGCCCCAATTCCACATGGTTGTGATGCGGTAGTGATGGTTGAAGAAACGGAACGTGTTGGTGATCAAGCAGTTTGTATCAAGACGCCTGTGTCAATAGGGGCATCAATTCGTGAAGCCGGTAGTGATGTCAGCGCTGGAGCGATTGTGTTCACGAAAGGAACTCTCATTACACCAGCTGCACTTGGAACACTCGCAAGTATCAATGCTCGTACCGTGTCGGTGTTTCGCACTGCCCGCGTCGGCGTTTTGTCAACCGGAGACGAGTTGGTGGAAGACGGTGGAGATTTAGAAGTAGGACAAATTCGTGAAAGCAATCGTGTAATGCTTTTGCGGTTGGTGGAACAAGCGGGCCTTGAGGCAGTTGATCTTGGCACCGTTATTGATGATGAATCTGTTCTCGAAATACGACTTCGTTCAGCGATTAATGACATGAATTGTGATGCGATTGTTTCTAGTGGTGGTGTGAGTATGGGTGACTACGACGTGGTGAAAGCCGTGTTGTCCCGTATTGCCGATATGTCGTGGATGCAGATTGCGATGAAACCAGCAAAGCCTTTCGCATTCGGAACATTGCGTAATGCTCGCGGAATCGATGTCCCTATTTTCGGATTACCGGGCAACCCTGTGTCGTCTTTGGTGAGTTTTGAATTACTAGCTCGTCCTGCACTGAGAACAATGAGTGGATTCGGAGATATGGCATGGCGTCCGCGTGTTCGTGCAGTGCTTCAAGAAGACATCAATCGGAAGTCAGACGGGAAGACACATTTTGACCGAGGATTTGCACGCTTTGCTGATGACGGGCGTGTGCATGTCTCGCGCACAGGCCCGCAGGGCAGTCATCAACTTGCAGCGACAGCACTTGCGAATGCCTTAATCGAGGTACCTGATGGCGATGGCTTGCGGGCAGGCGACCCTGTGACAGTGACCTTCCTTGGACCCTAGGCTGACTCCGTGGACCTAGTTGATCCTTTTGGCCGTGTTGTTCGAGACCTTCGTATCTCGGTGACTGATCGTTGCAATTTCCGTTGCACGTATTGCATGCCAGAAGAAGGACTCGTGTGGTTGCCGCGCTCAGAGATTCTCACCTTTGAAGAGATTGAACGCATTGCGCGTATTTGTGTTGAGCGCTTTTGGGTTGATGGAATTCGTCTCACCGGCGGTGAGCCGACGATGCGTGCCCATCTGAGTCGTCTTATTGAGATGTTGAACGGACTGCGTGTCCCGGCCGACGCAACGAGCGACTACGCGGGCAAAGCACCCGACATTGCACTCACCACTAATGCCGCGACACTGCGCAACATCGCACATGACCTGCGCGCGGCCGGCTTGCATCGCATCAACATCAGTCTTGACTCGCTGAAACAGAAGCGTTTTCTGGAGATGACTCGTCGCGATGAACTGGACAATGTTCTTGCGGGTATCGCTACTGCGAAAGAAGTGGGTTTCCACCCGATCAAGATCAACGCTGTAATCGAACGCGGTGTCAACGATGATGAGATTCTCGACTTGGCAACCTTTGGTCGCGATGAAGGACTCGAAGTGCGCTTTATTGAATTCATGCCACTTGATGCATCCAATGAATGGGAACGCAACAAAGTGGTAAGCCAAGATGAGATCGTGTCGATCATCAACGAGGTGTATCCGCTTGAGCAGATGCCCGCTCGCGGTGCCGCTCCGGCAGATCGTTGGCGATATCTCGATGGCAAAGGCACTGTCGGTGTCATCCCATCAGTGACTAAACCATTCTGTGGTGATTGCGATCGTGTGCGTATCACGGCTGATGGTCAGTTCCGCACATGTCTCTTTGCCACTGACGAATCGGACTTGCGCGCGCTGTTGCGCGATGGCTCTTCTGATGACGTCATTGCTGATGCAGTCATTCGTGCGGTGGGTAAGAAATGGGCTGGCCATCAGATTGGACAAGTGCAGTTCGTGAAGCCACGTCGTTCGATGAGCCAGATCGGCGGATAGTCACATATGACAACGGATGCGCTTCGGGTGCATGTGCATGAACATGTTGCGACTCTCACCTTGAATCGTCCCGATAAACGCAACGCAATCACTTTCGACATGTGGAGCGAGATCGCCGAAATCGTCTCGCAGTTGTCGGATAATCCTTCTGCGAAGGTGCTGGTTATTGCCGGAGAGGGCGCACATTTTTGTGCAGGCGCCGACATCTCTGGCTTAACAGAAGGCAATGGCGGTCGTTATGGGGAAGCTAATCGTGCAGCCGAAGAGGCGATCGCAGCGTTTCCCGGCCCCTCTGTTGCGATGATTCGCGGCAGTTGTGTTGGTGGAGGAGTGCAGATCATCAATGCGTGCGATATTCGAATCGCCGACATTACGTCGCAATTTGGAATCACTCCAGCGAAGTTGGGAATCATTTACCCAACATATGCATTACGCAGAGCAGTGGAAATCATCGGACCTACCGCCACAAAGCACCTGCTGTTTTCCGGCGAATTGATCGATGCAACACGCGCTCTGCGTATCGGTCTGATTGATGAACTCGTACAACCCGACGAGTTAGAGGCGCGTGTGAAACAACTGACGCATGTGATGGCCATGGAACGTTCGCATCTCACTCAAGTTGCAACTAAAGAAATGGTCAGAGAAATTATCGCCACAGGAGATGTGTCATCTGAGTTATCCCAACGATGGGCAAATGTTGTGGATCGTGTCGGCGAAGACAAAGAAGGCGTAGATGCATTTCTCAACAAACGCCTGCCGCATTTTCCATATCGGCGTGACGCATAGGTACAGCGCTATCTAATTCTGTGACTGAATCATGGCTTCAAAACCGCCGAGAACATCTGACACATCGGCAAAACCTGCGGAACGTAAGACGCTCGCTGCTATAGAAGAACGGTAACCACCAGCGCAATACACAACTATTGGTCGCGAAGGGTCAAGTTCGGACATGCGGGCATTTAATTGTGAGACAGGAATGTTTGTGGCGCCGTTATAGTGATTGATCTTGTATTCGCCTTCTCCTCGCACATCAACAATTTGAAGATCAGCAATGGATTGTGTCCGATCAGCAAACTGCCGGGGAGTGAGACGTGACGCCTTGTCAACAAGTGTTGGGTGATCGACCAACTCATCAACCGATGCCCAACCAACAACGTGGTCATAGCCAATACGGGCGAGACGAATCTTGGCTTCAAGTTCGTATCCAGGTTCAGTGATCAGGATGATTTCCTCATCGGGTCGGATGACAGAGCCTGCGTACTCGGCATAGCGGCCTTGTAGTCCGACGTTTACCGAACCACGCAGATGCCCAGTCGAAAAAAACTGCGAGTCACGTGTGTCGACAAGTTGTACGCCTCGGTCACGAGCATTAAATGCATCAGGGATCTTCATCTGTGTTGGCGGAGTGTGTTCATCAAGCAAATCACGCGCTTGTTTATTACGCTTCGCGTCAAACGCAAAGTATTCAGGTGCTGGAAGCTGTCCTTCTGTCACTGCTGCAACAAATGAATCAACATCTTTGAACTGCAATGCGTAATTGTCGCGACGTTGCTCACCAATTGTTGATTGTGTCTCTGTCGACAAGTTCTTGCCACAGGCTGAACCAGCACCGTGAGCAGGAAATACACGTGTCTCATCTGGCAAAGTGAGCAATTTGTCACGTAGCGAGGAGTAGAGATCTTTGCCCAACTCATCTGCCGTACGACCGACCGACACCAAAAGATCAGGACGACCGACATCGCCGATGAACATCGTGTCGCCGGTGAGGACGCCGTAGGGAACCGCGGCGTCAGGGGATTCAAACACGACGATTGAAATTGACTCTGGCGTGTGGCCAGGTGTGTGACGAATCTCCAAGATGACGTTTCCGAGTGAGTAACGCTCACCGTCTTGAAACAATCGTGCGGGAAATTCTGGTTGGGCGACAGCACCAAATCCGACCTTGCCACCAGTGGCATTTGCTAGCTCGAGGTGGCCCGATAAGAAGTCGGCGTGGAAGTGGGTTTCGAGCACTAATTCAATCGAGAGACCGTGTTGTTCAGCACTGTCAAGGTATTGCTGCACATCGCGCGTGGGGTCAACCACGACGGCTCGACCGGTTGATGTATCGCCGATCAGATACGAAGCTTGCGAGAGACAATCCAAATAGAACTGTTTAAAGACCATGCTCATACGTTTGAGCATACCCAAATATTCTTGGATACCCCAATGGGTATTTACGCTACACTTGCAGGCATGGATTTAGAGCCAGAGCTCACCAAAAACTTGACGACGCGTCTTGCGCGAATCGAAGGTCAAGTGCGAGCAATTCGCACGATGATTGAAGAGGGTCGTGAATGTCGCGAAGTGATCACTCAATTGTCAGCTGCGAGTACCGCACTCGACCAGGTTGGTTTCAAATTGTTGTCATCGGGAATGCAGCGTTGTCTGCAGGACCCAAAAAAGGCAGGCAAGGAAGGCTTCACAATGGAAGAGGTCGAAAAACTCTTCCTCAAGTTGAAGTAGCGATTTGATATCGGTGTGATGTAGGACTGGCTACGCTGACCTGCGTGTCCGAGCCAACATTCACCCATCTCACGTCTGAGGGCAATGCCCACATGGTTGATGTGGGCGAAAAAGATGTCACCAGTCGACGTGCTGTGGCGCGCTGTCGTGTCTCAATGAATCCCGCTACCGCAACAGCGATTCGTGAAGGCGGTATGAAAAAGGGCGATGTCATCGGGGTGGCTCGTGTTGCCGGAATCCAGGCGGCGAAGAAAACAAGTGACCTCATCCCGCTCTGTCATCCGCTCATGTTGTCTTCAGTGACCATTGATTTCGAGATTGGCATCGACGGTATCGATATCACCGCAATGGTGGCCACAGTGGACCGCACTGGTGTTGAGATGGAGGCACTGACCGCCTGTTCTGTGGCTGCACTTACGATCTATGACATGTGCAAGAGCGCAGATAAGAACATGACCATCAGCGAGTTGGCCCTCTGGGAAAAAGACGGGGGACGCTCGGGGTCGTATCGGCGCCCCTGAACCTAGGTGTTGCCTGACACAGTCGCTGAGACATCTGTCTCAAGATCAGCGGAATTCGGAAAAATGAGCGGTTCTGGCCTCAAAATGCTCTTTTTGTCCTCATCTTTCAGCGATTAGGAGGCACTAATCGTGGTCTTTTCGAAACCGACTTCCGTAGAATTACACAAGTGCCTTTTGGGCAGTGGCTCTATCGCCAATAGAGCTGCGGGCTACGGCCCCGTAGACAAGTCAGTGCGTCGTATCAACCCATGGTGCGACCCAGTTCATGGTGGGACTGATAGATGAGCAAGTTGATCCTCCTTCTAGTGGGAGCCGCATGGCTGGCAGTGTTGTTGCCACCGTTGTTGCGAGCCCGCTTTGATGTTGGTTCTTCGTCGTCGGTGTCTGATTTCCGTCGGCAACTCAACACTCTCCAACGCACTCAGGGCCCCCGCGCCCACGCCCCGATGCGGGCAATGTCTCGCCCTTTGGTGTCGGCTCCGCGAATGCAGCAAGTGCGCCGACCTGCGCCTGCTCCGTACATTGAAGATCGCTATTACGAGAACACGGCGCCCGTGATGCACGAGCAAGATGTAACGGGTCGCCACCGTCGTGCGCATCACCAGGATCTCACTCGTTCTCACTACGCACGCGAAGAAGTGTTCTTGTCACCTCGAGAAGTGTTGCGTCGTCGACGCACCAACGCATTGTTTGGTCTTCTTGCTCTCAACGCCGTGACACTGTTTCTGTCACTCACCACTGGTAGCACGCTGATGATTGTGTTGTTCGCAGTGGCGGTGATCGTGTTGATGGGCTATTGCTACATGTTGGTGCAGTTGCGTCAACAGCAGTACATGCGTCGCGCGTATCACTATCGTCGCGCCGCCTAAGTCGTCGTACACTTCGACTGCATATTTTTGGGGCTGTAGCTCAGTTGGCAGAGCGCTACGTTCGCAATGTAGAGGCCAGGGGTTCAATTCCCCTCAGCTCCACCACTGCCTGTTGTTAGGCGAGTAACAGCTGCGCTAGACGCTGTGATTCCCTGTGTCGTAACGCAACGTTGACTCGCTGACGTTCGAGGATCTGTTCGAGAACCTTCACTGCTTGTGGAATGGGATTCTGTGCAAAGAATGCTGGAACTTCTGTGGCTGCCTTGTCGGAAGTCAAGCTCTTCACTGAATCCACCATGCGCACAATCGTGTTGACGGGGAACTTTTCGTTGGCGTCACGCCAATTATCGCGCACTGCTGACCAAGCGATTTCGCCATGGTTGCGGTTGGCGATGCATCTGTTCAGAAGAAATGGAGCATTTTGAGTTTTCACGTCCGACGAGAATGCGAAATCGCAAGTGCGTTTCATCAGCGCAGGATCATCAAAATCAGCGAGTGCATACAACATACGAATTTGCTCTTGCGGTGTTCGCGGGTTTTTCACGCGATCAATAAAAAACTCATAATCCGTTGAATCGCCAAATGAAGCGACTACTGACGTCGCGGCAGCAACAAGTTCAGGGTGGATATCGTCGCTGTCGACGCGAGAGAACATGTCGCGACAACGCTGTTTCGTGTCGGCATCGTCGCCGAGAACCGCAAGCGCGCTCACTAACAGGCCACGTAATTTGGATGTGAGGTCGTCTTCGTCGGCGCGTGGCTGCCAAGACAGGTCGGCAAGCGCAGGTATTACAAGTGATCGAACGCGCGCACGCAATGCATCAAGTGCTTTTCCTTCCACAAGACGAGAGAGACCGCGAAGTCCGATGGTGAGTGATTGCCACACAGCGAGATCGCGCTCGTCAGCGAATCCCTCTACGAAAGTCAAGAAATCGGTCGCTGGTAGTGCGCCGGCAACCACCGCATTCCATGCGTCGTCCACCAAGTTGTATCGCTCGAGCACGTTTCGTTCTCGAAGCGCATCGCCAGTAATGCGTTGAAGAAGTTCAGGGGAGTACGAGACGCGATAGAAGCCATGGCCACCACTATTGACAACGACAACAGCGTCTCGACTTGGCAACGCGACATGAGTTGATAATGAATCAAGGAGCACCTTCTGCTCGACGCCATTAACTGCGATGTGGATTGGCACTACCCATTGAGTGGGATCAGATGCACCATCAAAAAGGAATCGACGTTGTGTGAGCACCACTTCGGCACCATCTTGTTCGACACTGATGAGTGGGTAACCGGGCTGCCAAATCCAGCTGTCCATGAGTCGTCTCACGGGAACTGGGTTTGTGCCATCTGAGTTGACGGTGTCTTCAATTGCATCCCAGAGGTCATTTGTTTCAGTGTTTGCGTAACTGTGACGCTTTAGATATGCGCTCACTCCAGCACGGAAACGCTCGGGTCCGAGGAATTGTTCGAGCATTCGCAGGAGGGCACCACCTTTTTGATAGGTGAGAACATCAAACATTCCCTCGCTGTCGTTTGGTGAATTGACTTCGAATTCGACCGCGCGAGTTGAATGCAGCGAGTCTGTTTCAAACGCAACACTTCGTTCGAGACCAAACGTGGTCCACCGTTGCCAGTGTGGGGCAAACGCATCACAGGCGGCAATCTCCATAAATGTCGCAAAAGCTTCGTTTAGCCAAATGCCGTTCCACCAACGCATGGTGACCAAGTCACCAAACCACATGTGGGCGAGTTCGTGGGCGACGACGTCGGCTACTAATTGCTGTTCAACTTGTGTCGAAGTGGCGGGATCCACCAGCAATAACACTTCGCGGAATGTGATGCATCCGAGGTTCTCCATCGCACCCGCTGCGAAGTCAGGCAACGCAATGAGATCAACTTTGTCGCTTGGATAGGGAATGCCGTAATAGGTTTGAAACCAATCCAACGAATATGCCGCGACACGCAAACCGAACTCTGTTAGATGTGCCTTGCCAGGAATATGCACAATCCGCACTGGAATGCCGTTTACATCGACGGGTTCAGTGGCTTCAAGTGGTCCAACAACAAAAGCCACGAGATATGTCGACATCGTCATCGTGTCGGCAAATGTGATACGCACACGTCCATCATCTGTTTTTTCACGTGCAGTTTCAGGACCGTTTGAAATAGCCATGAATGTGGGGTCAACGACTAGGTGAATGCCAAATACGGCCTTCATATCGGGTTCATCAAAACACGGGAAAGCACGACGACAGTCAGTTGATTGCATTTGCGTGGTTGCGATCACGTGCTCGACACCTGTTTCGTCCGTGAATGTTGAACGATAGAAGCCGCGAAGTTTGTCATTCAAGATGCCAGTGAATTCGATGGTGATAGAACACGGCCCTGGTGTCACAGAAGAAGAGATCACGAGTCGCTCAGTCTCCTCATGCAAAATGAATGCAGAGTCGACACCGTTCACGCGTACTGACGACACGGTGAGTTCCTTGGCATTCATCACAATTTCGTCAGTGGCACTGGCGACATCAGCCTCAATCCCCACTGATCCGGAGAACGTAGCGGCGCTGAGATTCGGATCGAGCGTCACGTCGTAGCGACGTGGCAAAACGGTGCGAGGAAGTCGATATGGATTATTGAGATGCGACACGATGCGAAGGTTACTGCTGTACGCGGATGGGTACTACGGTGGACATTTGTGGTTCGTACAACACCTTTCACAGCATCTGTTCCTGGACTTGGAAATACCGAGGGCATTTCATATGACGTCGTAGGCATCGGCAATGCCCTCGTCGACATCATCGCTCAAGTGGAAAATGACTTTCTCCACGAGCAAAAACTGGTGAAGGGATCGATGGCCCTTATCGACACTGATCGGGCGGTGGCTTTGTATGAGTCAATAGGTCGTCATGGTGTGCAGTCAAGTGGAGGTTCTGCCGCAAACACGATCGCAGGACTCGCATCGCTAGGAGCAGATGTCGCCTTTATTGGGAAAGTCTCTGATGATGACCTTGGTCGCGTGTTTGAACATGACTTAGAGCGCCTTGGGGTGGAATTTCACAGTGGTGGACGACCAAGCGTTGACATGCCGACAGGTCGTTGCATCATCGCTGTTACACCCGACGCTGAACGCACGATGAATACCTATCTCGGTGTTTCAACGTATCTTGCCTTTGATGACGTGGACGCTGAGTTGGTGGAAACAGGAGCCGTGCTCTACATGGAGGGCTATCTATTTGATCGCGATGAGGCAAAAAATGCCTTTCGTAAAGCTGCTGAACGCGCGCATTCAAAAGGAAGAGTTGTATCGCTGACATTGTCGGACAGTTTTTGTGTTGATCGTCATCGTGATGATTTTCGTTCACTTGTGCGTGACGAGATCGATCTGTTGTTTGCTAATGAGGATGAGTTGTTGTCGCTCTATCAGACTGATGTTTTTGATGATGCCATCGCCCAACTTCGCAAAGAGTGCCATATCGCGTGCGTGACGCGTAGTGAGAAGGGTTCCGTGATTGTGACTCCTGTTGACGTTCACGCGGTAGCCGCAAAGAAGGTGGCACGCGTTGTAGATACGACGGGCGCGGGAGACTTGTTCGCGGCCGGATTTCTTCGCGGTTATACACGCGGTTTTGATCTCACTCATTGCGCACAAATTGGTGCTATCGCCGCTGCCGAAGTGATTTCACACGTGGGTCCACGTCCAGAAGTGTCGCTGATCGATCTACTTCCCACTGAACTTCGTTAGCACGTCAGTCAACGATGGCATTTCTGTTTCTGAGTCGTCATACGCAAGTACGCTGTTGCTCATGAGTACGGAACACAATCTCACAATTCTCGGACAGACAGTTCGTCACCCCATCGATCATGTTGAGGTGTTTCCCGCTCCAAAGAATGTGACTACGGTACGTTTCACCACCGATGAGTTGTCTTCGATGTGTCCGGTAACAAAACAGCCCGACATTTCGCACTTGATTATCGAGTTTGAACCTGATCAGTTGTGTATTGAGTCAAAATCGTTGAAGTTGTACTTGTGGCGTTTTCGAGACATGGCTGTGTTTGCCGAGGCGTTATCTGCAGAGATCGCGAATGAAGTGATGACTACGGCTTCACCAAAATGGGTGAAGGTGACATTGACGCAACGTCCTCGCGGTGGCATTGACTTGTGCGCTGTTGCAGAATTGCGCAAGTAAACACTGCACCTGCGGATTCGGGTTGCCCCCAGTAGCTATTGCTGGCGCCCGCGTTCCATGATTTTTGCACGACGTTGAGCAACCAATTCGGGATCAAAATTACGTTTCTGCCATTCACGACTACTCACTGCTTCGTTGCTCCAATTTTCCACTTCCGCAGAGTTCAATGCGTATGTATGGCGCAATTCGCGGACACCTTCCTGCACGTTGCCGATGATGTCAAGAGCGATTTTGCGGGTAAATGGAATTAGTTGAGCATGAGGAACAACGTGGTTCACCAGACGGAATGCGAGTGCTTCTTGTGCATCCATAAAGTTGCCAGTAAAACTCATCTCTCGTGCGCGGCGCACTCCCACTGCTTGGGGAAGTAGTACCGACAAACCCCAACCAGGCATCACACCAACGCGAGAATGTGTGTCCCCAAACTTTGCATTTTCTGATGCGATGAGAAAGTCACAGTTCAACGCCAATTCGATACCACCAGTAACCGCGACTCCATTCACTGCACCAATCAGAGGTTTACTGATCTTCGGGAAGGGTCCACGAATACCGTCTGCATTCAATGAACCATCAGCACCGGTGTTCAAAAGTTTTCCGTCTTGACTGCCGAGCTCTTTGAGGTCTAGGCCAGCGCAAAACGCCGGATCGGTGCCGGTGAGGATGATGACATCAACATAGGTGTCAGCCTCTGCCTGGCGCATGCGCTCTGGAAGAAGGCGCAACACCTCGCTACTCAGGGCATTGCGGGCATCGGGACGATTCAAGGTAATGGTGGCTATGCGCTCACTCACCTCATACAAGACAACGTCGGAACTCATGTGTCACACCGTAGGCGACGAACAAAAGGCTTCTCGTATTGGTGTGTCAAACTGGCGTGTTATGAGCCTTGTTGAAGTATCAATCCGTGACGGAGTTGCGACCCTGACACTAAATAATCCCGATGAGCGCAACACTCTGACCTCACCCATGGTGGATGAGATCATCGCCGCGATGGACGCCATAGAGGCAGATCGTTCGGTGGGAGCAGTCGTTGTCACCGGTGCGGGTCCAGCATTCTGTGCTGGTGCAAATTTGGGCAATCTTGCAGAAGCGACAGGGGAGAGCCTTAGCAAGGTGTATGAGGGGTTCTTGCGTATTGCGCGAAGCCCGCTTCCGACACTTGCTGCAGTGAATGGTGCCGCGGTTGGTGCGGGTATGAACCTTGCGCTCGGATGTGATGTGCGTATCGCCGCCCAACGCGCTCGTTTCGACACTCGATTTTTGAATATTGGAATTCACCCGGGTGGTGGACACACGTGGATGCTTCGTCGAATCACTGGACCACAAACAGCATTTGCGACTGTCATTTTTGGCGAGATCCTGAATGGTGAAGAAGCAGAACGAGTGGGACTCGTATGGAAGTGTTTTCCTGATGACGAGTTGATGAATGCGGCACAACGACTTGCTGCACAAGCAGCGTCAGTACCGCGCGAGTTGCTCGAAGCGACCAAGAAGACAATCACAGACATGGCTGATGTACGGACTCACCCGAATGCCGTGGCTCGAGAACTTGATCCGCAGGTATGGAGCACTCGTCAACCGTGGTTTAAAGAGCGTTTGGCCGCCCTGCAAGCAAAGATTTCTAAGAAGTAGATTTGAGTGCATGAAAGCACGACGATGGTGGGCATCTATTGTCGCCATCGGACTCGGCGCGCTCGCCGTGAACGTTGCTGTAACGACTGAAATCTCCGGTGTCTCGACGGTCACTGACACGTGGCATCTTGATCGCATTAATCAACGAACATTGCCGTTAGATAATGTCTCATCTCCGTCTGCCACTTTGAATGGCACAGGCATAGACATTTACATCGTCGACACTGGAATCAATTATTCACACGAACAATTCGGTGGACGTGCTGTAGCTGGAATCGATATTGCAAGGGCTGCTAGCGGATCACTAGTTGAGCCAAGTGCTGGAGACTGTGATGGACACGGCACACATGTTGCAAGCCTCGCAGCAGGAATAACTACAGGAGTAGCGCCAGGGTCGCGAGTGTTTTCTGTTCGTGTGCTTGATTGCAATGGACTCGGTGAAGTACCGGATGTCGTAAAAGGATTGCAGTGGATTGTTGACCATCACACCAACGGGCGGTTAGCAGTTGCAAACCTCAGTCTCGGCGTGGATCTTGGTGATGATGGAACAGGCCTCGATAAGGCAGTGCGCAATCTTGTTGCAGACGGTGTCGTTGTCGTTGTTGCTGCAGGTAACGGCGACAACTCAGGACGACCACTTGATGCATGTCGCATCTCGCCAGCCGATGAGCAAATCGCATTGACCGTTGGCGCCGTGACGATCGATGACGCAATCTCCCCATTTTCCAACTATGGACCGTGTATCGATGTGTTTGCTCCCGGTGGGAGCACTTCACGTCCGGTTGTGGGGGCATGGTACTCATCGCCAACCTCGTACAACAGTGAAAAGGGCACGTCCATGGCATCTCCACTTGCCGCTGGGTATGTAGCGTTGCTCGGCCAACAACAACCTGGCTTGTGTCCGCAGCAGTTTCAAGATGCCGTTGTTGCACGGGCAACTCCCAATGTCTTAACCGGATTAGACGCCACCAGTCCAAACCGCCTGTTGTTCCTCGATACGACGCCAATTTCTGGAACTGCTTCTCCAGGTCGCGCAAATGGTCTTGTAGTCACCGCTCACAATGGGTCTTTAAAAGTTTCATGGGATCGTCCGTGCGATGGTGGCTCAGTGTTCAAAAAGACTGCCGTGTCTGTGTATCGCAGTGGGCGACTAGTAAAAACAGTGATGAAGCGACCAGGAGCAACACAGGCAACCATTACTGGGCTACGCAATGGCGTGGCATATCAAGTATCTGTCCGCACAGCAACTGAAGTTGGTCGTTCACGTGGTTCTGCGCGCGTGCTGTCTCCAGAGTTGCGCTCTTTGCGAGTGGGATCAACTGTGCGCGCATCACTACTTGTGAAGACGCAGCAGAAAGAAGAACCAAAGATTGCAGTGGCCTCTTCATCGCGGGGAGTGTGCGTTGTGAAACGTAGTCCACAGCGACTCGTCGCAAAGTCGCGTGGCACATGCAAAGTGCAAATAACGCCAAAACATGCGGAGAAAACCACAACACATGCATTTACTGTCCAGTAATTCAAAGTAGATGTCGTCTACACATAGCGTGCTCGCATGTCGTGGATAAAAGGTGTACGGTGCACAAAAGGACCCAAACAAGGAGTCCGGCACCGGGCTCCGGAAGGGAGAGCCATGAGTGCACGCCATCGAAACAACGATGTTGCGCCACCACCTCGAGCTGACTTGCGAGCTCATGCCCACAACGAGCGTCATCGCATAAAAAGTCAGTTACATCTCGTAGTGGAAGCGGTGGATCACGGCACTGAACCACTTGATATCGAAGAACCGGGTGTTGAATGGAAACCGGTACATCATCGAGATGCGCAGCGAGCGATGGAAAAAAACCGTCGTAAGCCTTTCAAGCATTGGAAGACAAAGGATTGGAAGCGTCGCAAAGTGAATCGTCAGAATCGCGCGCGGGAATGGGATCAACTCGCGAGTTGATGCCAACTGGCAAGCAGGGGATTAGTCAGGCAGTTAGGCCTGCAGCCACTGCGCTGACAACTCAGCGCGGCGCTGTTGCCATTCTTCGATAGTGATGCCAAACCGAATGTGATCTTCCCAAAGGCCGTTGATTTCCAAGAATCGTTGGGCGAGCCCTTCTTCTCGAATACCCAACTTTTCCATCACTCGAAGACTGTTGCGGTTCCGAGGAATGATGCACACTTCAAGACGATGAAGATGTAGATCTTCAAATGCAAACTTTGCCAGCACCACGACGGACTCAGCGACATACGCGTTACCTGCGCGTGCGCGGTCAATCCAATAACCAATTGTTCCTGTTTGTAGTGCACCGCGCATCACGTTGTTCAAATTGATCTCGCCAGCAAACGCGCCATCAACAAAGAAACCAAATGAATAACTAGTTCCTGCATGTCGTTCGCGATCACGAGCTGCGCAACGAGCTGCAAAAATATCGCGACTACTTGCCGGATCTGGATGATGAATAGGACGAAGTGGTTCCCATTGGGTGAGCCATTCACCATTTCGCCTGCGCACTTCACTCCATGCCGCAAAGTCTTGTGCAACGAGCGGACGTAACACCACACGCTTTCCGTATAACCGCAGCCCGACTGTGGTGGAAGAGCCCGGGTGTGTGGACGTCATGGTTCTATTTTGTCACGACGTGCGACACCATCAATGAGTCCACGGGTCGAGATGACAATCTCTGATAGATACAAACGTCTCATGATGGCTACAACAATGCAGCATCCGGCGACAATGATGTCAGCCCGATCTCGCGGAAGCCCAGGATTATGAATACGTTCGTCCAGTGTCTCCGTTGCAAGCGTACGGAACACGTCTTCTGCCGCTTCGCGAGTGAGCACCATGCCATGTAGTGCAGAATCGTCAAAGTCGATTAGGCCAAGTTCGACTGCCCCGATCGTGACGAAGGTTCCTGCTGTTCCAATAAAGCGAGGCGAACCAAGTAGCGCTGGCATTGAGCGCGTTAGTTCTTCAACGTCATCAGCAACGGCTCCAATTGCATTTGTGAGTTCTTCGGGAGGAGGGGGATCAGACGTGAAATCACGTTGAGTGATCACCACTGCACCGTGATTTATGCTTGCGACCTGATCCGGTTCATTAACACCGACGGTGAATTCGGTTGATCCTCCTCCGACATCAATTACAACGGAGAGACCATCATGAGGTGGTAAGCCAATGAGTGCACCTTCAAAAGACAATCGTGCTTCTTCTTCTCCCGACAGCACGCGTAATTCACAGTGAGTGACACTTTGAATCTTTTCTCGTAGTTGATCAATGTTCTTTGCAATACGACACGCGGCAGTTCCAACGATGCGAATGTCCTCGACATTGTGCGTGCGACAGCGTTCCACGTAATCAGTAACCACAGTGATAGTGGCATTGATCGCATCTTCGTGGAGCATTTTGGTGGAAAAGACATCTCGACCAAGTCGTGTCGTGGTGATCACTCGTGCAATATCTGTGCCGTCCGCACCGACAATCAGCAAATTGGTGGTGTTACTTCCGATGTCAATGACTCCGACCGCATGATTATTCATGACAGCCTCGCCGCAAACGTCACGCCGCGTAATGCAAGTTGCTGAGCAGTCCATTTGCCAATCGCATCGTCACCGCCAGCAAGCCACCACGCAAAATGAGCGTGCAAGCATTTGACACCGGTACGGGTGCCGCCCACACCGCCAAATGGCCTGGGTCCCACATGATCGCTTGATATGTCGACATCACGTTCAGTGGCGTAACGACGATGAATGTCAGCAATGTGTTCGAGACCAATCAGCGCTTCCACTTCATTCACACCGCCATCTGCTTCGATGCGGCTCACTTCGCGCACTTCATGTGGCCCAATCAGCCAATACAACGTGGGCATGGGTGTGCCGTCGTGCAGCAATGGGGCATTGCGCAACACAACAGGATCTCCGGAAGTGTTGCGAACAACGATTGAGTAATCGCCACGTGGTTCACGACCAATCAATTCGCACACGCGCGCATGATCAGTGACTGAGTTGGGATTTTTGGAACGGGCCATGTTTGCCCGCACACTCATCGAGCGATCAGCCAGATAACGACTGCAACGATGACAACAACTGGGATGGCTGCGCGCTTCAAGATAGGAAGACCAGCTGCGCCAACCAAGTTGAGTGGCTGTGCTTCTGGTCCTTCAATTTTGCGCACACCTTCCGTTGGAGCAGCGGGAGCCTCGGCGACAACTTCTGGCTGCTGTGCGATTAACTCATTCAAGTTCTCGACAAACTGACCAAGCAACTTGTCGCTGATGTCTGCCATTGCACCGCGTCCAAATTGTGCAACTTTTCCGGTGATGGTGAGATCAGTGGTGACGTCAACTTTGGTTGACGTTGGTGACACTGCGGTCATAGCCGCGGTGATGTTGGCGGATGCGTTGCCTTTGCCACCGGTGTCGCGACCTTCGCCTTTCAACACGGCGCGATAGTTCGCATCATCGCGTTCAATGAAACTTGCCTGACCTTTGAATGCCGCAGCGATCGGGCCAACTTTCACTTTCACCATGCCGCGATAGGTATCGCCTTCGACTTCTTCAAGTTGGGCGCCCGGCAAACATGGAGCAATCAGCTCGACGTTGGTGAGGATCTTCCATGCCTCATCGATTGGCTTTTCCACGGTGAATTCGTGCTTCAGGTCCATCGTTTCAGATCCTCCGTTGTATCAATGTCTGTTCCAGACCCCTTGCAGGCTACTTCCGAAACCAGTTCGGGACGCAGGTGCATGAGAGATCGCGCGCCTGCATCGGGGTCGCCATCAAGAGAGCGGAACTCGCTCCAGACGCTCTTGTGCAGTCGTACCGGCGTGGCTCGCTGGCCGTTGTATGTGGCAACAGCAATGGGGCTGGGGTCGCTTGCGACGGCTTTCCAGTCCTCGGGGGTCACAAAAGGCTGATCGCCAGCGCCGATTACAACAACGTCACAGCCGCGGTGCTCTGCCTCAGAGATTGCTCGCAACACCGAACTGCGTTGTCCCGACTGCCACGTTTCGTTATGCACTGTGACCACATCGTTAAGAAGATCATTGAATTGTTCGGCTCCGGTAATCACCATCACCTCACCGACGCCAGATAGCAACGCGTTGTTTACAGCGTGCACGATGATTGGAACGCCGTCAATAAGCGCACTTAGTTTGTGCGTGGGTGCATCGAATCGAGTGCCCGCACCCGCGGCCAGCACCACAGCCAATGTTGTCATCAGACGTGGATAGGACCAGATGTTGCACTAAGCGACGCTGCAGCACGCCCCGTGCGTGTAGCGATGATTTCGCCGACAATAGAGATCGCGGTTTCTTCGGGTGTACGTCCACCAAGGTCAAGACCGATGGGTGAGTGAAGTCGTGCAAGATCTTTGGCATCACTAATCCCGACTTCGGCAAGTCTGTCGAGTCGCTTTGCATGGGTCTTGCGACTGCCCATGACTCCGATGTATCCGACGTTTGTTTTCAATGCGCCTTGAATCGCAGGCACATCAAACTTTGGATCATGTGTGAGGATGCACACGGCATCACGCGCACCGAGGAGATGACCTTCTGCTTCAAATACAGGTGTAGGCCATGTCACTTTCACTTCGTCAGCCATCGGAAAGCGACGACGAGTTGCAAAGATCTCACGCGCATCGCACACAGTGACGTGATAACCAAGAACTTTTGCAACACGCGCAAGTGCGGCAGTGAAGTCAACCGCGCCAAAAATCCACATGCGTGGTGGCGGTGAAAAACTTTCGATAAAAATACGAAGAGTTGGGGTGTCAACAAGATCTTCCGGTGTTGTCTGACCTGCTGGCCCGTAGTTGCGCACGATCGTGCGACCTGCTTCTAATTCACCAATCGCATCGCGGGACACCACGCGATCAAGATCAGCATTTCCCAAGGATCCTTCAAGGATTCCGTCTGGAGTGACTGCCAAGGTGAGGCCAACATTTGGCCCATCAATGATTGTCGCGAGTGCAACAGGAAGGTTCTTTCGAACGCGCTCAGAAAATGATTGATACGTGCTCATCGTGTCACCATGTCAGTGGTTGGATGAACAAGTGAATAATGCCACCACAGGTGAGTCCGACCGCGAAGGCTTCATCATCGGAATACCCGAACGTGACAACACGACTTGGTTGTTCTCCACTCAAGATTGCGAGTGCTTCTGACACGACCGCGCCTTCCACGCACCCGCCACTCACAGACCCGATCACTTCGCCGTCTTCGTTGACGGCCATGGCCGCACCGGCTTCACGGGGTCCTGATCCTTCAATGTCGACAACGCGGGCAAGTGCAACGCGCTTGCCAGCTTTTTGCCAACGATCAATGTCATCCAGTAAGTCACGCATGGTTAATCACCTTTGTGAGTTGTTCGAGGGCATCAAGTGAATGACCCTCTACGAATTCATCAACATAGGGCAATGCAGCCGCCATTCCACGTGCCAGAGGCGCATAGCCAGGTGTGACCTTCAGCGGATTCACCCAGATAAGTCGAAATGCAGCACGCTGCAATCGCTGCATTTGCTCTGCCAACAACTCAGGCTCCCCACGGTCCCAGCCGTCAGACAAGATGATGACTATTGCTCCTCGGGCCATGCCACGGATGCCCCATTCGTCATTAAAGAGGCGCAGTGTCTCACCGAGGCGAGTGCCACCACTCCAATCTTGTACGCGGTCGCTGGCTGCTCGAAGTGCTTTATCTGGGTCCCGCGATCCGAGTTCACGAGTCACTCGAGTAAGACGAGTGCCCAAGGTGAATGCTTCCACGCGCTGGCGTCCGGCGACTCCCGCGTACACGTAACGAACAAGTGCGCGAGCATATGGTTCCATCGACCCGCTCACATCGAGAAGAAAAACTATGCGTCGTGATCGATCACCAGGGTGTTGCCAATGACGACGCATTGGTTCTCCACCGGCTGCGATTGATGCGCGGACAGTGCGACGTACATCTGGACGTATTCCGCGTTTTGGCGAATGAGTGGTGCGGAATGAACGACGAGGTGGTCCTGCCATGCGCAACATTGACATGTATTTTTGTGACAAACGCATTTCATCGTCGGTGTAGGCAGCAAAGTCTTTTGACCCGAGTGTCTCAACACCGGAAAAACGCAAAGTGATCGTGGGGTCATCAGATCTATCGGCGACACCGTCAGCGTCGCCCTCTTCTTCCTCTGCATCAGTGACAAGCTGGATACGTAACATCTCTTCGTCTTCTTGCGGAGGAGATTCTCTGTGCTCCCAGAACACCTTGAAGGCTTTGTTGAATTCAGGGATATCTTCAGGTCGACGAATCAAGGTGGCTCGTGCAGCCCAGTAGACACTGTCTCGGTCGGTGATACCAACCGCTTCGAGAGAATTCACAAACGTCAGCACTGAGTCAAGTGGAGTTTGAATCTCTAGTTTGCGTAGAAGACGCGCAAAACTCACGGCGAGTCGCTCTGGGCCAGAGACGAATGTGAGTTGATTCATCGTTGTGTCACTTGCTGTGGTAACCACGGTTATCCGTGGAAGACGCCACGTTCCATCGCATTTTTCACAATCGCTGCAACGCCATGTTCACGCAATCGATCCTGATCTTCGCGGTACTTCAAAACTGTTCCAAGTGTTGACTCGATTACTGATTCATTCAGTTGAGAAACACCAAGGCGACCAAGGGCCGTTGCCCAGTCAATTGTCTCTGCAACACCTGGTGGTTTGTACAACTGCAATCCTCGGAGGGCCTCCACTGCACCAGCAACTTGAGATGCCAATTCGCGAGTCACAGTAGGGCAACGAAGACACACAATTTCTACTTCGCGCTCAAACGTGGGATGTTCAACCCAGTGATATAGACAGCGACGCTTTAATGCGTCGTGTACATCACGTGTGCGGTTTGACGTAAGAATCACAACCGGTGGCACTTTCGCAGTGAATGTGCCAATTTCTGGAACGGTGATTTGGTAGTCCGACAACACTTCGAGGAGGTACGCCTCAAACTCATCATCAGCGCGGTCTATTTCGTCAATAAGGAGAACAGGAGGTGTTGACGACGGACTATCAATGGCGCGAAGAAGCGCGCGCTTCAAAAGGAACTTTTCGTCGTACAACTGTTTTTCAAGAGCATCCGCATTAAGTCCGGATGCTTCGCCGGTGGCCTCGGTTGCGCGAATGTGCAATAACTGTCGTGAGTAATCCCAGTCATACACAGCTTGTGCGGCATCAATACCTTCATAACACTGTAAGCGGATGAGTTCACTCCCGAGCCATGCCGCAATTGTTTTAGCAAGTGATGTTTTGCCAACGCCGGCCTCACCTTCTAAAAACAAAGGTCGATTGAGAGTGAGTGACAAGAAGACGGCAGTGACAAGTCCATCGTCGGGGAGGTACCCATGTTCGGACAGTCCGGCGCGAACCTCATCAACGGAGGACACAGTAAAAGACATCTCGTCCAGCCTACGAGAGAGAGCCAGTGTTTCAGGAAGGGTGGCTACCCATGTTTCTCGTAAGGGTTATGAATCAAATCCGAGCCCAGCGCGGTCAAGTGCGCGTAGCCAGAGGTTTCGCTTTCCAGTTTTGTCCTCGTGATTAAGAGACCATCTCGTGGCCTGAATGCCAAGAAAACGAAATGGTTCAGGAGGAAACGGCAAGGGCTTTTTCTTGACGAAATCTGTTGAGACCGATCTCGTCCGTCGACCGTCAATGAGATCAAGCATCACCTCTGCACCAAAACGGGACGCGGCAACTCCGAGACCTGTGTATCCAAGTGCATAACCGACACGCCCACCCATAGAGCGTCCCCAAAACACAGAGAAGCGACTGCACACGTCGATTGCGCCACCCCATGCATGTGTGAATCGCACATCTTCAAGTTGTGGAAACGTCTCAAAGAAGTGTTTTGACAACAATGCCCATGATTCGGGTCGTGATTCAAGTTCTTGACGCATGCGACCGCGGAAGAAGTACACAGCGTCGTAACCGCCCCACAGAATGCGATTATCGGCTGTTAGTCGGTAATAGTGAAATTGATTTGGTATGTCTGATAACCCTTGACGACGTTTCCATCCGAGTGAGTCAAGTTGGTCGTTATTGAGCGGTTCTGTAACCATGCAATAGTCATAAACGGGAATCATGTAGTTCTGTAGTCGGCGCAACACTGGACGAAAAGCACCACTTGCAAGTGCAACTTTTCCTGCACGAATACGACCAAGTGGCGTAGATACCAATACGCCAACACCATCACGTTCTATTGATAGAGCTTTGGTGTCTTCATAAATTCGAACACCAAGAGATTCGGCCGCAGATTTCAATCCCCAAACGAGACGAGCGGGATCCACAATCGCGGCACGATCCTTGCGCCACAGTCCGCCAACATAAGTGGGGGAGTTCACTTCATTGCGCATACCGGATGCGTCGAGCCATTCAACTCTTTGCCCAAGGTCGCGCAACTGTCGATAATCCTCGCGCAATTCCTCAACGTAATTTGTTGCGTGAGCTTGTGTTGCAACATCGATAACACCCGTACGTTCATAATCACAGTCGATCTT
>Ga0315900_10000487_pt1 | contig 69209 bp, 78 predicted proteins | sample LakEriMetagenome_FD_203521 | JGI IMG/M metagenome (GOLD analysis project Ga0315900, IMG submission 203521) | Freshwater fungal communities from buoy surface, Lake Erie, Ohio, United States - Buoy 12 MA114 | ecosystem: Environmental > Aquatic > Freshwater > Lake > Lake biofilm | place: USA: Lake... | reverse complement strand
AGTATTATGAGTAACGAACTCGCAAACATCATCAGTTCAGATAACAGCCTTGTTGAACTGGGTCTTGATGCAGACACCCTTGCAGTAGCAGGCGGTGCAACCAAAGGCAATAAGCGCATCTCTATTGAGGGGCGTGTGTTCCGCAAGATTGTTGGCGGTAAAGAGCAGAGTGTCAACACTGACAACTCGATGAACGTAATCATCGTCAAGATGGCTCACGAAGCATCGCGCACTTACTACAACCAGTCTTACAAGAAGGGCGTTAAGTTGTCCCCTGCTTGCTGGTCTAACGACTCTAAGGTTCCTGACGCAGAGGTTAAATCGCCAGCCGCGCTTACTTGCGCTGACTGCCCTAACTCTGTAAAGGGTTCAGGTCAAGGCGGTCAAGGCACTGCATGTCGTCTCTCATGGCGCACTGCTGTCGTTCTTCCGAATGATCCCGCAGGAGACGTGTATCAGTTAGTGCTTCCAGCAACTAGCGCGTTCGGCAAGGAAGATAGCGGTAAATGGCCTTTCAGACCATATATCCAAATGCTTGCTAACAACAACGTGAGTGCAGGCAAGATCATTACAAAGATGCAATTTGATATCAACTCGCCAGTGCCTCGTCTGTTGTTCTCTCCAAGCAGCGCTGTCCCTCCTGATATGCGTGAGACTATTCTTAACCAAAGCAAGTCTATTGCGGCGGAGAGCGCAGTTAAGTTGACTGTGTATAAGACCGATGGTGGTGACGAGGAAGAAGCACAGCCTTCTACACAAGAAGCCATGCCTGAACCAACTGTTAACAAGACTGCTAAAGCATCAGCTAAAAGCGAAGACGTAACAGACATTGTTAAGAAGTGGTCTAAGAAGTAATGGCTAGAGGATACGGCTCCGACCTACTGGACACGGTAGAGAACACTAAAACATACAGGCTAGGTATTGACTTAGCCAGTACATGTATTAAAGCAGGCTTGCCTGCTACATACGTTGCGCAAGTGTTCGATACCACACGGATGACTATCCATTCGTGGTTCAGGGGCGGGGTCATCCGCTACGCCAAACGAGCCAAGATAGAAGTGTTTATCAAACTAGTTGAGGAGGACTTATCAAAGGGTATCTTGCCTTGCAAGAACCTGCGTGATGCGCGTGCGTATTTGAAAGATATGGTCGGCAAACCGATAACTTCCGCGAATCACAAATAGCCGAACTGACTTAGGTCGGTTCATCTTTCACAGCGGAGTAACTTCCGCTTTTTCGTCTCTGCGAACATGAACCAACAATTTTTCGAGAAAATCTTCCCTACGCAGGGTAACGTATGTATTGCTGGAATAGACAAAGAAGGAATCATTAAACCAAAATTTGCAACTAGTGTTGGAGACGCTATTGCACTTGCTCAAAGGTTTATTGATATTCAACACAATGTTTATTTCACACCTGGTACTTACGAAGGCTTGCGCCGCAAGCAAGAGAACTGCATATACGTAAAAGCATTCTTCCTTGATTTGGATGTTGAACACGGTAAAGACCGCTATCCTTCCAAGGCAGATGCTCTACAAGACTTACAGCGCTTTTGTGATGAAATCAACTGGCCCCAACCTATCTTAATAGATTCGGGTGGTGGCATACATGCTTACTGGATATTTGATGAGGAGATGCCCGCTGAAAAGTGGGTGCCCTATGCTGAGAAGTTCAAACAACTCTGCACAGACCATAACCTAATCATCGATCAGAACGTACCAGCAGACTCAGCACGCTTAATGCGCGTGCCTGGGACAAGCAACTATAGATATGATCCTCCAACACCGTCTGTGATGTTGACGGATGTTTATACCTACAGCTTTGATCGCCTCGCGCCAGCATTGGGCGAGATTGAAGAGAAGTTCGACTTGCGTAATGTTGAGAAAGGACTCGACGAAGATACACAAGCCATATACGACAAACTCAATGGCAACTTTGAATACGACTTTCAAAAGATTGCAGTTGACAGCCTAGAAGGAAATGGTTGTGCACAAATTAAATACATACTCGAAGAGCAAGCTGATTGCCCAGAGCCACTCTGGTACGCTGGACTATCTGTCGCCGCTCGGTGTCGTGATGGCGCTACTGCCATACATGGAATGTCAGATGAACATCCTAACTACACATGGGATGAAACAGAACGAAAAGCAGAACAGTCAAAACGAGAAGCCGCTTGGTCTCACAGTTGCGACGCCTTTGCTAAAGAAAACCCAAGCGGATGCGTTGGGTGTCCCCATCGCTCTAGGCTTGGAAAAGTTGGGCCTATCGGACTTGGAAAAGTCATCAAGATTGCCGAACACACATCTTATGAACAAATTGACGGAGAACCTAATGGAAGCACAAGCGGACAAACAGAAGATCAAGAGGAATCAGTTCGGCAAGAGCCGAATACCAAAGAAATTTTCTTCCCAGACTACCTCCAACCCTACTTCAGAGGAGTCAACGGAGGCATCTACGTTATGCCTCCCCCAAGAAGAGACAAAAAAGGTAAGTTGATTCAGGATGATCCTGAACTGCTATCGCCTTTCGATGTATACCCGATACAGCGGATTTACAGCCCGCATGACGGTGAATGCTTGGTCATGCGCATCGACTTTCCAAAAGACGAGTCGCGTGAATTTATTCTTCCACTAAAAGACGTTGGCCTGTACGACAAACTTAAGACTATTCTTCTTAGTAATGGTCTGAAGTTCGAGCCAGCTAGCGCACCCAAGATGGCGAGTTACATCATGAAATGGTCAACATACTTAACAAACGTAAGGAAAGCGGAGGTAATGAGAATGCAACAAGGTTGGACTTCAGAAAAATGCGATTCATTTGTTATTGGTACTACGGAGTACATGGCAGACGGAACAACAAGACAGTGCCCACCTTCACCCTTGGTGAAGAACATTGTGCGTAACATCAGACCGAATGGCACGTTAGAAGATTGGAAGAAGTCAATCTCTATGTTCGGGGACCCAGGATACGAATGGCACGCCTTCTCTGTGCTTTGCGGATTTGCAAGCCCATTGATGGAATTTACCAATGTCAACGGAGTGATACTTTCTCTCTATGGTAAGTCTGGCTTTGGTAAGACTGGTGCGCTATACGGTGCGCTAAGTATTTGGGGTCACCCTGAGAACCTTGCCGTGTTCGATGCAACACAGAACGCGTTGATTACTCGCATGATTGCCTGTAAGAACCTGCCTTTCGGTTTGGATGAACAGTCAAACACAGATGGAAAGATTCTGTCTCACGTAGCCTACAACGTCTCATCGGGTCAGCCTAAGTTACGTATGCAAGCGTCTACTAACCAAGAGCGTGAAGCATCGTTCATTACCAAACTTATCTCGGTCATCACAACCAACACCAGACTGCGAGATGCAATGTCTCAGTACAAAGGTGACACTAACCCAGAAGAGATGCGTATCCTTGAGCCAATCATCCAACGCCCTAATGTTGCTGGATATGAGTTGACAGACGAGCGTGGCATGTTAATGTTTGAGACGTTGAAGTCCCACTTCGGTCACGCGGGCCCACTGTACATACAAGAGTTATTTAGAATAACAACAGAAGAAGTTAAGCGTCGCGCTACCAAAGAATACCTGAACGTCGGTGAGAAGTACACCAAAAACGCAGAGTACCGCTTCCTGTCTAACCTAGTTGCTATCACTAGAGTTGCGGGCAACATCACCAACAACATGGGTCTAACTAATTTTGACTTAGATCGCATCTTCGCTGTGGTTGGAGTTGACTTCGAGAAGATCATTGATGGCAAACAGGAAGAAGATGACAGCAAAGCAGAGAGCGTGCTTGGTGACTTTATCAACAAGAACATTCAGAACACTTTGGTTATCCGTGACGGACGTGTAGTTGCTGATCCTAAACAGGCGCTCTACATCCGTGCCGAGGTGGATGAGAACACTATATGGGTTTCGTCTGCCGCCATGAAAGAATACCTAAAGACTGTAAAGTTAGGCACCACTTGGTTTGAATCTGAGTTGACTCGCAAGGGCATCTTGAAGCACAAAGACCGTAAACAGATGGCTAGCGGCTGGAAGTCTGCGTTTGGTTCTACAAACATTCAGGCATACCGCATCGTCATGGACATCAGTCACTTATTCCAAGATGAGCAAGAAGCCGTCTCCGAATGACACTCCGTTCGATGAACCGACATGGGTCTTCCCCTACGCTGGAATGAGTGTGGGGGATAGCTTCTTCTTGCCAACGATGAAGCCAGCATACATGGCGTACATCATTGACACGACAGCTAAGAAGGCAGGCGTGGTTATGAAAGTGTTTACGACAACCGAGGAAGGTTTTCTCGGTGTCCGTGCTTGGCGCATGAGCTAGGGTTTAATATCTAGTTCTTCAAACACATTTAACAGTTGACGTTTTATAGTGCTTGATATGCCGTTAATCTCTTCCAGTTGCAGTTTGCGTTCACGTGGAGTTAACTCACCGTTAGCTCTAACTTGATTTGCTACTGCACGCACTTCACGTAGTTGTCCGTTAACTTGTTCGTTGTAGAACTCAACAGCAGCATACGCATCTGGATTAGAGTCAAGGTACCTTTCTAGCGCCTCTGGCTTATCTTTCAACGCATTTATGCGCTTATCCATTGCCTTAATTTTATCTTCAACTTTGCTAAATTCGCGTGCGTCTACGTTGGACTTAGTGCCAATGAAACTACCAATAAACGGCAAGTCGTGCTTGGGGTCAAAGTCTTTGTTGCCCGCGACTGTGTAACTTAAGTTAGTAGCCGCTGTACCCATCTTTGCCATACCATCAAAGTAGTTGCTAGCGAAGAAGTACATTGTGTTTGGACTCCAGTCGATTGCTCCGTCGGTAGCGTCAAATAGCGTACGTGCTGCTAATTTGTATGCTTCAGGAATGCTATCCCCACCTGTATACGCATCACCATAACGTGTTTGACGATTGTTGTAAATCTCACGACCCAAACCATCCATGTTCATCACATACTCAAAGAACGGACGGAACGCGGATGGGGTTACCGAATCCATAGCCCATGCAGGGAAATTTTCTATTGGGCTAATACGTGAGAATGGCAATGGTAAGAATGAATCAAGCCCAACAGTAACAATGTTGGAGAGCGCTTCTCCAATCGATACACGACCTGAACCCATAGATGCAATCTGTGCCCCAGCCGCAGCAAAAGCGCCAGGTCCGAAGCCCCAAGATATTTGCAATGGTTTCTCAAAACCAGGAATAAAGATTCTAACGTAACGAGTCCAACGTGCCATGTCATCTGTAGCAACACGGTTGCGACCCTCTTCATCGTCACCAGCCATCATCAACGCCATCGTATAGAACGCTACGCCAATTCCTGTCATCGTCACCATCATGCGTCTGGCACCATACTGACGCTTCTGCATAATAGCCACGGCTCTCTCGATCTGCTGTGGGGTACGACCTTCGGCTATCGCTTCTTTACGGAAGTTTTCTTCATTAAAACTAAATGCTGGAGCCAACGCCTCAATAGCGCGTACTGCACCAGTAGCGGCAGGACGGAAGAACATGAATAGCGCACCAGCCTGCTTGCCCCACTTACCGACCTGCTCAAAGTTAGCAAGGTTCTTTGCATATGTAACTGCACGAATTTTTGCATCTTCTTGCGCATCAGCCACGCTCATTTTGTTTGCTAGATTCTCATGGTAGTACTGGTCTTTCAACAATCTATACGCCGCTACACGGCTAGATAATTCAAACATATCGTTATAGATATCAATGAACTTATCTATTTGGTCTTTAGTTCTTAGAATGCCAGAGCGTCCAACTTCTTTAATAAGTTGATCTAACGCACCTTTAGCAGCCACACCCTGCAGATAAGAAACGCGACCACCCTTCTTTACATAATAGTCTAAATCACGGTAGTAACGCTCTTTACTACTCAGGCTTTCGTAAGGTTTGCCAGCCCCAGCAAGCTTTTCTATTTGATCAAACTTACCTTCGGCATAGAGTTTTGCAAAATTTAATGATCTAGCAAGACCGTTGTTAGCAACATCAGATGCCATACCAGTCAGCAACTTACCGCCTGTGATTGGGTCAAACTCAGCGCCAATTATTCCAGCGTTGGTGAATGCATCACGCACAAAGTTCATTGGAGCGAAGGCGGGGTTGTAGCGTGTGTGAGTCTGACCAATACCGCTAGTAATCATGTCGGCTCTATCCCATATAGGGTTAGAAGTTCTATAACTACGCTTGATGGATTGCGCTATTTTGTTATCGTCAATCTGGTAAACGTCAATAGTTCCATCTTTTTTATATAAAAAGATTTTGTTTGTACCTGTAATATCTTTTTTAGTTGTGCGCCCAGAAAAACGATCGGCGAATGTTATGGTATCAACTTTGTGCCCACGAATAATCTTTGCGTTTATTGCGTTTACGATTGTCTGGGGCGTATCTTTACGACCAGCGCGTAGGGAAGCAGTTGCACCATCAGCAAGAGATTGCAATACCGGGTTTTCAGATTCAGACTCGCGCCCTTCAAATCTATCTTGCGCATCTTGATAATCACCGCCAATACGTTTAGTTTCAAAGTTAAATTCTTCGTCAATCGTACGTTGATCTGGTCTACCTTTAAATGGTACGTAATCATTGAAACCGTAGAAGTCTACGATGTTAGCAACAGGCTCAGACCAATAATTGGCCTCCTTGTTTAGTGCAATAGTCTGTTTATGCACCTTTCTCAATGCGTCTGATACAGCATCTATCTCAGCTTTGTTTGCCCTGATATCTAACGTGTTGCGGAATGCTTGAATCTCATTAGGTGAACGACCAGCAATCACGCTGTACATTTCAGCTTGCTCGTCAAATTCAATCGCTTTTGTAAGCTCACCTTTAGCATTTATTTTTTGATGTGACGAAGGATCAGCTACAACTGTTTCGAGCATCTGCCGTAACTTTTGAGCGCGGGCAGTGCGTTGTTGATCGCTAAGTCCAGGAGCAGGTTCAGCAAGTATGTCAAGAATTGCTTGCCGTAAACCAGCCGCAGAATAATACTCGTTACCAAGTTGGAATCGTTTATTAGATGGTGTATCGTCAAGCGGCACATCTAGTAAAAACTTGATATGGCGACGCTCTGGCTCATGACGTGCTTGAAGTATCAGATGCAAGTTAGCTAACGCATCTTTAACAGAAATGTTAAGTTTTTTAGCGTACGCTTCTACAGCAGAATTGACATCGTCCGCAAGCGGTTTCATTTGCCTTGCGTATATATCTGTAGCTTTACCAATAGAAAGACTTACTTCGGTGTAAACATCATTTGCTTTTTTACCAATTACATCTACAACACCAAATATACGCCCACGATCAAACACCATTTTTAATGGATGACGGTCACTTTGAAAGTATTCAACTGCAGTATCGTATCCAGCTTTAGAAAATATGTTACGTAACAATGATTTAGCGCTACGTTCTTTGATTGATACGATGCCTAAAGCCTTTTGCGTAATCTGCGCATCTGTTTGTGCGGGAGGAGTTGTTGCCTGCTTTGTAGTTTTAGCTGTACCTTTGGATTGCAGTACTGAACCAAAGCCTCCCTTGCCACCTAACTGTTCAATGCCACCTACAGGCGCAGCAAATAGTTGTTGAATTACATCCGCAGCTTCAAGAAGCAAGTTACCCTTGAATCCTGGTTCACGTAATATTTCGCGCTTGAGATTAGTGACACCACCTTTGTCTACAAGATCACCATAGATAGGCGCTAGTTCATCACGCCTCTCTTTTTTCTCTTGATCAAATGCGGCTTTGAATTCAGCTGAAGCTTCATCTGGTGACCTAGCGGCTGTGTCTTCATTTACTGGTACAACGTCACCGGGTTTTAATCCAGTCGTGCTTTCTTCAACATCTTGCTCATTGAGGTCACCTTTTTTACGAAGCTTTCTGTTTATCTTATCTAGCGCTTTTATATTTTCTGCTTCAGAGACCGCCTCTTTCTTAGTACCACGCGGTCTGCCCGTCAACTCAGTAGGCATCAAGATCGCTTGTTTTTGCTGTCTTGGATAGAAGAGACGATACATGTATGCCAACGTACCTGTGAAGTAGTTCCACAAGTTGTCAAGCATGGTGTCATAGCCAGTAATGCTTACTTGGCGTTGTTCACGCTGAGAGTATGGAGTGCGTTTAACTTGCCCTGTAACAGTTGCTGCACTCTCTACTTGTATCTGCGCTAAATCATGTTGGAAATCTAAGTCAGTCATTGCATAAGCAATGAACTCGTAAATATTTTCAAATGCGTTTTTATATTTACTACCCAGTTCAGCTTTAGCTAGGTTAGCTACATTGATTAGATGTTCAACTGCCTTGACTGTGCGAGCATCTAGTTTGCTCTTATCAGTGTAGTATTGATGGATAAGTTTTACAGTAGCAGCATGGGTTAATTCATGCAGGACGGTAGCTTCGTCCATACCGTTAGGACCGAAATAAAACGTATTGCTATTGGCATCATATGTACCAAGATCGTCATAGATCATGTTCTCGTCGTATACGACGTTAACTTTAAAGTCTTCTATGTTTTGTAATGCGCCCGCCAACAGACGGAAAATCTGGCGCGAGAACATATTGCCAAATTTAGTTTGAGCCTTGACGCCCTTACCTTCTTCATTAAGGTATTTAAGTACACCAGCTATATCGCCAGATAGTAGTTTCTTGAGAATATTGTCTGGAAGAAGTACGCCTTTACCAGCCGGTTGACCTTTACGTGCTCGTTCTGCGGCTACCAGCATCTCTCTGTAAGACTGCTGCTTTGCTTCCTTGATATTTTCTTCAGTCTGCTTATCTAGCAGTTCTTTCTGGATTTGTTTCTTTATGGCACGAAATGCCATATCCTGCTCCATCGCAGAATTGACATCATTAATTGCTTGATATAAATCTTTGCTTGCTTGCGATAGAGCATTCCATGCAGGGAATCTATAAGATAGCCCAGTCTTTCTACCATACGCATCTCTGACGCTCATGTAGTTGTCTTGCGCTACTACTTCTGCAACAGCCGCTGCTTTATCAGCATCATTCTGTTCTTTGGTTTGAGTTTCTTTACCAGCAGCACGACTCTCAAACCGTTTATCAGACATGTAATCTGACAAAGCTTGCGCAGCTTTTAAATGCTCATCGTAACTATTGCGAACAATATGCTCACCAAAATACTTACGTACTTCATCATCGGTCAGGTTGTCAAATATTGGAAGCTCTTGATCTACGCTATTAGCCTGCGCTTTTTCAACATTCTTTTTTATAGCTTCAGTAGACCCTAACGCAGCTTTATCTTTTAACGCTTCTTCGGCTTCTCTTCTTGCTGTCTCAATAGCGCCGTTGTACTCTTCCACCATATCGTCATACATCTGACGTTGCTCATCCGTGATGGAATTTTTATACAGTGTTGGCTTTTTAAGTTCTTGCTTGGCTGTTTCCGTTTCTGGAATCTGAGTATCAGGCATCCCTTCGGTTGCTTCAGCTTGACGCTTTATTTCATATTTGCCAGCGTCTTTAATACGTGCGGCATACTCACGTTGAGTCTCGTCTTTTTTACGAGTTAATCCGTAGTTTTGACCTATCTCATTTAATTTAGCATCGCGGTCTTCATCTTCCGCGATCTGTGCTTTAGTACGACGTGCAGTACCTTTAGATGGCAAGCCGTCATCACCAAACAAACTATTGAGTTCATCTAAGTCTTTTTGAACAGACTTTACTTGTGGTCCCGCTGGTGTCGCTTTTTTCCCAATAGATTCTCTGGCAGCCGCCATCGCTGCTTGGTCGTCATTTAACTTTTGAGCTACTTGTTCTGGTGTTAATTCATTTACTGGAGTGGGCTGTGCAGTTTCTCCGAGATCAGCGCCTGTAGCATCCTCTCCAGTACGAACCATTCCTGGGGGTTCAGCTCCTCCAAGCCCTCCGGCGGGTGCGTTTGCACTGGCTGCGCCAGATATGCCAGCGCCTTCTCCACCTGTTTGAGTGATAGGTTGTCCAACATTTTCTTCTCCTGTTGTAGGCGCTTGGGCAAGCGCGGTACGTGCTGCATCTATCTGCGCCTTTAATTTAAGGTTCTTATTTATCTTGCTTTGAATATGCTGTGGCGCACCGTTCTTAGCTTTTAGTTCTGCAATTTCTGCTTCACGTTTGTCGTACTGCTTTTGCTTTTCATCGATGTCAGGATTAGTAGGCAGTGATGTAACCGCGCCAGCAGGAGGTGCTGGGGCTTGAGGGGGATTAAAACCTTCTGGATGAATCTTAAATTCTTCATCGCCAGTGAATGCAGGGGCAGTCTTAGTACCGGGCGGTGGGGGTGGTGGTTCAACTTGTTCTTGTTGCTGAGTCTGATCTTCACCAGTTTGAGTAATAGGTGCTTCTGGCCCTTTACCGAACGCCACATCAGTAGCCGCAGTTATACCTGCGCCACCAAATCCACCTTTAAGGCCAGCGTTAATAAAGCGCTCAAAGTTCTTCTCAGAGAAAAACTGCTGATTCTTATCAACAAACTTTTCAGCAGCGGCGGACGATACTTCTTGTAATGCCTCAGTACCACCTTCAGTGACGAAGCCTTGCGCTGCACCTTTACCAGCACGCTTGTACCATGCGGCTGCAACTTCTTCTGGCTTGAGGCCAGCCTTACTCATCTTGCGTAACAAGGCGACAGGCGTAATTGCATCTAGTGCAGCATTGAATGAACCAAACGCTAGAGCCGCGCCAAGGTCTTCTTTACCTGTCGCCTCATAAATGTTTTGATAAACATCAGGGATGTTCTGTGCTGCAGAACCAGTCAATGCACCAGCGGCTTGATATTTAAGCGCAATTTTTTGGGCTTCCTTCATGCCTACATCTAGTGCGGCTTTCTTGATCCCCTCAATACTTTCTTGCGTAAGAATATTCTTAGCGGCAGCGCGTGCAACTTCTTTAGCTGCAAAGTCTTGCGCTGCTTTTTCTGCCGCCACAATAGCAGGGCGACCTATCATTGCCGCCGCACCACCAGTAAGAATACTAGGCAGGATGGACGGTATGGCTTCGCCAATAGATTCCTTGATATACGTTAGCGCTTTGCCAACACTATCAATATCTTTGTATGACGCAACTTCTGCGGGATAAAGTTTTTGAGTTTCTTGTTGATATGCAGCAGCTTCCTGCATTTGTTTCTTAGCGTACTCATCAGCGCCAAACGCTTTGCCAATCATGGCTGGAGCAACATCACCCAATAAAGAGGAGATGCCACGACCGCCACGCATGACGGACGGAATGAAACCAGTTGCGCCCTTTTCTTCTATTGGAGCGACAACAGGAGCTGGCGCTTCAAAGTAATCTTGCGCCATCGAATTAACGAAGTTTTGCGATAAACCTTCAGGCCCTTTGAACTCATGAAGTTTGCCACCAGGTCCTCGGACTTTATACAACGCCATAGTAGCCCTTTATTAATCTTCGTCAGTATCGTACGTGTTACCTGTTGGGCCAAACCCTATAGAAGCACCTGCATTTTTGCGGTATTTTTTAGCAAATTCTTCAACTATTTCTGGATATGGGCGTTTATCCATCATGCCAGAACGACTTTTCATGTAACCATTTGCTGCTTGTATAGCACGATCTTCGGCTTTACTATATGCATTTATGTACGGAGTCATAGACTTGTTAGCGTATTGACTCTTTAATAGTGCGTAACGTTGACCTTCTAGACCTTCTTTAGCTATATTGCTGCGTCTTGTTTCATCCAACTGAGCTTGCTGTTGACGCATCATGCGAATATTAGAAGCAGCAGATATCATGCCTTGTTTATTGCCCCTGCTTTCAGCAATTCTGTACTTCTGATATTCAATATCCAGTTTGGCTGCGTTATCTTGTGAAGCGCGTACAAGTTTCTGTTGATCCATCGCAGCTTGAGCCACACCGGGACCTGCTCTAGAAGCACTTTGGATAACTCCTGCAAGACCACGCCGTGTTCCGGGTTGCGAAGCAGCTTGAGCCATACCAAACCCGCCAACGGTAAGAAGGTTAGCTAACCCTTGCTTTTTAATTTCTTCAGGTTGTTTCTTGAGTGCCTCAATAGAAGCTTCAACTTTTTTAGCACGAGCTTCACTCTCTGGGTCTCTCAAAAATTCTTGCGCTGTTTTAAGGTCGTCTATAAAAGACGGTTCTTTAGATGGGGTAGAACCAGCGCCAGCAGTAATACCGGGTTTTGTAACTTTCTGTTGGTTTAATTTATCTTTTACGGGAGCAGTGGCTATCTTGTTACTAGTAGAAACAGCGTTTAATGTAGAACCAGAGTCTGGTTGGTTTTGTATGTTGGCAAGCCTTAAATTTTCTTTAGCTGCTTTTATTTGTTCTTTAGCATAACTGCCTCTGCCATCCATAATATCTTGTATTTGTGAGAGTCCTATAGTTTCTCCTCGATTTCTTGCGCTATCAACTATTTTTTGCACTTCACTCATAGATAATTTTTCAGGAGGCTCATATGTGCTAGTTGAACCACCAAATTGTGGGTCTGTAATTAGGTCTCCATCAGCAAAAGCAACTACACCGCCACCAGCCATTCTGTTAGCCATCTCAGGCGTAATGCCGCTGGCTACCCCGCGTTGCTCAGAAGCACGCATAGCCATTTCATCTTGTGCAGCACGGAACTCTGCTGGAGAAGATGGGTTACGTAAAATGCCTTGTAACTGCTCATCAGTTAATTTATCAACAGCAGACGCCATCTCATATGGGTCGTTCATTGGATCAGGTATATCTCCACCCAATTTGTAGCCTTGAACTGCCCCACCATCCGCATATGAATGGACTTCGCCACCTTCAGCCATCATTTTGCTTAAGCCGTAAGCGCCCATACCCAAACCGCCAAGTTGTCCCAACGTATTAGGAGGCGCTTGATAGACCTGAGATTGTGTGTTCATTCCCATCGGAGTACCACGAACTAAGTTAGCCATGTAACTGAGTTGCTGATATGGGTAGTTCTTCTGAGTCAAGAAGTCTTGATACCCAACATCTAAACCTTTTTGTGTCTGTGCCTGTTGTTGCGCACCTAATTGATTTTGCAACCCAAGCGTCTGTACGTTTTGGTTAAAACCTTGGTTGTATTGGTTTTGCGCATTACCAAATGCAGTATCCAGACCTTGACCATAGATACTCTGTAACCCCATGTTGCGGTTGCGCTCGTTCTCAGCTTGCATCAAAGCCTGACGTCCACCACCAAATGCACCTGCCTGAGTAGCCTGTGTGTTAGCCTGCATACCGCTAATGTCATATTGACGATTGGCTTCGGCAAGTCGTGGAGCCAAAATCTGGTTCATGTACGGGTTCATGTACCCGCCGACGTCTTGTTGGAATCCTGCTGGCCCGGTTTGAATATTAGCCGCGCCAGTTTGTGCCTGTTGTTGTAGTGGGGTAAACCCTGCTACGCGCTCGCCACCGTATGCTTGATATGGATTTTGACTAACGTCTGTTACTGCCTTACCCTTGGACAGTACATCTTGTGCATAAGGTTTCGCCCAATCAGGTAAGTCTTGGGTTTGAACAGACGTAGTATCCGCTGGGGCACCGCCGCCACCACCGCCACCGCCACTGTCTTGAGGCCCGCTCATGGGCATAAGGCTTCTTTTTAATGCTAATAAGTCCATCTCAGACCTCTTTAAAAAACTTTTGATACATTACGCTTTGTATGGAATATCCATACTTATTGGCTTGCTTGCGCCATCCGGGGCGACCAACAAACTCAACACCAGCGCATCCAGCGTCCTTAGCAAACCTATCTAGTAGGTCGAACATTTCGTCTTCTGCGTACTGCATATGGTCTTCTTCACCAGCGCAATATTGCACAGTCAGCATTTTGCATCTTGGGTAATCTTTGATCTCCGTGATTACGTGACCATAAATCTGCCCATCTTGATGCGCCACCCACAACTGCATTTGTCCATTTAAGACAAACCGCAAAATATCATCAACAACCGCCCTACCTCTTGTCCATTCCCCAGACTTAGCTAGATAAGGCAACAACGCTGGAAGCACTCCAGAGATTTGCCCAACGGGTACTAAATTTATCTTCATGCGGGCAAATACTTATCTGCCCTAGTGTTCTTAGCAACTTTCCCTTTACCCACGGTTTTACCACGGGCGGCTTGAATTCTGTCCATCATTGCGTATAGCTTGCGTGCGCCAGCCTCAGTTGAGCCGTTGCCAATTTCAGAGACAATTCTTGCGGGAACAACGAACTCGCCATCAGCCAAACGAGCAGGCTGTTTTTTACCTATTACAGCAGGTATCGAATCAGATACACCATCACCGGGACCACGGAGGAGGCGACCACCATCAGAATAGCCACCAAGGTTGTAATGTGCATCGGATAGCCCCCCTGTAGCGTAGCCCATCAAACCGCCATCCGCTGCCTGCGCTGCGGGATAACCCGGATACAACTGCTGAGACTCTTGATCTGAAAGCGCTGTGTAGGATGGGTTGAAGTAAGTGTTCTCTGTGCCAGTAGCACCTGCCGCTGGAGTCGGCGACACCATACCGGGACTAAATCTGTAGTGGGGTACAACCTGTGCTTTTTGTTGAGTTTTTGGCACATTTAATCCGTCTGGTTTTAAACCTTCAGAAGCCACAGGAGCCGCAGCCGCTAAACCCTGTTTGGCTAGCCCCATGTAGCTTCCGCCACCGACTGTTTTAAATTTATCCGCTGTTGGGTTAGAGACTAAAGATTCAGCGCCTTTATACACAGCGTCAAGCCCTGTAGGGATTGGTTTACTAAGTGGTACAGCGTATGGGTTGGCCTGAGAAGTTTTCATGCCAACTTGATTAGCCAGATTCTCTCGCATCTCGGCTTCTCCCGCTGCTGTATATGGCTGTGCTGTAGTAGGTGTTGGAGCTGCGACTTCTATACCACCGGGGCTAGTAGGCAACCCGGAACCTACCTGTGCAAATTCGTTTACAGGGGCACCATAGTCCGTTAAGTACTTCGCGCTTTCAAGTGTTTGAGCCTTTGCTTGGGCGGCTTGTTCAGCTTGCTGTTGTACAACAGCATTGTTTCTAGCTATTTCTTCTTTTAGACCAATGTCACTGGATAACGTCGCTTCATTAGCCGCAGTAGAACCAGCCTCTGAAGTAGCGAGACCTTCTAATCCGCCAGCCAATCCAGCGCCACCATATGCGCCAAGTCCAGCCATCAAGCCACCCATCAAACCTGCTTTAGGGTTCAATAAATAACTACCAGCACCAACTAACGCCGCAGTTTGAAAAGCTGAAGTTAGACCCAATGAAGCACCACCAGTCGCAGGGGCTAGCGCCATACCAGCAATCATTGGTAGCATTGAAGACAAGAAGCCCGCTTCGGGTAGTCCAGTCTCAGGATTGATTGTTAACTGACCCCCATGCGCCATAGCCAAGTCATTGAGGCTGCTGACCTCATCTTGGGACATGTGGACGAGCGTATCGTCAGGTCCTCGACCTTGATTAGATAGATGTTTGGCAGCAAGTTGTAGGCTCATTTTTGCCTCGCGTGTAGGGGGTTAATCGAGTTTATCATGCCTTAACTCTTAATGGGTAGCTTGATGCTACGCCACCAGACGTATCGTAGTAGACGTCACCAGAGCGCAAATCAGCAAAATCAGCATCTGTTGGCATGTATCGCAAATCTAAATTGATAGAAGTAGCGCCGATCGGTCCGGGGTTAGTTAGTTGTGCAAAAAACAATCGCAAAATGTTGTTCAGTTGATCTTGAAACTGCCGTTGATATTGCTCTGGGGCTAATGGCAGGTTTGGTGGGGTTACGTTTATTTGTGACATTAGCGACGTCCATCTGGTCTGATGTCAATACGCGGGGCACCCAACTGCCACTGGGTTCCAACTTGATTAGAAGAAATCTTCATAGCCATCTGCCGTCCGCGCACCCGTGTGTAGACCTGACCAGTAAACTGATCCACCGTGTATGTACCGATACGGGCTACATTGGCATAACTTGTACCGCCAACCGATTGGTTCGCTGCTTCATTGGTATCGTTATACCCAGAACCAGAGTTCTGCATGGGTAGCAGATAGAACGTAACTTGCGGAGTAGCCCCAGTAGTAGACGATCCACGGAATGTAAGGTCAGGGAGTAAACGCCAAATAAACCCAAAGTTGTGCCCATCGCCAATATCAAACTCGGACGAAGTGATGTATGCCTCAATAGGAAGTGCAGTGCCTGTAGTGTTATCGTCAACACCGTACTCATGGTAGACAAGATTGTTTACGTAAGTAGCCGCAATAGGGTTAGTAATCAAACCAGAATCCAGCCATGCTGTTCTAGCCATATTACCGTAAGCCCACAAATCTTCGGTGTAGTTATACGTCACGTAGCGGTCAATAGTTGTAGAACCAGAGGAGCAGTAGAACCACCAGACCTCATTAAAGCCTTCGTTAGTTCCGGCAAAGAACTGCGCTTGTTGGTCAAGATTGATGTCGCTATAAACGTGTCGTAGTAAGTCACAACGCAGAGTTTGGGTTCTACCGTCGTATTTATAGAACTTGTCCACACCCATCCAATAAACAACACCAGATGCAATGATGGCTGTGTTGTATCCTGCTAGGGAGACGTTGTCACCTAAGAGTTGTGTGCCCCAGATAAACGGCGCACCAAGATACTGCATAGAGTACAGCGATGTATCCGTAAACACAACAATCTCTTGGCGAGTCTGTACTGCAGCAACGATTTCAGAACCGTGCGATAGGCGGATAAAGCCCGCTTGGTTAGTTACTGCGGGTGTCCAGTTAGTTACGGATTCTTGGTCAGACCAGCGAATCAACATGGGGTCTAAGTCACCGCCGCCAAAAGGCGTACAGCCAAACGCAATAGTAAATCTACTAGCATCCGACACCATCATGTTGTTTACAAGGGCTGGCACAGCCGACGCCCCGTTCAGAGAAGTTACAGGAATGCCGTGTTGGTAGATAGTCTGCGTACCTGTCTGCGTTCCAGTCAATACGATTAAGTCCCCACCGTATGTAGCAGAGATGTTGAACGTATTAGACGCAAAGTTGTTTACATAGTATGTTGTGCCAATAGTCATTCCAGTCGGCACAGTGCCAGTACTAACTATCTGAATAGCCGTAGCATTAGTCAAAGTGCTGATGGTCGTAAACGTCGCTGGGGTGTAGATCGTGATAGTCCCAGAACCTGCAGTAGTCAAGTTAATAGCCGCCCCACCAACGGTCGTCGCAAGTTGCGCTGTAGCTGCAACAGGGTTAACTATGTAATAGACAGTGCCAGCCACCAAAGGCGCGGGCAGAGAAGTGGTTGAAGTAAATTTAACAGGCGTTCCGGTAGCAATAGCCGTGGAGAACGTGATGTACTCCGTAGCAGTATCAACAGCAGAAACAGTCTGGGAGTTAATAGTTATAGTGACATTAAGCCCGTTGGGGGTAACGTAAGCGTTCCAATAATAGAGTGGGCCACCACGGTAGCCAAAGATTAAATCCTGACCGAAGTTGTTCTGATACCAGATACGAGCAGGGGCAACACTAGCCTGCCCTGAACCCCAAGAGCCAGAACCCCAAGAACCTGCGCCCCAACCAGTTAATGGCTGTGATGAGTCATATCCGACAGGTATTTCGTAGTTGGTGTTAACCGTTGTACCACCACTGCCAACATCATAAGCCGTAGCTGCAACTGAGGTAGTGATAGTAAATGAGTTAGCGTTAATCTTAGTGATAGCAAAACTACTGTTTAAAACGTCGGCGGTAATTCCTGTAGTAGCGGCAATGGAAAAAGTACCAGAACCAGCAGATGATGTAGAGATAGCCGCACCACCGGGCACGTTTGTAAAGCTAACAGTTGTGCCAGACACAACCAATATGTAGTACTGTACGTTCTCAGCCAGACCAGTAGGTAGAGCACCACCAGAAGACACAGTAAGCGTTACTGGCGTATTCGTTGCAAAAGCCGTTGTAGCCAACACAAAGTTAGTTGCTGTAGACCGAGTAAAAGTCTGCGTGCTTAGTGCCACTGCACCAAGGAAGTTAACGTAGTCGCCTGTAGATGCACCATGTGATGCGCTAGTAACAGTAACTGTGGTTGAGCCTGTTGTTGCAGCGAACGGACCACTCAGCGTTACATAAGACCGAATCGGCGTAATGTCGTTATACGCCCCACCTTGCTCTACATAGAACTTTAGATACGTGCCAACCCCAACATAGACTATCCCGTTTAGAGAAGCCCATGACCAGAGGGAGCGGCATGTGCCTTCGTATGTATAACCAGAAATCTGTGACCAACCACCGATCTTCTCAGGCGTGCCTTGGCGAAAGCGAATTTTGTCGCAGTCATACCACCCACCCTCGTTGGTGTAACGGGTGTTTTCCTTGTTCACACCGGGTTTGAGCAGTAGTTTTTGTAATGGCATATTACTTTGTGTGGTATTGGGCTTCTGTCAAGATGCCAAGTTTGTATTTTCCCTCTGGCTTGTAAATTGTCAACTCTTGCTGACGCATCTCAGGCGCAAAGGATATGTGCATCCACCGACCATACTCGTGAATCATCTGGTCAAACTTGATGCCAGCGCCTAGAACAAGCTGACATACTTCATAAGGAGTGTGAGTAGAAGAAGAGCAGTCAATAGCCCAACCATCCATGTGGCTGGATACCTTAGAACCGCCAACAGCCACGTTGACATCAGGCAAGCGTAGCCAAGAATTAACACGAAGAGCGCCTGTGACATTTCGGACTGCCTCCAGTTGTTCAGCAGCCGACTTCATGTTTGCCAGTTGGCGCTCATCGGGCTGGTTGCTGATGCCAAGGCGTATAGCAGTCTCGCTATAGGTGCCTTCTTCTAGGGTGAAGTGATCGGAAAGGTTCATTTCTTGGCCTTCATATCCATGATTTTTTCTAGCGTCCTACCACCGAAGTAAAACGACATAATCAACATACCCCATTGACCTAGCAGTTCCACATAGTTGTTGTTTACCTCAATGTCCCAAGCGCTCATCATGGCAAAGGTTGTGTAGGTAAGCAGAATAAACACTAAGGTCATAGGACGAATGTTCTTGGACAGCCAAGAGTCGCTACCCATGTCAGCTTTGAGGCGTTCAGTCAGTTCATGTTGCTCAGAAACATCTGCATTGAGTTTGGCTAACTCGCCACTTTGCTGCATCTCTAACAGCTTGAGTTTGGCTTGCTCTGCCTGTGCAGGGTCAGGAAATACCTTATCAAGTATCTTTCCACCAATGTCTAGAAGTGCGCCAATAGGTATCATTTGTTTTCCTTTAATTCACGTTTCAGTTTGCGCAACTCTTTAATCTCTTGTTTAAGTTGTGCTCGCATGTATAGGGTTTCTACGTATGCCATTGAGGTTACTCCAACAATTACGCATATCGCTACTCCTATCAGTATCCACCAGACAAGGCGCGTAGTTGCCACATTAGCCACCCAAAAAACATTGATATGAACATCACGGCAATTACTCCAGTTGTTGTTTCAATAGTCCGAATCTCGTCTTGTTCCTTCTGCCACCTTGCCAGCCTATTCCTGCGTATCAGTTCTGACCTTGCCCACGCTTGTTCTTGTTCTATTCGGGCGTGCATCTTGAGGAATCGGCTATACAAGTCCTTCAACTCAGGCGGCGCATAGACCATCGCTTCCCTTGTCTGCTCCATCAACTTCTCCAACTGCAACTCAATCAGCGCCCGCTCTATGGCTTTTTTGCTAGTGTTTTGCGTTGGGTCGTAGTCGGTCTTTGATGTTTCCTCTAGTTCAAGATAGAAGTTTGTAATCTGTTGTTGTGTATCAAAGAGGACACCAATGTTGTCTCCGATGTCCTTGATGAGTTTGAGTTCAAGTTCCTCGTAAGACTGTTGCTGTTTGGTTGCGGCTTTGGCTTTCGCTTTTGCCACAGGCTTGGGCGCTTCGTCTGGCTTGGCTGGTTTACTAGTGAATAGACCAATGAACCAATCAAAAATGCCCTTGATTGCCTTGACATCACCAATGACCTGCTCGGCTGTCTTCTTAGCCCCTTCCAACTCCATACGCCCTTCATGTAGGAGAGCACACCCTTGCTTAATAAAGCCAACGGCGGTCTGAGCCGCCATAAGTAGGGTGAAAGGGTCCACATTTTATTGAGGGTCTGCGGGTTCTGGTGTATTGCCTTCAGCCAGCCACTTTAGGTAGGCTTGGTAGTCGGTATTGCCCTCTACCATTGGTATAAGTGCGCCATCAGACACTCTTATGATTAACTGATCGTCAACGCCAACATAAGTTTTTGTGCTTGTTGCGTAATCAAAACTGTAAAGTCCGTTTAATTTATACATGGTTTATAACTCCGCTGTTGCTGTGTAATGGCAGAAAGTTGTGTAGTTGGCTATACCATTTCCAGTAAGCCAAAAATTCTTTGCCGTTATATTAAATGGCCCATTAGGTGTAGTAGTTGCATTATCCGCGCCAGTTGTTCCACCTTGTATTCCTGTTATTTTTGAAGCATTTCCAGCCCCATCCCAAAAAGCCATAGTCGGTGCAATTCTCATTAAAACTGGGAATGGAGTAGCCATAGAGCCTCCACAAGTTGATAAGCCTATTGCACCGCCAACCATGCCTGTATATGTAGCCGTTCCATTGGCTGTTGAGTATTCATAGCTTTTTGCAAAGTAACGCAAACATAACTGCATTTCAGTCCCATAAGGCCTGTAATCAAAGCTCGTTGCTACTGTGCCCGTTTCTAGTTGTACGCCTGTTATGTAGAAGGTTGCCCCGTTTGTGCCGACTACAGATGTACCACCAGTGGCTGAATAATATTGCGAACCAGCCCATGAACCAGCAGTACCACTAAGGCTAGAACCAACACCTAACCCAAAACTAACTTCTAACCCTGCTGAAGTGCCAGTAGCCCAAGTCCCCGCTGTTGGGCCAGCAACAGTTAATGTTTTTTGCTCCCAAGTATTTGCAGATGAAATTGTGTAAGTAAATGGGTAACTGTAGTTTTCTGCGGAGTTAAGAAAAGACCCACCAAAAGTACCAGTTAGGCTAGAACGAACCCAAAAAGACAAGGTAAATGTTTTTGCATTGGCAGTTCCCAAACTAAAGTCAAAAACATTGTTTGCTTCTATTCTTTGTATTAAAAAGAAATAATCACCAGAAGCAACTGAATACGCTGAAGATGAAGTTACCAACAACGAATTTGAAAATCCATCAGGTGCAGTTGTGGATTGCGTTGTGGTGTATTTAGAAACCACATTGCCGTATGCCGCCCATCTATCTAAAGTGTAAGCATTACTGCCGTTTGCTGTTGCAGTTGTGCCGTTTCTCTGTGAAAACATCATCGCACCATTGATGATGCGGTTCTTAAAGCCAAATGTACTAGCGCCGTTGAAATTAGCTGCTGTCAGGGCTCCTGTGATTGTCTCGCTACCTGTGTTAACGATACCTGTAGTGCCGTTTAGTGTGATTGTCATTTGAGTTGCTCCTCAGTTGGGCGTGGCAATGTTGGGTGTTCCCACTTGGCTATGTAATCGCCTCTACCGTCTAAATCGTTTTGTAATGTAATTACAGTTGTTAAATCACGGTCTGTTAGTTCTGGGTATAGGGCTTTAATTTTTTCTGGTAGTGTCATGTTATGCGCTCCTTACCATTACTGCTTGAAAATATACTGTTTCAGCCGAGTTATTTAATTGCTGATTTGCATTTTGAGACAAATAAAGTTGAACATAGTCAGATGTGCCATTTAAATATACTAACGCTGAACCACCACCCTGAGTAATACTTGCAGAATTAGTGTTTATAAGCCTTTTAAACGAAGAACCATTTTTATATATGTATACAAGACTAGTTGCAACAGAAGCTGCTACTGCCGCAGAACCGCCTATTTGATAGTATCCAGCAACATTTGGTGCAAATGAATATTGAGGGGCAGAAACACCATTAAGCGTAACAGTACTTGCTGTATTATTAAAACAACCATTAGTATCAAACTCTTCAGTTTGAAATACAAGAAGCGTTGCCACATTAGCGGTTAAAGTTGATTGTTGTGTAGACTGGTAAGCACTAAACGCTGGCCCATTGCCTTGAGCCATCTGTGTCTCAAACGGATACCATGTTGTGTTGGTCACACGGTATATATAAGCCACCGATTGATTTGGCGCTAGTGACGTTACTCCGCTTGTAAGCGTTTGTCCTGTGTTGCCGTTTATGGTCAAAGCAACAATCTGCTTCGTTGTGGTAATCCATATGACCATACCATCCGCAGGGGCGGCGGGCATCGTGACCGTTCCAGTGGCTAAAGTACCGGCAGGGTTAATTATCAGAGTCTGCGTTCCAGCCGCAAAGGTATAACTAAACGCCGTTGTTAGGACTTGGTAGTCGTACTGTTGAATCAGTCCGTTTGTTCCGTCGAGTTTTGCCATGTTAGATTCCTAACGCTTGTTTAAGTTTTGCCAACTCTGTTGGGTCAGCAAGAATCATGTCGGTTAATGACATAGGTGCTGGCATTTCAACAACTACGGGTGGGTTAGGGTCAGTAAATTGACCGTTGGCGTAATGCCAACCCGGATTAACTCTATCCGCTTGAATAGCCACATGACCATCTTCAAAACCGGGAGGTGGTGTTGTAGGTTGTTCTGCGTACTCAATGACGTTGATAACAACGCCATCTTTAACGATTGCATATTTCATTAGTAAAACTCCTGAACAATAATTACACCAACATAACCATTTCCACCAGCATAACTTCCTGCTGTACCCCCATTACCGCCAGCACCAACAGCATAAGAATAAGTCGCAGATGGAGAAGAAATTGTTTTTTCAAGATATCCGCCAGCACCGCCGCCACCAGCAGAATTTAAATTAGCTAAAAGCCCGCCAGCACCGCCGCCGCCAGAACCATATCCCAGCGCGTTTGAACCCGCAGTGCTAGTTAGACCCCCAGTAGATGCGCCACCAAAAACACTATTACCACCCATACCTCCAGTTGGATTACCTGTGTCTTTTGCGCCAGCACCCCCCGTTGAACCAGTAATAATTAAATCCCCGCCTGTTGCCACACCACCCGTGCCAGCATTGCCACCGTAGCCAGCACCATGTTGACCGCCGTTACCACCTGTTGCCGATAAAGAAGCCCCAAAGGTTGTAGTTCCTCCAGCCGATCCACTATTAGCTGAAGAAGCCCCGCCTCCGCCACCACCACCAACCATACGAACAAAAATAGATGTGCATCCAGTAGGGGTTGTGTATGTGCCAGAACTAGAAGTAAAGACTTGAACAGTTCTAGTTGCTAAAGAAGCAGTACCTGTAAGCGTTGGAAGCGTGACTGTAAATGCGCTATTAGTGTTAGGCGAAGCTATCGTGACTGAACCCGATCCGCTTGCATTACCTGATAATTTGACTTGAGACATCGTTTCCCCTTTAGACCACAGTCCAGACACTACCGTCTGGAACCGTTACTGTTACGCCAGCATCAATCGTTACTGGGCCAAATGTACCGGCGTTATTGTTCGTGGTGATTGTGTAATCTGTTGTGACATTTAAGCCGTTTTGATAGAAGATTTGGTCAGTTCCACCACCTGTAGCACCTGCACCGCCGCCAGCAATCTTAACAAAATCACTTGTTGTAGAGTCCCATGCAACCAAAGCTGAACTACCAGCGGCTATGGATACCCCAGTAGTTGGAGACGTTGGGCCACCACTGATATAAACCAGACTGCTATCTGAGCAGTTATTGATAACTATGTACGTCTTACTTTGTTTTGGTGCGTAAATATAGCGTGTTACACCCGGTGCGCCTGTGGCAATCAGGATAGCGTATCGAGCAGAATTAGTAGACGAAGCATTGGTATTGCCCGGCTGTTCAGTTGTAAGTGTCCAGTTTCCAGCGGCAACAGAGTTTGTTTGTGTGCCAGCAATAGCGTTTTCCACGAACTGGGTCAAATCAGTATTGACGGTGCTACCCCAGACGTTCGTGAGTTCTCCCGTGACAGGCAGTACTAATTTAAGTAGGTCGGTATATGATGATGCCACGTTTACGCTCCTTTATTCATTGTATTGGTTTATTAGACAACAGTCCATACCGAACCACTTGGAACCGTTACAACAGCGCCGCTGGCAATCGTTACTGGGCCACCACTGATAGCGTTATTACCTGTATTTAGGGTAGAGCTTGTGTTAACAGTCCCAGCGTTCTCGATATACCCTTCACCACCTATGACCGCCCGTTTAGCGGGGTAGTCACACCAAACATCTTTTGTACCAGCGCTAAAGTTAACCAAAGAGCCTGAGTTGCTAGAAGCCAGCACCGTATCCCGACTTAAGGATGTACCTGACGAAGTGTACGTGCCAATCCCAACTTCCCATTCGGTAGTCCCTTGGATCGTGTAATAAGTTGTATTGGCGTTGCCTATTGCAGAAAAAGATTGAAAGCCTGTAGCCGCGCCAAGCAAAGTCGCTGGACCCGTACCTGTTACGGTAGTGGTTTCTTTAACACGGTCTGCAAGTACAAAAGCCATATCTATCCTTTAAGCGACCAACGCCCAAGTTGTACCTTGAGAATTATCAACATTATCCCATGTTGTGGACTGATTGTCATTGACCAATACCCATGTAGAACTTTGAGCATCGTTGATGATTTGCCAATTTGGACCACCCCTAGTCGGTGCATGTCCAACCAAAGTCAAAACCCCGCATGGCGGCGTAATAAGTGTGTTTCTAGACACACTTGGGGCTACCCCAACCAAAGATAACGCAACTCCGTCAGGTTGTACCGCATTAGTCTGAGTGACAGACGGGGCATAACCAGCTATGTCTACAGCCCCCACTGCTGGGGTAATTGATACCGCAGTTATTACATCTGGTTGCACACCTGCAACTAAAACTGCCCCGCTACTTGGCGTTACGAAGGAATCTTGTCTAACCGTTGGAGCGCTATACGCTAAGGTTAAATTACCGGTGCTCGGTGTGATTATCTTGTTTTCAATCGTTGATGGGGCGTTACCAACTAAAGTCAGTGTCGCCGCCGCAGGGGTCATCACCTTGCCCGTAACAACAACGACAGGTACGGAGCCGATTATTTCTGCGCCACCGCTAGGCGTAAGGACTGTCCCAGTAACAGCCAACGGAGCCGCCCCAGCGATAGTTAAGTTTTGTACCGCAGGAGTTATAACTTTGGCACTAACAACAGATGGTGCTACGCCCGTAGCAGTCAACGAGCCAACGCTCGGCGTTATAGAAGTTGTTTTAAATAGCGATGGAGCTATACCAGTAAGCGTTAGTGCCCTAACAGCGGGCGTAATAATTGTCTGAACTATGTCTGTGGGTGCAGCACCAGTAAGCGTTAAAGCGCCTGCGCTTGGTGTAATAACTTTTGCACTAACAACGGAAGGCGCTATGCCCGCAAGTGTCAGCGAGCCAACACTAGGCGTAATGATTGTCTGTCTTAGTAACGAAGGAGCAACGCCTGTAGCAGTCAACGCTCCAACGGATGGCGTAATAATCGTCTGAACTATGTCTATCGGAGCAGCGCCAGTAAGTGTCAATGCACCTACGCTTGGCGTAATGATGGTCTGTCTTAAGAGAGAAGGCGCAGCACCTGCGGTAGTTAAAGAGCCAACGCTTGGGGTAATGATGGTCTGAATTACATCTGTTGGGGCCGCGCCCGTAACAGTCAAAGAACCAACGCTTGGGGTAATTACTGTCCCCCTAACAACAGTCGGCGCTACGCCCGTAAGAGTCAGCGACCCCACAGACGGCGTTATGACTGGCCCTGTAACAGCAGTTGGCGCTATACCTGTAAGAGTCAGTGCCCTAACAGCAGGAGTGATTATTGTCCCTCTAACAACCGTAGGTGCAACACCAGCAACGGTCAGCGAGCCTACGCTTGGGGTAATAATTGTCTGAACTATGTCCGTGGGTGCAGCACCAGCAAGCGTTAGTGCTCCTACGCTTGGCGTAATGATGGTTTGAACTATGTCTGTCGGTGCGGCACCTGTAAGCGTTAACGCCCTAACAGCGGGTGTGATGATTGTCTGAACTATGTCTGTAGGAGCCGCGCCCGCAAGTGTCAGTGAGCCTACGCTTGGGGTGATTATTGTTTGAACAATATCGGTCGGGGCTGCGCCGGTAAGCGTTAACGCACCTACGCTCGGCGTGATGATTGTTTGAACTATGTCTGTCGGTGCTACACCAGTAATAGTCAGCGCCCTAACAGCGGGTGTGATGATTGTCTGAACTATGTCTGTAGGAGCGACACCGGTAATAGTCAGCGCTCTAACAGCCGGTGTGATTATTGTCTGTACTATGTCCGTGGGTGCGGCACCAGTAATAGTCAACGCCCCAGCAGCGGGCGTAATAATCGTTTGTCTACGTAGGGATGGCGCAACGCCAGTAAGCGTTAATGCGCCTACTAAAGGCGTTATGTTGGTATTTGCAACCGAAGCACCACCAAGCCCCGAAAACGGTGCGCCTGAGAACGGTGCTTGTGAAAACATAGTTACCTCTCAATGCCCAACAGGGGGAAGGACAGAAGCCGTTCCCCCAAGTATACGAGCACTACCTTATTAGGTTAAGGTAAATATGCCAGTAGCGGCTGGAAGGATAGTTAACGTGTTTGGTGAAGTAACTGTAAACTGGACGGTAGACAACGCACACCAGCACAATAATTTACCAGCGCCAGCACCAGTAGAGTTACGGAGAATCGCATAACGTATGTTAGTTAGAGAAGCGCCAGATGCCGTGAAGGTTAAGCCAATAGTAGACATCGTGAACTTCATCTGTTTTGCAGATGCGCCAACAGTCCATTGCGCCGTTGCAGGGACAAGGTTACGTCCTCCAGCAACATAACCACCAGTAGCAGAAATCTCCGCCGTAATTTGCGCGTACGTACTAAGCGTAAATGTTGAAGCATTGCTCGATGTACGAGCTAACACCATCTTCACTACACCCGCACCGAGCGTAATTGTCCCGTTGCCAATGTATCTCTTGGCGTAGTTGTAAAGTTGCCATGCACTTGCAGCCATGTTAAATCTCCTTAATGTCAGCGTATGATGCGCCAGTTTCTAAAATATGGCGGAGAAGCCCACCATACACTTCCAACTCAATCTCATCGCCCATCATGCGGATAAGGTCGATAAATTCTTGTGCTTGCGAAATCATCCAAGGGTTGCAGTAGAAAATCTTTCCGCCCACATTTACTGGGGCGACTAGTTGTCCGTCATTTTCCTCTTGTTCATAAGCATGGTGTTTGCCATCTTCTAAACATGAATCGCATCCAAATAGGTGAAATCGCTTGAACCCTAGCATTCTAAACAAAGGGATCGCTCTAAGCAATACCGTAGAGCCGCCCGGAATGGGGAACCATTTGTCGTATTGTTCCGCAAGAATGTTGTTAACCATCTCAGCACTTGTGTGCCAAATGTAAGTACGTTCTTTTGGTAACTTCTCAAACACAGATGGGTCACACTGGGATGCAATGAAATACTTGCAGTCATCAACGACATTCTCAACAAATCGCTTATTAAAGTCCCTGCCGTCTACCATTACAAAAGCAGAAGGTGTAACGCCGTTATCCAAGCAATATTGGTAGGCATTGTTGATTGCAACCAACTTAACGCCGTTTGCACGGAGTTCTTTAATCTTGTCCATATTCTCAGCAAGAGACGGCCCGCCTCCCACAATCATTACTTCAACATCATTTGTTGGGTAAGGCTGTACTTGCTGAAAGCCCAGAGAAATGTTGTGTTTGACATTCGCTTTAACTTTTTCATCATCCAAGTTGATGACGCCAATATCTACAATGTCAGCACCAGAAGCCCATGCTGTTACATAGAACAAACAGTATCCATCACGCTCTTCAGACCAATGAATGATGCACTTGCGGTCATTAAACTTCTGCAACCACCACGAATAGGGTTGTACGGTTAGATGCAACTTATGCCCAACCAACTTACCCATGATGTCGTCTTCTGTGGCAATCTGGAAGAAAACGTGTTGACAAGCGGCCAAGCAGTTATCTAGCACACGGTCTACATGATGTGGGCGGATATGCTCCATAACATCTGTACAGAACCCATAGGCGGCGGATACTGGTAATGGCTGGCTTAAATCTGCTTCCACAAAACGCATAGCGTGGCTTTGTGTTTTAAGCATGGGGACAATGTCTTCATCTAAGCAGTTGTCGGCAAAGTCAACCATAGTGACATTTAACCCACCAAAGAACGCTAAATTCAAGGCCCCACGCCCTGTACCACAACCAAGGTCAATAACTGACGCGCCTTTTGGAGGCTTGGCTTGCGCTAAAAACTCTTGGGCAATCTGCTCTCCGGGGGCTACAACTCTGTATTCTGGACGACTCCACATCATCTTGTATAAATCTTTTTCTAACGGGCGATCGTTAGTGATTTTTACTTCTGGTGGGTCAGAAAGAACAGAGGAGAAGAAAGTCATGCGTTCCCTTTTAAGAAATACGAATAATCGCAGATGTATCAGTGACTGCGGGGAATTGTACGGTAAATGTGGTAGTGCTGGTCTTATCCGCACCAAAATCTAACACACAAACTGCCCCATCAGCACCGGTTTTATAAATCAAAGCGCCCCTTGCGGTGATAGCTCCAGACCATGAGGCGTTGCTGAACGATATGTACGAGGTAGCCGCGCCAGTCTGATTGCCCGTAGTTGGGGCCTGCGATATGGTCAAAAGATTTCCACCGGGCGTATAGCCTGTAGCCACCACTTCACCAGTTGTTCCTGTGTAAGTAGTGGTAGTTGCATCAAGCGTTGCCGCGTTGGTGTACAAAGCGATATAGAACGTGCCACTTGTAAAGTCAAACGAGCCATTCATCAAGCCCGTCTTAAACGTATTGCATGTCCAATTTCCTGTAAAAGCCATCTCAGGTCACCGCCTGTCTATATTGACCAGAACGATACGCATCCTGACGCTCCATACCGTCGCCAAGGCGTTTAGCAAGTGCTAGTGCTTCCTTGTACTTACCATCATATAGAGCCATCATATCCTGTTCGCCTTTTAGATATGTGTACGCCTCAACCAATGAGCCATAGAGTAAGACACTATCAAAGTTATCCCCCAGCCAAGTCTGCCCTGTGCTGTTAGAAACTGAATATACCGTACCAGTAAAAGTAGTGCCCGTGCCGCCGATATTTGCCACAGCCGCGCTTATGGCATCGCCAACCACATAGGATGAGCCACCCTGCGTAATAGTTACAGTGGTCACGAAACCACCAGATACCACAATAGTGGCTAACGCACTGCTACCAGAACCACCAGTCAACGGCACGTTGTAATAAGTTCCAGCCGTCAAACTACCACCCGGAGTTACGAGCGATACCAAGGTGATCACACCTTGAACAATGGTTGCTGGATAGTAGTAATAGTGCAGTTCTACGTCATATGCGGCATTTGGAGTCGGCCCAAGAATGAAAGACAACTCATTAGTGATTTCGCCCCCACTAATAGTTGGGCCAAACAATCCGTAGTACTTAGGAGCGCCCACGTCGGTAGTTGGGTTTGGGTACGCCTGACGTATGAAGTTCACATCTTTGTTTAGCAGGTACTCGTAGTTACCGCTGGCGTCAATCACAGCCATTGAATAGGTAGCTAGATAGTCGTTTGGGGCTGACAAATACGGGCTTGCAGAAGTCAAAGTACCTGTTACGTTTTTGCGTAACGATGGAAACTGAACCGTGTTGTAAATGCGCTGCTCTGCCTGCGTAATGAACGTATTCATATCCGCAACGTCAAAAGTATTCTCCGTGTAATCGGAGATCGCAGTTACAAGCTGGCTGTAGTTCATGCCATCGGACCCCGTGCCATCAAGCCTTTAGTAGCCGCGCCAGTACCACGGACTTTGATGCCGTCGGTCTTTGTTGGCTCGTTACCAGCAGAAATACTGTACTGTCCAACGCTTGCATCAGACGTGTCTAATCTGCTACGGTTTGGCTCTTTGCCGGGGTTCTCTTGAACCTTAACGCCTTTACCAGACATGTTGTGTGGTTCAGCGTAGACACTGGCGGAGCCAATCTCTTTACCGCCTTTTTTCATGCTAAAAGTAGCCATTATTTGCCCCTTTGGTTCGCAACGCGAGCCATGTTACGACCCATAGACTTCATCATCTCGCCTGTCACTCCGCCCTTTTTGAGCTTAGTCATAGGCTTGCCGGGATGCAGTTTCTTCTCGTGCTTGTGCACGGCACCTGCGATCATTTTCTTGTCTTGCTTTAAGTCTGCTTTATCCATATTCAACTCCTAAGTTGTTGCTATCGTAACTGTACCAAGTTGTACAACCAAATTCAAATTGTTTGGCGTCAATGACGCATCAAAACTACTCGCCCCGCCTACTGGTGCCCAACCCCATTGAAAGATTCGGCTACCACCACCAGAATACCCATCTGCTAACAGACCAGAAATCACATAACTCCGATCAGGGCGTGGATTTCTCAACGCCTGTGGGTCGTCCACGGGGAACATACCCAACTGCAACTGCGGATGGTCTGGGTCCCAGCACTCTGGGCACACCAACAAGTTGTAGTTCTTTAACTTGATAATCTCAGTCTTCAGAACCTTCAACTTAAACCGCTGACCACAACGGTCACACTCCGAAATTGCATTCTTGCCGGAAGCAAAACGATTACCCATTAGATAACCCTGCCTCTCGTTCTACCTCTTGCAGCAACCCCATCCGCACGGCTAGAAGCAGTTACTTTACCGCCTTTTTTCTTAGGGGTTGGCATTCTCAACTCCGTTGACCCGGCAAAAGGACTTTTCCCACTCTTTTTTCTTGTGCGTGCCCACGATTCCGCTTTATCGTATATCTCATCCGTAGGCTTTTTGTCTGCTAAAAGATGGTCAAGTTCTTTCTTTGTTAGCGTTGGAACAACAAGTGGATATTCTCCCTCGTCATTTTCAGAGGATATTTCAGTTGCAGTGCGCCCACTTTTAGTTGACAAGCCGCCAAAATACCCTTTACCTTTTACACCTTCACCAGAATGACGAAGCCCATAAGGAGCTAACCCTTCATCCCCGCTAAACTGTTTTAATCCAGTTGCCACGACTACCTCCCGATGTAGGTCTGTCTAGGAACCAAACGCAATGCTGCCTTCTCATGATCTTCGTATGCTGCCAATTCCCATGCCTCGTCATACTGTTGCTTCAATAAGCCAATCCGCTCCATGCCCTGCGGAATCTTGCCAGCGATGTAGTACGACAGACCAGCCGCCATACAAGGAATGAATCTAAACGGCACGTCCATGATGTTCACACCGCCACCTGCGTCCTGCGTGCGGCGTAGACGCCAATACACAAATGTATATGGTTGCGAGTTGTCAGGGGTAGGCCAAACAGTTATGGCTGGCACTTGTTGCCAGTACACAGTAGCCGCAGCGCTGTGCCCTGTAGCGATCGTGTTTTGCTGACCACGGAAACAGTTGTACAACGTACCGCTGACAGCGTTTGTATTTTGAGTTATATACCCGTAATTGATAATCTCATCATCAATCTTTACAAACCCAGATGCGGGTAAACCCGTAACATCGCTCAACACGATTGTGTCTGATGTATCTGTAATTGTTGTGGTTAGCGTAGAAGAAACAGGGCTAGTCTGCCCGTTGTAGCGCTGAATCCAAACCTGAATAGGTCTGGCTTGGGTTAACTTGTTCGGGATCGTAGCGTAGGTAGAAACGCTAATCCGCGTGATTGTCAGGTCGGCTTGGTTAGCCGTGTTGTTTGCATCTGTACGAATCAGATGCTCAAGCAAGTCAATCGTATCGTTTGGCAGGGGGTATGTGTTCTGACCGGGAACGAGAGTGATAGACCCCGTCTCAATAGTCCACATATTGATGCCACGGTTTGCCCAATCAGCAAACATGATGTTGAGGCTACGACGTGCAGTACGCAGGTCGTATCCAGTACGCAGTTCACTACCGGCGCGTTCAAACGCCTCCTCGACCAACTCGGTGAGGTCAAGGTTAAAGCCATATGCGCCAGATGTATTAGCCATTATCTAAAGCCTGCTGTTTTCTTTGCTATGCCTTTAGGCTGTGCTACGAATTGTTTTCCGGCTTTTTTGCCAGCGCGTTTCGCACGCGTTGTTGCAGCGTACTCAGCAGGGCTGAGACTTTTGATCGCAGCTTCTGGAAGGTATCGCTCACCTGTTTTACTAGACGGTTTTCCACTTTTGGTTCTCCATTTTTGGTCACCCCAGTTTTTTAAGGACTGCTGTGGCGCTTTAAGTGCCATTTCCATAGCTCCCAAACGCTTCTAAATATTCTAATGCGTTATGTAGTACTGCGGGATCGTCTTTAAACATGCCCAAAGCACGATTACACTGCTTACACAATACACCGCGAAACTCTCCGGTATCGTGGTTGTGATCTATTGCGCTGTCAATTAACGTAATTTCTACCTTACAAATTGCGCAACAACCTTCTTGCCGTTCATACCGCTCAACAAGCTGTTCTGGAGTTATTCCACGGCGACTACATCTCTTAGCCAATGTCCACGGGTCTTTTTCTCGGTAATCTGCGATTCGATGTTGGTTATCTTCAGCCCAATCTTTATGTCGTTTGTATAGACAAGTATTGCAATGACTTTTGTACAGATGCGCCAGTTGACCGCCACGGCTGCGAAAAGCAGATAGCTGTTTTGTTTCTCCACAATCCGTACAAGTCTTAGTGGCCTCAGTCACGGTAGCCCCCGCCCGCTGCTTTATATTTTTTAGCAACTAATTGGCTTTTACGTGCTGACCATTGTCCTGCACCTGTGCCCTGCGTTGCTGCGGCCTTCACCTGAGACACAATCCGCTTGCGCAGACTGGGTTTTGTGTAGTTGCCAGCGGCGTTAACTTTCCCGCCCTCAGCATATTGTGTGAAGTCGGTGTCATCCCTTCGGGCAGTTCTTTTACCCTTGGGCATCTTGGAGGGGCTGATAGCGCCCATACCGCGACTTGACATCATAGTTACATCATCTTCCCACGGGTTTTACCCTTAGTGCAACATCCGTCTGCACGAGAAGAGGCAGAGCCACCAGCAGCTTTTTTGACTACCTTTGGAGCAGGTTTAGGCGCGGGTTCTTTTTCAACCCTAATGCCACTACCGGGTTCTGCGGGTTTAGGGCCTGTGCGAACAGGTTCGTCTACTGGGGTGTAGTCTGGGTATTTAACATCTGCCATGACCGTTCCTTAGCAGGCTTTGCCGCCCTTGTTCATAGTAATCATCTTGCCTTTGGTTTTACCCTTGGACTCAATGCCACCACCTTTAGCCGCGAAAATAGGCACTTTTTTGCCATCTTTCATCTTCATGGGCATACCGCCTTTTTTCATACCCATCATGCTACCTGCCATGTCGGTTTTAGCCATAGGAGTAGGCTTTTTCATGCCATCTTTAGCCGTGCTCATGCCAGCCTTCATTGTTGGTTTACCCATTTTTGTAGCCATAGTTCCACCTTGTTTAAAAAGTGCCGCATTACCGTGATTGGTTTTCGGCTTGTTTACACCCTGACGATCAGCTCTAGTGCCACTAGAACCAAATTTCATACCCTTATCTGCTGACTCAAATTCTTTGCCAACAGACTGTGGTACTCCTGCTTTCTTGGCAAACTTAGGGTTGTTAGCCACCGCCGCCATGAAATTGTGTTGTTTTTTGCTTGTGCTTGGCATGTTAGACCTTAACAATCCAGCCCTTGCCAACAAAGAAGCCAACGACCAATAAACCTACTCCGATCAGAAACTTCTCCACAACAGTCTTACCAATCTTTTTGTAAAACTCTGAAGACATCTCTTCGATAGCAAGCTTTGCCGCTTCTTTAGCGATCAATCGTTCGCGGTCGGTCAATTCAAGATCAGACATTAGCATATCCTTCCTTTGGTCTTGCCCTTCTGGGCAATTCCATCTGCTGAATTTACATACCCGCCTTCAGCGCAGTTCCACGCTCTAAGACTCTTGTTAATCCTAGAGTTCGGGTCGTTCGCTGTTTTTGCGGATGTCAATTTCTTTTTCATCCCACTCATACGAGCGCAGAAAGAGTCGCGCCTTGAGCCGCCCTCGGGTTGCGGCGGTTTCAAGTTCATCCCTTGCTTTTTCGCGGAGGCTCGCCCCTTGGCGTTCAGCCCGCCGTTGGGGTTCTTGCCTTCTTTGCGTGTCCATGCGGGGCTAGCCATAAAACACCGTAATAGATGCGCTGGTTGGTAGGACTACATAAAACCCGTTTTCAAACAAAATGCCTTCTGCGGGAATTAACGTAGCAATAACGGCGGTGTTAGTTGTGACGTGCAGGGTTAAAGAGTTCCTACCAGCATTTGTAGTAGCGTTATCGTAAAACTGAATTTCTCCAGCCGTGCCACCGGGGGCTACTTGATAACCACGAACTCTGGTTCGACCAGCATATCCCACACCGCTTGCGTCTAGATGGACGGCTTTTACGTCAGTTTGCATCATAATCAATCTCCTTGTTTAAAAACAAGGGGCCGAAGCCCCTAGGACTGATTAGTCAAAGTTACCGTATGGGTAAGTAGTAGTTGTACCGATGTTGCCATCAGGCTGTGTGTAGCGGATTGTGAAGTAGTAAGTACCACCTGTAATCGCTACGTTAGTGCCGTTGATAGACGCTACTGTAAACACCACTTGAGACAAAGGTGGTTCGCCATTTATCTGGATGATATCGGTAGAAGTAGATTGCTGGTTAGCCAACTGAGTTGCAGTAAACGCATTGAATGATTGACGACCCACTGCTGGAGAAGTTAATACTGCTGTCTGTGCGTATGTGCAAGTACCTGTAGCGGCAACATAATCATTGCTGACGTTAACTTGGATAGAGGTCAAAGAACCGCTGGTGAAGGTAGTGATAACACCAATATCAACGAAGATGTCGTTGATGCGGCTACCTGCTGGGAGGTATGCCACAAAGCCACGGTACACGGTAGCAGAGTCAGCAGGGATGCTGGTTGCAGTGTATGTAGTAGAAGTGCTAGGTGTGTAAACGGTTGTTATGCCGTTAGGGATGTTGTTTGAGTCAACAAATTGACCAGAAGAGCCACCAAAACCAGCAGTGTTTGCTGTGGTGTTAGCGATGTTTAAAGTCGCTGATTGAACGAGGCTTGCGTAGCCTACGTTACGGAAATTACCAAAACGCTGTGTGCCAGATAGAACTGGGCCTTCAAATGTGGAACGTGCCATGACAAAAGTCCTTATGCAAAAGTAACTCTACCAATCGTTGCATCGTCTGCTGGGGCAGTCCGGTAGAGTCAATCACCCAGATGTTTGAAATATACACCATATTTCTATGATGTCAATAAAAAAGGGGGCTTGTGACCCCCTTTCTTTTAGTATGAACCTGAAGAGGCAAACATGCCTAAAGGATCAGACCAGCCGAAGCTGTAACGCTCACGAGCCTTGTAACGAACGTTACCGGTATCGAAGTCACCGTCCATGCTGTTTTGCAGCGGAGTGCGGATGAAATGCTTCAAACCGTTAGGTACGTCAGTTGTCAAGAACCAAGCGCTGGTGTCGGTCAAGTAATGGTTAATGGTGTATCCCTCTGGGATCGCGCCATTATTCTTGATCGCGTTGATGTCGTTGTTGTTAGTGCCAACGCGGAGGCTGGTTTCTAACAGACGAGTAGCAACGAATTGCAGTGCTGGTGGGATGATCAACTTCTTAGGCTTAGCAGCGATCAACAGTCCACGCTCATCAGTCCAAGCAGCGATTTGAATAACGGCGGCTTCAAGAGAAGTCTCGTTCAAGTCAGTTTGGGTAGATGGAGTGTTGGAGTTGACACCGCCAGCAACCAAAGGATGAGCAGTAGAGAACAAAGGTTGACCGTCGCCGCCTGTATACAGGGGAGAGAAGCCATTGTTCAACACGGCAGCAGCTTTGATCTGCTTGGTGTAAGCCATAGCACGAGCCAAACCTTTGGTGTAGCGAGCAGACAAGCTGTCGTACAAGTTATCTTCAATCGCTTCTTCAGTGATTGAGAAACCCAAAGCAATGGTTTCGTGGTTGTAGCGAGTTGTCCATGCCTCTTGAGCATTGTCATAAGCGATGGCAGAACCTTCGTTTTTGACTGGTGCGGCAGAGAAGCCAGACAGTTTGGTCTCTTCTTCAAAAGAACGCTCTGAGGTTTCGGTTTCATAAATCTCTTTATGTTCCTCACCATAACGGGCGTACTCGAGGCCGAACAAAGCATTTAAGCCGGGAAGGAGTTCTTTAAGTAGTTGTGCGCGTGAAATAGCCATTTTAAATTACTCCTTAAGCAATGCTTGTGGCAGCGTAATACTGGTGTTGACCGAAGTTCAACTTAACCAGCAACTCTGGGTACTGTGCGAACACAATGGTGGAGCTACTAGCAAAAGCAGCTACAGGCGCTTGGTTCAAGATAAACGATGTTGCGCCAGCAGAAGCTGCTGTATCAACAAACGAACCCGAAGGGATGTACTGACCGTTAGAAGCAAGTGAACCAACGTCTGTACCAACAGGCAATGCAAAAGGCAAAGCAGAGCAGGTAACAGTAGCGGTAGAAATGCTAGTGTAGGTAACAGAACCCAAGGTGACAACGGTGTCAGGCACTAAGCCCAAAACACGGATTGGCAACGCATCGGTAGTAGCGGGTGTATCGCTAGGAGCCAACAAAGCGTTAGCAGAGTCGCCAGTATTCACGTTACCAGTGTTGTTAATCATAGCCAAGTTTTGACCAATCATGGCGCGAGCGCCTGAAGCAACAGTAGTACCGGTATTACAAACGACAGCCTTGAACACTGTGTCAGGATCATCACAAACAATAGCAACTGCGTCACCAGCCGTTGTTGAAGCGGGCCAGTATTGAGCAAATTGCTTTTGTTTGGTGGTTGGGTTTGTATAAGAACAACCCAAGAAGACACCTGTAACAGTACCAAGAGTACCAGTAGAAACAGACAAGCGCTGTACATTGCCACGGGTCAATCCAACGAGATCACCGTAGAAAATGCTAGTCGCGTATCCGTATGGGATCGGATATTCGCGGGTAGAACCTGCAAATACCTGACCACCGATCAGATTGATCGGCTTTAGCCCATATGGGGCGTTAACAACGGGGTAAGCCATTTAAGACTCCTTTAAAAATTTAAGTGCCAGAACCAAACGTCACCTTTGTCGACTTTTCGGAAAACTTCGACATGGTTGGGTGACTGTCTTTCATGAAATTGTTATCTACAGACTCCATCGTGTCTTTGTTGATCTTCGAGAAGTGAGCCTCTCGTTGTTTCAAAAACTCCGTTGGAATGCTACAGAGAACCAAACCTCCCACCTCAATGTTGCCTTTAAAGCGACCTTCAGTAGAAGCGTGCATCATCATTTCAGGATAATCTTCTGCTTTGCAGGGTTCATATCCTTCTCTCAACTTGCCAGAGATGTTTTGTACGTCAGGCTGTCCCATCATGCTGGCTCTTACCCAGCGGTGTGTGATGCCTTCACGCGGATTAGGTGACGGTAAAGTTTCGGGAGCTCTCCACGAAGTGGGACGCTGCATTGCTGCACGCGTATCGAGTTCACGAGACAAACGATTTTGTGCCTTTTCGGCAGTTTTAACCTGATCCATATTTAACCTCTTTTAAGTTGTGCAACCTGTTTAGCATATTCTTCAATCGGAACCCCAAGCCTGCGAGCGATCGCGGCTTCGGATGCCTTTAACCGAATACGATTGGGTGGAGTACTACGTGAAGCCGGAGCTACAACATTAGTGATTTTTTGAGCACGGCGTGGAGGTTCATCTTCCTCGTAAACCGGTTCAGCTCTTTTTCTTGGAGGCGGCTCGTCATCCTCTTGGCTCTGATCATCGAAATGTTCAGGAAATCTTTTGCGCATCGTTTTATCGATGGTTTTAAAGTACTCTTCAGTACCTATATAGTCCGCACCATACTCGCGTTGGAGCTTTCTGTCAAGTCCTACCGCAGTCATAGTCATCTCATCGTCCACTCCGAACCAATCATTGTTGTTATCCAACCACTTTTGGGTGCGTGGAGTCTGCTTTTTCTCAGGCTCTGCACGTTGAGGAGTAGGCATCTCACGTTCTTCAACCTCGATGGGTTTTAAACCTTGAGCCTTATCTAACTTCAATGTGGCTTGAGCAATCTCTGCCTGCGCTTCAGTTAGTGCATCTACGTCGGCTTCTTCGTAAGCCTTCTTATAACGTTGTTTAGCTGATACCAACTCAGCTTCAGCAGCGCTTTTAGACGTCTCAATATAAGCTTGGCTTCCTGTGGAAAGCTGCTGTTGAAGGCGTTTATTTTCCTCAAATACTTGACGTGCAAAGGTCTCAGCCGCCTCACGCTCACGCTGTGCCTCTTCCTTGGCACGACGCTCGTCATGATATCCGCGTGTAAACTTTTTTATTCGTTTTTGAACCTTTTCGTCATAACTTGACAATTCTTCGTCTGTTACTTCATCTACAGGTTCCTTAGCGGGTTTACGGCCCCTGTCCTCTACGGGGGTATCGTCTTCGATTTCTACTTCAAACTTTTCGTCTTCAGCAGCAACATCCTGTTTATCAGGATCGGGTAATTCAAATTCAGGTAATGCCATGATTTATCCTTTTTAAGCAGCGCGACTAATTCCGCGTGGGTCTTCAACAATGGCCTCGACTGAGGTATCCGCAATGATGCGAAACTCACGACCATGAATTTTCAGGCGGGTGCCTGAATTGGGGCGGACGACAACGAAGTCGCCAACTTTGCAGCTAGAACCACTTGGAAAGCGGGTAGCGTCTTTGTAACAGTCAGGTCCCATCTTCACTACAAACAATACTGGGGTCAGCACTTCTTCGTAGTACATGGTTTTGCTGTCTTTAATCAATCCAACCTCACTATCAGCATATTCTTCTATCGCTTCAGGAACGACAGTCAACATGTAATAGGTAGATGGATCGGGCAACTGTTTAGCCTTGTCTTCGTTACTAGCATTCAAAATGCCGGACAAGTCCACAGCGGAAACATCAAACTCACTCATCGGAATACTCCATTTTTTGCACAAGGTCTTTGACAAGTTGTTCTGCATGTGTCAGACCCCGGATGACACCGCAGACATGCCGATACTCGGCGAAATCTTTTGCACCTCCTCCTGCGAGGAAGGTAACTTGATCACGACGGAGCTTGTCAATCTCCGAAGCTAAATAACCAAATGTTTGGTTGCTCATTTATCTCCCTTTTTATTTTGTTGTGAACGCTGTTGAGCCATCTGCACAGCCATCTGCGCTTTATGTTTAGCTGCATCAATACCCATGCGTAAACCTTCAGCCTGTTGCTGTTTCTGAGCTTTATCTTTAGCGGCAGCAGATTGAGCACCGACTTGCATCGCAGCAATTTGCATCTGCGCTTGGATGCGTGATTCTTCAACACGTATACGGTCAGCTTTCTCAGCAGCATCGACTTGTTGCTTCTGTGCTTTGAGTTGTAGGTCTTGCTGTTTGAGTTGCAACTCCTGCATTTGCATCTGGACAATCGGGTCTTGCAGTTTCTGTTGCGCGGCTTGTTGTTGAGCTTCTTGCTGGTTTTGTTGCAGTAACTGCTGTGCGGCTTGTGCGGCCTTAATAGCAATCTGATCCGCCATTTCTGGTGGTACACGTTTTTTCTTCTCGCCATTTTCTTCTTTACCCGGCAAGACGATGCCCATTGCTTCTTCCATCGTACGACGATACTCAAACGCAATGTGCTCGTTTACGTGAGCCATAGCCGCAGCCATAATCACTTGAGCTTGTGGGTTCATCTGCATCAACTGTTGAATCTTAGGGTCTTGGATTGCAGCCATATGTACAGCAATGTGTGCTTGATGGTTTTGCTCCATAAACGCTTTGACAGGCTTGTGAGTAAGAATGTCTTGGTTCTCTTGGATTGGGTCGGTAGGTTCTGCGTCATCCTCAGTCTTGACTAACTTATCAGCGTTTTTCACGCCTAACACCTCAATCATCTGACGATGTAAAAGTGCTAAGTCATACAACTGTGGTGCTTGTTGCGCTAGCTGCAACACGGCCTGATACGTAACAATTTTCTGCGCCATAGTCGCAGCATTAGGATCACTGACTGGAATGACGTCTGTCGAGTCATAATCCGATTTCTTAGCCTTACGATTAGCGTCTTCTGGCTCGTAGTCGTACTCTTCTGGTGTGTAATCCGCAATAATCACTTTTAAGAGCTTGAACTCTTGTTTCATTGTGTAGTGCAGACGGGCTTGCACCGCAGTAACTACTTTAAGAGTGCGCTCTAATATTGCTAACGTCGTGCCTACAGGAGCTTCATTGCTCATGTCTGAGACATTCATATCCCCTGATGAAGCAAATGCCCGGCCTTCTTGGACAATCTGCTGAAACAGAGCCATTAAAACTTGTGATGGCTCCTTGTACGGGAGTGGTAATATGTTGTCACGGATGCTTCCGGAAGGGACATCTACGTCCCTGAATTCTCCGGGTTGGATCGGCGTGTCATCACCTTTAATCCGAAGTCCTCTTGATTTAAGTCCGCCGGGGAGATTAGATAGAGTGCCCGCGTCAACAAGTTGGCGGATGAGCATCGTTGCTGATTTCGCGTAGCCTCCGATAAGGTGGATAAGACCGTAACCATAGAAGCCAAAACCGGGGATGTATTGGTAGTGGACAAAGTGCTGTCGCTTTGTGTGGAGGATGTCGTCTTCATACCAATTTCTCCTAATAGCTAAGATAGTGCGCGTGCCTTTCTCTATGGTAACTACATACGGTAGCGCAATCCCAGTCTCACGACCTTTTTTATCTGTATGCTCAAACCCTTTTAGGTCTAAATTAACATGCATTTCAAGGATGCGGAAGCGATCATCTTGGGTCGCGTTCATCCCTGTCTCTTCAGCCTTCTGCTTCTCAATGTCGTCTAACTCATAGCCCGGCTCGCCTAGATCAACATCTGCGTAGAACCCAGCTTCTTGCAACCTGACCACTTCTTGTTCAGTCTTGCGCATGACATGAGTAACACGCTCAGAATCTTCAATATTTGAGCTTCCGTACGGAACAACAATGTCTTCTGCTGGGATAAACACAGCAACTTGACGACCCTTAGCCGGATCGAAGTAAACTTTCTTGAATGCGCTACCTGCTAGTGGTAGCGACCACAGCATTTTCTCGTGTTCAGGTCTGTACTCAGTCATCACATCTGTGAGCTGATAGTTCATGTCGTCACGCACGCGCTCGGCGGCTTCTTCGCGTAACTTATTGATAGCGCCAACAATCTGGGTCTTCACAGGACCTTGTGCTGGAAATGTCTCCATCATGGCTTCTGATTGGAAACGTACGACTGACTCGGTAAGCATCGGGTGGAACACGCCACACGCACCCTGCCAAGGTTCAGTTCTTTCTTCATAGTTCAAACCAAGCAACTTCAGACCATCGACATACGTCTTGATCCAGTCTCTGCGATCCATGATGTCTTTATCAAAGTCGCTTACTAAATCATTTGCTAGTCCAGACAAGTCACCCTCGTCCATGTACTCGGCAAGGTTGGCATCAAAAGATTCTGCTGTTTCTTTTTCAGGTTTAATCTGAATTTCTATATCGCCTACGTGGATATCTATAGACTCTGGGTCTTCAATCTCGATCTCGATTGGTTCTTCGTCCACCATATCAGCAAGCCCCATCGGTGCCTGATACAAACCTTTGTCCATCATGCCTGTTGCCATATTAAATCCTTAGACAGTGTAGAACCGCTCTTTGGCGCGGCGACCTTTAAACCATGTGATGTCTTCTGGTTCATCCGTGTCAAGACGGATAAACCCACCATTCCTGAATCTTAACAGCGCAAGGGTAGTGGAGTCCACCAAGTCATCGTTAGCTCCGGACGGGAAGTCATTGCATTCCTCAATAACTTCTTTAGCCCATCTACGATCTGGTGCATAAACAATCCCACCTTGAAACAGTGACGACACTGCATTCACACGCGCTATCTTGTCTTGTCCTTTGCCCGGGGTGAACTCCCCCACCGGTATCCCCATGCGTCTGAACTCTTGGTAAAGCACAGAGCCGTTGGACTTCTTCTCGACCATGAACGCGTCTGGCTCCCACTCTTTATATTCCTCGAGAACGAGCTTCTTGAGGTCTGGGTACTCCATACGTTTCTTAATAGCATTGAGTAAGATGATGCTGTGGTTGTTGGTTTCCTCGTTATAGAAGACCCCCCATGTAGTCAAGGCGTTGTAGTCGGCACGGGTGTTGGCTTCTTGAGCTGCGTCCAGACTCATGATAATGAACTCACACTGCGGAGCGTCTTCTTTGTCCCAGATGCGCCACCACTCCTTCTTTATTAGTGCGCCCTCTTCTGATACAGGGTTCTGCATGTACTGGGCTTCCCAATACCGCACGTCCATACCAGCCTTTTTAGACAGCAATTCCTCAATAGACCAGAAGTCGCCCCATAGGGGCTTCTCGTTCAGGATGGCTGGGAACTCAACCACTTCCCAAGGGTCAACGTCCTCTTCGCGCTCCATCTGACTCAGTATTTGTCCAGTTAGGTCTAATTTAGACCATCTAGTCATCACGATAATGATCGCACCACCGGGCATAAGACGCTGGATAGGACCAGACTGGAACCACTCCCAAGCAGGAAGAAATACATCTGCTCGCCCAGTTTTAGCGTCTTGTTCCGAATGAGGATCATCAATAATAAACAAGTCAGCCCCGCGACCAGCAAGAGCACCTCCGACACCAATAGCAAAGTATTCACCATTAAAGTTAGTCCCCCATCGTGATGCTGACTTAGAGTCAGATTGCAGTTCTACCTGCGGAAAAATGTCTTTATACGAATCTGAACCCACAAGGTTACGAACGCGGCGACCAAAGTTAACTGCCAAATCAGCAGTGTGAGATGCCATAATGACCTTCTTATGGGGGAATTTGCCCAGAAACCACGCTGGCGCAAGATAGGAAATGAGCTCAGATTTACCGTGTCGAGGCGCAATATTAACGATGACACGCTTTTTCTTTCCTGCGGCGATATCTTCAAAGATTTTAGCGAGTCTACGATGGTGAGGACCAACTTTGTAACCGGGATATACATGATCAGCGAAGTCTAATAGTGAATCTTTACCTACAATCTGGACAGATTCGCTGTCCCAGACCTTGATTAGCTCAAGAATCTTGCGTTTTTCGTCTGGCGAGGCCGTGGGCAGCAGACTTTTCAGCTTTTCAATCTGTTGTGGCGTTATTTTCATGCTTGATTTCTATAACTTCCACGTCAATCGTGCGTTTTTCCAACTTAGCAAGGGTCTCGAGCAGCTCTTTCTCGACTTCTTCCATAGATTGTTGCTTATGGGTGACCTCAGAGCGCTTCTTGAATGCATCCACGCCATCAACTTCACCTAAAGCACGCAGTGCTGTTAGTCGAATCTTGGCATCTGGGTGTTCGGTCTCAGCAACCAGCTTATTTACTACGTATTTCTTAAGGTCAGCCAGCTCTTTTACGACCATAACGTCGTGTTGGGCAACCATTCCAGCCAAATAAGCAACGGTTTCGTTGGGATATTGGGCTAAATTTACAGCATTTTGGGGCTGAGACATTAGGGTTTGTACTATATCTTTAGCCTGATCCTTGTGTTCTTGACCCGGTTCTACGGGTTTACCCGATAGGTCAGAAATCAGCTTTACCGTCCTAGCCCGCATCTCCAACTCTTCTTTTGGAGACAGGTCTGGCATAGCCTCTGTCGCGGAGACTGGTAATGGGACATCGCTTTCGATGTCAGGAACGAGTTCTTGCATGGAGGAAGTGGCACTCCAGTTATGGTGGCGCGACTATACCAGAAAAATAGGTGTTGGCAACACGTTCACATAAAGCAGTGGCGTTCAACTTACTAGGTATTTGCACAATTCCAGTAAATACGGCGCTAACCCGTACTACGTGTCACCAACAAACCAACTCTACCAAAAAATATATACCCCCAAAACAAACTTGGGACTCCTACCCGGGGGGTGTTAGGGAAAACACCTATATACAGTAGTAGGGCAGAAAAAAAGACCCCACTGGGGGGCCTAAAGAAGGAGAGACAAAATGCAACTGCGTTGCGGGTTCAGTATAGCAAGATTTGGGATTTTGCTGTGTTGTTTGTGCATATCTTAGAGTAGAGAGGTGCGGGAGTCCCAAGCGCCAAAAGAGGGGGCTGGGGGTATAGGGGTCGGGCATGGCAGGAAAAATTGCATTCTCTCCCAATTTATGCCTATATATAAATACGACACGATGTTGTGTCGCATTACATTGGAGATTGATTATGTTCATTAACCCATTGAAGCACAACCAAATGTTTATCACACCAACTGCAGAGCAACTGATTGATACCGCAGACAGTATGACAAACAAAGCAGAAGCGTGGCAGATCATGATGTTAGCAATGAACTACTGCTACCAAGAAGTAGAGCGTGAAGTAGCGCGTGATGCTATCGATCGCAAGCGTGTCCGCATCATTGCCAGACCTACTACACCAGCAGATGACGAAGCGCAAGAAGAAGAGAAACGTATCTTGTCACTCAACTATCTACTGAAGAATAAGAACATCTGATGAGTCTTTAATAGACGAAACTGCAGTGATGCAGTCATGTTCAACTACTTGGAGATATCCAAATGAAAGCACGCAAAGCAAACCCACTGATCACTGCAATCAACGATCAGATCAAAACCTACAAACGAGATGCAAACACCTTCCACCAGAAAGCAACTCAACTAACCAAGGATCGTATGTTGATTCGCGCACTGTATGCCCCACTGTTTGTTAACTTCACCAGAGATGATCAACTCTTTGTTTCCATGTTTGGAGATCGTATCCACTTTAATGTGTATATGCGTGAACTCGATAGTTTCAAAGACGAGCGTTTGCTCTCCATCTTGAACACTGCAATGGAAACAATCAGTGATTCTGTTAGAGAAAAAGACTATGCTCAATACGACCACAAAGAGTATTACATCAATACAGACGATGTAAATTTGTGCATAACAGCCTATGTCAAAGAAGACAGTCCGACATGCAAGAAGATCATGACAGGCATGGAAGTGAAAGAAGTGCCGACATACAAGTTTGTATGTGAGTAACACAAAGGGAGCCTCGGCTCCCTTTTTTTGCGCCTCGAGTTTTTGATACCAGTTATTTGTCGTCGCGTGCGTCTATGCGTGCGAGCTATATAGAGTTTCACGGGGTAAGGAAACTGGAAACTTTTTTCAGAGTCAGCTATATATAACTATCGGACAGTTCAGTTCGGTACTGTTTGCGGTGTCAGTCACACCGCGTTTTTCTTGGAGTTAAACATGAAAGCTAAAGCTACAGCTTCTGTCGATATGACCACAATCAACAAAGCTATCGCGGATACCTTTACACCACCATCCAGCATTAAAGACGCGGCTTACCGCTTCGCTCGTATTGGTGAAACTGCTACTGGACTCGCTCGGTTCATTATGGACTCTGCCCCTGAGTTTCCCGCTGAGACAAGCGCTGAACTCAAAGCGGATTTGTTTGCGGGTTTTATGACTCGCGCACATGAACTGTGGGGTCAGGACTACTTCACTCGCGGTGAAAGCGGTGTGCTCATCAAAGCGGGTAACTCGCTTGATGGTCAAGCCGAATATCCGAAAGGGTCAACGACACTCAGTCTCCACTACTGCTACTCATTCAGTCAGCAAGAGTTTGGTCAACTGAAAAACAAAGACCCACAGCTACATGGACTAGTCAAAATAATGCGCGACAAGTTCAGCAAGTATGCGTCAAACAACTTGTCAGCACTCAGGCGGTCAGCTAACAACCTACTGAATGAAGGTAAGACCCGCGAACGCGGTGCAACAAAAGCCTTTACTGAGTCTGTGACTGAAATGTTTGCTGACTATGACAAGCGAGTCAAGAACGCTGAGAATCGTGGAGACGATACAGCGAACCCCGCTAAGTTCAGAACAGCAAGAGACGCGTTCTGGAAAGCTTACAACGCTAAGTAATTAGCCTGACCCTGCAGACCGAAAGGTTTGCGGGGTTTTTGTTTTGCCCCTGAGACCAGTTATATGTCGTTGCGCGTGTATGCGTGTGCGCTATTTAGCGTTTCACGGGGTCGTGAAATTTGTGGTTTCCGCTAGGTTGTGCTAATAAACATCTAGCGGTTGACGGTTGTCAGTCGCATAAACGCTTTTAACGGAGAAACCATGAAAGCAAAAACCCTCGTAGCATCCGCTACCCCTAGCGTAACGCAAGTTACATTTCTCTCTATCGATAACCTCAAGAACGCGGGTTACCAGTCGGCATTAGCCGTTGAACATCTTAGCCTTGTTGCCAAGTATGTCCTAGATGCTTGCCCTAACATCTTAGAAGATGTCCCTGCGGAAGTGAAAGCGCAACTAACGGAAGGTTGGGCGCTTCGTTGGCAAGAACTAAACCCAGCCAAGCGTTACAACACGGAATGGATACCCGATGCCAAGGGTGGCAACGAAGTAACCCTTGCCTATGCCTTGTCGTTCTCGCAACAACAATTTGGGCAACTACGACAAGCCGAGCCTATTAAGCATGGCGTGATTGGTAACGTAAGAACGCCATTCAACAAGTATGCATTCAACAAGATGAAGGCTTTGCTCAAGGCTATCCGTGACCTCAACCCTGAGACAAGGGAGAGAGGAACTACTGATGACTTCGCAACTTATGTTGGAAAAGTTATGGATACAATTAAAACTAGATGTAAGAACGCGAAGGCTAGGGGTGACACAACAGCCGACGAAGTTAAGACAAGGGTGGCAATAGATGCCTTCCTGAAATCAATCAAGTAATACTTGATTAGCCTAGCCCAGCCGACCGCAAGGTTGGTTGGGCTTTTTTGTTTGCCCCTGAGACCAGTTATATGTCCCTGCGCGAGCGTGGGCAAGCGTCTTAAATAGCGTTTCACGGGGTCATGAAATTTGTTCCAAAATTCCAACTCAGTTCCAAGCGGGTTGGAATCGGACTGGAATTTTGGAACTGAGCAAAGTCGTTCCAATTTGTCGGAACAATGTTCCAACAAAATTCCAACCTGAAAAACCAAATTGGAACCGTGGATAACTTTTAAATACCTAATGAAATCAACGACTTACACGCGGCTAAATGTGGATAACCTGTGGATATTCCAAAATTCCAGTTTTTTTTGAGGACAACGGACTTTGGAGCATCATCTCGTTCGTTCATCATCGCCTGCGAGTGTAAGCATTGTGCTAAACAAACAATACATTGCCCATTTATTAAGCAGATAGGTAACTGCCAGCCATAACGCAAAACTCTTGGAATTTTGGAACTTTGGAATCATGTAGTACTCACTCACAAAACTATAATACTATTATATAAATATATTATATATACTACTACTACTACTAGTACTTTAACTATACTTACCCCTCTTTTTTGTGATTCCAACCCAGTTCCAAAGTTCCAACACCACTTTACAAATAACTAAAAAACGCGTTTTCAAAAACGTAATCACACCCACCAGAGCGATATAAAATAGTTGTATAAAGACTTGCTTTAAAGAAGTAACTGTGTTAAAATCTGAATTGAGTCGGGAGGTAGCCTGACTCACCCGCTAAATAACATTTCACGGGGTCATGAAATTTCAATCAATGGAGAGCGTAATGAAAGCATCTTTCGTCTATAACATCAACACAACACGGGTCGTAGTAAGACAACCAAAAGTCCTCGAACGACCATATCACTATCTGCCCCGCCCAATGCGCAAAGCATTGCGCGTTACAACCCCGAAGGCAGTATGCAATACGCATCAGGGCGTTGACCACTATCTGCGCACAGACTTTCGCACAGATGACTATCACAATCAGAACTTAGAGTTCTTAGCAAGAGATTACGGCTATGACGAGTTCAACGACATTGACAACGAGTTCGAGGGTTTAACTGTATTCGAGCCTGAGAACGAGGTGGAACTCTACGAGTTCTGCACTGGCTACAACACACTTTAATCTAAACAATCAACAATACAAATGGCGTTTCATGACACCGTGAAACGCTATTCAACTTCAAAGGAATCAATATGACAAGAGAAGAAGCACTTGCTGAACTGGCTGAGTTGAGACTTAGCAAAGATACAGAAGTAGCGCACGCAGATGCAGACGGTGTTCTGTGTCAACTGCTATCTGCACTGGGATATGAAGATGTGGTAAAGGCTTACCACGACATAAGCAAATGGTATGCATAAGGAGATAAATATGTTTTGGAACTATCGAATTGTGAATCTCAGGTCTGAGAATTGCGGTGAGGATTGGTACTGTGTACGCGAAGTCTTCTACGACGAGAACGGCAAACTCGAAGGGCATAGCGATGTGTCTGTCGGTAGCGAGTCATTGGAAGATGTATTAAATGTCTTGGACATGATGCGCAAGGCGACGGAACTACCCGCGTTGCAAGAGTCTGACTTCCACGACGAGACACGCAAGAACAAGTTCTCAGACTTCTCTGAGTTCATGGAGTACTGCATCAACAACGATGTCAGGGGGCTGTGAAATGAAAGTTACAGTCTATTTCGAAGCGAAGGCGGGTGCGCACATGGTTGCACAGTTTGACGAAGAAGCAACATACATGGTGTGTCTGCCCGCACTTGAGGAGTTAGCCAAGAGCCAAGGCTACATCGTGACTGAGAGCGTAGACCATGCATGGACTGCCGAGAAGTTCGAGCCAATCTCAAAGCATGGGGACTAGGGGTAACCTCTCATGTAAAAAAGTTACATATGTAGTTGACTTAATTGTAAAGTTATGATACAATGTATTCTGAGTCGGGATTGGAACTGTTCAACAGACTCTAACGGGGTGAGATGCTATCTAGCGTTTCACAGGGTAATGAAATCTTTTTGGAGAAAGTGTATGAAAATGAAGTCAGCGTATCAGTCCGCCATTGAGGGGCTGTCTGTAATAAACATCACTCCCAAGGTGTATCTGCTCGTAGTCGATGGCAAGTCTATCGAAGCCTACGCAAGCAAGGACACAGCCGAGTACGAGATGCGTCTCTGTCAACAGGCAGATGATGAACTCGACGAGCATCATGTCTACCGCATCCGCGAGATGGACATCAACTTCCATACTATGTAATAGTTATGTCTAAACTCAGACCTATCTGTTCACGGTGTGGTGACATCTTTTCTGCAAAGCGTGCCAAGGCGGGTTACCCCATCTGTCTGCTATGCGGTGAGGAAGATGCGCGGTCGCGTGTACGCACCATTGCGCCAATGCACAAGAGTAATTACATGCTTATCACAAACCTTGATGACCTCAAGGGTATCAACAACAAAGGGGGATTGTTCCGATGACTTCTAAATATAAATTCTTTAGTGATTCGGGACATGGATTTCTAGAAGTCCCTCTGACTGAGTTACAACGACTCGGTATCGACAAAGACATAACGTCTTATTCATATGCCAACAATGGTCTAGTCTACTTGGAGGAAGACTGCGACTACTCTACATTCATTGATGCGAAAGCCAAAGCCAATGAACCTTTCGACTATGTAGCCATCTATATGGATGGCGATGCACCTTGCCGTGGATACCCACGCTACAACCCTTCTTCTATTTAACCATTCACAGGATACTGAAATGAACTTTGAAATCCAAAAACCTAATCACCTCATCTCGCTTGCAAGTTCTGCGCAACTTGTAACTGTGGAGGTCAATGTGTGGACTGCGACCAAGCAAGACAAACAAATCAGCAACGAGGTGACTTCTTCTAAGAACGCATCTACTGAGGCAGGCAAGTTCACCAAGAACTTATTGTCTAACTCGCCTGACCACAAAGCATTGCTCAACTATCGGCAGACCGTCTATAACTGGCTTCAGCGTTGCACCTACGACTGGGCGGGTTCGGTTAGATTGCTACCAACATTCAGCATTGAAAAATTCATGAAGGAGTGGTCAGCGCATGAGGTTGAGTTCAACAAGTTATTGGACAACTTCATTGACAAGTATCCGACCATCGTCAGCGATTCGGCATTCAAACAAGGCGATATGTTTAATCGTTCAGAGTACCCTGAACCCGAAGATATCCGTAGACGCTTCCGCTTGAAGTTGTTTGTAACAAAAGTACCTGAGAACGATTTCCGTTCGGGCGGTATTGCAACGGCTATCGCAGATGACTTGGAACAACATTACAACAACCAAATCGAAGAGATTGTGAATCGGTCAATGGAAGACGCATCTGAGCGACTGGTGGAAATCGCCTCCCGCATCAGTAATGCATGTACAGAGGTCACTGCTGACGAAGACGGCAAGGTCAAGCGCAAGAAGGTATATGAGACAACTATCAGCCAAGCGCGGGACATTTGCGAGACATTGAAACACTTTAACTTGACAAATAATCAACATTTAGAGTCTGCTAGGGCGCAACTGGAGGATGCGCTATCGGGTGTCACGCTCGAAGACTTACGCGAGAGTTCGTATGTTCGTTCAACTGTTAAACACGGTGTAGACGATATGCTGAACAAGTTCAAACCCCTAACCCTTAACTAATCATTCACTAACCCCTGAAAGCGTATATGAGCAAAATCAACTTTTCCCTGACAGCATCTATCAACGAGGTCAAAGACCTCATCCGTGAGATTGGCGATACAAATACTATTGCAGTCATCTCTGAACCTGGAGTTGGCAAGTCATCACTTCTAGCGATGCTTGCTGAAGACAACGGTGACCAATGGCGTAAGGTGGGCGATGACTTCCCTACTGACAAGTATGACTACATCTATGTCGATTGCCCCGTGAAAGACATGATGGATGTCGCGGCATCTATTCCCAACCATGCAAGCAAGACTCTTGAATACTATGTCGCGTCTCTCTTCAAGATGGGAAGTGGCAAGCCCAAGTACATCATGCTTGACGAGGCGTTCAAGTCCCCCAAACTCATGCAGATTATCTATACCCGATTGATGCTTGAGAAGACGGTGGGCGATGAACCGCTACCCGAGGGTTCGCACATCTTCATTACAAGTAACAACGCAACTGACGGTGTGGGCGATACATTCGCGGGTCATGTGGCAAACCGCATCACCATTGTGAATATGCAAAAGCCAACGCATGACGAGTGGTTGCAGTGGGCTACTAAGAACAATATATCTAGACCTCTGAGAGCATGGGCAGCGATGACACCGAAGGCATTCAAGTCTTATCTTGACTCAGACCAAAACGATAACCCATACATCTTCAAACCATCATCAACTGCGAAGTCGTTCGTGTCTCCTCGCTCATTGGCGAAAGCCTCTCCCATCGTGGATAAGCGAGACAAGTACACAGAGAACGCATTGACTGTGGCACTTGCGGGTACGGTCGGTGAGAGTGCCGCGAAATCCATAGCGACATTCATATCGGTTGAGAAGAGCATGATTAAGTTCAACGATGTGCTTGCGAACCCAACAACTGTGAAAGTTCCTGAAGATGTGGCAACCCAAGTGATGATGATTCTTGAGGCGGTCGACACATTAGCATCTCACGATGACCTGAACAAGTATATGCAGTTCGTGAATCGTATGAAGTCGAGCGAGATTCAATCAATCTTCTTCACCATGATATTCCGCAACAAGCCAAAGATTGCCCGCTACAACACAGAGATTAGCAAGTGGGCAACTGACAACCACATGATTATGTAAGGAAACGATATGACAGACAAACATTGGACAGAAGAAGAAAATGGAATACCACACAAGAACGGACACGTACGGTTTTATCTTGTTGGTATTGATGACGATGTGTTCGGCTACCTTGGGTGGTTCGACATGAATGATTGGGATGAAGGTTGGAAGAAAGTATATAAGGCCGCAGAGGAACACATTTCTTCTAACAACGGAGAGTTCCAAGTGTTACGCCATGACCAAATGTTGAGTTTAATGCGGAATGTGCAATGGGCATTTGAAGTTGCATTGGAAGACGAAGACGAAACAACATGGTCATGGTGGTATAGGCAAGAGCGACTTAAAGAAAACAAACTTAAGGAGGAATCAAAATGTTAACTCAAGAACAGCGTGTTAAGAAGGCGCACATTGCGCTAATGAAGTCTAAGCACACCGTATGGTGGGGTGGGGTGATGATGATGGGTACATCTGAAGTGAGCGATAAGGGAGGACTTACCGCATACACAGATGGTATCAACAAAGTCTACGGCAGAGCATTCCTCACAGGCGTCTGCAAGGAGGATGCAGAGGTGGCGGGTCTTGTCTTGCATGAGAACTTACACATCGGTCTGCGTCAAGGGATACTCAACCGTGACCTATGGGTAGAGAATGCCAAACTCGCCAATGTCGCGGCTGACATGGTGGTCAATGACATCATCATGGAGATACACAAGGAAGACCCCAACCTTGTAAAACTACCTGCGGGTGGGTGTTACGAGGAACGCTTTCACAACATGAATATGCGTGAGGTGTATCGCTTACTCAAGGAAGAGTGCAAGGGCGGGGGTAGCGGATACAAACCTAAGAAGAAGGGTCAACCATCTAAAGGTTCAGGGGGTGGTGAACAGCAAGATAGCGAGGAGGGTGATGAGTATTCGTTCGACGAGCATGACTTTGGCAAGATGGATGCAGAGCAAGCCAAGGATATCAACGAGCGTATAGATAGAGCAATACGAGAAGGTGCAATCCTCGCTGGTCGCTTAGGTATTGACTTGCCAAGAGCAATCACAGAGATGCTCGAAGGTGATGTTGATTGGAAGAAAGAGTTCGCAGAGTATGTCTCATCGTTCGCTCGCGGTAAGGATGAATACACATGGCGTAAGTTCAACAGAAGATTATTGCCAAGTGATTTGTTCCTACCATCTGCGGAGACAGAGACTATTGGCGAGGTCATCTATGGCATAGATACATCGGGGTCTATCTCACAGCAACAGATAAACGAATTCGCGGCAGAGATTGTCAAGGGTGCGGAAGCCGTATGCCCTGAGAAGATTCGCGTTCTGTGGTGGGACACCAAGGTTCATGGTGAACAAGTGTTTGAACCCGCACAGTATCAGGAGATAGGTTCTCTATTGAAACCGATGGGGGGCGGTGGAACTAGGGTTTCATGTGTCAGTGAACATATAAATAAAAAGAATCTCAAGGCAGAGTGTGTGGTCATCTTCACAGACGGCTACTTGGAAAACGATGTCAAGTGGGACATATCGATGCCAACTCTATGGTTGGTAACTTGTAATAAACAATGGACTCCCCCAACAGGGAAGAAAGTAATGGTGAACTAAATGGTTGAATATACATATCTCGAATTGTTCTTGTTCTGTACATCTGTTATAGGACTAGCGTTCTCATTGAAGTACCGTGAGGAGGCACGCTCTACTCACAACTTTATATCAGCATTGTTTGAGCGACCCGAATTGCGTGAGACTATCTTCACCAAGGTTGATGAAGCAAAAGCGTTGCAAGAGAAAATGGAGGAAGCAGTATGAGTTACGGATACGGTGGCATCTTCAATGATGTAAGTCAGGTATGGGCGGGTGGACTCACCTATGACAAGATGGTTGAGCGCACCAAGACCATCAAGCCTTATCGCGGTGGGTTGAACAATGCTTACCCGATGGGGTGGCGTGAGTATTCACGCAGACACTTCCGCGCTAACAAGGATGGTTCGTTCTCTATCTATTACAAGAACCGTGAATCGGTAGATGTTGTAGAGAGTGGTAACTTCAAGGAGGGGTGGGATAAAGAATCTCTTACGAAGTGGGTTGACAGACAGCATCTTGCTACTGTGTATCCTGACAATACATTTGAGATTCGTCAGCATCTTGGACAAGGTGACTCGACCTATATGAGTGAAGCGTTCGGTTACTGGTTTCAGTCGTGCGGTGCAAGAGGTGGCACGATTGCATGGAACAGAGCGGGGCATATGCACCCAATCTTCAAAGGTATGAGACTTCATCTTGACCCCGCTAAGAAAGCACTAGGAGAGACAGTAACTCCTTACACAGTCTTTCAGAGGAGGGTGAACCGCAAACTAGCAAGCGAAGCCCTTGGTAAGTACGAAGAGTTCTTGAAAGTCGCCCCTGTGATGACTGGAGCGATGAGCAAGGATGGCATCATGGAGACAATCAAAGACCTAGTTAATGATAAAACCTTTGACAGAGGTGACCCTCAATCATCTATGGCTAACTTTGAAGGACTTGTTGCGTCTCACCGACTGGTGGATGCTGCGATTCTCTTTATGCTTGCTAACAATATCCATCATATTGGCTATTCAGCATTCCATGAAACGAGACCCCATCTCGGTGGGTATTGGGGTAGTAGCCATTCTCCTGAACGAGAGGTAGAGTTATTCAATGTTCATCTAAACCAATCGTTGAGTGGTATGTTCAAACCATCAGTAATCAAAGCACACAATGCTTTTAATCTGAAAGAACTCAAGGCGGGAACAATCCTTCCTAAGAGCAAGTGGGGGTACATCATTGAGTCCAATGGTGCGCCTGTAATTCGTCTGTAAAACTAACTGGAGAAAGCGTAATGCAAAACTTTATATCATCTATCTGCACACATCCGAATATTCTGAATATTCTTGCGGATGACTCTTCTAACGACAAGAAGGATAGGAACAAACTTCTAGTGGAGATATGTTCGGCTTTCAATCTGAAAATTAAAGACATATCCAAGAATCAATTAGAAGTTCATCTAGTGACTGCGGAGAACCATCTTAATGCGGGCTACATATGGGCTTCAAGAAATGGTAATGGGGATACGATTTACTTCTACTCCAGTCCATTGATTTCTAAACAGAAAGGTAGCGCGAATAGTTCCGCAGATACAAGGGACTCTAAGAAGATTGCTACTCTGATTGCAAACATTCGCAAGCAAGGCGAGATACCTACTGAGGAAGGATTGTCTAACACATACAAGGCGGGTATTCGTTCTGCTTTCAGGTCAATAGGAGAACGCTATGGACATGACCGTTTCGAGATAGATGATTCATTGGCTTTGATAGCAACTAAGGTAATTTTGGGTATTGACAAGGAGATTATTCCGAGTAATATCGAATCCCTTCAAGCGTGTTACGACAAGTACATGAAAAAGTTAAATGCAGTGAAACAGTTAGAGTCTCATAAAGAAAGGTTCGCCAAGGGCGCAACCTTCATAGGCGTTATGAGTGACAACCATAATCTAGAACACACCAAAGTTTATTATCTAATTGGTGAGGCTTCATTCGATTTAGACAAAGATGAAGTAACGATTCATGGTGGTGTGAAACGCTATTCAACTCTCGCTGATACTTCAGTCGCGGCTGATGCAATGATTATCAGAACATACCTTGATGGTAAGGGTAGCCCTGATAAAGACAACGAACTGAGTATGCGTCGCAATGACCACTTCCATCATGAGATTGATGTGGCGCAAGGCTACAACAATTACAGAGAATTGTTCGTACTAATCCCCAAGCAACATGAATGAAAACTATGTACCGATAATGCACAGTTATCTGTTTGATAGTCTGCGCGTTCCTATGTTCATAGAAGGTGACGAGTATTGCATTTGTGTAGGCAAGGGTGAGTATCGCTACTACACCAAAGAGACATTGCCTGACAAAGTGAAAGCGTTGTACTCAATGATTCACACAATGCCGTTCAACGATAGACAACCTTGGGAGGTAACACCCATAGATGTTTATATCAACAATCAAGATGCGCGTCTCAACGAGACTGGCTGGCGCGTATCTGATTCTGTATACATACTAGTACTAGACAACTCAACTCTACAAGAGATGAAGGGAGGTGGCGATGACACCCGAAGGCAAAGTTAAACGCAAGGCTATTGCGGAACTACAAAAACTTGGCATGTACATCTTCTTCCCCGCAACAGGGGGATTTGGTCGTTCAGGTATCCCTGACATAGTATGTTGTTACAAGGGAAAGTTTATTGGCATTGAGTGCAAGGCGAATGGCAAGAAGCCCACAGCATTACAACAATCCAATCTAGAAGAGATTGTCAACAACGGTGGTATCGCTATCGTGATTGATGAGACAAGCGTTTTTAATCTTAAACAAATCATTGAGGAGACTAACCTATGACACCCGAAGATGAAGAGTTCAACCGTGTAGAGATGGAGTCTCGCATCAAGCAAGACTATGTGCGCGACATTAAGCAACCATCAAGAGAACAACTAATGGCGGAGGTCGCTGTGCTAACTGAGTTGGTGCGTGTCTTGTCTGGCAGAGTTAAAGAGTTGGAGGGCAAGCATGATTGAAGAAGACGATGACATCCAAGACTACAAACGACCTTGGGTTGGTTTGTCTGAACAAGACATCAACGAACTAAAACACAACCTACCCGACCTCTACTATTGGGTTGACGTAGTTAGAGCAACCGAAAAAAGATTAAAGGAGTTGAACGCATGACTAAACGAGAAACCATAGTGGCATTCATTAAAGATATGTTGCGACCACGCACTCTAAAAGAAATCATTGACATTGAAATGCGTGATGCAACCCTATCAAAGATGCAAGCAGAGAAATCGCTTGAGTATGCAATGAGCGTTGTTGAATACAACCGTCAACGCATTCGTAGACTGGAAGAAAAACTTTTAGAACTAGGAGACAAAGATGCTTGAAACAATTGCATGGATAGTATTCTTGATGTGCCTTGGAGGGATAGTTGTTGTAACTGTCGCTGTGGCAATATTTATGTTGAGTAGCGAAGAATGAAATGCCCAGTATGCGGTTCATGGTCATCAGTAAAACAAACAAGAGACTCGCCCACATTCGGGCATGTTAGAAGGAGAGAGTGCGCTAATGAACATAGATTCACAACCAAAGAGGTCTTTATCCCGCAAGAGGCAATTGACGAAGAACGAAGGAATCACCTTGAAGATATGCGCGAACGAATGGAATCCATTCGAGCGCGTAGACGGAAAACTACTAGAAAGGATACATAGAAAGAACTTGAAATCACAAACATCAACCCAAATTGAAGAAGCCCCTTTTTAACGGAGAGAACAAAATGTCAAAGATGAATAAATCAAAACAAGTACTTGCTTACATTGCTAAAAACCCTAAAGCCAAACCCAAAGAGGTAGCGGATGCTTGTGGTGTGAAACTACATACTGTGTACAACGTAACATACACGGCTAGGAAGTCAGCGTCCTCAGTACCACTAACAACCCTAGCATTCAATGTGAGCAAAGGTAAGGTAAGTTCTAACGCTGAGATAAGAGATAGACTAGCCACGTTACCTATGGTACGAACTCACCCAGTCACAGGCAAACTGCTTATGCAAGGCGGTGCGGACATTGTGACTAAACATCACACTGATATGGTCAATGAACCTCCACACTACAAGACTGGCGGTGTCGAGACTATTGACTTCATTGAAGCGAAGAAGTTAGATTACAACTTAGGCAATGTGGTGAAGTACATCACACGCGCAGACCACAAAGGTGATAAGTACGAAGACCTATGCAAGGCGCGTTGGTATCTAAACCGAGCCATTGCTAATGTCTCTAATAACGCTTGATTTCGAGACGTACTATACCGACAAAGACCTAGGGTTCAGAACACAAACAACGGAAGAATATATCCGTGACCCTAGGTTTGAAGTCATCGGTGTATCTGTACAGGTAAACGACGGTTCCCCAGTTTGGTTTTCAGGGGAGCGTGAAACGACACGTAAGTGGCTTGCCCAGTTCAACTGGAAAGAAAGTCTCGTACTAGCCCACAACACACTGTTTGACGGTGCGATACTGGCATGGCATTTTGGAATTAAACCTATGGCGCTTGCAGATACTCTCTGCATGGCACGCGCACTTCATGGCGTAGAGGTTGGCGGTTCACTCGCCAAACTCGCTACGCGCTACAACGTCGGAGTCAAAGGCGACGAGGTAGTTAAAGCAATCAACAAAAGACGAGTCGACTTCACACCAGAGGAGTTGGCTTTGTATGGTGAGTACTGCGTTAACGACGTTGACCTTACATACAAGTTATTCCTGTTAATGATTCCTTCATTTCCCCAGGAGGAACTCAAACTGATTGACATGACGATAAAGATGTTTACAGAACCTGTTCTGTATGTCGAGCAGTCAACGCTACAAGAACGTCTAACAGAGTTACAAGAAGAGAAGAGCCGTCTGCTTCAAGGCTTGATGGAGCAACTCAAGTGCGCGACAGAAGAAGAGGTGCGTGAGAAACTCTCTAGCAATAAGAAGTTCGCAGAGGTAATAACTGGTTTCGGAATAGACGTACCGTACAAAACAAGCGTGACGACTGGCAAACAAATCCCTGCGCTAGCAAAAAAGGATGAAGGCTTTATTGCCCTAACTGAGAATGATGACCCCTTTATTCAACAACTGTGCGCGGTTCGACTCGGCACGAAGTCTACTTTAGAAGAGAAACGTATAGAGCGTTTCATGGATATCGGAAAACGTAATCGTGGCGCGTTACCCATTCCCTTGAAATACTATGGCGCACACACAGGGCGTTGGTCGGGTACTGACAAGGTGAACTTCCAAAACCTGCCGAGCCGTGACCCCAAGAAGAAGGCATTGAAGAAAGCCATCGTGCCACCTGACGGCTACATGGTGATTAACTCAGACTCATCGCAGATTGAAGCGAGGGTACTTGCTTGGCTTGCGGGTCAAGAGGATGTTGTTAAACAGTTTGCCAAGGGCGAAGATGTGTACTCCATATTTGCATCTAATGTGTATGGGAAAACAATCACTAAAGCAGACCCGACCGAACGGTTCGTGGGTAAGACATGCATTCTGGGTCTTGGCTACGGCACTGGGGCTATGAAGTTACAGCACACACTTGCCACCTCGCAGCCAGTAAGCGTCAAACTTGATGAAGAAGAGTGCAAGCGTATCGTGGGTGTCTATCGGGACAACAACAGTAGCATCATCGCGCTTTGGAGAGAAGCCGACCGTATGTTGGAGAACATGATAGACGGCAAAATTAAAAAGCCTATTGCGTTCGGTGAGTATGAGTGCGTTCACTACGACAAAGATGGAATCATCTTACCCAATGGCTTTCGTATCCGATACCCTAACTTGCGTCGCGTCACCAAGGATGACAAGACACAGATTGTTTACGATTCACGCAAGGGTGAAGTCTCAATTTGGGGCGGTGCAGTAGTTGAGAACGTAGTGCAAGCATTGGCGCGTATCGTCGTGGGTACGCAGATGTGCGAGATAAACAATAAGTACAGAGTTGCTTTAACGGTTCACGATGCCGCAGTAGTTGTGGCAGACGCGGATGACGTTGATGATGCAATAGAGTTTGTAACAAGTGTAATGTCCAAAGCACCTGACTGGGCGAAAGGATTGCCAGTCGCGTGTGAGGCGAAAGTAGGAGTAACTTATGGCGACGCGTAAAGACAAAATCAATATTATTCCAACCCGCGAGTTTTCAGAGGAGACTTGGCAGAAGGCGATTGAAAGACAAAGAGAAAAATTAAATATCAATTATCAGATTATAAGTTTTGGGAGGTTTGCGGTTGGATACCACGCTCCAACCGTTAAAGATGCATTCATGGATAAGCAGTTCAGGGATAAGGCTTTTAAATCAGTTGGTTCACAAATAGCCGCTATAAAACTTATCCACGCTAAATCTAAGATTGAATGTGTTGACGGTGCAGTAGAGGCTTGGGTAGATGGGATGACAAATTTTCCAAAAATTATTATTGAGAATACTTTTGACCCGCCCGATAACTTTCATGAATTGTTTATAGAAGAAGGCAAAATACTTTTACCATTCCCTAAGATAGTGGTAATTACAGGTAGCGTACGCGTAGGCGATGAAAAAGCCATACCTCAAGGTCATGTTAATGAATTTGTATTTTGTGTAGTAGAACAAGACGCGAATGACCTAAGAGGAATACTTGTACATTTTTGCGTGCAAGACGGTACTAACGGGAAGATAGCCATAGCGACATTAGGCGTGTACGTATCGGAAAACCCTAAATCGCATGTACTAGAAATTAGACCACTGATACCACAATCACAAATTGGTTGGTTAGATGTAAATGAAATGCAATTGATGATACATCGGGCTATGAGTGCTATCTATATGATGACATTTCATGATGGTGATGTTTGCGTGTCTGTACCAACACCGAGAGAGATACAAGTTAACCAAAAGAAAATACGCAAGGGCAAGACGCCTTTGGTTGAGTTCAAACTAATAACCGTAACAGGCAAGAAGCGAGAATTGCCAAGCGTGCCTCATGGGTCACACGCATCTCCAAGACAACATTGGAGGAGAGGACACTGGAGGAGCTACCGTTCAGGTAAGCGCAGTTGGGTTGCACCAATGCTTGTTGGAGACGAAGAGAATGGCAAGGTAGTCAAAGACTACGCTATTGGCAATTACCCTGAAGATGCTAATATGCACTCCTCGAAACTCTCAGTTTAAAAACAGTCATGCAAACACACGAAGTCAAATGGTCTTACTCTGGTCTTAAAGACTACGACAACTGCCCTCGCCAGTACCACGAAGTGAAGGTACTAAAAAGGTACACCAAATTCCCTACTGAACAGATGCGCTACGGCACAGAAGTTCACAAAGCAGTAGAGGACTACGTAGGCGAGGGAAAACCCCTATTGCCGAACTATCAGAAATTTCAACGCCAACTTGACCCACTCGTAGAGATGGAAGGTATCAAGTATCCTGAGTTGCGTATGGCAATCAACTTTGACCGAGAGCCATGCAAGTGGGGTGAATACTGGGTGCGTGGCATAGCCGACTTAGTAGTAATAAATGGTGACACAGCGTTTGTGGTTGACTATAAGACGGGTAGTAATAAGTACCCTGATTTAAAACAGTTACAACTCATGGCGTTAATGGTGTTTGCACACTACCCTGAAGTCCAACATGTGAAGGCAGGCTTGCTCTTTGTTGTGCATGAACACTTCATACCCACTGAATACCATAGAAAAGATTTGGATACATTGTGGACAGATTTCTATCCAACACTTGAACGATTGCGACTATCGTACGAAAATGGTGTATGGCAAGAAAACCCAACTCCCCTTTGTGGTTGGTGTCCAGTAAAGATTTGCCAATTTCATAAATAAGGAACGGTAATGCCCTACGTAAACAAACCTAGACCATACAAAAAAGAATACGAGCAAGAGAAGGCGCGTGGTGAACACGAACGACGTATGGAGCGTCAGCGCGGGCGTCGCGCTATCGACAAGCGTGATACTGGTACGGTCATGCAAACTTCACCCAAACGCAAGGGCAAAGATGTTGCACACGTTGTAGCACTCGACAAGGGTGGTTCAAACAAAAATGGACTACGAATAGAAAGTGCTTCTACTAATCGTTCATTCAAACGCGACTCTAAGGGAAACCTCGTATCAGAAACTAGCAAAAAAGAACGTAAAAGAACTTGACAAATAAAAAATCGCCCCCATAATATTAAATACGCTGTCAGGTGTGAGTGGGCAAGACATTGAAAACCGCATCAGTTAGTCGGCACACGCTTTCTTCATCCTTTCGAGGCTGACTCCTACGTGCGACAGGACTAACGGACACCTCGGAAAGACGGGGAACAGTTTTGAAAGGTAGTATGGAAATAGTTGACAACAGTGCAGTTAGGATTCAATGCTCTACACAAGTAGCAAAGATGATTGAGTGCTACATCGAAAAAAGTGAAGTGCTTGATACAACAGATGGTGTATCAGACGTAATCGTGTATTGGGGTCTTGACGAGATGCAACGTCTCGCACGTATATTCCCAAATAGCGTAAAGGTTCCATCGCCAATCGAGCGTGACTACGAGTGGCCTGGGATGTTTCAACCTTTCGATCATCAAAGAGATACTTCACGGTTTCTATCCGTTCACCGTCGCGCATTCTGTTTCAACGAAGCAGGCACAGGCAAAACATCTGCGGCTATATGGGCGGCAGACTACTTGATGAATCAAGGCAAGGTGCGTCGTGCGCTTGTTATCTGTCCTCTATCAATCATGCACAGCGCATGGCAAGCAGACTTGTTCAAGACTGCAATGCATCGCACTTGTGCCGTAGCACACGGTGCTACACCCAAACGTGAAAAAATTATTCGCAGTGACTATCAGTTTGTCATCATCAACTATGACGGTGTAGGTGTAGTTGAGAAAGCTATTGCTGAAGGCAAGTTTGATTTGATAATTGTTGATGAAGCCAACGCATACAAGAACACCGCTACTAGACGTTGGAAAACATTAGCACGACTAGTCAAGCCTGATACATACTTGTGGATGATGACTGGTACACCTGCCGCGCAATCACCTGAAGATGCGTTTGGTCTTGCAAGACTAGTTAACCCTGATGGTGTACCACGCTACAAGACTGCATGGCGCGATAAGGTCATGAGTCAAGTTACTCGCTTCAAGTGGTCGCCTAAACCTGAATCGCGTGTCACTGTGTTTGATGCGTTGCAACCCGCTATACGCTATGAGAAGGCGCAGTGTCTTGACCTACCTGATGTGGTCTATCAAACACGCTTAGTGCCATTGTCACCACAAGCATCAAAGTACTATCGTGATCTCGTCAAAGAGATGCAGATTAAAACCGCAGGCGAAACTATCAGCACAGTTAATGCCGCAGCCTCACTTACCCGCTTGCTTCAATTGTCAGGCGGGGCTGTTTACACAGATGACGGCAACGTCGTTGAGTTCGATATAACACCGCGCTTGTCTGTCTTGCAAGAAGTATTGGATGAAGCACTACATAAGGTGCTTATCTTTATACCCTACAAACATACTCTGTCTTTAGTGCAGAAGCATTTGGAGTCCGCTGGTGTATCTAATGAGATTATCTCTGGCGATGTGACAGCTCTTCAGCGTGCAGATGTATTTAAAAACTTTCAGCAGAACCCAGACCCAAGAGTACTGCTGATACAACCACAAGCCGCATCCCACGGGGTTACCCTAACTGCGGCTGACACAGTAATATTTTGGTCTCCTGTTATGTCCGTAGAAACATACTTACAGTGTATAGCGCGTATCGATCGCGTCGGACAGAAGAACAGCATGACAGTAATACACCTCCAAGGGTCTGAGGTGGAACGGCGTATGTACGCAATGTTGCAAAACAAAGTGTCCCTACACGAAAAATTGGTAGACCTGTATAAAGATGAACTCGAAGGAGAGAAACTATGAATGACGGAGAAGCGTTAGTAAAAGATTATCTTGAGATTCGTAAGATGCGCGAAGAATTGAAGGCAAAATACGACTCCCAAGATTCAGACCTCAAAGAAGCAATGGAAGAAATACAAGCCGCAATGCTTGCTGTATGTAACGAGACCAACATGAATGGTTTCCGCACATCACACGGCACTGTTACACGCACAGTGAAAGAGCGGTTCTTCTGTACCGATTGGGATCATTTTAAAGAGTTCGTCGAGCAAGAAGGCTCGATTGATTTGTTGGAGCGTCGTATCCATCAAAAGAACTTCAAAGAATTCATGTCCGAAAGAGTAGGCGATGGCTTGCCCCCAGGCGTGAATGCCTTGCGTGAGTACGATATTGTCGTGCGTAAGGCTTCAGCAACTAGTGAATTAACAGTTTAAGGAAAACAGTATTATGAGTAACGAACTCGCAAACATCATCAGTTCAGATAACAGCCTTGTTGAACTGGGTCTTGATGCAGACACCCTTGCAGTAGCAGGCGGTGCAACCAAAGGCAATAAGCGCATCTCTATTGAGGGGCGTGTGTTCCGCAAGATTGTTGGCGGTAAAGAGCAGAGTGTCAACACTGACAACTCGATGAACGTAATCATCGTCAAGATGGCTCACGAAGCATCGCGCACTTACTACAACCAGTCTTACAAGAAGGGCGTTAAGTTGTCCCCTGCTTGCTGGTCTAACGACTCTAAGGTTCCTGACGCAGAGGTTAAATCGCCAGCCGCGCTTACTTGCGCTGACTGCCCTAACTCTGTAAAGGGTTCAGGTCAAGGCGGTCAAGGCACTGCATGTCGTCTCTCATGGCGCACTGCTGTCGTTCTTCCGAATGATCCCGCAGGAGACGTGTATCAGTTAGTGCTTCCAGCAACTAGCGCGTTCGGCAAGGAAGATAGCGGTAAATGGCCTTTCAGACCATATATCCAAATGCTTGCTAACAACAACGTGAGTGCAGGCAAGATCATTACAAAGATGCAATTTGATATCAACTCGCCAGTGCCTCGTCTGTTGTTCTCTCCAAGCAGCGCTGTCCCTCCTGATATGCGTGAGACTATTCTTAACCAAAGCAAGTCTATTGCGGCGGAGAGCGCAGTTAAGTTGACTGTGTATAAGACCGATGGTGGTGACGAGGAAGAAGCACAGCCTTCTACACAAGAAGCCATGCCTGAACCAACTGTTAACAAGACTGCTAAAGCATCAGCTAAAAGCGAAGACGTAACAGACATTGTTAAGAAGTGGTCTAAGAAGTAATGGCTAGAGGATACGGCTCCGACCTACTGGACACGGTAGAGAACACTAAAACATACAGGCTAGGTATTGACTTAGCCAGTACATGTATTAAAGCAGGCTTGCCTGCTACATACGTTGCGCAAGTGTTCGATACCACACGGATGACTATCCATTCGTGGTTCAGGGGCGGGGTCATCCGCTACGCCAAACGAGCCAAGATAGAAGTGTTTATCAAACTAGTTGAGGAGGACTTATCAAAGGGTATCTTGCCTTGCAAGAACCTGCGTGATGCGCGTGCGTATTTGAAAGATATGGTCGGCAAACCGATAACTTCCGCGAATCACAAATAGCCGAACTGACTTAGGTCGGTTCATCTTTCACAGCGGAGTAACTTCCGCTTTTTCGTCTCTGCGAACATGAACCAACAATTTTTCGAGAAAATCTTCCCTACGCAGGGTAACGTATGTATTGCTGGAATAGACAAAGAAGGAATCATTAAACCAAAATTTGCAACTAGTGTTGGAGACGCTATTGCACTTGCTCAAAGGTTTATTGATATTCAACACAATGTTTATTTCACACCTGGTACTTACGAAGGCTTGCGCCGCAAGCAAGAGAACTGCATATACGTAAAAGCATTCTTCCTTGATTTGGATGTTGAACACGGTAAAGACCGCTATCCTTCCAAGGCAGATGCTCTACAAGACTTACAGCGCTTTTGTGATGAAATCAACTGGCCCCAACCTATCTTAATAGATTCGGGTGGTGGCATACATGCTTACTGGATATTTGATGAGGAGATGCCCGCTGAAAAGTGGGTGCCCTATGCTGAGAAGTTCAAACAACTCTGCACAGACCATAACCTAATCATCGATCAGAACGTACCAGCAGACTCAGCACGCTTAATGCGCGTGCCTGGGACAAGCAACTATAGATATGATCCTCCAACACCGTCTGTGATGTTGACGGATGTTTATACCTACAGCTTTGATCGCCTCGCGCCAGCATTGGGCGAGATTGAAGAGAAGTTCGACTTGCGTAATGTTGAGAAAGGACTCGACGAAGATACACAAGCCATATACGACAAACTCAATGGCAACTTTGAATACGACTTTCAAAAGATTGCAGTTGACAGCCTAGAAGGAAATGGTTGTGCACAAATTAAATACATACTCGAAGAGCAAGCTGATTGCCCAGAGCCACTCTGGTACGCTGGACTATCTGTCGCCGCTCGGTGTCGTGATGGCGCTACTGCCATACATGGAATGTCAGATGAACATCCTAACTACACATGGGATGAAACAGAACGAAAAGCAGAACAGTCAAAACGAGAAGCCGCTTGGTCTCACAGTTGCGACGCCTTTGCTAAAGAAAACCCAAGCGGATGCGTTGGGTGTCCCCATCGCTCTAGGCTTGGAAAAGTTGGGCCTATCGGACTTGGAAAAGTCATCAAGATTGCCGAACACACATCTTATGAACAAATTGACGGAGAACCTAATGGAAGCACAAGCGGACAAACAGAAGATCAAGAGGAATCAGTTCGGCAAGAGCCGAATACCAAAGAAATTTTCTTCCCAGACTACCTCCAACCCTACTTCAGAGGAGTCAACGGAGGCATCTACGTTATGCCTCCCCCAAGAAGAGACAAAAAAGGTAAGTTGATTCAGGATGATCCTGAACTGCTATCGCCTTTCGATGTATACCCGATACAGCGGATTTACAGCCCGCATGACGGTGAATGCTTGGTCATGCGCATCGACTTTCCAAAAGACGAGTCGCGTGAATTTATTCTTCCACTAAAAGACGTTGGCCTGTACGACAAACTTAAGACTATTCTTCTTAGTAATGGTCTGAAGTTCGAGCCAGCTAGCGCACCCAAGATGGCGAGTTACATCATGAAATGGTCAACATACTTAACAAACGTAAGGAAAGCGGAGGTAATGAGAATGCAACAAGGTTGGACTTCAGAAAAATGCGATTCATTTGTTATTGGTACTACGGAGTACATGGCAGACGGAACAACAAGACAGTGCCCACCTTCACCCTTGGTGAAGAACATTGTGCGTAACATCAGACCGAATGGCACGTTAGAAGATTGGAAGAAGTCAATCTCTATGTTCGGGGACCCAGGATACGAATGGCACGCCTTCTCTGTGCTTTGCGGATTTGCAAGCCCATTGATGGAATTTACCAATGTCAACGGAGTGATACTTTCTCTCTATGGTAAGTCTGGCTTTGGTAAGACTGGTGCGCTATACGGTGCGCTAAGTATTTGGGGTCACCCTGAGAACCTTGCCGTGTTCGATGCAACACAGAACGCGTTGATTACTCGCATGATTGCCTGTAAGAACCTGCCTTTCGGTTTGGATGAACAGTCAAACACAGATGGAAAGATTCTGTCTCACGTAGCCTACAACGTCTCATCGGGTCAGCCTAAGTTACGTATGCAAGCGTCTACTAACCAAGAGCGTGAAGCATCGTTCATTACCAAACTTATCTCGGTCATCACAACCAACACCAGACTGCGAGATGCAATGTCTCAGTACAAAGGTGACACTAACCCAGAAGAGATGCGTATCCTTGAGCCAATCATCCAACGCCCTAATGTTGCTGGATATGAGTTGACAGACGAGCGTGGCATGTTAATGTTTGAGACGTTGAAGTCCCACTTCGGTCACGCGGGCCCACTGTACATACAAGAGTTATTTAGAATAACAACAGAAGAAGTTAAGCGTCGCGCTACCAAAGAATACCTGAACGTCGGTGAGAAGTACACCAAAAACGCAGAGTACCGCTTCCTGTCTAACCTAGTTGCTATCACTAGAGTTGCGGGCAACATCACCAACAACATGGGTCTAACTAATTTTGACTTAGATCGCATCTTCGCTGTGGTTGGAGTTGACTTCGAGAAGATCATTGATGGCAAACAGGAAGAAGATGACAGCAAAGCAGAGAGCGTGCTTGGTGACTTTATCAACAAGAACATTCAGAACACTTTGGTTATCCGTGACGGACGTGTAGTTGCTGATCCTAAACAGGCGCTCTACATCCGTGCCGAGGTGGATGAGAACACTATATGGGTTTCGTCTGCCGCCATGAAAGAATACCTAAAGACTGTAAAGTTAGGCACCACTTGGTTTGAATCTGAGTTGACTCGCAAGGGCATCTTGAAGCACAAAGACCGTAAACAGATGGCTAGCGGCTGGAAGTCTGCGTTTGGTTCTACAAACATTCAGGCATACCGCATCGTCATGGACATCAGTCACTTATTCCAAGATGAGCAAGAAGCCGTCTCCGAATGACACTCCGTTCGATGAACCGACATGGGTCTTCCCCTACGCTGGAATGAGTGTGGGGGATAGCTTCTTCTTGCCAACAATGAAGCCAGCATACATGTCTTACATCATTGACACGACAGCTAAGAAGTCTGGTGTGGTTATGAAAGTGTTTACGACAACCGAGGAAGGTTTCCTCGGTGTCCGTGCTTGGCGTATGAGCTAGGGTTTAATATCTAGTTCTTCAAACACATTTAACAGTTGACGCTTTATAGTGCTTGATATGCCGTTAATCTCTTCCAGTTGCAGCTTGCGTTCGCGTGGAGTTAACTCACCGTTAGCTCTAATTTGATTTGCTACTGCACGCACTTCACGTAGTTGTCCGTTAACTTGTTCGTTGTAGAACTCAACGGCAGCGTACGCATTTGGATTAGCCTCAAGATATCTATCTAACATCTCTGGCTTATCTTTTAACGAGTTAATACGCTTATCCATTGCCTTGATTTGGTCTTCAACTTTGCTAAATTCTCGTGCGTCTACATTGGACTTAGTGCCGATGAAACTACCAATAAACGGCAAGTCGTGCTTGGGGTCAAAGTCTTTGTTGCCCGCGACTGTGTAACTTAAGTTAGTAGCCGCTGTACCCATCTTTGCCATACCATCAAAGTAGTTGCTGGCGAAGAAGTACATTGTGTTTGGACTCCAGTCGATTGCGCCATCGGTAGCATCAAACAGTGCGCGGGCTGCCATTTTGTACGCTTCAGGAATGCTATCGCCACCTGTATATGCATCACCATAACGTGTCTGGCGATTGTTGTAAATCTCACGACCTAAACCATCTAAGTTCATCACATATTCAAAGAACGGACGGAACGCAGATGGGGTTACGGAGTCCATAGCCCATGCTGGGAAATTTTCTATTGGGCTAATACGTGAGAATGGTAACGGTAAGAATGAATCAAGCCCAACAGTAACAATGTTGGAGAGTGCTTCTCCGATTGATACACGACCTGAACCAATAGATGCAATCTGTGCGCCAGCCGCAGCAAAAGCGCCAGGTCCGAAGCCCCAAGATATTTGTAATGGTTTCTCAAACCCAGGAATGAAGAAACGAGCGTAACGAGTCCAACGCGCCATGTCATCTGTAACGACACGGTTGCGCCCTTCTTCATCATCACCAGCCATCATCAATGCCATCATGTATAAGGAAACACCAATTCCTGTCATCGTCACCATCATGCGTCTAGCGGCGTATTGACGCTTCTGCATAATAGCCACGGCTCTTTCAATTTGCTGTGGGGTACGACCTTCGGCTCGCGCTTCTTTACGGAAGTTCTCTTCGTTAAAACTAAACGCAGGAGACAAGGCTTGAATAGCGCGTACTGCACCAGTAGCGGCAGGGCGGAAGAACATGAATAGCGCACCAGCCTGCTTGCCCCACTTACCGACCTGCTCAAAGTTAGCAAGGTTCTTTGCATACTCTACGGCACGGATTCTTGCGTCTTCTTGCGCATCAGCCACGTTCATCTTGTTTGCTAGATTCTCATGGTAGTACTGGTCTTTTAACAATCTATATGCTGCTACACGGCTAGACAATTCAAACATGTCGTTATAGATATCGATGAACTTATCTACTTGGTCTTTCTTTCTGAGAATGCCAGAGCGCCCAACTTCCTTAATGAGTTGGTCTAACGCACCTTTAGCAG
>Ga0315900_10000484_pt1 | contig 69405 bp, 49 predicted proteins | sample LakEriMetagenome_FD_203521 | JGI IMG/M metagenome (GOLD analysis project Ga0315900, IMG submission 203521) | Freshwater fungal communities from buoy surface, Lake Erie, Ohio, United States - Buoy 12 MA114 | ecosystem: Environmental > Aquatic > Freshwater > Lake > Lake biofilm | place: USA: Lake... | reverse complement strand
TGTCCCGGATGGAGGAAGGACTGTCCCGGATGGAGGAAGGACTGTCCCGGATGGAGGAAGGACTGTCCCGGATGGAGGAAGGACTGTCCCGGATGGAGGTTAGCGCATAGGTTGGCCGGGAGGAGCAGGTTGAGTTGCCATCGCAGGCGTTTGAGGGACCGCTTCGTAAGCAGAGAATTCGGCCCAGACAGGGAAATGGTCAGATAGCCTTAGAGCGTCATCCAGAGTGATCTTGTAATACTGCTGCAAATTCCACACGCCAGATCGACCTGTGAATTCTTGCGATGAATAACCATCAACCACAATGTTGTCATACAACTTCGTTTGACGCGTGTTCGTGGCTACGTTTTGAATCAACGGAAAAATCCCAGGGATCTGTCCCAAAGCTTTAAATTCCTTGGGACCACAATTCAAGTCACCTAGCAAAATAATATCATCCTCCGGATACTCGTACTGCCGAACGTTTTTGTACACGTCCGCTAATACATTTAGTTCCGTATCGATTTCGTCAGGATCCGTATGGATATTGATCAAAGTAAATGAAAACGGTTGAGCCTGCCCACCAGCAAGCACCTGGAAATGAGCGACCAATGACGGTCGATGCAGTAAATTCGCGGGATCGCTGACCGTATACGCCTGCTCCTTCAAGCAAACAATTCGTTTTGTGTTGTAAACGAAAGCATATTGCTCTTTGCTACTCGTACGTCCAACTCTTGGTCCAATTACATAACTATACTGACTGCCGTCTGAATTGATCGCTTGGATAAACTGCTCAATCAATGTCTGATCGTTCGCGCGGATCTCCTGAATTGCAACAACATCAAATGCTCGAACCGTCGCAGCGAGTCTCTCCAGTACCCAGCGATCTCCAACTTTAGTTGTTCCAAAAACCTGAATATTGTAACTTGCAATTGTGATCGTCGGCATCGCTGGCTGTTGCCATGATCCCGACTGCTGAGACATCTGATTGCCCGCCGGAACGATCGAGGGGCCTTGATTCGTTCCGCTAACTGCAGCGGCACCTTGGCCGTTGTTGGCTATCAAACGCTCTTTCAACCCACCGATCAACTTATCCGAGCCAACTTGCTCCGGAAGCCCCTCGGCATCACATCCGAAATGTAAAAGCGCAGCTAGGCAAAGCCATATAAAATCGAATTTTTTGTTGCGTTTCTTACGCATCCAAGCCTCCTTGCCTGGCTACGATCCCAGCTCATTCTCTCGTCCACTCACAACGCCAAAGCAGATCGTCCTGATCTCTCTTCGCTTCGACGCGTCTATCCGTTTTCAAAATACTCGCAGCCAAATCCCCAGACTCTCTTAAGCCTGTGATAATGCCTGTTTGGATAATTGCACCAGACGGGCATCAGATTCCATCGCTGCCGCCTCAAGTTGGCTACGCGTAGCCGCACTTATCGTACCAAGCTTGCTCAAGGCCCAAGCTGCATTCTGCCGAACCGCTATCGGGTGACTTTTGGCCAAAGCTTTCGCAATTCGTTCTTCCTCGGTTCGCGCCTGCTCACCCAAACGCCCCAACATTTTCAGCGACCAAAACGCGCAATCTTCGGTCTCACTAGTCGCCAATTTTCCAAACGTTTTCGCATCTGCACTTCGCGGGCATTCCAAATTTTCTAAGCATTCCGAAGCCCACTGACGCACTTCTTCATCACCATCCGCCAATAATTCTAGAAGCTCCACAGCAACTTCCGCCGCTCCCTCTGGATCGCTCGACAATTTCTGTAATTGCTGCTTCAGTGGGTCTCCAGATAAGCCCTTCAATAACGCCATCTGCTAGCATCTCCATTTGGCATTTACATTCGTCCATCCAGTGACTTAGCAAAACCCCGATACCAAGGCAACATCATTCGTCTAACACACCCCCAGTCTTCTCAAGCGACTTGCCTTTGCCCCAGATTACCCATAGCCCCCGATGGCAATAAAAAATCTCGTGGCCGCTTAGCGACCACGAGATCCTAGTTGATTGCACTTTGACTCTAAATCCGAAATCGACTCGGTTCAGTCGCTTAAATTTTTCCCCGCAACAGTTCCCGCATCCTACCGATCAAGTCTAGAACTTCAGACCAAACAAATCTCCATCGCCTCGTCCGCCAAGACCACCTTTGAGAGGTCCCTGCCTTTTGGGAACAGCAAGCGGCCGCGGTGCTTCCTCTACCTGAGCAACCTCTTCCGACTTCTTCTCAGATTCAGGAATCGGCTTAGCTCCCTTGAGCGACAGCGACATCTTCTGAGCGTCTTCGTCAACGCTCAACACTTTCACTTCCACCTCGTCCCCTTCCTTCACCACCGTGCCAACCGTTTGCACTCGATAGTGAGCCAACTCCGAAATGTGAATCAAACCCTCCACACCAGTCGCGACTCTAACAAACGCACCAAACGTTGCTAGGCGCGTCACGGTCCCCTTCACAACAGAACCAACCGGCATTCTTTCCGATAGCTTGATCCAAGGATGATCCTGCAACGAACGATACGACAACGAGATCTTACCGGTCTGCGGGTCAATCTTCTCAATCCGCACCTGAACCTTCTGGCCTTCTTGCAGCACTTCACTGGGATGCTTCACTTTCTCCCAGCTCAATTGGCTGATGTGAATCAAACCATCCAATCCACCAATATCTACGAACGCACCGAAGTCCTTAATGCTCCGAACCGTTCCCTCAGCCACCGAGCCGACTTCCAGCTTCTCAAGTCGCTCTTTCTTCTTCTGTTCCTTTTCTCGCTCCAACACCGCACGTCGACTGAGAACCAAATTCCCGCGCTGTGGATTCGCTTCGTTAATCACACACAAAAACTTCTGACCGACAAAATCCGCAGCACTCTCGATTCGATACTCCGCAATTTGCGAAATCGGAACGAAACCACGAATATTGCCGACCATCACTTCCAAACCACCCGTGTTCGCCGAAACAGCTCGCGCCTCAACGATCTCACCCTCTTTAAATTCAGACCAGTCTGCCGCGCTTACGGCTTGCCCAGGTATCGTTAACTCATACAGTCCATCATCCTGCATGTAAGAACGAACCATCACATCCATGTTTGCGCCAACTTCCGGCAACTTCTCAAACTGAATTACTGGGATGATTCCTTCGTCAGGTCCACCGAGCGTGAAGAACACATTCTCTTTGCTGATTTTTAAAACAGTGGCCAGCATCCGCTGTCCTTCTTCCAACCGCCGCCCCGCGGTATACAACGCATCACCCACCAAGAGCTTTTCCAAATCCGCGTTCTCCAACGCATCGCTCATAAACGCAGAAATGTCTTCCTCAAGCGGACCTCTCTTCAGCGGTACGGCTACCTTCGGAGCAACCTCGGGCTTGCGATCCAATCTTGGCTTACGCACCTCCGCAGCCAATGCATCACCTTCAGCATCGGTACTCCCTTCGCCACCGCCTGTTCCACCGGGACGCTGTCCCGCTCCAGGCTTCGGACCCTTCCCTCTGCCTCCTGAACCTCCAGATGACTTACCCTGAGGATCGCGACCGCTACCCCCAGCGTTAGATCCCTTCTTGCTCGGCGCTACTTGAGTTTGGCTCTCGCGCAGCTTTCGAACCGCCGCAAGGTCGATAGGTCCACGGCCACCGCGCGCCGAACCACCTACCTGCTCCGCTGTATTTGCCGACAGCTCCGCTCCAGTTGATGGTGTTCCTGCACCATTAGAATCCGACGCAGCCACATCCTGAACACCGCCATTATTTTCTTCACCGGAACTCGACATGTTTTGACAACCACCAGCCATCAACAAGTAAAAGGTTCAGCAACAATCAACAACGTTTTGCAAATTCTCCGCAACGAATCTCGCACTCCACGATCAAAATGCATTTCGAAACTCTCAGACCCGATCAAGTGCTTCTCAGCCAAGACTCTTGAATGAAATTCAACAGCCCAAAAAGCCCCACGTCTAGACTCGTAACGTCAAAAGCTTTAGCGAAGAACGATCCATTTTGTGGCGGACTTCCACTTATAGTCTACCACGCTTTCCTGTCTGTTTGTAGACATACTCGCCCTCCCCCAAAATCCCCCTATCATCGAACCTCGGCAGTTGCTGTAAAATCTCCTCGCTTTCAACCCTTATTCACCCGCCCTGCGAACGAGACTATGCCCGAAATCTCGCCTCTTTTTCAGCTCCAGTTCCCTGATGATATTAAGCAGATTGTCGAGTTAGCTAAGTTGCCAGATTTAGCTGGACGACGCGCTACCCCTTCCTTGTCCAGCCAAATTACCACTTGGAGACAGGCAAGCCGCTCTGCAAACACACCTAACACCTACTCCCCCGAAAAAGCTGATCTCATCCTCGCAGGACTATGGCTTTTAGAGGGGGATCTCGACGCCTCGCACGAACTTAGTCAAAAGTGGGAAACTCCTACTGGCTCCTATTGGCATGCCATCATGCATCGAAGAGAGGGTGATTTCGGAAACTCGAAATACTGGTATCGAAGAATAAGAAAACATCCCGCCGCTGAGTCTTTCCAAAAACTGGTTCAATCAGAAACTGCCTACGCTGAATACACCAAAGAACTTGCCAATAAAAAAGAACTCATGCCCTTCCTTGAATCTTGGGTCGATCTCAACCAGAAAGCTGTTCGCAACAACATCGATCCAAAACTTGCTTCGGCAGTCTCCCAACTCGCCTGGCTGGAATGGCAAATCGTAATGCATCACACGTTGTCGTGATCAAATATTTTGAGGCGTAATGCAAGCCGCCACTACGCCTGATTTTCAACGACTCATCATCATGAGCCGCAGCATACCTGAGAGTCTCTTTTTTCGATCAAATGTCTAATCAGGTTGCTCATCCTTCTTGCCCATATAACTGAAGCCGTCTTGTTCTTCTCAATCAATAGAACGCGAGCCCTTTGGCAATTGTCCAAGGCGAGTGTTACCTATTACTCGGCAATTTCTCAACCTGTCGGCACCGGCCCATCTCAAGTGCTCTTGCTCTAACTCCAATCGCAACGACGCGAAATCCTCAATGATCTCGTCAGGCTGAAATTCCAAAGTTCAAAAAAAGCCGTCCAATCGTTACAACCCGCAAGGTCGCATCACCCTCTCCCCTCAGCTGCCGGTTTATCGAACTTTTCAATTATTTTTTGGCAGCCTCCAATTAGTCTGAAAGCTATGAACACGCCACTATCAACCAAATCGTTTTTGCTGGTGATCGTTTTCCTCGCGGAAGCTTCCGCACTCCAAGCGCAGGTCCCCTGCTCTACTGGAAACAAAGTGGACTGGTCCACTCTGCCGTCCCGCTTCAGTCATGATCCTAACGGCCGTCGCGTTGATCAATTCGCGCAGCCAGTCGATCCCATCGCTCAACAAAGATCCGACTTTCAGCGAAGCGGCTTTAGGAACTATCGCAGCTCTCTCCAAGTCGGAACTTCCGCTGACAACATGCAAGTCACCGAGCAGTGGGGCAACCCTGTGCAGCCTTACGAAGCTTATCGCTTCCCCTATCACCCCTACAACGTTCCTTACGATCAGTGGGGACCCAATACCCAGTTCTGGAACAGCAATCCGTTTTGGATGAATGCTTGGGGGGCCTACCCGCCGAACCCTTGGCCACGACCTATGCCACATCCTCATGCTCCAGGAACGCCTCCGGCAGGTGCGGGTGGTGCTGGAATGGGCCCAGGTGGCCCGGGTATGGGAGGACCGGGTATGGGAGGCCCGGGTATGGGAGTACCAGGTATGGGAGGACCGGGAGCAGGATTCCCAGGTGGATACGGCCCAGGCGGATATAGCCCCGGAGGATATCCGACCTATGATCCGTACCGCCATCAGCCAACAGCACCATGGAACCCAGGCTACGGGCCTTGGATCGATGGATACTATGGCGATGCTCCGATGCAGCCGCCAATGTCCGATCAACAGTTCTTCTACTCTCCAACGATCAAGCCGTGAGCGAAGTGAACTGATTCGCAAAGAGCGTAGATTCTCAAAACCTAAACGAACTTCAACTGCAACTCGCTTGTGCGACCATTCGCCCAAGCGTGTTGTTCTTTAGCCCACTCAAGTTTTTGCCAACTGTTTCAATTCTTGTTGGATCGTCTTCATCCGCGATCCAATCGCTGACTTGGCAGCACTGAGATCTTTGGAGCCCGCTGAATCCAAGCAAGCGAAAATGTAGAATTTCACTTTCGGCTCAGTACCCGAAGGACGGACTGCAACGTAGTTGCCGGTCTGCTCCAAATCAAGAATGACCATATTCGCAGAAGGCGCATCCAGCCTTTCTGTCTTACCATCGCTCTTTAAACAAGTAAGCGCCTCATAGTCGCGTACAGCCGTTACCTTTAATCCACCAAGACTCTTGGGCGGCGACTGTCGAAATGTTTGCATCAGTCGCTGCATCGCAGCCATACCTTCACTTCCTTCCATCTGTACGTTGAGCACAGCTTCTTCATGATAGCCATGTTGCTGTAGAAGCTCATCTAATCGCTGGTGAATGGTTTTGCCTTGCGACTTTAGTTGTGCGGCCAACAGTGCCATCAACAAACAGGCAACCGCGCCATCCTTATCGCGAGCATACTTACCAATCAAGAATCCATGCGACTCTTCCGTACCAAATTCAAAACCTTCTGGACCAAGTTCGTCCATCAATCCGCCAATCCATTTAAAGCCGACGTGAATATTGCCTTCGCATCGCACTCCATAAGATTCGCAGATTCGACGAATCAATTCAGTTGTTACTAACGTCTTGATCACATACGAAGATGGTTTCAATTGACCGGTTGCTTTTCGAACGCCTAGAACATAATCGGTAAGCAATGCACCAAGCTGGTTGCCATTGATCGTGGCCCAAGGACTTGCCGGCTCCGGACGCAACTGCGCCGCCGCACCCATGCGATCGCAATCCGGATCGGTCGCTAAAATTAAATCGATGCCACCAACCGACGAGCCTTGTTGGCTCTTCTGTGCCAATTCGATCATCGAATCAAAAACCGCAACGTTTTCGGGATTGCTCACATTGCCCGGCACGTTTGGGAAATCGCCGCTTGGCTCTGCATGCGGCTGAAAAACATCAACACTTTTGAAGCCAGCGGCTTTCAGTAGCGGCAGAACGGCAAAGCCACCGACACCGTGCAACGGCGAATAGAGAATGTTAACCTCTCGCGGCCCAGGAAAAGCATACACCAACACTTCCGCTAAATAATCGCGATCGATTTCCGCAGTACAGATTTCAACTTTCCCCTGCTTTAACGCTTCGGAGAAAGGTACTTGTTTAATTTCTTGTACATTCATCACACGATCAATAATCGCCTTATCGTGCGGCGGAAGAACCTGCCCACCAGTCGACTGATAGACTTTCACCGCATTATCGCTCGGTGGGTTATGGCTTGCCGTCACCATGATCCCGCAGTCGCATTTCTTTGATCGAACAGCGTAACTCAACTGTGGCGTCGCGCGATATTCGTCGAGAAAGAAAACGCGAAAGCCATTAGCAACCATGACCGAAGCACATAGCTCAGCGAAGTGCCTCGAATTATGACGCGTGTCATAAGCGATCGCGCACCTCAGTTCCCGGTTGTCAACGTTCGTACTGCGAAGATAATCTGCTAAACCTTGAGCGCTTTCACCGATCGTTCGATCGTTGATCGCATTGGAGCCGAATGCGTACATACGGCCGCGACGACCACCGGTACCAAACGGAATTATCGTCCAAAAAACATCGTCTAACTTCTGCCACTTTTGCTCGTGAATATGGTCGATGATCGACTGCCGATAATTCGCATATCGATCTTCAGTAAGCCAGCATCTTAGATTCGTGACTGCCCCCGCCGTGATCTTCCCGTCGTTACGAGCTTTTTCAATCGCATCTAACGCCACCTGTATGTCTGCTGTATTCGCCATAGCAATGATCGCTGTTTAAATCGAAGGGAAATGAATAAGACTGTTGTTGAAGTAAGTCGGCAGATTTGACGATTGGCTAAAGTCGTGTCAGATTAGCGTATCGGATGTGGGGCAGTATTCACATTAGATTGGTCGAGAAACGCCGCTAAGTTACGATAGCGATTCGCTCGGTAGGAGACTTAAGCATTTACGTTGGCTAAAGTTGAGAAGCTTCCTGATACGCGATTTGCGAGCGGTCGCTGTCGATCAAGATTGGTTTCATCAAGAACGACAGCGATATGTAAAATCGTCGAGTTGCGTTTGAGGGGAAAAGTAAGGGGGCTTCGTGGCACAGGTTGGCTTAAGGCCTCCGGTTGGGCCAGCAGCATGTTCACCCCATAGCCGCTTCGTCCCTCAGGATGTTTACCTAAGGATGAAGGTTAAGTATCAACCGCTTCGCCCCTCACGCTGTTTACCTGAGACTGATAGTTGGTTTTTAACCGCTTCGCCCCTCAGGCTGTTTACCCAAGGATGATGGTTAAGTATCAACCGCTTGGCCCTCACGCTGTTTACCTAAGACTGATAGTTGGTTTTTAACCGCTTCGCCCCTCACCCTAGCCCTCTCCCCGGTGGGGAGAGGGGACGGGAGTTGCACACTACTTCTTGCGAATCAGCATCGGACCTGCGTAGACAGCGTCGTCACCCAGTTCTTCTTCGATACGCAATAGCTGGTTGTACTTCGCCATACGATCGCTGCGGCTCGCTGAGCCCGTTTTGATCTGTCCGGTTGAAAGGCCAACTGCCAAGTCAGCGATCGTAGAATCTTCTGTCTCACCGCTGCGATGACTCGAGATACTCGTGTAGCCGTTACGCAGTGCCAACTGAATCGCCGATACCGTTTCAGTGAGCGAACCGATCTGGTTCACTTTGATCAGGATGCTGTTAGCGATTCCTTCATTGATACCGCGTTGCAATCGTTGGGTGTTGGTGACGAACAAGTCATCTCCCACAAGCTGGATTCGCTTGCCGACTTTATCGGTAAGAAGTTTCCAGCTTTCCCAGTCGTCTTCCGAGCAGCCATCTTCGATCGAGCAGATCGGATACTTGTTGACCCAGTTGACTAAGAAGTCGACCATCTCAGGTCCCGATAGCTGCTTGCCATCGATGCTGTACTTCTTCGAGTTAGAATCATAAAACTCTGTCGCAGCGACGTCCAAGGCGATAAAAATTTGCTCGCCCGGCTTGTAACCAGCAGCGCTGATCGCTTCCATAATCAAATCGAGAGCTTCTTGATTGCTTCCAAGATCTGGAGCAAAACCCCCTTCATCACCCACGGCCGTATTGAGTTTGCGGCCGTGCAAAACCTTCTTGAGATTGTGGAAAATCTCTGTGCCCGCTCGCAATGCATCAGAAAATCGTTCGAATCCCAATGGCATCACCATGAACTCTTGAACGTCTACGGAATTGTCTGCATGCTGGCCACCGTTGACGATATTCATCATCGGAGCAGGCAGGATGTGAGCTCCTACGCCACCCAAGTAGCGATACAGAGGTTGTTGGGTGAATGACGCAGCAGCTCGGGCAGTGGCAAGAGAAACTCCGAGGATCGCATTAGCGCCAAGGTTGCTCTTGTTCGGTGTTCCATCGGCTTCACATAGAATACGGTCGATGGCTCGTTGATCCAACGCATCCATACCGATGATTGCGTCGGCTAGTGGGCCGTTTACGTTCTCAACAGCTTTTGTTACACCTTTACCGAGGAACACTTTTTTGTCGCCGTCCCGAAGCTCCCATGCTTCGTGGGCGCCAGTGCTCGCACCACTCGGTACTGCGGCTCGGCCAAAAGAGCCGTCTACCAATTCCACTTCGACTTCAACGGTTGGATTACCTCGGCTGTCGAGGATTTGGCGGCCATGGACGGATTCGATCAAGCTCATAAAGTTCCAGATTCCTGCTTGAAGATTTGGATACAATAAAATCAAAACTCGACGTATTTTGCTGAATCTCGATCGAAGTGCCTAGTGGATGTACACCCCTTGTACGCAACCAGAGAGAAACTTTTATGTTTACCGGCCTGATTGAAGCCGTTGGAACCGTATTTTCGCTAATTCAAGAGCCTTTCGGTCTCAGGATCTTGGTCGAATCCGAGCTCTTTTTGCAAGATGCACAGAACGGGCAAGAGGGGGGGAATGCTACCGCAGTGAAGCTGGGCGATAGTATTTCCATCAACGGCTGCTGCCTCACCGCCATATCGATCGATAATAAAGTGATCGGATTCCAAGCGGGCGAAGAAACACTTAGAAAAACCAATCTTGGCCAGTTGATCGTTGGAAGCAAGGTCAATCTTGAGCGGTCGCTGAAAGTCGGAGATCGCATGGGTGGACATTTTGTCACCGGCCACATCGATGGCTTAGGGCGACTTCGAGAAAAAAAACTTCAAGGCGATTGGGCCTATTACTACTTTGATGTTCCCGAATCGCTCCGCCTGCATCTGGCAAGCAAAGGCTCCATCGCAGTGGACGGAATCAGCTTGACGGTGGTCGATGTCGATTCTCAGGGATTCTCCGTGGCGCTGATTCCTCATACGTTGCAAGCAACTACACTAGGAGTTCGCAATGCCGGCGATCAAGTGAATCTCGAAACAGATGTTCTCGCAAAATATGTCGCGCGGCAATTGCAGGGGCGATGAATAGATGATGTTGGAGAAGGATCTTAAAGACTTTGCAAGAAGTCTTAGCGGTGCTGGGGGCTATCAGAAAATTCCCAGGCACAATCTTTTCCGTGGTGCGGTGTACAAGTCAGAAGAGTTGTTTAACGGATCGAGTGTTGCATGACGAATCAGCGTCAAACATTGACCTACCTACAAGAGCGTTTTCGTCGTGCGGGGCTGATGCCACAGATTCGATTCGGGCAGAATTTCCTAATCGATTTAAATCTGATCGACCTGATCGTTCGTTCGGCGGATCTTTCATCCAAAGATGTCGTGCTGGAAATCGGCACAGGCATGGGATCGTTGACCACCAAGATGGCGCTCTATGCAGGGGCTGTGGTAACTGTAGAAATCGATCCGATGTTAGCACAGCTGGCGATGCAAGAGATCGCTGCCTTGGGCAACGTCACTTTGTTACAGCGTGACGCTCTGCGCAACAAAAATAATTTACACGATGAAGTGCTGCAGACGGTAAAGGAAAAGATGGCTTCGATTCCCGGGAGTCGATTGAAGCTGGTGGCCAACCTTCCCTACAACGTTGCTACACCCATCATTTCAAATCTTCTTCAGCAAGAGCCGTTGCCAGCAAAGATGGTCGTTACTATCCAAAAGGAGCTTGCTGAAAGAATTACCGCTAAGCCACGCACGAAGGACTACAGCGCATTGAGCATTTGGATTCAGAGCCAATGCCACAGCGAAATCGTGCGAGTGATGCCACCAGATGTGTTTTGGCCAAGGCCGAAAGTTGAGTCAGCAATTCTCGCGATCACGCCTGATCCAGCATTGCGATCGCGAATTTCGGATCTGCATTACTTCCATGAAACGGTCCGAGCCCTCTTTTTCCATCGCCGCAAATTCCTGCGTAGCGTTGTGATTGCTGCGATGAAAGATCGACTGAACAAAGAACAGGTTGATCGTTTGCTCGCTGAGGCACAACTAGATGGCAACTGTCGCGCAGAAGAGCTATCGATTGAGCAGGTTATCGATTTGGTAGATCGACTCAAGCGTGCAGAGCAAGCTACTGAAAATGAAAAGGTTTGATCGGAACAGTTACAAAAAACGATTCTTTAAATAAGCGACTCGATCAGTCCGCAGGTGAAGTGCTCGATAGTTAAAGCATTGAGAGAACTGTTTGATTGAGTCGCTCGATAGTTCCTGAAACATGGCTTTCTGAAACGACTTTAGATGGGGAGGCGCGTGGCTTGCGTTGTCCGCGTCGCTTGGCTCTCTTAGTATTTGGATTTACCCAGGTCCAATTTCCCGAGACGAACAATCCTTGGGAAGAGATTGAAATAGGGTCCAAAACCGCAAAGCATGAAATCGATTGATATCGGTCGCATGGTCTGCGGCTGGAAAATATGCTCGGTGAGTGCTGCTATGGCCGCACCGAGCATCGCCGTAAAATGGTTAGCGGTTTCAATTCTCTTCGGTAAAAGAATTACTCGTCGAGCAGATTTCGATTCTTTCCTTTGTCGTCTTCGCTGCGGCGAGCTAGACCGGCGCGGTCCATAAGCGACTTGCGCAGCATTTCGTCCAGTTGATCATCGTCGGGGGGAGGAGGTCCGAAGGCACCGAGAGCTTCGGGCTGATACTGTATTTTGTATTCGTGCTTTGCGATCGAAACGAGTGAACCGGGATCGAGTCGCTTACGGCTGATGCGATAACCATTCACTTTGGTGCCGTTGCGGCTGTTGAGGTCCTTGATAAACCAGTAGCCCTGCTCCAACGTCATTCTGCAATGCTGGCCAGACACGTTGCCAAAGCGAAGAACGATATCGCACGTTTCGCGACGTCCGATCAGCAGTTTATCTTTTGCTAATGGAATCGTGTCTCCACCACCGACGGGAACAAGTTTGCCATAGTCCGGCATATATTTAACCCTGAAAATCTGCGGGACGTGTATCTCCAGATCTACCGCCCCAGGAATCGCTTTGATAAGACTAAGATCGTGAATTGACCTTGGATGAGATCAAACTTTCTGACCCCCTAAAATAGGTTACCATTAAACTTTACGTGACATTCGTGAATCCGTCAACAATTTCGACGCCGGACGGGCACCCCTTTTTTGATTGGCGGGGAGCTGGTCTTAACTATTACACCTACGGCTTTTACCTGAAAAACCGATTCCAGGCTCGTGTTCAAAAAGTAACCCTTGATGGTGGCTTTACTTGTCCGAACGTCGATGGAACCGTAGCTGTAGGGGGATGCACGTTTTGCGACAACCGCAGCTTTAGCCCCGTCCGTCGTACCAAGCGTGTTCCCATTCTAGAGCAACTCGAGCAAGGTATTGTTGGGCTTCGGCATTATTACGCGAAGGTAGATAAGTTTCTCGCTTATTTCCAACCAGCTACGAATACTTACGCTCCATTAGAGAAGCTCAAACGCACATTTGAACCGGTGATGGAAGACCCACGCATCGTTGGATTGGTCATCGGAACCCGACCCGATTGTGTACCGAACGAAGTGCTGGACTATTTGCAGGAATTATCTCATCGAACTTATCTGTCGCTCGAATATGGTATGCAGACAATCCACAATGCGAGTTTGGATTGGATGAATCGAGGGCATCATCATGATGCTTTCGTCGATGCTATGACACGCAGTCAGGGACGAGGCATGGAACTTTGCGCTCACGTTATTCTCGGCCTTCCAGGTGAGACGGATGAGCAAATGATGGAGACGGCAGAAGAGCTTGCTCGATGGAAAATCGATGCGGTAAAAATACATAACCTCTATGCGGTCCCTGGGACACGATTGGCCGATCAGGTGGAAAGTGGTGAAGTCACCTTGATGGGACGCGACCATTTCGTACGAGTGCTCGTCGACTTCTTGGAGCGACTTCCTCCTCATACAATCGTCGAACGAATCACGGGTGATGCGCCTGCCAATTATTTTGTTGGGCCAGCGTGGTGTTTAGACAAAGCAGCCGTTCGCACGGCAGTCGACAAAGAGTTTGCGGATCGAAAAACATTTCAAGGGCGTTTGTATAAAGCGCCGCAATCATAATCATTCATCACAAAAAGCAGTTACAGCTAAAGGAATTTGCATTATGTCTATGGCAAAGCAGGCGATCGCCTTCGGAGTTGGTCTCATTGTACTGTCCCTAATTTGCTATGTCTTAGCATCTTCCAATGTCGGTGTGACAGTGGACCCGGCGAAGGGTAAAGCTTCGAGTGTAACGCTATTTATCCCAGCGATTTTCGGTGTCTTGTTGGCCGTTTGTGGCTCGGTCGCCCTGAAGGATCATCTGCGAAAGCATGCGATGCACGCGGCAGCAGCGATTGCCTTGCTCGGTGGCGTGTTGGCTGGCGGGCGAGGTGCTTCGAAATTGTCAGGGCTCTCCGAAGCCATCAGCTCGGGGAATTGGCTGGCACCACTCTCGGTATGGCTCATGACTTTTATTTGCCTAGCTTTTGTTGCCGTCTGTGTTCGTTCCTTTATGGCAGCTGCCAAGGCACGGCGTGAAGCCGCTGCAAACGGATAATCACATCAGCCAAGTACTAATTGCGAATAGGGCTGCTGGCTAGGTTGTCGAGTAAGAAAGATTTCCGTGGCGTTATCGTTGCTTGATATCGCCACGGTGATTGAAAAAGCTCTCGGCAAAAGATGTGCTGGAGGCTCATCAGTAGATCCGGCGCCAGCTTTCGTTTTTAAATCGTTCGCGGAGATGCTTTGCTGCGTCCGACAACGACCAAGCACATATCGTCAAAGGGTGCTGCCTTGCCAACGTGGGCGGTCACTTGATTGATGATCGTCTGCCCAACATTGTGCACAACAGGTTCCGAAGAAGCGATAAGACCCATCATGCGTTCTATGGTGAACTGATTACCCTTTTCGTCGACCGATTCATTGATGCCGTCGGTGTATAACGCAAAGAGTTCGCCAGGCTCCAGGGTAAACTTGGCTGCTTGATAAACTTCGCAATCAATGATTCCCAGCGCCAACCCAGACTCTTCTTTGCTGGGCTCAACAAGTTCACCTGTTCGCGTACGAACAATCGGGGCCATGTGACCAGCATTGACGACCACAACTTCGCCTGTCTCCGGGTCGAGAATGGTAACGACCATGGTGACGAACCGTTCTACCATCAATTGACTCAAGCGTTCATTTAGCACTGAAATCGCCTGTGCAGGATCGGGGATGGTGGCTAGGGCGAATCGCGTTTCCGAAGAAACTTTCGCCATAAACATAGCGGCGGCAATTCCGTGGCCCGTCACGTCAGCGACGACGATCGCGATTCTTCCATCTTGAAGGTGTACGTAGTCGAAGTAATCACCACCTACTTGGAGCATCGGGTTGTAGAAGTGAAAGAATCCGTAGCCCGGAACCTTCAACGGTTGACTGGGAACGAAAGCTTGCTGCACCATCCGAGCATGTTTCAAGTCTTGTTCGACGAGTTCTCTTTCGACCATTTGGTCGTGTAGCTGAGCGTTTTCAATGGCGATACCCGCTTGATTGGCAACAGCTAGCAGGATCTCAAAATCCTTATCCTCAAATCGATTGCGTTGCTCAAGTGCATCCATCTGGATGGCACCGATCGCCTCACCGTTGCTATCCAGAAGTGGGGCGACGATGATCGAGCGGATGCGGAAGTCGGCGATGCTATCGCTGGACTTAAAGCGTCCATCGGCCGTCGCATCGAGCGAAATGATCCCCTGCTTCGTTTCGACGACTTCACGCAAAACAGTGCGACTGATGCGAGCGTTATCCTCTTGATCGGCTCGTCGAGTTTTTGCCCAGCGGGGTCTTAGTTCCCCATCTGGATCACGCAGAACGATAAAGCCTCGGTCGGCTTGGAAGAAGATTTTGAAAAGAGTATCGAGCACCTTAGGCAAAACGTCTTCCAGAGATACTGCCTTACCGAGGCTATTGGAAATCTCAAGCAAGGCGTTCAATCTTGCCTCGGCCGACGTGGTCAGGAGGGTTCCTGACTGACTTTCTTTTATATCGAATTTTGAAGTGAAAGAGCGAGCGTTGACATCATCTTCGTCATCTTCAACCAGCATGATACCGAAACTGCTGCCGTCTCGATTGGAGTCACGGCTGACAATACCGCTGTCCAGTAACACTTGAGGCTCGCGGTCGTGGAAGGAGAATTCCAAATCGCAAATGCGGATCAGGTCACCCTCGTTTAGTTTCGTGGGGTGTTCAATCGCTTCGCCGTTAACGTAGGTGCGGTTTCGGCTCTTTTGATCTTCGATGACAAAGGCGCTCCCTTTCCCTTCGATCATGGCATGGTATCGGCTTACTCCCGCTCCATCGAGAATGATGTTGCAGTCGGGATGGCGTCCAAGGACATTCTTGGAGGGATTCAATTCGAATCGTCGGCCTGGTGTCGCGCCATTTACGGCTGTCAAAAATGCCATGGAAGGATCCCTTCTTCAGGTTGGGAAACCGCTCAGCCCCTACTCTCCACGCTGAGATCCAGTGTCGTCAAATCATAGTTTCTTGACTGGAGCGTATTATTGTTATCTGTTTGTTCATCTGATTCTAGTCGAACGGCCGATGGTAGCGAAAAATGTTCATCGCAATCGTTCCAGTGGAGTGTATTGACTCACTTTTCTCAATGAAATTAAGTTTTTCCCGAGGAAAAGTAAGTCTAGGCGAGAATACATATGTTGAGTCGCCGAGAACAAGGCGATTGAAAATGAACTTTAAGGGGGGGGAGGTCGTAGACTCGTAAATGGACTTTCGATGTTGCCGGCAATGGGGGGATGTTTTACGATTGCGGTTGGCCAACAATAGCACCACCGGACAATCCCCGGGCGGATTTGCCATCGTTGGAAGAAACAAAAGGATTTAGGGTGGGCCGTAGAGTTCTCCCACGGCAGGTTGTCCTAAAAGTCGCTTTTTTGAAGTCGATCTGGAAATTTAAGGGTTAACCCATGCGTTGGAAGTTGGCGAAGTTTTCTCGAGCCGGTTTTGTATTTTTTGCTCTTTTCAGTGGCTTGGCTTCAGCGATGCCAGCCAATCTGCTCAGAGCTGAGGCTCCGCCGCGAGTGGAGACGATGAACGGCCCGCGTTCTTTGGATCGCGCGATCACACGAACGCTAGCAAGACAAGTTCAGCAACTTCACTTGACCGGTAAGCAGATCGATGATGAGATCTCAAAGCGAGCTTTCAAACAATTCGTTGAGGCTTTGGATCCCCTAAAGCTTTATTTCTATCAGTCAGATATCGATCAGCTTGCAGCGAACGAGACCAAGTTAGACGACGCGGTCGTTCAGAATGGAGATATTTCTTTCGCTTACGAGACGTTTAAGCTTTTTCTAAAGCGAGTCGATGAGCGTATGGAAATCGCGAATAAGATTATCGATGAGACCCATGACTTTACCGTCGATGAAATGATGGTCTCCGATCGAAAAGCTGCGCAGTATCCGAAGACTCCAGAAGAAGCCTATGATCGTTGGCGTCGGCAAATCAAATACAGCATCTTGCTCCTAAGAGCTGATGCGGATAGCGGTTCGCTCATCAAGAAGAAGGATGACGAAGCCAAGAAAGACGAAGAGCCAAAGAAGCTAACCGACGAGGAAATTCGGGATCGCTTGCATCGCAGATACAAGACTCTCTCTACACGCTGGCATCAAACCGATGCCGACGAATTGCTGGAGATGTTTATTACTTCAATCACCAGCAGTCTTGATCCACACACAACTTACATGGCACCTAAGACGCTCGAGAATTTCCGAATTCTTATGGGCTTGAAGCTCGAAGGTATCGGAGCTCAGCTCGGATCTGAGGACGGCTACGTAACGGTATCCAGCATCGTTCCCGGTGGAGCGGCCGATAAGCAAGGTGAGCTCAAAGTGGGTGACCGGTTGGTCAGTGTCGGTCAGGGGCAGTCAGGTGATTTGGTCGACGTTGTCGATATGAAGCTTGACCAAGTTGTCGAGATGATTCGTGGCGCCGCAGGTACCTATGTTCGTTTGGTTATCAAACCAGCGACTGGTGGTGAGGCGAAAACCCTGGTGATTCAACGTGCGAAGATTGAACTCGAGGACTCCGCAGCTCGCGGCGAAGTGATCGAATACGGAAAGAAAGCTGATGGAAGTCCTTATAAGTTTGGCTACATCAATCTGCCAAGCTTTTATATGGATATGGAAGGGGCTCGCAAGAACCTGGAAGATTTCCGCAGCACCACGCGTGACGTGCGAGCGATCTTGGCTGACTTCCGAGAAAAAGGTACCGATGCTGTTGTTCTAGACTTGCGTCGCAATGGTGGCGGTAGCCTAACTGAAGCGATCAATTTAACCGGTCTCTTTATCGATCAAGGACCTGTCGTGCAAGTGAAGGAACCTGATGGAAATGTTCAGGTCTATAAAGACGAAGAGGCTGGAGTTGCCTGGGATGGGCCACTGGTTGTGATGTCGAGCAAGCAGAGTGCTAGTGCATCCGAAATTTTTGCTGGAGCGATTCGCGATTACCACCGTGGTTTAGTAGTCGGCGATCCGTCGACTCACGGAAAGGGAACCGTGCAAAGTTTGATGGATCTTGGTCAAGCGCTCTCAAGCCGTAATGGTCCGCAGTGGGGCGCTTTGAAGATCACGATCCAGCAGTTCTACTTGCCAGACGGACAGAGCACTCAAAAAGAAGGCGTTCCTGCTGACGTTGTGCTTCCTTCAATCACCTCGCAAATGCCCATCGGCGAAGGTGATCTCGATTACGCTCTCGACAATGATCGCGTTAAGAAAGCGGAGCATACGGATTACGACAAGGTCGACAGCAATCTGCTAGAGCGTATCCGAGCAAATTCAACGGCTCGTATCGAGAAGAACGAAGAGTTCGATCGCCTGCTTCGTCAGATTGACGCGTATAACAAACAGAAGGACGAGAAATTTGTATCGCTCAATGAGAAGACCTTCTTTGAACGTCGCAAAGAGCTTGATGCCGAGTCGGAAGAAGAAAAGACTCTCAGCGGTGACAATGATTCTAAAGATAAGATCTTTGAAAAGAACTTCTATACCGACGAGATCCTTAATGTGACCCGTGACTATGTTGATGCTCTCGCTGAGCAGAAGCCGGTTCGAGCAGGCTGATAAACGTCTTTCATCAGAACTAACGAGAGCGGCCGTCGGGTTTTTATCTGACGGCCGTTCGCATTTGTAAGCAAATCATGTACAGTTATTTGCGGTAGTTAGCACTGAATCTGATTGCAGAACTAATTCCCTGACATCAAGGAAATAAAAAAGGAGATCTCAAATGAAGGTGCAAGCAGCAAACGACGTCACTTTACAGCCAGTGCAAATGGATGGTGCGACCGGATGCCAGGTTCGATGGTTGGTAAGTAAGTCGGACGGTGCACCTAATTTCGCCATGCGATTATTTGAAGTAGCTCCAGGCGGCCACACGCCGAGGCATCATCACCCCTACGAGCACGAGATCTATGTGTTGGAAGGTGAAGGGTTGGTTTTTCAGGGCGATCAGCCCCATCAGCTACGACCAGGTACTACAATCCTAGTTGAATCAGATGAAGTTCATCAGTTCCAGAATACTGGAAACGCGACTCTGAAGTTTCTCTGCTTGATACCTAACTCGGCCGATAACCGTCCCGGCGTTCAGAAACCCGAGTGCTCGTCGGTTCAGTCCTGAAAATGGGATGAGTGGTATTGGCTTGAATTTGTGGAACAGGCCATCGATTCAAGCACCTAGTCGACACAGGCTTTCTTCTTGAACGAGGTGGTTGCGTGGCAAAGCAAGTGGTGTCCGAACGTATCGCGCAGCTGCGCAGCGAGATCGCGGATCATGACTATCGTTACTACGTGTTAGCTGAACCGACTATCAGTGACTTGCAGTACGATCGCCTGATGCAGGAGCTGAAGGATCTTGAGGAAAAGCATCCGGAATTTGTTTCTGCTGAAAGTCCTACTCAACGAGTTGGCGATCAACCGCTTACAGAGCTCAACCAGATTCGCCATCGAGTACCGATGTTATCGATTGATAACACATACACAACGGACGAATTAAAAGCTTATTTTGAACGCACGCAGAAGCTGCTAGGGTCGGAAAGCATCGATTGGGTGATCGAGTTAAAAGTTGACGGGGTAGCAGCATCGATCATTTATGAAGATGGCGTTCTGGTGCAAGCGGTCACACGCGGTGATGGTGTTACCGGCGATGATATCACCCACAATATTCGTACGATTCGCGGAGTTCCCTTGCGATTGCGAGGTGAGAAATTTCCTCCACGCGTGGAAATTCGAGGCGAAGTGTACATGCACAACAGCGACTTGGTAACGCTGAACCAGCAGCGAGCCGAGGAAGGACTGGAGCCATTTAAAAACACACGTAATGTCACCGCCGGTACGATTCGTTTGCTTGATCCACAGTTGTGCGCAGCCCGCAATCTTCGTTTCTTTTGCCATGGACTGGGGGCATGCGAAGGAGCTACGTGGACGGGGCACATGGAGTTTCTTGAGCAGGTTGCTCAGTGGGGAATCCCGACGACTCCTAATGTCGCCTCGCGAAGCAGTTTCACGGAAGTGGTTGAATACTGCGAGTCGGTGATCGAGCAACTGCATGAGTTCGATTTCGAAGTAGATGGTATCGTCATCAAAGTCGATCGAATCGCGCAGCGTGAACGACTCGGTTCAACGGCGAAGAGTCCGCGATGGGTCATCGCTTACAAATTTGAAAAGTATGAAGCTTCCACACGACTTCTGAAAATCAGTGTTCAGGTAGGCAAGACGGGAACCATCACTCCAGTCGCGGAACTTGAGCCGGTTGAATTAGCTGGTACCACGGTCAGTCGCGCTAGTCTTCACAACGCTGAGGAAGTTGCTCGAAAAGATATTCGAGAAGGTGATTGGGTGATCGTTGAAAAAGCGGGGAAGATCATTCCGCATATCGTACGAGTCGACAAGCATTTGCGCAAGGAAGAGTTACCCGAGTTTCAATTTCCGACGCACTGCCCTGCCTGCCATACCAAGTTGGTGAAAGATGAAGGTGGTGTTTATATCCGCTGCCCAGGCGAGAACTGTCCTGAGCAGTTGCGGCAACGGTTGCGATTCTTCGCATCGCGAGAAGCGATGGATATCGAAGGGTTGGGTGAGAAGCTAGTCGAGCAACTGGTGCAGCGTGGGTTGGTAAAGTCGATTGGTGACATCTATCGCCTTGATGTCGGTACGGTCGCCGAATTGCCTCGCATGGGTGAAAAATCGGCTAATAATCTGATTGAGGGAATTCAAGCCAGCAAGAACCGTGGCTTGGCATCTGTCCTAAATGCTGTATCGATTCGCCATGTAGGTCATCGCGTCGCGCAACTCCTCGCGAAAAGATTTGGTTCTTTAGATAAGCTAAAAGCGGCATCGGTCGAAGAACTTTCGCAGGTGCCAGAGATTGGAGCGGTGATTGCTGCAAGTCTTTATACGTTCCTTCACGGAAGTTACGGCAGTAAGATCCTGCAAGATCTTGTGGAATCTGGCGTCTCCATGGAGCAGCCTCAGGAAGTGGCCTCCGGCTCGAGAAAACTTGAAGGAATGACGATCGTCGTAACGGGTAAGCTGCTGAACTATACCCGAGAGGACATCGAGGCGCTGATCGAACGCGAAGGTGGAAAAGCTGCTGGAAGTGTTAGCAAGAAAACAAAATATGTAGTTGCTGGTGAAGATGCTGGAAGCAAATTAGAAAAAGCGCGACAGCTTGGCGTCCAAGTTCTCACCGAGCAAGAGTTCTCGGAGTTACTTCAGTAAATCATTAGACTGATTATGAAGTCTCGATCGGAAGGGAATCGGATCTTGGTCATTTGGTATCAAGTTAAGCATTCGAGCAATTGCTTACTTGTCGCGACTTAAAAGACAAAGGCCAGCCGAATGATCGACTAGCCTTCGTTTTTGTGGTTAATACTGGACTGAGAAGTTTATACTTCTTTGGCGTTGATCCAGCTCATGAGCTTACGCAATCGTCGGCCAACTTGCTCGATCATGTGATTGCGATCACGACGACGCGATGCTTTGAAGGCTGGAGCGCCTGCTTTGTTCTCGAGAATCCATTCACGTGCGAACTGGCCAGATTGGATTTCCTTCAAAATCTTCTTCATTTCCTGGCGAGTCTGATCGGTGATGATACGTGGGCCACGTGTGTAATCACCGAATTCCGCGGTATTGGAAACGCTATACCGCATGTAATTCAACCCACCCTGATAGAATAGGTCGACAATCAGTTTCAGCTCATGCATACATTCGAAGTAAGCCATCTCAGGCTGGTAGCCTGCTTCAACCAGAGTGTCAAAACCCGCTTTAACGAGTTCGCTAACACCACCGCAAAGCACAACCTGCTCACCGAATAAGTCGGTCTCTGTTTCTTCGGCAATCGAGGTCTGAATCACACCACCGCGAGTTCCACCGACACCCTTGGCATAAGCCAAACCGATTTGCTTGGTTTCTTCTGTACCGTTTTCACCAATGGCGATGAGGCAAGGGACACCACCACCTTTCACGAACTCGCTACGAACCAAATGGCCAGGGCCCTTGGGGGCGACTAGCAAAGTTGCAACGCCAGGTGGAGGTTCGACTTGACCGAAGTGAATGTTGAAACCGTGGGAGCACATCAAGATGTTGCCAGGAATCAAATGTGGGCGAATGAACTGACGATACAAGTCGCCCTGGACTTCGTCTGGCAAGAGAATGTTGACGATGTCAGCTTTCTTGGTCGCGTCTTCCAACGACATGGGTTGAAAGCCGTGTTGGACTGCTAAGTCGTAGTTAGGTCCACCGGGACGTTGGCCGATGATGACTTCGCAGCCACTGTCGCGAAGGTTTTGTGCCTGTGCATGACCTTGGGAGCCATAGCCGAGAATAGCGATGGTCTTGCCCTTCAGTTTGGAAAGGTCGGCGTCGTTATCGTAGTAAATTGTTGCTGCCATGATAATTTCAGTCTCTCTTGGATTCGATGAAATGGGTGAATGGAAAAGCGTGCTCGCAGAGCAAACTGCGGCCGCGTGATGATCGGATCATCGCAGATGGATCAGGCTGGGTTCTCGCTACCGTTGGTAGCTTCCGTGCCGCCGGCGCGACGATAGTCAGACGCGCTGCGCACCATGGCGATTCGCCCTGTGCGAACCAATTCGAGAATCCCGTAGGGTCTCATCCGCTCGATAAAGGCCTCGACCTTGCTCTCGCGTCCTGAGATTTCGATCATGATCTCTTCGGGACCAACATCTACGATGCGACCTCGGAAGATTTCAACAAGCTCGCGGATCTCTGATCGAGGACCGCCGGGTAGAGCTTTGACCTTAAGCAACATCAAATCGCGTTCGACATAGTCCTGCGAACTGATGTCATCGACTTGTACGACCGTAACGATTTTCTCTAACTGCTTTCGCACCTGACTGAGGACGTGATCATCGCCCACAACGACGAAGGTCATTCGTGAGAGCTCGGGATTTTCAGTAGCACCTACTGCTAGTGAATCGATGTTGTACCCGCGCGAAGCGAGCATACCCGAAATGTGCGAAAGAACACCAGGAACGTTTTGAACCAGAGCCGAAAGGACGTGCCGCATTGGAATCGCTTTGTTTAACGCCGCTGACTTATAGAGCGGTCTATAGGAGATTGAAGCGTAAAGCAACATGATAACTAGCGTCGCTTACACCCACAACTCCCGCTATTGGCTAAGGTTTTTGGACGGTTAGTGAAGCTGGAGGATCTGTGTCGGGAACCTTAAGTTCACTCCTTAATCGTTTTAGTTCCTGATGTAATTGCTCGCGTTGCTCGGAGTATTCGGAATTCTGATAGTAATTGGTCAGTTCGGCTGGATCTTTTTCCCGATCGAAAAGCTCCCAATAATCCAGATCGTTCCCATAGAAATGAACGAGTTTGTAGCGATCTGTAACAACGCCATAATGCTTCCGGACGTCATGCACACCGGGGTATTCGTAATAGTGATAGTAGAAGCTTTTACGCCAATCTTCTGGGGTGTTACCAGCCAACAAAGGTCGAAGGCTCTTGCCTTGCATGTCCGCAGGAATCTCAACGCCTGCGGCATCTAGAAAAGTTTCGGCGAAATCGACGTTGCTTACCAGGTCCTGATTTACCGATCCGGGCTTGGTGACTCCGGGCCATTTCACCAAGAGAGGAGTCCGCAGTGATTCTTCGAAGATCCAGCGTTTATCGAACCATCCATGTTCGCCTAAATAGAAGCCTTGATCGGAAGCATAAACCACAATGGTTGAGTCTTCCAAATTGTTATCTCGTAGGTAGTCTAATACCCTTCCGACATTCTCATCGACAGCTTTGATGCAGCCGAGATAGTCGTGCATGTAACGCTGGTATTTCCATCGGATCAAATCTTTACCGCTGAGATTGCTTTCCCGAAACTTCGCATTGCGAGGCTCGTAGTAACTGTCCCAGATTTTCTTTTGCTCTGCCGTGAGATTGTTCATCGGGTTGAGCTTAAGGTCGTTGGGAGTCATTGTTTTTTCGATCGACATATCCTGCAGTTTCTCTGCATCGCCGCGTCCCTTGAAATCGTCGAAAAGAGTCTCAGGTTCTGGATAGACACGATCATTGTCATGACCTAGATGTCGCAGTGCAGGCGACCATTCGCGATGGGGCGCTTTGTGCTGGCACATGAGCATGAAGGGCTTATCCTTGTCGCGTTGGTCAAGCCACTGCAGTGAAAGATCGGTGATGATGTCGGTCGTATACCCTTCATGCTTTACCTTCTTGCCGTTGTCGAACATCGGCGGGTTGTAATAAAGGCCTTGGCCTGGAAGGATATGCCAATAATCAAAACCAGTTGGATCGGTTACCAAATGCCACTTGCCGATAACTGCGGTCTGGTAACCCACTTGCTGTAGAAGCTTGGGGAAGGTTTGTTGGCTACCATCGAATCGCCCACCGTCGTTGTTGAAGAATCCATTCAGATGACTGTACTTGCCAGTCAGAATCACAGCTCGGCTTGGGCCACAAATCGAATTGGTAACAAGGCAGCGATCGAACCTCATTCCTTCACTAGCGATTCGATCGAGGTTCGGTGTTTCAAGCAGTTTCGCTGGATGGCCATAAGCGCTAAGAGCTTGAAAGGCATGATCGTCAGTAAAAATAAAAAGAATGTTCGGGCGTTTGGGCTTTGCAGGTTGATCTGCTCTCAAAACAACGGCTGGCGATGACAGCGAGAAAAATAATAGGTAAAGCCACAAGCAGCTGTAGAGACAATTCATTCTTGCATCGTCTCTACTCGATGGGTTGCATGCCGAGCTCGCAACCGAAGTGCTTGGATAGGACGAGGGCTTCGCGTATGGGGACATGGTCTTCATTGCCAAACTTTGCTTGTTCGAAAGAAGCTGAATCATCGAGACGCTGACCTAAGAGCCTACAAAATTCTAAAGTCCTATCGTACCCCGTAAGTAGGTATGTTGCATCTGGGTTCCTGCCGAATTGCCAGGAACACACGTTGCCAGAAAGCGGGAATTGACTACAATCGACCTCTCTTGCAGGGGAAGATCCCCCCAAAGATGCTTTTTTCGGAAAGCATCAACGGGGAGTGGCGCCTTTACAGGACGGGGCGTAGCGCAGCCTGGATTAGCGCGCCACCTTGGGGTGGTGGAGGTCGCACGTTCGAATCGTGTCGCCCCGATTTATAAACCCTTTCTGGATAAGCACTTACGGCGACCTTTTTGGCTTAAAGGTTGGCTTAATGCAGCCCAAAAGTGTGTCAGTTTTCGGCGCGAAGTTGGGGTTGATGTCATCTAAGATGGCAAACAGAAAAAGCAGCAAGCTCTTGTCCAGGTCATGGACTTGGAAAGTGCTTGCTGCTTTCTTTGCTGTGGGGCTCTTTTGCTCTAATTCTGCCAACTATATCGCTCGGCACTGCCGCGACTTGTCAGCCTCTTTGAATCAATGTCGTCGATGAGCAGAGAAGCTCGTAGCAGGTATTGGTAAACGGCCTTCTTACGACTACCAAGCTCTCGTTCAATATTGTCGCGTTTGACGCGGTACACCGTGCTCAAGGCCATCAGCTAGAAAGCTTTGATAGAAGTCGCTTAGTGATTTTGCTAGTTCGGGTTTCAGTAATCCCCAAAATGAATCAAGTTCAATCAACCATCCACGGTTAATGCGAATATCCATCACTGCTGCAGTGCGAGAGCAAAACAGCATCGCATAAGGACGAGGAGTTTGCCCCTCGCGCAGCTCTTTTATCATGCTGCGAAAAGCAATCATGTAAATCATTTCAATGCGTTCCATCGGCAATCGGTTTAGCACTGCTTTGGAGCATGAGAAGTGAAATTGCTGCTCAGGGGCGTCAGGTGACATGGGTGTTGGTTGGAGGGAAGTGAAAGAACGAATCAACGCGCCTATACCTACCGACGACTCCATGGCAAATAACTTCTGCTCCGTCTTTAACCGCTAAGCCTGCGGTCTACGGCATCTCCGGTCGCCGCTCCGCGCTCCCTCCGTGCCTACGACCCCAGGCTACGCTCTCCTGCCTGACTAGACCTTACTTGGGGATTCCGGATGGGGAACTCAGGGCAACGCGCAAGCCGATGCTGACCACACTGTCCGACGGAAGTTGGCCGTTTCGGTAGGCTGAACGGCAATTCGCAGGACTGATGAACCAACCTCCGCCACGGATCACGCGGAACGAGCCCTCTTTGGGGCCGGTGGGATCGGTGACTGCCTCCTTGGGGTAGCCACTATACCAGTCGCTGCACCACTCAAACACGTTGCCATGCATGTCGTATAAGCCCCAGGCGTTCGCTTTCTTTTCTCCGCACGGGTGAGTCGCACAACCTGCCGATAACAGAGTATCAAGATAGTCTTGGGGGGTGTTTTTCAGCTCATGCCAAAGTACAGCTGAATCCAGGGGTTTGGTGCCGCTGTTGTTTCCAAACCATGCGTGATCACCCAAATTGCGACGGTCATCTCCAAAATTGTACGCGCTCTTGGTACCCGCACGGCAGGCGTACTCCCATTCGGCCTCAGTCGGTAAGCGATACACGCGACCGGCTTTTTTCTCCTCCGGCATTTCAGAAAGCTTACGGCAAAAGTCCACAGCGTTGTCCCATGAAACCTGCTCGACCGGATGCTTCGAAGTATCGTTTTTGCGAAGGACTCGCTTCTGGAAATAACTCGGATTAGTTCCCATTACGATATTGTATTGTCCTTGAGTGATTTCTGTCACACCCAGATAGTAATCCTGGCTGATCGTGACTTGATGCTGCACTTCCTCCTTCGCCCGTATTTTCTCTTCAATCGGCGATCCCATCGTGAACGAGCCTTTCGGGATCAGCACAAGTTTCATGCCGATGCTGTTGGTGATCTCCTTTTCTTGCGCGATAGCAGCAGAACTGCAAATCGACAAAGCAGCTACAATCAAAATCCTGTAAGACATTACCAGCTCCTCCGCAATTAAACCTTTTAAATCTCTGCTTTCGTTAAACCAAGTTACTTCTGCTTCTCAGGCACGCTCAGGGCAACGCGGAAGCCGATGGTGCTCGAACTGCCCGACGGGGGGTACGTGAGGCGGCACGCCGACCGGCAATACGCCGCGGCGAAGTCCCAACTGCCGCCACGGATCGCGCGGTCCAAGTCCTTCCGCGGTCCACTGGGATCAGTGACCGCACCCTCAGGGTAATCACCGTACCAGTCGCTGCACCAATCCCAAACGTTCCCGTGCATATCGTATAGGCCCCAAGCGTTTGCCTTCTTCTCACCGACAGGGTGCGTCTGATTGTTGCTGTTGCCGTCAAACCAAGCATAGTCGCCTAGTGATTTTGAACCCTCTCCAAAACTGTACGCGGTTTTACTACCTGCCCGACAGGCGTATTCCCATTCTGCCTCGGTAGGCAGACGATACACGCGACCTGCAGCCTTCTCCTCAGGCAAGTCCGAAAGCTTCTTGCAGAATTCGACAGCGTCCTCCCACGAAACCCAAACGACCGGATACATCGAACTGTCGCTTTTGCGGATAACTTGTTTCCGAAAATTACTCGGGTTGGTTCCCATCACCTTCTCGTATTGCCCTTGCGTGACTTCCGTGACGCCAAGGTAGTAGTTTTTGCTGATCGTCACCTCGTGTTGGGGTTCCCACTCCTCACGGCCTCGCTCGCTCTCGGGCGAGCCCATTTGAAACGTCCCCTTTGGAATTAGGACCAGTTTCATCCCGATGCTGTTGGTAATTTCTTTGGGAGCATCTTGTGCCTTTGCAAGTTGTGTCAGCATGACAAGAGCAAGTGCTGTGAGAATTGAAACTCGCATGAATCCTCCGCTTCTAAAAAATACGCTAACCAAGAATCGCCAAGGCAGGATTATCCCGTGCCGGCTTATCAAACTCCATCACGCAATCGAGGGGAAGCGGGGCAAATAGCCTAGAAGAATTTGCACGAAGAAAAGTTATTAAATTCTTGGCGTAAAGGAGCGCTGGTTATCGCTTATTTGCCGAGGATCTTAGTTCTCAGCCAATTTAGTGCGTCAGCAAACCTCTCATCGCTCGGAACGACATAGTGTCGATCAGCAACGCTCTCAGGTGCATGTCCTAAAAAGTACTGAGCATATCGGCCGTAAGACTCATGGCTGGCAAGTGTGCTAGCAGATAGCTTTCGAAGGTACTTAAATGACGAATTCTCTTTTTTTGTTTTGCGGCGCACTCTATCCCAAGCAGAATCAATCACATCTCGTTTATCAAGCTTGCCATCAGGCTTGATGGTCACGTTCTTCAGTGGGTTGCCATCCTCGTTGGTAAGGAGATGCTCAGCATTTTTAGATTGAGTCGCAAATTCGCTCAGCAACACTACAACCTCAGGCCACAATCGATAAGTTACAACAGGTACGTTCGAATCGTGTCGCCCCGATTTGATTGGAAAAAAGCCATTGGAACCAAAAAGTCCTGCGGTTTTTTCTTTTAGTGCCCATTGGGGCAACGCACTTCGTAGAAGGTGGATAGCGGATCGAGTGTGTAAGGTTCAATCAATCACAGTAAAGCGATACTTGTTTAAAGAGTTGCCCATCGAACAAACCGAGATCGCTGATCTTCAATTCAGGAATCACCAGCAGCGCGAGGAATGAAAGGGTCATGAACGGCGCTTGCAGCGGGCTACCGAGTCGCTGAACTCGTTGAGTTAAGCCAGCGAACTCTTCTGCTACCTGCTCCGCATAGCGATCGCTCATCAGGCCAGCGATGGGCAAGGGTAAAACGGCATCGGCTTGTCCCGGGCTGACAACAGCAATGCCTCCTTGTTGAGCGATGACTAAGTTAACAACTTGGGCAAGCGACTCATCGGAGCATCCAACGGCGACGATGTTGTGGCAGTCATGCGCAATACTCGATGCAATCGCACCTCGTTGCAGGCCGATTCCGCGTACGAAGCCAACCGCTGGTGGCTTATTCTCATAGCGATTGACCACTGCAATCTTCAGAATATCTCTTGAGGGATCAGCGATGATACAATCGCGATCGCGTAAAGGTATTTCCTTAGAACTCGACGTAATCAAGCTTCCATCTTTCGCTTCGATGACTCTCACCCGACCGGCTTGCCACTGCACAGCAAAATTCTCTGGCGACTTCTCAGTCGCTGCAAATCGATTTAGGCAAGGGGCGAGCGTCTTGGGTAGCAGCGACTCTCCCTTCCTCGCGACCAGTTCACCATTAATCCAAGTTTCCAAAACGCGGAAGTCAGATAAGTCATCTAATCGAACAAAGTCAGCAGCATCGCCAACTCTCAGCCTCCCGCACGTTAGCCCATAATGCTCAGTAGGATTAATACATGCAGCTTGGAGAACGTTGAATAACGGAACACCGCGGGCAACTGCGCGAGCGCAGAGTAGATTGATATGACCTTCCAATAAATCATTAGGATGCTTGTCGTCGCTGCACAGCATGCAACTTTGTGGGTGGGATGCGAGCATCGGCCAGAGAGCTTCGAAATTTTTTGCCGCGGAGCCTTCACGTATCAGGATCTTAAGTCCGAGTTTTTCCTTCTCGAGAGCTTCTTCCAATTCGAAACACTCATGGTCTGTTTGTATTCCTGCCGCAACATAAGCTTCCAAATCACTTCCCCGAAGTCCGGGCGAGTGACCGTCAATCCATTTACGATATTTCTTAGCGATAGAGAGTTTTCGAAGCGATTCCTCGTCTCCGCGAATGACGTCCGGATAATTCATTACCTCGGAAAGATATAGCAAGGATTGGTCATGGCAAAGCTGCTCAACGATAGCTGAATCGATCGTCGCCCCTGCGGTTTCAAATCGCGTTGCAGGAACGCAAGAAGGGATGCCATAGTGAATTTTCAGTGCTGTTTGAGCCGCCATCCTCTGCATATACCGTATCCCATCGACGCCGAGGACATTGGCTATTTCATGCGGATCAGAGACGGTGCCAATCGTGCCATGGACAACGGCAATTCGCGCGAATTCCTGCGGCGACAAAAGAGAACTTTCGATGTGGATATGCGCATCGATAAAACCGGGAGCTAGAAAGCTCTGCTCGCTAACCGAATGGTCTTCACGAATCGAAACGATTTTACCTGCAACAACTTCGATCACACCGGGGTAGATGCGTTGATGTAATACATCGACGATTTGGCCAGAGTGAGAGGTGTGAGTTGTCATAAAGTTGTTTCTTGAGAAAGAGGCAAGATGCCAGATCTATAGAGGAAGCGAGTTCAATACCTGCTCATCGCTATGATACGTAGAGACCAAAAAATAGGTCGGGGGTTCGTATCAAAAAAAAACTTGAAAAAATTGTCATTCCGATACGGAGTCGACGAAAATGGTTGCCTACCAATCACAACTGCAGTTTTTCTGCTGGTGGAATGAGCACCGCTGCGAAAATACCGAGTCCGTAAATCAGCGCGCAAATCGTGCCTACTTGCGGATAGTTTCCGCCGAGGCTTGTGAAGAGAAATCCCGCGAGCAGTACGCCAGCGGCGGTTGCAAATCGACCCGAGTTATAGGCCAGACCACTTCCAGTAGCTCGAACATCGGTCGGAAATAGCTCTGGAAGAAAGACTGCGAGCCAGCCAAAGAACAGTGTGGCAACAAGTCCTTGCGCAAAAACAATCGTATGGAAGAGCGGCTGAAGTGGGGCGGTCGCTTGAAACATCGCAATCGTTAATGCAACCGAGCCGAGACTAATTAAGAAATAGCTCCGCTGCCGACCTAAAATAACAGCGAGCTGTGCACCGAGAAAGCTACCGATCGTTGCGCCCAAAGCCCACCATCCTTGAGTGGTGGCTTTGTAGTCGGCCATTTCGGGCCCCGCAACTTTGTCGGCCCAGGGGATCATCCATTTACTTGCCGACCAAGCCCCGATCATTGGAATAGAACTGATAACGATCGCAAGCAGAGTTATCCGAATCAGATTCGGTTGGAAGAGTTCTCGAAGGGGTGTCTTTTGGGAAGTCGAGGGTCGTTTGTTAAGCCAAGTTGGAGACTCAGGTAGCGCGATAAGAACCACCAGTCCAAGCAGCGCTGGAAGACCTGCGAAGTAAAACAACCACTTCCAAGATTCAGGCGTAATCGGCCAGATGCGTGCGAGTTGCGAAAGCAAAAGTATCCCTGCATTAAGTCCAGCACTCATAATTCCTGACGCGAATGCTTTAGATGTCTTCGGCCAACACTCGGCAACCAGCGCTACTCCATTAGGCCACATACCTCCTACACCCAAGCCGACAAAGAAGCGAAGGAAGAGCATCTGCTCTTGCGATTTTACCCATGGACCAAGGGCTGCGAACAACGAATAAAAGAGGATGCTGATTCCCATCGCGCGAGAGCGACCGATTTTGTCGCCAAGCTGGCCGAGAAAAATACCACCTATTGCCGCTCCCAACATCAAAGCGGCTGTGAACCTCGCGAACCAATCACCTCCCGCACTCGGCGTGAACGAGTCCCCCATGAGGCTTTTGGATACCGACAGCGAAGCAACGGGCATTAGTCCGAGTTCAACGCCATCGAACAATAAGCCGAGGAAGACTGCGACAAGGATCGAGATTCGCGCTGTCGGCGTTAGCTGTGGAGTAGTCATGAATCCTGGGAGCCTCGAATGGTTTCGATGATCGCACTATTATCAGCTTCTCCTAAATTCATCGCGACCGCTTTTTCTAACAACTGACTATGAAGGTTAGTCGTGGGCAACTTGAGACCGTTGCGTTCTGCAGAACGTATTATCAAGTAAACATCCTTCAAATGCTGAGCAAGCCGAGCTTGGGGTGTGAAGTCGCGTTCAATCATTTTGCGACCTTTCGTTTCCATCACACCAGAGCGAGCTGCCGACTCTTTCAGAACCTGTAGTGCTTGAGATGGATTGATTCCAAGCGACTCGGCAAAGACAAGCCCTTCCGATAAAGCGAGGCGATTCAAGCCTAAAACTAAGTTGGTTACAAGCTTCATTTGCGACGCTGTTCCAACGGGTCCGGTGTGTAAAACCCTAGTTCCAAGCACCTTCCAAATCTCATCGCAGCGCTGAAAAACCTTATCATCGGCACCGACTAAAACAGTCGCTTCACCTCGCATTGTTTGCTCGCTGGAACCCGATATGGGAGCGTCCATGTACAGAACGCTTTTGTCCGCGAATTGTTGCGCCAGGGCCAATGTGTCTTCCGGATCTCCGGTCGTCGTGTCGATGACATATTCAGCCAACCAAGGTTGCTCGCTAAATTGCTCGATCACCGATTTGACCACATCGCTTGAGTATAAACTGATCAATACACGGTCGCAGACCGTAAAGGGATTCTCCGTCCATGTTGCTCCTTGTTGGCAAAGCGATTCAGCCTTTTCGACAGAACGATTCCAGATGAATACTTTCCATCCATGTTGCAGGAATCGTTGAGCGATTACCGTGCCCATCAGACCGAGTCCCACAATCGCAATTGAGGGTTGCGGTTTGCCAACAGGAGTATCCGGCATGGGCATGAAGAGTACCTTGAAGGAATGGCAGAGGAACACTTCGGCAAGTGAGTGTTTATCGTATGGCGGTCTTACGATAAGACTTACATCAATCGATCGCAATAGTCGAATCGATAATTGTGGTCGCGGTGTTTGTTATTTTACAGCAACAAGGTCACTCGTTGGGCGATTCAAGCAATTCGCCAAGATGATGAAGTGAAGATCCTATGCAATTATGTCGGTAAGCACTCTGCCGTGCACGTCGGTCAAACGGAAATCACGCCCTGCGTAGCGATACGTTAAACGTTCGTGGTCCATGCCGAGCAAATGCAACATGGTGGCATGAAGATCATGAACACTGACAGGGTTTTCTGCAGCTTTAAACCCAAATTCGTCGGTTGCTCCGTAAGCCCTTCCGCCACGGACTCCACCTCCCGCTAACCAAACCGAAAAGCCCCAGTGGTTATGGTCGCGGCCAAGCTGCTCTTTCCCGTCAGCACCCAATTCCACAGTCGGAGTCCTACCGAATTCGCCACCCCAAACAATGATCGTATCTTCGAACATTCCACGTTCTTTGAGGTCGGTCATCAAAGCGGCGATGGGTTGGTCGATCTCATTGGATAACTTGCGGTGATTTGCTTCGATTTGCGCATGATTATCCCAAGGTTGTCCGGCACCATGCCAGAGTTGTACATAGCGTACTCCTCTCTCCAATAGCCTTCGAGCGATCAATGTCTGTCTGCCATGGACATGATCACCATAAGCAGCTCGTATGTAGGCAGGCTCTTGCTCAATGTCGAAAGCATCGGTGGCATCCATTTGCATCCGGTAAGCAAGTTCAAATGATTCGATTCGAGCGTTCATCCGACTGTCGGAGGCATTATGAGGACGAGCAGTATTAAGTCGGTTCAATAAATTTAATTGGCGGCGTTGTTGAGCGGGTGAAGCGTGAGGACTTTGGATGTTCTCGATCAGTTTAGTAAGTTCACGATGCTGAGGATCGATGAAAGTTCCTTGATAGACACCGGGCAAGAAGCCTGCTTGCCAATTCTCTGCATCCTTGATCGGATAACCGCCAGGACACATCGCGATGAAGCCTGGAAGGTTTTGATTTTCCGATCCGAGCCCGTACATGACCCACGCTCCCACACTCGGGCGAGGTTGAACCGAGTCGCCGCAATTCATCAGCATCAGGGACGGTTCGTGATTAGGAACCAAGGCGTGCATCGAGCGAATCACAGCGATATCGTCGGCGTGCTGCGCGGTGCGCGCAAAAAGGTCGCTGATCTCTAGTCCACTTTCTCCCCATTTGCGAAATCGAAAAGGTGATGGAAAAGCGGCACCCGTCTTACGTTCGGTAGTCAGTGTCGATGGGACTGGTTTACCGGCATACTTCGTCAGCATCGGTTTAGGATCGAAGGTGTCAACGTGCGAAGGTCCACCGTTCAAAAAGAAGTGAATGACTCGTTTCGCTTTAGGAGCAAAGTGAGTTTGCTTTAACGCGAGCGAACCTTCGGATGCACGAAGTTTATGGTCGTCGCCGCTGCCACTTAGTAGCAAATCAGCAAGTGCAACGGAACCGAGGCCCATTCCGCATCGGTTGAGAAAGGAGCGGCGATCGCATGGAAAGTTCATATTAAGTTCGTTGGACATAAAAGTGTCACCTATTCCACGAAGATGAATTCGTTGGATAGCAAAAGAACCTGCGCGAGCTGTTCCCAAACAGAAAGTTGTGTTGTTGCGGGGCCAGTGAAATCCTTGGTCGAATCCCAGGCTTTAGTGGATTTGCCTGAGGCCAGCGCATCATTTACAGATGCTTTTTGTTCTTCAATCGCGATATGCCAAAGGTATTGATCTGTATTCAAGACTTTATGGATGTCCGTTATGAAATCGATGGTATCCCCGGCTTCTACCGAGAGTGTATCGCTATTCCACTTCCATTGGCTGTGATGCGCTAAAGAAGACGCAAGAAGGCCATGTCGGCTAGAAAGAATCGTACATCGAATTCCATCACCAGGTTCTTCTTGATGATCCACGAGTGACTCGATCTTGATGGTGCCCGTAAATGGAGAGGTCCAGCGGCGAACGACGGCATGTTGCAAATCGTTTCCTGGATGACCGCCTGTTGCTGATAATTGGACCCAGCCCAGATTCGCATCCGGGAATTGGCTCCCTCCCTGCCAAGCTATACCTCTGAAGTAAGGAAGTCGTGTAAAAGAAGCCAAACTCGTTTTTTCTCCGAAAAGAATCTCTCCAAAGCCGTAACTCCACGCTTTGACTTCATCACGTTCTGGGGCATTTACAGAGGCTACTGATTCATCTAGGAATTGCTGCATTGCCTCGCGTTCGGTCTGATCGGGAAGTCGCTGGAAGACTTGGCGATAGAGCCAGTCTGTTCGGCTTCGAGTATCCTCGACATTCGCAATTTGTTTGTCGAGATTCTTTACCAGCTGCTTGGCTCGCTGAGCAACGAAGGGATGGTTCATTGAAAAAAGCGCTTGTTGAGGAACGGTTGTTTCGCTTCGCTGGGGTGTGTGGAGGTCTGGGTTTGCGAAGTCGAACATTCGCAGAACGCCGGGTACGAACTGTCGATCGATCGAAGCATAAAGGGTTCGACGCTGAGATTGATTGGCAGAGCCAAAAAGCTCCCCTCCCCTGCCCCCTTGAATCGTCGACAATTCATTGGTGATTGCCAGCCAACTGTCTCTCATCATTTCGAAGCTCATACGCTGCGGTGTGTAGTGCCAGAGAAGGCGATTTTCCGCGTCGACTTCCAAGGCATGAGCAAGTCTATCTGACGGCATGTTACTTACCGAGGACTGCTGATAGGTTTGCGATAACAGAATCAAACGATGGAGCTTTTTGTTGCTCCAGCCCGATTGAATAAACTGGTTGGATAACCAATCCAGTAATTCGGGATGGCTTGGTGGATCGGCTCGCATACCAAAGTCACTGGGTGTTCGAACTAAGCCCGCTCCAAAATGTTGCTTCCAAACTCGATTTACCCAAACGCGCGCCGTAAGAGGATTGTTGGGCGAGGTTATGGCGCGAGCGACTTCAAGCCGACCGCTACCTTGACTCAGTGCACGAAGTTCTTCCGGAAGCAGTGTAAGCATGTGGCGAGGAACGACATTTGTCTTTTGCGCGGGATTACCGCGGCGGAAGATTTGGGCAGGATAATTCGTCTGGCGATCGATAAGGGTGGTCGTAAACGTTTCGGATACATTGGGTTGTAGAATCCATCGATCGACTTCCCCCTGTAGTCGCCAAAGCTCCGTGCAAGTGCCCGAATCGAAAAGTCCTTCTATGCTAGAAATATGCTCATTGGGGATGTCGCAAGGTGAGTCAGGAGAATACAGGAATTGACGAAGCTCTTCCTGGTTCGGGTCAGGTAGAGGGAAGACGCAATGTTCGCCGGTGGGTGGACCGTTCTTGGCTGCAAAGTCCTGCCAATGTTTTTCTACTTCTGCAAATAGATCACCATATCTTTCCACGACTTCCCGGAAGGACCGAGGTGCGGATTGAAATTTCGCCGCGACGGATGGATGCAACGATTCAGGAGGAAGTTTAAGTAGCAGTTGAGTGACAGCAGTCGCTTGCTCGACGAATTGATCCTTTGGAATCTCGGCGTATTTCTGCCAAGCAACAAAACGGCGATCCTTCTGATCATTGGCCGCAGTGATCATCATCTGCAAGCGACGAACCAAGTTTGGAATTAAATCGGTGGTTGCAAGTATCTGATCGAAACCTTCTTGTGGATATTTTTCTAATTCGCTTTGGGCTACGAAGTAATCTTTGATCCGAGACCTCATACGCTGTGAAGCTTCCCAGCGAGAGCGATCCATTGCTTGGCTGAGTTTCAACTCTCGATTCGCAAGCTCACTTTCCCAAGCCGAAGGGACAGGGGTGCTTCCTGGTGGTTTGGAATGGAGTCGCTCCACTTTCTCGGTACTGTTCAGAAAAACGCCATAGAGCGAGTAGTAGTCTGCTGTTGGGATCGGATCGTATTTGTGATCATGACATCTCGCACATGAGACGGTGACAGCCATCAGACCTCTGGACACGGTATCGATTCGGTCATCGATGATGTCGTGAGAAACTCCGAGAAATCTTCTTCCAAGTGTCAGGAATCCCATCGCGGCGCGGTCGGGCGATCCGAGTGGCGTCAGTTGATCTGCGGCAAGTTGCAGTTGAACGAATCGATCGAAAGGAACATCTTCGATGAAAGCTCGAGTTACCCAATCACGATAGACATAAGCATGAATGAAGTTCTTTTCTTCGCGGCCGTAAACATAACCTTTGGTATCCGAGTAACGAGCGATGTCGAGCCAGAGTCGAGCCCAGTGTTCGCCGTAGGCTTGATGGTCTAGAAGATGGTCCACTAGCTTTTCATATGCATCAGGATCTTCGTCTGCAATAAATGCATCAACCTCATTCGGAGTTGGGGGAAGACCTATGAGGTCAAAGTAAAGGCGCCGAATGAGAGTACGGCGGTCAGCGCGTTGTGAGGATTGCAAGCCGGCTTTATCCAGTGAAGCCTGAATGAAACGATCCACTCCGTTGGAGATCTTGCTAGGATCTTTCACCTCGGGCGGCATGACTTGCTTGAGTGGCTGAAAGGCCCAGTGCGTCGACCAATTTCGCCTTTTTAATTCGTCGGCTGAGTGAGGATCTGTGGAGCTTTTAGGCCAATGTGCACCGGCAGCGATCCACTGTCGAAGCGAGTCGATTTGCACCGAGGTAAGAGGTGCCTTTTCCTCCGGAGGCATACGAAGGTCGCCTTTCCCCTGAACTCTTTCTAGCAGCAGACTTTCTGTCGGCTTGCCAGGAGCAAGGGCGGGTCCATGTTCGCCACCTTGTAGCAACCGTTCCAATGAGTCGACTCTCAAATCGCCCCATTGTGTTTCGGCACCGTGGCACTCCATGCAATGTTCAACCAGCAGTGGGCGAATGCGACTTTCGAAAAAATCGTCGTTCGATATCTCTTGCCCACTTGTCACGCCAGTTAGCAGAATTACCGCTAGGCCAAGAAACAACGTTTTTGCGGCGACTGATTTCATGGTGAAAACGGCGGGGGGAAGGTGGGGTTCGGAAAGACTGAAAAGGTAGTCGGCATGGTTTATTTTAGCCGAGATCTCCGCCCTATAACAACTTGCTGTGGTAAAGAGTCCTAAATAAAACCGCTAAAGGCAGTCGTGATAGCACTGCTAGTGCTCGGAAGATGATGCCTAGGATTCGTCAAAGGATGATTTTTTTCGCAGCATATGGTGGTAATGCTGGGCGAAGCGGTGCGCTTCGTCGCGTACATATTGCAGTAATCGCAAGGCGAAAGAATGGCGACTGAGTTGCAGCGGTTCGCTCTCTCCTGGTCGATAAACCTCTTCTTCTTTTTTGGCAAGCGAGATGAGAGTGGGTGGTGTGATTTGCTGATCGCGAAAAGCGGCCAGCGCGGCGTTGAGTTGCCCTTTACCACCATCGATCAGAAGGATATCAGGAAAGGTTTCCTGCTGGTCGCTCAATCTTCGAAAGCGTCTTGAGATCACTTCATGGATACTTCGAAAGTCATCGATTCCATTGACCGATCGAACTTTGTAGCGACGATAGCCGGGCTTGAAAGGAAGGCCATCAAGAAACTGAACGAGGCTAGCCACTGTTTCATTGCCTCCAAGGTGCGCGATATCGACACCTTCGATGACTCTGGGCGTTTCCTTCAGCTGCAGAACCTTCTTCAGTCCAGCAAGACCTTTTTTGGGATCTATATAAAAAACTTCAGGCTGAGCGTGCGTATCAATTTCACCACGTTCATTTAGACGCTCAAGCATTCGGATTTCATCTCGAAGCCGTCCTGCCTTTTCGAATTGCAGACTCTTTGAAGCTTCTAACATTTCATCGCGCATTTCGATCAGCAACTGCTGCTTTCCACCCTCGAGGAATTTATGCAGTCGTTTAATACTCTGGCGGTAGTCTTCCTTGCTGATTCGAAGATTACAGGGAGCAGTGCATTGCTGGATCGAAGCGAGAAGGCAGGGTCGAAACCATTTCCATCGCTCGTCATTTTCTTCGATATCTAAAGAACAGGTTCGAAACTGAAAAATGCGTTGAAGAACTTGAATAGCACCTCTTAACGCACCTGCGCTTGTGAAAGGCCCATACAGTTTCACTCCGCGGTCGCGTGGTTCGCGAGTCACTTCAACGCGAGGAAAGTCTTCATGGGTGGTGATCATCAAATAGGGAAACGACTTGTCGTCTTTGAGATCTTTATTGTGCTTGGGCTGGATGTCTTTGATCAGTCGGTTTTCCATCAGTAGCGCATCAACTTCGCTTTCGCATTCGACGAAGTCGATATCGCAGATTTCATGGACCCAAGTCGCCGTGCGGATTTCTTCGCTCGCAGCTTTGTGGAAGTAGCTGGAGGCGCGGCTTCGCAAGTTTTTCGCTTTACCGACGTAGATGACAACGCCGGCGGAATCTTTCATCAAGTAGATTCCAGGGGTTTGAGGAAATTCCTTTACCTTTTCACTGGCGCGGCGGAAACCGAATGACGGATCAGCATAGGAAGAGCCTGCCGGTAACCTTTCTGACTGGTTAGGCTGCTCGTTCGAATCTTCCTGCTGATCTTCCTCGTCGTCCCGGCTCAACTTACAAACTCCTTCAGTTACCCAGTATCCCCTGCTCTGTTCGGGTTATCGTTCGTAGGCGGGACGAGAAAGGCAACCTCAATATTCCATCAAGCTGAAGACCGGTACGGGCTTCAGTCGTTCTTCCCCGCCTAAATCCTTAAGGTGAATGGCAAAACCACAGCCGACCACGTGGGCTCCCGACTTTTCAACAAGTCTTAGGCATGCTTCTACGGTTCCGCCGGTTGCCAACAAATCATCGATGACCAAGACACGTTGCCCAGAGACCACGGCATCGGTGTGCATTTGCAAAGTATCTTTGCCATACTCCAGCTCGTAACTAAAGGAGTGTACCGCGTAGGGAAGCTTACCAGGCTTACGCACCGGGACGAAAGCTGCTTTTAATCGGAGCGCTAGAGGGGCTGCGAAGATAAAACCACGGGCCTCTGCAGCGACAACGACATCGATTTTTTGATCCGCATATTGCTCAACAAAGCGATCGATAGCAGCTTGGAATGCAGCGGGACTTGCCAGCAAAGGGGTGATGTCTCGGAATAGAATTCCAGGCTTTGGGAAATCGGGAATGTCGCGAATAAAGGCCTTTAAGTCGACCATGGTGGATGGAACTCTCTGCAAAAGTTGAACGACAAAAACGATGGCAGCAAGAATGTGTATTTTTCTAAGACAGCCGAATTTCGACCTTTCTCAGAGACACATGTCTCGCTCGATCCAAACAAAGATACGGCTAAGGTAACGCCTTTTAATGCGCCTGAATAGTGAGTCTCTCGAAGGAATCGGGCAGCGCGTTTGGTACATGTCGCCCTGAGACGAAAACTCCAAGGCGTTTAGAGAAGTGGGATCGCCTGAATCGACCATTGATAGGCGATTTGGATCGCTTGTCGAGCTATTGGAGCGGTACCGATCAGGTCGCCTAAACCAGGTAAAAACAAAACGGCTATCGCTATTGCACCGTACCAGCGATAAGGGGGATCTTCGTGAATAGGTGCCAAGCTGGCTTGCCGAGAGCTATCCGCTGTTGCCGAGCACTCGACGACGGGAGTTGCGGGGGGAAGGAGTTTTAAGCCGAGGTGACTTTTTATGGTTCCCTGTCGAAAGTATCCAGAGACGGTGCAAGCAACGCTCTTATCACCGAGGTGTAATGTCGCTACTTCACCACCTGGAAATAAAGTCGCTTGAGTGGGAGAGATCGATACGGTAAAGCCCGACTGAGATTTTTCGATAAGCACTACCGAAACCTCTACCCCATCCCGAGTCAATTTCCCAAGGACCGTGTGCGGTGAAGATTGTCGTGTTTGTTGGCGGCGTTCTGTAGTAGCAGTCATCAGTTTTTACGGATGCGACAACAGTAGGGGGAGTTCCGGGCTACGGCAACACGACACAGCTTTCGAGTCGAGTTCGCTAGAAAATGCAAACGTCAGAAGATTGCAAGCTTCCAAAGCTTCACATTTCCCAACGTCCTAAACTCTACCTTACGCTTAAATCGGTTTACCTCTCTTGTGCTTCGACAGTAGAAGTTCGCCAAAAGTGGTGTTAAATGGTGAGGGTAGTAGCGATTGTAGCTTTCAAGAAAATCATACTCGTTGAGGGGCTTACAAGCCTTGGTAAGCTGTAACACAGATTCCATTAAGAACCGTAACGATTAATCTTAGGGTAGCGAATGAAGCAAAGATAATCGATATCTCAGTAATGAATGTCGAAACGATGATAGCGGGAAAATCATTGAATTGAATTCGATTTGCTAGAGTCGGTGAATTCGCCTTATGCAATGCCAGTTTGATCGAAAGCCAAAGCGGACGACATTGTCTGTCTCGAGGGCGATGAGACACTCCGCCAAAAGAGCATTCTTTGAGTTGCCTTTGTGGCTACTTTTTTTTGCGATGTTTCCGAATGATGGAATTGCGCAGCAGGACATTCTGAGGGAGCCGCGTGAGCCTGTTTCGGACTGGCAAATTGGCGATGGGAATTCCAACTCGTTATTGATCGTTCCTCGAAGAGCATTAAAGCAAACCTCTGCTGTAGGAGGTAATCCTGCTCGACCGGTTGACGGACGCAGAGGAAGTGTTGGTGCCAACGGTGTTTCTGCCAGATTGGCTAGTCAGCCAACCTATCTACCCTCGGCATACGATGCAAATAAAACAAGCTCAGTCAACAAGCCACAAGATGTATCAAGCGACCCTTTCGCTTCAGGTGGCTTAGAGTCGATTGGTCCTGCTGCCAAAGCGCCTCACACCAAAGATGACGCCCCAAAACCGGGGATCGGCGCCGATGGTCGAACTGTTGATCCACATGCAGAGGTATTCGCTCACGATCTTTATCCATCTGCCGCTAAGTGCGCTCAATGTCACAAAAAGATTTACGACGAATGGCGAGTATCCAGTCACGCGTACGCTGCTGTCTCTCCTATGTTTCAGAAATTCGAGCAAGCGGTAACCGAAGTGACGCAAGGCACGGTCGGTTACTTCTGTATGCGCTGTCACGCGCCTGTTGCGACTCAAATGAACTATCCTCGAGATATGTCGATCGTGGATGGTCCTGCTGTCTTTCGGGAGGGAATAACTTGTGTTGCATGCCATCGGGTAAAGTACCCTTACGATCGAGTCAATGGCGAGCGGCGAATCGAACCGGGCGATATCTTTGCACCTGTTTACGGTGGTGGAACGGGCGAAGGAGTCGAGCAAGTTAAAGCGAAGGCGGATCATTACAAAGTGAAGCTGAATCGCAATGACAAGCTACCTGGCCAGGAGCTACATAACCAAGCGATTCAGTTCGAGCAGATTTCTTACAGCGAGTTTTGTGTCAGCTGCCATCAGGTGGTTGTTCATCCCGGTATAGCATTGGAAGTTGTTTGGGCGCAATATCGATCGGCACCAGCTTTCAAGAAAGGTGTAACCTGCCAGGATTGTCATATGGGGAAAGTTCCTGGCAAAGATTCCGGATATGAAACCGCTCCTTGCGCAGAGATGAGTGGTAAGGTATTGGATCCAAACCGTAAGCATTCCAATCATATGTTTTATGGGCCAGGTTACTCGATCGCGCATCCAGGCGTGTTCCCTCATCATGAGAAATCACTCCGATGGAATGTGCAGCAATGGCTTGAATTTGATTGGAGAGGTGGGTGGGGGACACCTGAATTCGAAAAGCAGATAGCCGGAACGGACCTTGAAAAGTCCTTACCCACACACTGGCAGAGCAGTGATGAACGCAGGGATGCACGCAAGATTGTCGATGAGAATCTTGAGCTTCTACAACTAAAGCGACAGAAAAGTACTGAGGTCATGGCCAACGGCTTTAAGGTTGATGGTCCTTTCTTTAAGTCGGCTCGAAATGCGTTTCGTGATATTGAATTCAAGTATTCGGTCACCAATACAAGCGAAGGCCACAATGCACCGAGTGGATCATTGGGTGCCCAACCGCAGTTGTGGTTGCATGTCGCGTTGGTTGCGCCAGATGGTAAGACAGTTTGGGAGTCAGGTTATACCGATGGCAATGGAGACCTTGCAGATTTGCATTCACTGCAGGTCAATAAAGGACTTTGCCCACCGGATTATCAGTTATTCAATCTCCAGACGAAGTTCTTAACCACGGGGGTGAAGGGGCCGGATCGTGAAGCGTATATTCCTGTTCCCGTCGATCAGGATCAGTTGATTTTCTTCCGTCCCGGTACATTGCCGATTACCGTTTTGAATCATCCTCCCTTGATTCGCATGGAAGCCCATTCCCTTCCGCCGCTTGGAACCAAAGTAGCCAACTATCATGTGCCTGCAAATTTAGTGACACAGAGAGGCCGCTATCGATTGAGCGTTCGCTTGCGTTCGCGGACTCATCCGATTTACTTTTTTAGATTTTGCAAAGCGACTCCAGAAATGGAGCGACGTTTAAACGAGCAGATCATCGATGTGCAAGCTTACTCGGTGGAGTTCTTTGTCAATTAAGCGAACAAAAAGAAATGACAGAGATACGCAATTTGGTTAGCAAAAGAAAGCTGGTGAAGATTCGACATTTTGGAAGGTCTATTTCGTAACGACGGCATGGCTTATTTACCTCGGATATTAGATCGAGATTGGAGAATGGGGCAGATCGTTCTTGCGATCCTGTTGCTGGCTCCATGCGCACTTGGGCAGTCTCCTGGCTCAGGGGATGATCAGACGATCGTGCCATCACTTCAGCAGCAGGATGCATTGTCAGCCATCCAGGGACTTGTTGAGTTACCACCCGTTAATTCCAACGATGCTAAATCGATCGAGGAGTTACCTACGCCTGTAGCACCGTCCGAGTTGCAGAAGCGGGAGCGTGTACAAGCTCCAAGCACCTCGCCCAGAGGTGCAGTAGGCCCAGAGATGATTGAAGTGCAAGCCCCCTTTCCGTCGTCCAGTTTTCCTGCTCCTTCAACACCCGAGCTTCCATCATCAACTCAGCAAATACCTCCATCTAGCGCACATGCATTGGATATGAATGGTCCCCGTCCTTTGTTTCCGTGGGAAATGATATCTGCGGACTCCGCAGCACAATTAGCGAAAACGCCTTTGAATTCTCAGCCAACGATGGATCCAGATTTGTGTGTGGTTCCTTATCAACAGGATGACTTTTCATGGACTCCAACACCTCTGGTACCTTACGATCCAGTGATTGAATTATCACCTTACCGAGATAAACGTTCTGTCCCTGTTCAGCGACCTTGGCTGGAGCTTGGAAGAGAGTTTTATGGAAGTGGTATTTATCAACCGCCTCCCACTTGGTTCGGTGAAACGAATTTGGCGCAACCTCAGTTCCTTGTCTACGGTGATTATCGATCAGCGGTAGGTTTTAATCAAAACGTTACTGGCGATAGCAAGGTTTGGGCCAATCGATTAAACCTCGACATGGATTATCGACTCACGTCGACGGAACGCATCCATGCGTTTATTGGACCGCTCGACGATGGCACGCGATTCACTGGAGTTGACTTCAGTGATGGTAGCGCGGATTTTGTCGATGCGACAGATGCAGAACTTGATACTCTGTTTTTCGAGGGGGATGCTGGACAGATCGTGGGTAGCGCGACAGGAACGCAGCATCCGTTCGATATGCCGTTCACCGTCGGGCTAGCGCCTCTCTTATTCCAAAATGGGGTTTGGATGGAGGATGCTGTCGCTGCTGTCGCTTGGACTATTCCTGCCAGAAATAATCCCAACCTGGTTTGGTCGAATTTCGATGGGACATTCTTTGTCGGTTTCGATCAACTTAATAGTCCCGCCTTCGGTAACGACAACAACGCTGCAGACGTTTTCGGTACGGCCTGGTTTATCGATGCTTACGAAGGTTATATCGAAGCTGGATATGCGTATCTTGACGACACAAGGAATCTAGGTCGCAGTTACAACAATTGCACCCTCGCTTTTACCCGTCGATACTTTCATCGCATCAGCAATTCGGTTCGTTGGATTGGTAATTTTGGGCAACAGGGCGAGAAAGAGGAGCGAACTGCGGACGGAAACTTGATTTTGTTGGAAAACTCGCTGATCAGTTCTAATCCCTACATGTTCGTTCCGTATTGCAATTTGTGGTGCGGTGTCGGTCGAACGCAATCGGTGGCTCGCGCTGCGGGAGCCGGTGGCGTGCTGCGCAACACGGGAATCAACTTCGAATCGGATAATTTAACTGGCTATCCAACCCTGGATGCCACTGGTTTTAATACGTATGGCACCGCCGTCGGTCTGAATATGCTGGGGCCAAACTTTCGTGACCAATGGGTGGTCGAAGCTGCCGCCTTGGGAACCCACGGCAGTGAGGAAATAAGAGTAGCGCCGGGAAATCAGTATGCTCTCGGTACTCGTTACCAGAAGCCATTGAATCATTGCACTCTGATTCGAACCGATCTCATGTATGGCTGGATGCTCGATCAGCGCGATGTGGCCGGGGTTCGAGTAGAATTCCGCTGGAAATTTTAGCAATCGCCTCTCCTTTATAGGGCAGTACACGAGGAAATCGTGTCACCTAATAAGTACACTGTTAGTACTTAGTCTGCATCCGTTACAGTGGATGCTCACGAGGTCAAATTGGTTGCTGGTTGATTGACGCACTGAGCGTTCGGTGTTTCCGTCGAGTACTAATTTGAATCGCTTGAAAAAGGCTGGTCGATTCCAGCATGAAGCACCAAGCGAGTGTTTCCTAAATAAAAATGACACGTTTCAGAGTCACTCTTTAAGCAAACTCAATTTTAAAGCTTTACGTTGGAGACTAGGCCGTGGTCGCGGTTACCGAAGTTGCAAAAAAGATCATTGGCAATGTCGAGAAGTGCATTGTTGGCAAACGCAAGCAGTTAGTGCTTTCATTAGTCTCTTGGTTTTCTGGTGGGCATATTCTCCTTGAGGATGTGCCTGGTGTTGCCAAGACCATGCTTGCTCGGGCCTTAGCAAAAAGTATCGGTTGTGATTTCAAGCGAATTCAATGCACCCCCGATTTGCTTCCTACGGATATTACGGGAGCTTCGATCTTCAATCAGAGAACCGCAGAGTTTGAATTTCGGAGCGGTCCGGTATTCACTCAAATTCTTTTGGCTGACGAAATCAATCGTGCGACCCCGCGAACACAAGCAGCGTTATTGGAAGCGATGGCGGAAGCTCGCGTCACCGTCGATGGAATCACGCATACACTTAAGCAACCCTTTCTTGTGGTCGCAACGCAGAACCCTGTGGATCATGAAGGAACCTTTCCCCTTCCCGAAGCGCAGTTGGATCGCTTCCTGATGAAGTTCACACTTGGATACCCTGCCATGGAAGAGGAACTCAAGATGTTGCAAATGTTAGAGAAGACTCACCCTCTGGAGACCTTATCCACAGTATCGTCCGCAGCGGAATTAATCGCTTGCCAGGAAGCGGTTAAAGATGTTTACGTAGATGTAAAGATTCGAAATTATATTTTGGAGCTTGTTCACGAAACGCGTCACCATGGCGACTTGGTACTTGGAGGGAGTCCTCGCGCTTCGATCGCCTTGTTTCGTACCAGTCAAGCGATGGCGGCGATTCGTGGCAGGGAGTTCGTGCAACCGGATGATGTGAAGAGAATTGCTTCGCCTGTTCTCGCGCATCGTTTGGTGGTTAAGCCTGAAAGTCGCCTTCGAAAGATTACATCGGAAGCGATTGTCGAGAATCTATTGGGCGAGATTGCGGTGCCGATGATGCCAGCGTCGAATGATCTCGGGAATATAGGATAATTGCGATGGGTTACATCGCTGCAGTAGCGCTCCTATTAGCGATCGGCTTGATTTTTAATGTGCCGCTTTTGGTCTATTGCGGTTATGCTCTAGGTGGAATTTTCTTTCTTGCACGTTGGTTATCCAACCGATGGATACGCGATGCCATTGCGACTCGCAGGATAAGCCGCAGCGAAATCGAGATTGGGGAAACGGTTGACGTAACGATCGAACTGAGCAATGAGGGAAATGTTTGGATCCCATGGTTACTCGTTGAAGAAGTGCTGCCAAAGTCCGCGATATTCGGTCCTCCACCCTCGTTGAAGATTGAGGGGGAGCGAGTGATGCTCACCAAATTGCGCGGGGGTGAAACTAAACAGATCGTTTACCACGCAAAAGCTTTGCGTCGCGGGTATTTTCAGTTGGGGCCAGTCGTCTTGGAAACGGGTGACTTTCTGGGGCTCTACCGGCGATTTCGAGTCGCCTCAGAACCGCTGTTTCTTCTAGTGCTTCCCAAGGTGATTCCTATCTTGGGCTACAACATCGCTTCGCGTCGGCCTGTTGGCGAGGTCAAAGTCACTTATCGCTTGTTCGAAGATCCAACTTTGATGGCTGGGATTCGACGTTATCAATTGGGCGATCCGATTCGCCGAATTCATTGGGGAGCGACAGCAAAAACAGGTCAATTACAAAGCAAAGTGTACCAGCCGACATCGGTGGCGGGAGCGACCTTAGTGGTCGATATGCATCGAGCGAGCAATCCGGATCGACACGAACCGGTACGTACCGATCTTGCTATTACAGCAGCTGCCTCGTTGTGTCACTTGCTATTTCAGATGCAGCAGCCATTCGGCTTGATCTCCAATGGTCGTGATGCGGCCGATCGTATCCGACTCGATGGATGGGAGTCCGATCAACGCACACGCGACGCTGCACTGCAGAGTGCCGCCATGGACGAGAAAAATGATCGCTTGCGACCCGTCGTCGTGCCACCTCAGCGCGGTGTCGAGAATTTTAATCAAGTGCTTAGGACATTAGCGAGACTGGAGCGAACCGACGGATTGAGATTGCCTGAACTATTAGCGGAAACGCAATCGCGTATTCCTCGCGATGCATCAGTTGTTGTTTTGCTGCAAGAACTGGATGAAAGAAGTGCGTTGGCTCTGGGGATGTTAAGACAGCAAGGTTACGCGGTTTCAGCAATCATAAACAGTTACGAAGATGACGCATTTGCTTCGACCGCTGGAATGTTGGTCGCTCAGAGGATTTCAGTCTATCGTTTGAAGGACGAGGCAGCGATTTCACAACTGTGCGAAACTATGCTGATCAATAGTTAAAAAGCCCTCGATCATTGTTATATGATGATGTGGTTGTTGGCTTGGGCCGAGTCGATAATTTTGCTGCGACGGCGTTTAGCTGCCTCGTTAACTATGATATGATGCGACGGCTATGGTTCGGCAGACGCCCCTTCCCCACCTTTTGAGACATCCGCTATGTCATCCTCTAACGCTCCTGCAAATCAGAATGCATCTGGCAGTCCGTGGACATCTGTTACATGGCTAATCTGCATTATTGCCGCCATAGGATTTGCGTTTGATATTTATGAATTATTGATGCTGCCACTGATTTTGCGTCCCAGTTTGCAGGAATTGACGGGAGCATTGCCTGGCTCGCCAGAATACAACAATTGGCGTTCTTTGCTGTTTTACCTACCCGCCGTCGCAGGAGGTATCTTCGGATTGCTGGGTGGATATTTAACGGATCGTTTCGGTCGCAGATTCGTGCTTACCTGGAGCATTCTGTTGTATGCATTTTCCGCCTTTTTCGCCGGATTCTCAACCAACATCTACATGCTTCTCTTTCTTCGCTGCACGACCTTTATCGGAGTCTGTGTAGAGTTTGTAGCTGCGGTGGCATGGCTAGCCGAATTGTTTCCCGATCCAAAGCAGAGGGAGAAAGTACTTGGTTACACACAAGCCTTCTCTTCAATTGGCGGATTGATGGTCGCTGTGGCTAACGGTCTAGCCGTTGACTTTGCTAAAGATTTACCAGCGATCGCGATACCGTCATTTTTGACAGGTATCTTTGGGCAGGTTGGTGAAGCTTATCAACATGAGGCTTGGCGTTATACGTTGATGTCGGGTTTGATACCAGCGATTCCATTGATCTTGATTCGTCCGTTTTTGCCCGAGTCGCCAGTATGGAGCCAAAAGAAAGCGGCTGGAACTTTGCGTCGACCAAGCATTGCTGCCTTGTTCGCGCCGAATCTTCGTCGAACCACTTTGGTGACAACCATCGGCTTTGCTTGTTCGTTAGGAGCGGCATTCGGGGCGATACAGCAGATGCCTGAGATTGTTCCTGGCTTGAAGGAAGTACAGGCAGCTGGAAAAGTTGCAGCCGATAAAGCGGTCGCTGCCGCTAAAGAAAAAGGTGAAACGGCAGAAGCCAAGCTAAAAGCGGCTGCTGGCAATGCGCAGAGAGGTTACTCGCAGAAGATCGCTTCGGAATACACGAAGGTGCAAGAGATTGGTGGTCTGGTAGGTCGATTCTTGATGGCTCTTGCTCTGGCTGGAGTGATCTTCTGGGGAAGAACCTTGCGGATTTTCCAAATCTGTGGCTTGGTCTTACTGCCATTGCTGTTCTGGTATTTCTTGCGGATCGATAACAAGGTCTTCTTCGAGATCAACTTGGAGGCTATTAAGCTTGGCAAATTACCTATTACGACAATGTCGATAGGATTGTTTTTGGTTGGTCTTTTCACCGTAGCCCAGTTGAGCTTCTGGGGTAACTATCTCCCCCACGTTTACCCAGTTCATTTGCGTGGAACAGGTGAAAGTTTTGCTGCGAATATTGGTGGTCGATTGATCGGTACCTCGGCTGCTGCAATCACCTCCTTGTTAGCCGGTTACTTGCCCTATGAGGGAGGTCCGCTTAAGTACGCTACAGCAGCTGCGATTGTGGGCGGCATTTGTTATGCCATTGGATTGCTGACAAGCTTCGCACTGCCCGAACCTTCGCAAACTGAGGTTGAAGAATAAGAGGCTGTTGGATTTCAAACGATGCGAATTCTGGTGACTGGTTATGGAGGCTTTCTTGGTTCGGCGATCTGTCGGCAACTGCTCCAAGCCGGTCATTCGGTTTCAGGTTTGGCTCGACATCATTACCCTGACCTAGCAGCCATCGGGGTTCGAACAATAGCTGCCGACCTCAGGAATCGCGAAGCTGTCATGGATGCCTGCCGTGGCATGGAAGCAGTGATTCACACCGCAGCGAAAGCGGGTGTATGGGGCGACTGGCAAGAGTATTACCAAATCAATACTCTAGCGACCGAATCGGTGATCGAAGGCTGCCGAAAGCATCAAGTCGGTTCCCTGGTTTATAGCAGCAGTCCCAGTGTAACCTTTGATGGACATCATCAATCGGGAATCGATGAAAGCGTTCCCTATCCAACCAAATGGCTATGTCATTACCCACACAGCAAAGCATTGGCTGAGCAGAAGGTTTTAGCGGCGGATGATGCGGCTCGTGGATTCCGAACCGTAGCTCTGAGGCCGCATTTGATTTGGGGCCAAGATGACCCACATTTGATCCCCAGACTCATTGATCGATGTCAAGCTGGACGATTGGCTTGTATTGGCAATGGAAAAAACAGAATCGACACGGTTCATGTTGAAGCGGCGGCGGAAGCCCATCGGCTTGCTTTGGATGTGCTTGGCCGACAACCAGAAAAAGCGGCGGGTAAGGCGTACTTTATCACCGATGGCGATCCGATCGAATGCTGGAAATGGATCACAATGATTCTGGAGAAAGCAGGCCTGAAGGCGCCACGGAAGAGGATTCCGCTTTTTATGGCTTATTCAATAGGAGCCTGTCTGGAGGTGGGATTCAAAGCCTTAGGCCGCAAAGACGAGCCGCCAATGACTCGATTTGTGGCAAAGCAGCTTGGTTTAGATCATTATTTTTCCATTGCGGCTGCCCAAAGAGCTTTGGACTACCATCCTAAGACGAATCGTTCAAATTTACTCGAAGCAATGGAGTCTTGGCTCAAACATCTCACCAAGAGTCGCTCGCCAAAATAGGTGTTTGTAGTTACACTGGTATCTTCTAGGTAGGTGGAGTATCGCCTCATCGACCTTGGGGTTGGAGTTCCTGATTTTTTGGTTTTGTTTTTTCGGCACATAGAGAATTGGTTTCCATGCAAAGCGATCCTACCGTTACTGCTAGTACTTCACAGGCTACCTCAACTTCTAACGATGTTGCCTCTTCAGCAAATTCCAAAGATTTGATCGGTTATGGGATTATCGCTGTACTTGCAATTCTCTTTCTTTTCATGGTTCGAAGTATCCTTCTTTCCAAGAAAGCGATCTCTCTGCCAGTCGAGGGTGAACTGGATCAAGCAGGGAAGGTTGATTCCTCGGTAACTACTGCGGTGACCGTACCAACGAATGAGTCCGTTGAGGAGGATTCATTGGAGTCGACGGTGGAGCGTCCCAAGGCAGTCGTTACTACAGCGGTAAAAAGCGATAAGCCAAAGGGATTGAAAGGTAAAAAGAAGCTTCAAAAGAAGAAGCTTAAGGTACAGCAGAATCGTGAGACTGCGGCGGAAGCCAAGCAGCCGTCTGCCGTAGAACGGCCAGTACTTGCGGTTCGACCGGAAGCGAATGTCGTCGGTGAGACTACTGCAAAGAGTTTCGTTTCGGCCGAAGCAACTCAAATTGATGCCGCTGCAGCAAGCGATGCGAAAAGCTCGATCGAATCTTCTGTAATCGAGCCTGTGCTCACTGCGAGCACCTACGCAATTAATGCGATGGCTACTAAAGCGAAAACGGGCAAGTCCGAGAAGCCGAAGGCTGACAAGGTAACTTCAGCGAAAAATGCAGCAGTGCAGGGTTTTCATAAGATGGATCGATATGCTGAGCCGCAGCGAGTCTTTGCCTCGCAAGAACTCTCGCCCGTGATTCAGCGAGTCGATCGTCAGGTAGCTGCCATGGGGGATGAACCAAGTAGCAGCAAGAGCGAGCAGGCTCCGAAACCAATAAGAAATCAGCGTCCAGCCGCTGCTAAGGCAGTTGTCACCGAATCTAGTACAGAAGGTCCACGTACACTCAAGGACTTTCTATCAAAGAAGGGAAATCAGGAGTCTTAGTCGACTCTAGGTTCTCGCGAAACCACTTCGCCATCTCTCTCGGCAAGACATGCCAAGGTGAGCTATTTTCTTTCACGTGAATGAGGAATCTGTAATACAGATCCTTTAGTTTAGGCGATGCCAAATAGTCAGGATGTGTCAGCATCAAGGCCATTCCATGGTATCGTCGAATGGTTGCCAGTTTGTCGCGCCACACTTGGTCCGTTGTATGGTTCAAGGATAAAAACAACGTGTGATCTTGGGGTAGTGTGTAGGGCAATTCGACAAACTTGCCGACTTGAAAAGGCCAAAGTGAACCGACGCCACCAGGCATCGCTTGATAAGGGTCGACGTCGAAGCAAGAGGCATCGTAATCAATGTTGAGAACCTGCATCCATTGCAAATTGCGATGAACCATCGGGGCACGGAAACCAACGGCGCCATATTCTTCCAGCGCGCGTTGAATAGCGGGAACACGCGAGTCGAATATTTCCTTGGACATAAACAACTGGCCGTCATGGTTGTATCCATGAATACCGATTTCATGGCCTTGTTGTTTTAACTCGCGAATAATGCCCTTATCAATTTTGTATTTGTAAGGAACGATGTTCCAGCTCGACCGTAAACCGATCGCCGTTTCCAGGGCTGCGATCTTGGGGGCAAGACGCATCCCTTCAATTGTTTCCACATCATGGGTCAGGACAAGTGAGTAATCGGCTTGATTGGGCCAGATCGATTTCGGTTCGTAGCGCTCGAACAGTTCGATCATCTCTGGTACTTCATACCATGCACGCGGAGTTTCAATGTTGCGATTGCGAATTCGCTGCAATAGCCTTCGCAGCGATGATGGAATAAGCGGTCGTAACTTATAAAAATATCGGTGGGCTTTTGACAAAGCAGCGTTATCGATGTCGTGCTGGACGCTTGCCTGCAGTTTGGCAAGTGGAACACTGTTATCGATAAACTGGATGGGTAGCATGGGGGATGACTTCGGGGATATGCTGCTCGTCGATTTGTTATCGAGCATTTTTGGTGGATGATCGTTGAGGTTATCGGATTGATGAGGTCTCAAGCCGAAAAGTTCATCGTAGAGTCTAATTAGGGTTGTCTTTTGGTGATTCCAAGAAAAGAGATCATCGATACGTTTTCTACCGATTTTTCCCATATCAGCGCGAAGCTTCGGATCATCGGCGAGTTGCTCGATCAGCCGTGCAAATTCACGAATACTATTACTGGAAGCATAAAGTGCTGAATCGCCAGCCGTATAGCGGTTTTCCCTCGTGTCAAATGCGACGGTAGGACGCTCTATCGCCATGTATTCCATGGTTTTTATCGTCGTGCAGCTATCGTTGTAGGGATTGCTGATGTCCGGTGTTACGCAGATATCAAACGTCGCAATGTGAGATGGGGCGGAAGCAAAAGGGACCGGTCCAGTAAAGAGAAGGTGACGGTCGAGTTCCAGAGACTTTGCCAACTTTTTGAGGTTCTCAAAATTAGGGCCCCCTCCTACGATGACACCTTGAATGTCATTGCGACGCTTGCAGATGTCGGCTAACGCATAGACAAAATTTTCAACCGTATCTTGGACGCCAATCGAACCGATGAAGCCGACGAGAACGGCATCTGGTGATTTCAAGCCAGGAATGGTTGCCACGTTAGGTGAAAACTGTTCATTGGGACCGTTGCGAACGACATAACAGTTACGAGGTTTTGCTCCACCACGTTGGATCTGGACACGTTGTTGAGTGAGATTCGTTGCAATCAGAGAGTTGGCAGTACGGCAAGCTAAACGCTCGAAAAAGAGAAGCCCCTTCCCCAAGAAAGAAGAGAGTGGTTTATTTCTTTTAGCTGCTAGGAGTTCCGGCGATAAGTCATGAAGATCCACAACGCATCGCTTTCCAATTACTTTGAAAATCAAGGCGACCAGGATATTCATATCGGGTGGACAGTGAATGTGGATTGCATCGAAACCATGGCGGATCCAAACCCATATTGCAAGCGATAACGCCATTGTCATCGAGTACGCATATTCGATGATATAGCCAATAACCGTCGACAACTCTAACGGTTTTGGATAACGATAGACATGGATACCATGAATTCTTTCGTAGAAAGAATGCCGCTTTTCTTTCGGGCTGATCACGATCACTTGATAGCCAGCGTCATGCAGAGCTGTCGCTTCCAAGTTGACACGAGTATCCTCAGGAAAACTTTCGTTTTCCAGGATCATCAAAATCGACTTGTTACGAGCAGTTGTTTTCATGGCGGTGGTTTCATCAGTGAATCATGGATTGGGTGTGTGTGATTTCAGTTCCAATTCTTTGAGGACTTAGGAGAGATAATGCTGCGAAACGCAGAGTAGGCAGCGTCAGCAACACGAAATTTCCACGGTGAAAATATTTTCCGATAGCGTCCGTGATTGGTAAGCGTTCCTCCGAAATGCGATTTGAAGCGACCCGGACCGTAATCTTGACCGCACCAGCCTGCGCCGCAGAAGTCGAGCAGTGAGGCTCCAGTACTAGCCCCCTCCTTAATTGCTTCCCACAAGATGCATGACATCCCGTAAACACCTGGAATTCGATGGGTACCTGCGTACCAATAGAAAATGCGACCGCGATCGACGAGAAAGCAACTTGTAGCGATCGATTGGCCATCCTGCTTAGCGAAATAAAGTCGAAGCTGTTCTTCTGGCAGGCGACTAAAGACGGCGTGAAACAAACTCTTGTCGACCACTGGCACCCGGGAGTGAGCGTAACTTTGTGAGATTAATGCGTAAAAATCGTCAATTGCTTCTGCGGGAAAGGCACGTTCTACCGTGACACCACGCTTCTGTGAAACACGGATGTTGCCACGGCAAGTACGAGAAAGTTTTTTCCAGAGATCCTCTTCTGTGCTCGTCAGTGGCAGTTCGTAATTCAGGTATCCTAGTTTTTGATAACCCGATTTTTTTAATGGATCATTGGAAGATATCGTATCAAAAATAGGGCGTATCTCTGAAAACAAAGTGCTTCTGCCCAATTGCTGATCATGAAATTGAATCAGTTCCGTGATGGCGGAATGACCTAAATCTGTTTCCTCGAAAAGTGGTTCAGCGAATTGAATGGATCGGGAAGTGAAGTGTTTAGCCCAGTTACCTACAAGCGTAACTACGGTAGATACGATCAAGGCATGAATTTTTCCGTCGACGCTACGGGCGGCGTATGCAAAAGGACGATAGCCGTGTGTCGCTCGATAGGATTCGATCATCGCTTGAGAGTGAAAAATCGTTCCTTTGGGATGATGAGCGACGTAGGAGTCCCAATCGGCGACTTCGTTGTACGGGAGTATTTCGAATTGGTTCAGCATGCCAGTTCTCCTACTGGGATGGAACCATTTTGGGGTCGATTGTCAGATGGCGAGGAATCGATGAATCTTCGAAACCACATTTCTAGACTGATAAGTCCCCAAAGTTGAGTCGAGTGGTCGGCATATCCGCTGAGGTGCTGAGTTACCAATTGATCTACGTATTTCGCATTCAAAAGGCCCCGAGACTCTATCGACCTTTTGCTGAGCATATCCTGCATCAAGGAGCGAACCTCAACTTGCAGCCAGCGTTCGATCGGAATCGGAAAACCTTGCTTGGGTCGATTGATGATTTGGGCAGGTAGCAGATTCGAGGCAACGCGGCGGAGCAGAACCTTGCGATTGGCACCGTTGAGTTTGAGATGGTTCGGCAGGCCTGCTGCAAATTCCACAAGTTTGTGGTCCAGCAAAGGGATGCGGGCCTCAAGCGAGTTTGCCATGGTAAGCTTATCGCCACGTAGAAGCAGGTAGTCGGGAAGCCAAAGCTTGCTGTCGACGTATAGCATGCGGCTCAGGCTGTCCGTCGATCGGCAATCAGCCAACTGACGTGAGAATACTTTTGCGGCTCCGGTTCGTAAGGATTCGGCTTGTGCAGAAAATAGAGTCTGCTTCGCATCATCAGAGAACATGGGGAACCAGTTTGCGAAGCGAGTGGCTTCGTCGCTTTGTGTCAACGCATTGATGGCGATTTTTGCGCGCCGAAGACCAGGTAGTTGGTTTGCGATCGACCGAAGGTACTTGGGCACAGGCTTTGGCATCCAGCGGAACCAAGGTTCGAATTGGTCGCCTCGGTAGCGAGCGTAGCCCGCAAAGAGTTCGTCACCTCCTTCGCCTGTTAGGACCATTTTCACATGCTGACTTGCCAGCTTGGAAACGAGAAAGGTGGCAATGGTCGCTTGGTCGGCGATCGGCTGATCGAGATGCCAAAGCACCGTATCAGCATAACGAAGAAAATCATCGGAAGTAATTTTTAATGTATGGTGTTTGCATCCAAAATGCTGAGCTACGAGATGGGCATAAGGTAATTCATCGTTAGAGCCCGCTCCGTCGAAGCCTACAGAGAAGGTGTTGACGGGATCATTGAGCTGTTGTGCCATCAAGGCGACGATGGTACTTGAATCAAGTCCGCCGCTGAGAAAGGCGCCGAATGGGACATCGCTGCGCAGTCGCAGGCGAACGGATTCACGCAAAAGTGACAGCAGTTCATCCGCGTATTCCGCATCACTTTTAATATTACTTCTCTCGTCCTCTGAAGTACCGAAGGGGATGTCCCAGTACTGCTTGATAGAAATACCATCTGCAGATGCGATCAAGTAGTGACCAGGGGGGAGTGAGTGAATACCTGCAAACATAGTTTGTGGAGCAGGCGTATACTTCAGCGATAGGTAATGGGAGATTGCTTGCAGATTGGGGCTAGCCGTTACGGCAGGGTGCTGCAGTAGCGATTTGATTTCAGAAGCGAAAACAAAAAGGCCTGTGGGCTGAGTGTAGTAAAGTGGTTTTTCACCAAGTCGATCGCGAGCTAAAAACAGCTTTCGAGTGTGATTATCCCATACCGCGATGGCAAACATTCCACGAAGATGTTCGAGACAATTAGGCCCGAAATCCTCAAAGAGATGAATGATAACTTCCGTATCGCTATGAGTCTTCAAAATGTGTCCGCGGGCGAGCAAATCCATGCGTAACTCGCGGTAATTGTAGATCTCTCCATTGAAGATCACCGCGTATCTTCCAGACTCGTCAAAGATTGGTTGATGTCCGTCCGCTAAATCGATAATGCTGAGTCGCCGCATTCCCATTTGCAGTTCGCGATCAATGAGCCTTCCCTGGTCATCTGGTCCTCGATGCACGATGGCCCCTAGCATGCGATCCAGTGAGTCGCATGAATTGGTCGGTGTCGATTGGTGATCGAGAAAGCCTGCGATGCCGCACATGAACGAGAGGAGTATCCTGTTGAGAAAGTAGTGTAGTTATTTATTCCCACGGCGTAGGACGACCGCGATCGTCTTGTAGAGAATCCAGATGTCGAGTCTCATGGAAAGGTGGTCGACGTAATGAATATCGAGATCGATCATTTGGTCAAAGGTGAGTCTGTTCTTGCCGCTTACCTGCCAGAGACCTGTAATACCAGGATGAACTTCGAAGCGTCGAAGTTGTTTCGTTGTGTAGTCTGAAGCTTCGAGTACATCGGGGCGAGGACCCACTAAACTCATCGAGCCGACTAGTACGTTAAAGATTTGTGGTAGTTCATCCAGAGAGCTATCTCGTAAAAAGCGTGCACCTGGTATCAATCGTTTGGCGATGTCGGGTTTGTTGGCGGGAGTGTCTTTACCGACCAATTCGGCAACATAGCGGCGGTGTTCATCAGTCGCTAATGTGCTATCCGACTGATGCATGGTTCGAAACTTAAGAATTGTAAAAGATTGTGTTCCGTAACCGAGTCGTTGTTGGCAAAACAACACTGGGCCTTTAGATACCAGTTTGATGTAGATTGCGATGAGGGTCATTAGGGGAAGTAGCAATGGAAGCAGCAGCAGACTAATACCAATATCCATCGCGCGCTTCCACCAAGGGATTCGGCGAATGCGAAGAGGTATCGTTGGTGTCGCGTAATTGATTGCTGCATCCATAGCGGTCGCATTGGTTAGCAAACCATCGGTGATCGGCAAACCTGGAAGACTAAGTGTTTCTGACGTCATCGAATTCTGGTATTGGTTCGGAAAGTGCTTGTCGCCGATGTCTGCGACCCTTCTTTTTAATTATGGTTGCCACTCCTCAGGGTTCCGCAGACCTAAATCGCGATTCGATCAGATTGCGAAATGTAGGGAAAGATTTGCCGAATATTCCGAATGGTGGGAAAGATCCGATTATGCCGGTGCCTAGTCGCGGTGGGGACACGATGCTTAGGTCCGGTTCATGAGAGTCGTCCGGTCATGGTAAGAGCGCAAAAGAGAATTTAGGGATGGTAAAAAACAACCTGGACCGGAGGCGATTGCTGAATTGGAGTTGTTGGAGGGGACCGAGCGGTCAATCCAATTTGTCTGTAGTTCTATTGAGCTTCATTTTCTCTTAAGCTTGATTTGTTAGATTCCCCAGTCATGGCACGGCAATTTTAGCTCGGACTCAACGAAAGCCTCTTTGGCAGCAGATCGACGAGTTCGATGCGGGTCGTGATGGTAGACACTTTTACTCTCAGAGTGGACCAATCGTATGAAGAAGGTATTTATTCAATCGATGATGCGCGGGCTGGCCATCGTTGGCCTCGGCATTGCAGGATTAACAACCGCTATTGCCTTAGCGCAGCCACCAGGTGATAGGCCACCAGGTGATAGGCCACCAGAAGGCGATGTGCCTCCTCCCCCTCGCGACCCCGAGGGATTTGTCGAGCATGCAATGCAATTCGACAAAGATGGCGATGGGAAACTGGATCGCGAAGAGTTGATGGCTTTTGCGCGTGAAATGCCACCACCTCCACCTCCACAAGAGCGAGGTTTCGAAAGGCGACCGGGTGGGCCAGAAGGTGGACCGCCACGAAGACCGGGTGGTGGGCCACCGGAACGACCAGGCGGTGGACCTGCGGAGAGACCGGAGCAAAGGCCGCCAGAGGGAAGGCCGCGCGAGGGACGTGGTCCAGTTCCTATGAATGGTGGTCCACCGCGACTGATGATTCAGCCGGAGCGAATGCTGGATCACGCTTTCGAATTTGATGCTGATAAAAATGGCGAACTGAACAAAGAAGAGATGACTAAGTTTATTGCTTCGTTTATCGAACGTCATGGAGCGCCGGCAGGCAGACCTCAGGCAGGCGGGCCTCCGGGGCGGGAAGAAGGTAGACCTGGTCGTCCAGAGAATCGGCGTCCCGGAGCACCCGATGGGCCTCCCAATAGACCAGCGGGAGAAGGGCCTCGAGAAGGTAGGCCAGAAGGTAGGCCAGAAGGTAGGCCAGAAGGTAGGCCAGAAGGTAGGCCAGAAGGCGAACCCCCGCAACCACCGCCAGGTGAAGGTCGTCCGCAACCACCACGCAATCCCGAAAGATTTGTCGAGCATGCTATGGAATTCGATGCTGATGGCGATGGAAAGCTTGATCGAGCTGAACTTGCAAAGTTCGCTGAGCATCTCCCACCTCCACCACCACCTCCTCCTCCTGAAGGTCGTGAGGTGCGCGAAGGCCCCGGAGGCCCCGATGCTGGAGGAGGTGAACGCCCACGACGTCCCGGTTTCACCGATTGATGGCAGATTGATGAATCGTTTGTGACCGACGTAGATCGCGTTGTGAATCGAAGCCCCTTACCTTATGCGAAGGGGCTTTTTCTTTTAATGGCATTTCGTCAGGGATCTTGGAAATCGATAGATTGCATTAGGGGAAGAGCGGGGTGATTGACGCCACGAGATTACTTTCTTGATATTCTCTCAGCGTATCTAGAATTCAACTGAATAAAGCTTCGGCATGGTAAACTGGGGTTGTTAGAATTCTTAGTGTTAAGGGAACCCATGTTGTGGCGAGAGATAGCTTTGTATCGTTGCGTTTTCGCTTACTGGTACCGTTGCTGGTTACCAGTGTGATCGCAGCTTTGTTTGTCGCTGCCATGTCCGCATGGTTAGGTTCTCGTTGGGCTCGGGAAAATGTTGCTGATCGTTTTGCATCAATTCAACGAACTCTAGAACGATCATCGTTTCCGTTGACTCCCCAAGTGCTCAATCTTCTGGCCGATTTGACTCAAACCGATTTAGTGACACTTGGGGCAGATGGCAATATCATCGCCACGACTTTAGAAATCGAAAGTCCCTCCGAGTTATCGCAGACACCGAATGTTGTAACAAAGTCAGGCTCCTCGTTTTTACTGGAGCTCAAGGAGAAGAGGTATCGCGCGTACCAGCTAGCAGGACAGCTAGATGCCCAGCGTTCAAGTTCTGCGAATCGCCTGCTAGTGCTCTTTGATGAAGCGGAAATTCGCCGAGATGGAATTCGAGCGGCGATACTTCCGTTGATCACAGGGCTGTCCACAATCCTGCTTATAAGTTCCGTATCGCTGTATCTTGCCAACCGTTTGATCCGAAGGCTTAAGCGACTGCAGGAGAAGGTGGATGTAGTTGCGAGAGGGCAGTTTGAGCTTAAAGAATTGGATTCAACACAAGATGAAGTGGGACTATTATCCGATGCGATCACTTCGATGGCGGAGCAACTCAAAGCATTATGGGATAAATTAAAAACGCAGCAGAATGAGCGAATGCTTCATCAATTGGCTGGCGGTATGGCTCACCAATTACGAAATACCATGGCAGGCGCACGTATGGCATTGGAATTGCAATCCCGAAGTAAAACACCCGATAACCAAGCTGGAATCGAGGTCGCTTTACGAGAGATTATGCAAGCTGAAGATTACATACGACGTCTTCTTTTAGTTGGCCAAGGTCGCCAGGATGAACCTCGAGAAATGGAGGTTACTCAGTGCCTGGAAACGGTGCGCTCGACGTTGTCGCACGTTGCTGCGCATCGTAAGGTTGAATTGATTTGGATGAATGAAGACGACTTGCAAGGTATTCGGGTTATCGATGGACCGACCCTGATATCGGCGGTGATGAATCTTGTTCTAAATGCGATTCAAGCAGGTACGAAAGTTGAAGTGATCTCGAAACTCGAGCAAGCAAGCCGCTTGGAGATTATCGTTAGAGATAACGGTCCAGGTGTTCCTAAAGAAATCGCAAAAGATATTTTCGAGCCATTCGTAACTTCGAAACCCGAAGGTATCGGCTTGGGGCTTCCTGCTGTTAAAAGGGCAGCCGAGCAGCTTTCGGGTGAAGTGAATTGGGATAGCCAAGAAGGGGCTACTGAGTTTAATCTAAAAGTTCAGATTTCTACTTCTCGACAATAGTGTCTTTGCGGCGGTATCAATACGATGGACGATGAGAAGCAGGTGCCAGCTACCATACTTGTAGTAGACGATGAGCCCTCGATTTGCTGGGCTTTTGAACGTCTATTTCGAGAAGAAGGCCATCAGGTTCTCGTGGCTTCGTCGGCCGAAGAGGGGCTACAATTAGCGTCGGTTCATTCGATTGATCTATTGATGCTCGATGTACGTTTGCCGAAACAGGATGGTATATCCGCCTTACCTAAGTATCTGGAGGTCATGAGTAATGCGCCGGTCATCATCATGACGGCATTTGGCGATTTGGACACCGCCGTGGCTGCGGTGCGCAATGGCGCGAGCGATTACATCACAAAGCCCTTCGGCTTAGATGACGTTCTTTTGAAGTCGCGTCGCGCGTTAACGAATCGATTCTCGAACCGTCAGAAGTTTGAGGGATTATCCAAAGCCTCAGTTGGTAACGATCAGATGGTCGGTCGATCCGATCGTATGCAAGTTGTATTTCGACAAATAGCGTTGGTGGCGGATAGTGATTTATCGGTATTGATTACTGGGGAGACAGGGACTGGAAAAGAGTTAGTTGGGGCAGCGATACATCGGCATAGCAGGCGGAGTGATAAGGCTTACTTAGCTATCGCTCCAGCGGCTTTGAATGCAGAGCTGATTGAGAGTGAGTTGTTTGGGCATGTCAAAGGTTCTTTCACGGGTGCTAGTGAAGATCGAGCCGGATTGTTTGAGAAGGCAGAAGGTGGAACCATTCTGCTGGATGAAATTGGAGAATTACCATTAGGCATTCAGGTGAAATTGCTGCGAGTTCTCGAGCAGGGTGATTATTGTCGAGTCGGTGAGACGAAATCCCGCAAATGTAATGTGCGCATCATCGCGGCCACAAATCGAGATTTGCAGAAAGCGGTCAGCGAAGGGGGCTTTCGAGAGGATCTGTATTTTCGGCTGAATGGTTTACAGATTGGCTTGCCAGCGTTGCGGGATCGAATCGAAGATCTGGGAATCTTGTGCACGCATTTCTTGACGAAGGTTCAGTATCCGGAAGGCTCAAGAGTTCTAAGCGATGGACTGTTGGAGCAGCTTAGTCGAAGAGAATGGCCTGGAAACATCAGACAACTTCGAAATGCCATCGAGCATGCAGCTGTCAATGCACGTGGTCGATCTTTGGCGATTGAAGATTTTCCACCGGAGCAGCCCCTGAGTAAAGAAGGTGCTAGTTCTGATGGAATGAATTTAGAGCTATTGATCAAAGAGTTTGTCGAGCAAGAAATGAAGAAGGGTGATGGAGCTTCTGTGAAATTGCATGAACGACTGCTCGAAAAGATTGAGCCCATTTTATTCCTAGCGGTCTTGCGTGAATCGCAGGGAAACAAAATTAAGGCCGCTGAGATGCTAGGGATTCATCGCGGAACATTGCGCGAACGACTTAAGCACTATCGCATCGAGGAGTGACACAAGGTATGGGCCACGCCGCTTAGCGATGTATTACTTTCGTCCAAGAGGATGGACCAAGAAAATGATCCAAGCAGAATGCGACGATCAGCTACTTCGTAGTGTCAGCGATCATCATTCCTCGTTGACTACTTCACCGCCACTTCGAGTTCCCATTGCTCGCCAAGTAGAAAGATCGATACTGTTACTCACCGTTCGAACGGAGCCATCCATAAAGGCAGACTGCACAACACCAGAGTGCCAGCTTCGAGACGTAAGGACCGCATAAGACGGTATCGTGGTTGAGGAACCTTCTGCCCTTGAGTTGTAGTCGATGTTGTAGGTCACGCTATTAAAAACAAAAGGGACAACCGTATTGGGAGTAAGTACGGTATTAAAGCAAGAGTGATGGCAATGACCATTGGTCCATTCGGTGTGAGCTGTACCAGTTCCGTCAGGGAAGATGCGATCTTTTAATCCGGAATTAGCAATGACGGAGACCTCTGCGGCAGTTCTTGGTTCTGTTGTGCTAGGTGGACCCCCATTGCGAGTGTATGCTTGCCACGCATGGAGTTCCGAGCATAGCAAAGTGAAAGTGGTGCCATCAGTAACACTTTGAAGACCATGGCGACTGTTCGGTGAAGTAACTCCGCTACCGCCTTGATTGTTGACCGGATTGTAGACAAACCATCCTCCGACATTGAAACCATAAGTCGTGGGATAGAGAAATATTCCGCTCGAATTTCCAGTTGCTCCAGTGTCTCGTGGAATATCTCCCTTGGGATCCGAAGGACATACGTAAGCTGGAATTCGATAGTAACTTAGTATCGGATAGCTTGACCAATTAACGCTCAGATCGATGCGGTTGTAGAGATTTGACTGTTCCAAAAAAGGCATGATCCTTCCATGAACACTCCAAGAAGCGTTGGTGGTAACAGCCGGATTGATACACATGCTCGGCGGTATTTTGCGATTGACCGAAATGTAGTTTTGCGTCGCTAAACCGATTTGTCTCAGGTTGTTGCTGCATTGGGTTCGCCGCGCTGCTTCGCGCGCCGCTTGAACAGCGGGTAGCAAAAGCCCCACAAGAACCCCGATGATCGCTATAACGACCAGCAGTTCTACTAGGGTAAATCCGCGGCGACGCGCGCCGTTTGTAGGTAATCGAGAATGCATCGAAAATCTGGTCCTGGCATGATTCGCAAAAACAAAACGCCAAATCGCTGTGGGGCGTTCAAGCAGCAATCAACGCAGGTTGCAAGTTTTGTACCAAAGTAAAAAAAAGGACTCTTTCTCTAGTATACGAAAGGGCGAGCGAAAAGGTGGCGGAAAATCCATCGGGCCGGGTGGAAAAATGGTCAGCATAAAATTCTTTCCGGAATGCTTCGGTCCAGCGGATTTGTCCAATCTTTTTCGGAAGTTTCAGTTGTGGGATCAGCTGGAAATGAGCAGTAAAAAGGCTGATCACCAACTCTTCTGGAATTGATTCGACTATTACAAAGAATAGGCAAATCTAAGTGCTGATGTTGTTTAGAAGTCATTTAAGGGCTGTTTCTGGTATCGCAACAAGGACTAGTGCGGTGTTCCCTTAGTGGACATTTGATTAAACTAAAGAGTATGGTTGAGAGAATGGATGGACTGCGGTCTTTACCGTGGACAAGGTTTGGTATGGATTGATTTCCCTCAAGGGGAGAAGTATGGAAATGAAAGTTGGAGTTCGGGTGATTGCTACTGTTCTTGTCATCTGCAATTTGAAATTTGCAGTGGCGGAGCAGGCGGTCACTTTCAATAAAGATATACGGCCTATTTTGTCCGATAAGTGTTTCTTTTGTCATGGACCGGACAGCAGCAAGCGAGAAGCGGACCTTCGCCTCGATGATCGGGAATCAGCGATTTCCTCGGGTGCAATTGTTCCTGGCAACGCTGAAAAGAGCGCCGTGATTCAAAGAGTTCTTAGTGAAGATGCGGATGTCGTCATGCCACCGGGGCATGCAAAATTAGGGCGGCTGACGAGTGCTGAAATCGAAACCCTAAAAGCTTGGATAGAATCCGGCGCGGAATATGAAAACCACTGGTCGTTTATTCCGATCAAGCCAACGCAGACAAACGACGAAACGATCAGCAGTGCGCTGGATGAAATGATTCAGGCAGCTCTCACGAAGCGAGGGCTTTCTCAACAACCTCCAGCCTCTCGTACATCGCTGATTCGGCGACTCAGTTTCGATCTCACCGGTCTTCCGCCAACTCCCGCGGAAGTTGATGCGTTTTTGAATGACAAGGATCCCAAGGCTGTCGAACGCTTGGTGGATCGATTGCTCGCCTCGCCACGCTACGGCGAACGTATGGCAGTTGATTGGCTCGATATCTCTCGATACGCAGACAGCTATGGTTTTCAAGTAGATAGAGAGCGTGAGGTGTGGCAATGGCGAGATTGGGTGATTGAATCCTTCAATCGAAATCAGCTATTCAACGAATTCGTGACTTGGCAATTGGCTGGTGACCTTCTGCCGAATGCGACTCATGAACAGATCTTGGCTACCGCATTCAATCGATTGCATCAGCAAGAGTCGGAGGGTGGAAGTGTCGAGGAAGAGTATCGTGTGGAGTACGTCAGTGATCGAGTGCAGACGTTTGCGACAGCATTCTTAGGACTCACTCTCGAGTGTGCCCGCTGCCACGATCACAAGTACGATCCGATTTCACAAAAGGAATATTATCAACTATTTTCGATGTTCCAAAACATTGATGAGGCTGGGCTTTATTCCTACTTCACACTCTCTCCACCAACACCCGCGTTAACGCTTACGAATTCTGATTCCGATCAAAAGCTAAAAGAGCTTAAAGAGAAAGTCACTCAACTTGAAGCGAAGGTCGCTGAGCAACGCAAAACTCGTAGAGCTGACTTCGAGAAATGGTTGAGTCCTGAGTCGCTAAAGGAAGTACGGTTTGGTACCGGCGAGCAAGCTCGCTTTGCGATGGATGCACTTGAGGGAAGCAATCTAGCTAACTCGGTGAAGAAGGAGCAGCCCGCAGTGCTACGAGGGGAAAATAAATTAGTTGAGGGGCGACAAGGCCAGGCGATCCAGTTCTCAGGTGATGATCCCGTGGAATTGCCGCTTGGCAACTTTCATCGTCATCAACCTTTTAGCGTTTCACTTTGGTTGAAAACCCCTGATGAAAAATCTCGCGCCGTCGTCATGCATCGTTCGCGTGCTTGGACCGATGCCGCCAGTCGTGGATATGAATTGTTGATTGAGGATGGGAGATTAAAGTGGTCGTTGATCCATTTTTGGCCCGGAAACGCGGCATCAATTGGTGTGAAAGATAAGCTACCTATCAATCAATGGGTGCATGTCACGGTGACTTCAGATGGAAGTAGCAGAGCCGTTGGTTTATCTATTTATGTCGACGGCCAAAAGGCGGAGGTCGAAGTTCTGAAGGATGTGCTGACTAGGGAAATCACAGGAGGTGGTGGTGATAATATTACGTTGGGTGAGCGTTTCCGAGATCGAGGATTCCGTGGTGGAGCGATCGATGATCTACGTGTATTCGATGTGGCTTTAACACCTCTGGAAGCATTGTCTGTGTTTGATGAAAAGCAAGCGGCTGGCGCTATCGCTGGTGCGCCAGCGGAGTTGACGGCACAAACTCGTGACGAACTCTTTGAATGGTATCTCTTGAGAAAGGATTCAGCTTTCCAATCGGCGTTGCAAGAGTTGCAGCAAGCACGAACCGAGGAAGCGAAGTATTTAGAGAGCTTGAAAGAGATCATGGTCATGAGGGAGTTGCCACAGCCGAAGCCTGCCTATGTATTGTTTCGTGGTGAATACAATCAGCGACGGGAAGAGGTGCAGGCTGGCGTTCCCCATGCATTGTCACCATTTCCAGAAGGTGCTCCCAATAATCGACTGGGACTCGCTCAGTGGTTGACTGATCCTCAGCATCCCCTGATGGCACGTGTGACAGTGAATCGCATTTGGCAATCACTGTTCGGAAGAGGTTTAGTGAAAACCTCCGAGGACTTCGGTAGCCAAGGAAGTCGGCCGCTTTATCCAGATGTGTTAGACGCTCTTGCCGATTACTTTATCCGATCTGGGTGGAACACGAAGAAGTTGATTAAAGCGATGGTGATGACCGCGACATATCAACAGAACAGCGTTGCTGATGCGGCTGTGATGGCGGATGATCCGGACAATGAATTGCTAGCGAGAGGACCACGGTTCCGGTTGCCAGCGGAGATGATCCGAGATAACGCACTCTTGGCAGCTGGTTTGCTCAAGGAGAAGATCGGAGGACCGCCGGTCAATCCATACGAGATGTCCGAAGCGTTTAAGCCAGCAGGAGTTAGTGGTGGTGAAGATGCTTATCGCCGTAGTCTGTATACGAACTGGCGTCGAACCGGTCCACCTCCAGCGTTATTAGCGTTCGATGCGCCACGGCGAGCTGTATGTACAGCCAAGCGAGAACGAACTGATTCACCTCTACAGGCTTTGATTTTGCTCAATGGAGTGCAGTACATAGAAGCATCACGAAATCTTGGACAGGAGTTGTGGACGCTCGGTCAGGGAAATCCAGAGGCGATGATTGTCGAAGGTTGCCAGCGATGTTGGAGTCGAAAACCTGATGAAGTTGAATTGAAGATCTTGACTCAGTTATGGAACGAGCAGGTAAAGCATTTCGAAGCGAATCCGGAATCGGCGAATCAATTGTTGGCGATTGGTAATCAACCTCGCGATACGAATATTGGGCCTGCACTGGCGGCAGCAGCAACCGTTTTAGCGCAGGCATTGATGAATCACGATGAGTGTGTCGTTAAGAGATAGATGAAGGAACCGTTATGCTCTCGCAACTGTTTTCATTGAATCGTCGAACGTTCCTGGGCCAATCTGGACTGGGATTAGGATCGATGGCATTAGCAGACATACTTAACCGAGAAGCTAAAGCTGAAGATCGAGCGACTGATCCCGTGATCGATCGAGGCGTTCTTGGCGAACCGCACTTCCCGGCAAAAGCGAAACGAGTGATTTACTTGTTTATGTCGGGCGGTCCATCACAACTGGATTTGTATGATTATAAGCCTTTGCTTAATGAGCGGCATGGAGAGCAATTACCCGATTCGGTAAGAGGTGGCCAGCGACTGACAGGTATGTCAGGAAACCAGTCCTCGATTCCTTTGGTCGGTTCACCTTTTAAGTTCAATCAATACGGAAAAGGTGGCTCGTGGTTCAGCGAGTTGCTTCCACATACAGCCTCGATCGCAGACGAATTGTGTGTCGTGCGATCGATGTATACCGAGGCGATCAATCATGGCCCCGGTGTGACCATGTTTCAGACGGGGACACAGATTGCGGGCCGGCCTAGCATTGGAGCATGGTTGAGCTACGGACTTGGACAAGATAACGCAAACCTCCCTTCCTTTGTGGTTTTAATCACGAGGGACAAGAGTGGTCAGCCTCTAGGTGCGCATTTATGGGGTAGTGGCTTTCTGCCGACCAAGCATCAAGGCGTTCTTTTCCGTGCTGCAAAAGATCCTGTGCTTTATTTAGGGAATCCAGCGGGTATCGATGCGTCGAGCCGAAGGCAGTTACTCGATCGCTTAAAAGAACTCCATCAGCATCAGTTAAGCAAAACACCCGACAACGAAATACAGTCGCGAATTGATCATTACGAAATGGCTTATGCAATGCAATCGAGTGTACCGGAAGCGACCGATGTGTCGGGCGAACCGAAGCATGTGCTGGATAGTTATGGACCAGATGTTACCAAGCCAGGAACTTTTGCAGCTAATTGCTTACTAGCGCGGCGTCTAGCAGAACGTGGTGTGAGATTTATCCAGCTTTACCATCAAGATTGGGATCATCATGGAGGTCTTCCATCGGGTTTGCCTAAGTTGTGTCAGGAAACCGACCAACCGGCTGCCGCTTTGGTAAAAGACTTACGAGCGAGAGGTCTGCTGGACGATACGCTGGTTGTTTGGGGTGGCGAGTTTGGTCGAACAAACTATTGCCAAGGTAAGATTCAAAAAGAGTTTGGACGCGATCATCATCCTCGTTGCTTTAGTTTATGGATGGCAGGAGGTGGCGTGAAAGCAGGATCGGTTTACGGAGAGACCTGTGAGTTCGGCTACAACGTCGCATCAGACGGAGTGCATATCCATGATTTGCAGGCGACGATGATGCATCTTTTAGGCATTGATCACGAGCGATTAACCTACAAGTTCCAAGGAAGACGTTATCGCCTGACGGACGTTCACGGCCGCGTTGTCTCCGGATTGCTCGCCTAAGGCTAATCAGCAGGAATGATCGTATTGGCAGATCGTACCGTTACCCAGAGAGTGGGTATCTGCCGATTGTTTTCAAAGCCTAAACGCTTCCTGAATATTAGAGGGGACTGCGTTGGATCATGGAGCGATTGCAGTTCTTGCTGGACGCACATAAACCTAAGACACAGAGTGGCCATATTGCCCGCTATAACACTTGTCTGTTATTTTCCTCTATTACTTTTCTGTCTTTCACGCGGCGCCTGGTGTCCGCAGGAATTCATTCATAGAGAGATTTCGCCATGAAGTTGGGTGTCTTTACTGTCATACTTCGTTCCATGCCGATTGAGCAAGCGATGGACTATCTCGCGGGGTTAGGGGTTCAAACAGTTGAGATTGGTGTTGGTGCTTACTGTGGTACTGACCATTGCAATCCCGATGAATTACTTGGAAGCGACGCGAAGGCGAAAGCTTTTCTGGATGCGGTTCATTCACGTGGGCTACAGATCTCCTGTCTGTCGGTGCATGGCAATCCGATTCACCCGAACCAGAGCATCGCTCGCCAGCATCACGCAGATTTCGAGCGAGCGGTGCGACTCGCTGCGAAACTTGGTGTCGAAGTAGTGACCACATTTAGCGGATGTCCTGGAGGAGCCCCTGGGGACGCGCAGCCAAACTGGGTAACCTGCCCTTGGCCACCTGAGTATCTTGATATTCTCGATTATCAGTGGAAGGACGTTGTCATTCCATACTGGACTAAGACAGCCGCTTTCGCGAGAGAGCATGGTATTCGTAAGATCGCTTTTGAAATGCATCCTGGTTTTGTGGTTTATAATCCCGAAACATTGTTAAGATTACGCCAAGCAGCTGGGCCCGAGATTGGGGCGAATTTTGATCCTTCCCATTTGATCTGGCAGGGAATTGATCCATGTGCTGCGGTGCGAGCCTTGCAAGGCGCAATTTGGCATGTACATGCGAAAGATACTGATGTTCAAAAATGGAACTCAACGATCAATGGAGTTCTGGATACGAAGCATTACAGTGATGAATTGAATCGAGCTTGGCTTTTCCGCACTGTGGGTTACGGAAGCTCTCGAGAAATGTGGTGCGATTTTATTTCGGCGTTGCGTATGACCGGATACGATCATGCTCTATCGATCGAGCATGAAGATAGTTTGATGACGTCGCGAGAAGGGCTTGAA